>Ga0247722_10000003_pt1 | contig 319647 bp, 248 predicted proteins | sample MSEWelMarce3H_FC_FD_189094 | JGI IMG/M metagenome (GOLD analysis project Ga0247722, IMG submission 189094) | Subsurface sediment microbial communities from gas well in West Virginia, United States - MSEEL Well Study Marcellus 3H_FC | ecosystem: Environmental > Terrestrial > Deep subsurface >...
AACTTTAAACATAGGCCATTTGTCAGAAAAACAAAAGTGGTGACCCAAATGTAAAAATACAAAGTGTATCATGCTGTCAAACAGCTTTTTATGGATGCATGTTTGCAAGTTGGGTTAAAAACCATTATTTTTACAGCCAGAATTTTGAACAGCATGTTAAAACGGGTTTTATTTCTTCTTTTTATTTTTGTCGGTTTTACTTCCGGTAGTTTCAGTCAGGTTCTTTCCGTGGATTCGGTGGAGGTGGATCTGGTAATTCCGGATCATCAGAAATCCCGGATTATGATTAATCCTGATTCTTTAGAGGATCAGGACAATGGTGCAATTTTACAACGCCTGATGAAATTGGATTCCTTGTATTCAGAAAAAAGATGGTTTTCGAAAGGGAGAATTAAAATCAAAACCCAAAATTACTGGAATCATTTTATCCGGAATCAGGTTTTGCGCCAGTGGGATCGCAATAGATTATTTTCAAAAGTTTTTTTTAGAGGATTTCATAATCCATGGAATTTGTCACCTCATTGGGAAAAACCTTCCATGTACAATCCCTATGCCATGAGTTTAAAGTACAAGGGGAGAGAGAATGACCTTTTTGTTTATGATACCTCAGTGCAATTAAAGCCTTCTGTTCAGGAATATCAGAACTTTCTCAGACATCCGGCAAGGGTTGATACGTTGATGAAAGGATTTGAACGTTCACTAGCTGACGAACTTACAATCAAAGCTTTATACAACCGGCCTGATTTTGCTGATGAATTGTGGAGTGAGATACCTGATCCGCCAAGATTTTATTATGGAGAAGGGTACATCAGTCACCGCTCGGCCAATGAAAGCATCAGTAGTTTATTGCAATGGGATACACCGGAAACCAATCGAAAACTTGAGAAGAAAAAGGCCATTCAGCGAACCTGGGTGTATGGAGGAACAGAGAATATTCAGGTTTCTCAGGCATTTCAGGAAAATTGGGTGAAGGGTGGTGAGAATTCTGTTGCGTTATTGAGCGACCTGCGGTTGCAGGCCAGGTATAAAAAAAACAATGTGGAATGGGAAAGTTACATCATTCACAAGTTGGGCATATTAAATACTGAAGAAAAAAAATCCAGGTTCAACGACGATTTGATAGAGCTGAACTCTAAATATGGTTTGAGTGCCGGTAAAAAGTGGTTTTATAGTGGACTGCTTAACTTTAAAACCCAGTTTTTTAATGGCTATGAAAGCAGCGATACCGAAAAGGAAAATCCGGTCTCTGGTTTTATGGCTCCCGGTTATCTGACAATGGCTCTTGGTATGGATTATAAGGAAAAGAATTTTACCCTTATGATTTTGCCCTTTACCTCCAAAATGACGATTGTAACCGATACGGTAAAGTTCGATCAGACCAGGTATAAAATTCCGGAGGATAAGAAGATTGATAATATGGGAGGAGCTTCCATTGTGAATAGTTTTAGCCGTAAGATTGCAAAAGATTTTAACCTCCGGTCCAAGATGGATTTTTTCTACGAATATATGAGGGATGATAACCAGATTCAGGCTGAATGGGAGCTCATCCTGGATATGCAGATCAATGTCTTTTTGAGTACCCGTATTGCCACATATCTGCGATATTACAGCAACGAATCGGAGTATGTTCAATTCAGGGAAAACCTCAGTATATCATTTAATTACAAATTCTGAATATTAGGTCCGGTTACCTTTAACTTTGTTTAACTTGGAAGGTTTGCTTGTGAGATTTTTTTCCGCTTATATTTGCACCCTGAAAAACAAAGGGGTTTTTCATAGGTTTAGGTAAGGTTAGGTTAATTAGGTTAAGTAAAGAAAGAGCAGGAATTTTTTCCTGCTCTTTTGATCTTTTTTCCGGTTTGTTTGTTTACTTATTACAAGAGAACAAATAAACAGACCTTGTATTTAACATCTTTTCTATTGACATAGGAACAAGCTTTGTTTATATTTAATTAAGTTTTCTCATAGTTTAGGGTTAGGTTTGGTTAATTGAGGGCCGTTTACATAACATTTGTGGACGGCCCTCTTTTTTATGTGTCACTCAAAAAAAAACCGTGATATCTTGAGAATACCACGGTTCTTAATCAGGTTGATGAATTGAGTTTTAACGAAATGTCTGCACCGAAAGGTTATTTCCTTTGTAACGTGCTTTTCGGAAAGCTTTGATTAATTCTTTCTCGTAATTTCCGTCTGCTTCAAATACTGTATGTTTGTTTTGAATGTCGATTTTTCCGATCCGGATTTTATACTCCGGGGTATGTCTGTTGATGATGTTGATCAGCAAATCGGGACGCAGGTTATTCTTTTCACCAAGGTTAATGGAGAATCTGGAGAGACGGTTGCCTTTTCTTCCTGCACCGGCTTTCTTAGGCCCACGACCTTTTCTTTGTGATGAACTTGTGGTTGAATTGAGATCGGTTGAATTTTTGTATTCCTGATAAATACGGCCAAATTCTTTGGACATAAATTTATTCAGCAATTCTTCCTTGCTGAGGTGCCCCAGCTTTTCGTTGATTATCTCTTCAAACTCAGCTACCGGGAATTTTTGTTCATCACACTCAGCCACATTGTCCAGGTAGGTGGATAATCTGCGCTTGAACACTTCTTTACCCTGCGGAACCATTTCTTTGGTAAAGTTTGTTTTGACCTGCCGCTCCAACATCTTTATTTTTCGTTGCTCTCCCGGAGTGATTATGGCCATTGATATACCTGATTTTCCCGCTCTTCCGGTTCTGCCGCTTCGGTGAACATAATTTTCCGGATCATCCGGAAGATGGTAGTGGATGACGTGTGTCAACTCTGTGACATCCAGGCCTCTGGCGGCGACATCCGTAGCTACGAGAATCTGCAGGTGTTTTTTGCGAAACCGTCCCATTACCAGGTCTCTTTGGCCCTGTGACAGGTCTCCGTGCAGTGAATCAGCATTGTAGCCGTCTGCAATCAGTTTGTCAGCAATGTCTTTTGTTTCCTGACGGGTGCGACAAAAAACAATGCTGTATATGTCGGAATGCATATCAGCAAATCGACGCAGTGCTGGATAGAGGGTGGGAGGAGAGGTGACCATATATTTGTGGTCGATGTTCTCCGCTGTTTTGTTTTGACTGGTTACGCTGATTTTATGAGGAGTGTTCATATATCTTCCGGTCAAAGAAGCGATATCAGGTGGCATGGTTGCTGAGAAGAGCAGTGTTTGCTTCATAGCAGGTGTTTGAGCAAGAATGGCATCCATCTCATCTTTAAATCCCATTTTCAGCATTTCATCGGCCTCGTCCAAAATCAGAAAGCGAACAGAAGATAAATCCAGTTTCTCTCTGTTGATGAGGTCGTTTACCCGTCCGGGAGTACCTACAACCATATGACAGCCCTTTTTGAGTGCTCCGAGCTGGCGATATATTGGTTCTCCTCCGTAAACCGGCACTACTGTAATATCGATATTGTTGCTGAATTTGTGCAGGTCACTGGTTATCTGCAGGCACAATTCTCTGGTAGGACAAAGAACGATGCTTTGTATCTCTTTCTTGTTGATCTCGATTTTGTTGAGAACAGGTAGTCCGAAAGCTGCGGTTTTTCCCGTTCCTGTTTGTGCCAGAGCAATCAGATCGTTGGTGGAGTCTAAAATGTAAGGAATGGTCTCTGCCTGAATGGGGGTTGGTGTTTCAAATCCCATCTCATCCAGAGATTTTAAAATTTCGGGCTTTAACCCTGTTTCTTTAAATGTAATCATAAATGATAAATTAGAAATCACCTTTTTGGTGATATACATTTTGTAAGATGGACCCAAATACTTGTCTTGCTGGAAAATGACATAATAAAATTCCATAATGTCCGAAAGGGTGTTCATCAGACATATTCCGATACGACAGATAAAGCCTGACGGTACCTTTAAAATCCCAAAATGTTTCTTTGATAGAATTTGCGGAAATGCTTACAACCAAAAAAGAAACGTGTTCCCAGTAATGAGTTTCACGCTTTCACAACCGCCCATCTTTTTTGGTTGAATTAACGTGAAGTAAAAAGCCGGACGATTGGATGTTCTATCGTTTTGTCCGGGAGGCCGGGCAATTGTAACTTCAATATCTGACCCTTTCAGGATCCAGTTGATTGAATAAACAACTTGAGCGACCTGTTTCAGAAGTTTCTTTGTTTACTTGAATTTCTTCCAAAACCGATGCAAATGTAGTCTCTTTATTTGTTTTATTGCCCTTGGAGTCTTTTTATTAATGATATTTAACCAAACCTGTCAAATAAAGTCTTCCATAAACTAAGCGTTTTTCCCATGCTTGAACTAGAAAGGTCAAATTCAAAGCGTGTTAAAAATCTAAACTGCAGAATTCTAATGTATTTGTGGATTTAGGTTTTGAGCAACAACGCAGAAGTTGGACTTTATGGACAGACACTAAATAAAGCTTATGTCAACTCAAGAAAAAAAATATGTGAGCTAATTATTTTTAGACCAGTATTTTAGTGATTGATGTCCCGGTGTGTGGAATTTTTTTATTGAACATTTTATGGTCGTAATTATAAATAAACTATATTTGCACTGTCCACATACCAGAACAGAATGGCTGAAAATAACAAAATAAATGACTTTAAGTTCCTGATTGATAGCACTTCGGATGTCCCGAAATTTCGTCAATTGGTAGAGTCCGTAAACAATGCAATTTCGGAAAAAAAGCTTAGTATTGGTGACCATTTGCCATCGGTAAATCAGGTTTGTAAAGAATACACGCTGTCCAGAGATACCGTTTTTAAGGCTTATTCTTTATTAAAAGAGCAGGGAGTTATCGAAAGTGTCCCGAATAAAGGTTACTTTATAGCAAAAGAGATCCGGAGGGTGTTTTTGTTTCTCGATACTTTTAAGGCTTATAAGGAAGTATTGTATGATTCCTTTTTTAAAAATTTGCCCAAGAATGTTATTGCGGATGTTCATTTTCACCATTATAAACCGGATGTTTTCAAAAAGCAGATTGAGGAAAGCATCGGGAAGTATGCCAAATATGTGGTAATGCCATTTGATGACCCATCGATGCAGGATATTCTTGGAGTCATTCCCCAGGATAAACTTTTGCTTATTGACTGGAATCTTTATTCTACTCCGGAAAGCAATATTCTTTATCAGGATTTTGGACGACCACTGTTTGAAGAGTTTGAAAAGGCCCTTCATCTGATCAAAAAATACGATCACTTTGAGTTTGTGTATCCTGAATATACCAACCACCCCTACGAATCAGTCAATTATTTTATTAAGTTTTGTAAAAAGCATCATGTCAAATATGATGTCTTAAAAAACAGTGATTTATTTGATATTAAGAAAGGTGTTGCTTATATTAGTGTAAGTGACCGGATTCTTGGTCGTTTTTTGGAACAAACGCGGGAGAAAAATCTGGAACCTGGACAGGATGTAGGATTTGTTTCATACAATGAAACCCCGATGAAAAAGTTCATCTACAAAGGAATAACAGTCTTGTCCACCGACTTTGCAGAAATGGGAAGAAGAGCTGCCGAATTTGTTGCCAATGATGAACCAATGCGACTCTGCATACCTACAACTTTACGTATCCGGGAATCTTTGTAACAATGAAAAATAACAAATAGAGTTTGAAGAATTTATATTAATATCTAACCAGAACAGAACAGAGTAAAATGAAGTACACACTTGGTTTTGACATAGGGAGTTCATCAGTTAAAGTAAGTCTGCTGGATATAGAAAAAGGTACCAGTGCCGCCTCGGCGTTTTATCCAAAAACTGAGATGGCCATTTCGGTTCCGCAGGCTGAATGGGCTGAACAGGCACCCGAAGATTGGTGGGAAAATATTAAAAATGCGCTTAAAGAAGTTTTGGACACCGCAAATATTGAGGTGTCTGATATTAAAGCCATTGGTATTACCTACCAGATGCATGGGCTGGTTGCCCTGGATAAAGATGGAAACGTAGTTCGGCCATCCATTATCTGGTGTGACAGCAGGGCTGTTGATTATGGTCGTGAGGCATTTAAGACGCTGGGTGAGGAATGGTCTTTGAATCATTTGCTCAATTCTCCCGGTAATTTTACTGCTGCGAAATTGAAGTGGGTTAAGGAAAATGAGCCTGAAGTTTATCAAAAGATTGATAAGATTATGCTTCCGGGTGATTATATTGCCTATCGGCTCACCGGAAAGAAAACAACTACGCTCTCAGGGTTGTCTGAAGGAATATTTGTGGATTTTCAGTCAGACTCCATCTCCAAAGAGTTGCTCCAATATTTTGGATTTGATGAAGGGCTCTTACCCGAACAGGTTGGGACTTTTGCCCCTCAGGGAGAGTTGACCTCCACAGTGGCTTCTGAACTGGGGCTTCCTGCTGGTATTCCAGTGGCATACAGAGCTGGAGATCAACCAAACAATGCTTTCTCGTTGAACGTGCTTGAGCCTGGTGAGGTTGCTGCCACTGCGGGAACTTCAGGTGTGGTTTACGGAGTGAGTGACCGGTTGGCTCCCGACCCCAAATCGAGAGTGAATACATTTGCTCATGTGAATCATACTGCAGATCAGCGTCGTCTGGGAATTTTGCTTTGTATCAACGGAACCGGTATTCTCAATGCATGGTTGCGTCAGAACACCGCAAAAGAACTGGATTATCCTCAAATTAATGAGGTGGCAATGCAGGCACCGGTTGGAGCTGAAGGATTGCGGTTTTTCCCTTTCGGAAATGGTGCCGAACGGGTTTTGGAAGATGTGAACCCCGGAGCTGTTCTTAAAGGACTTAATTTCAATATTCATAAACAGGCACACCTGTTGAGAGCCGGACAGGAAGGAATTGCATTTTCTTTCAGGTATGGAATGGATATTATGGGCGATATGGGAGTAGATACAAAAGTTATTCGAGCCGGAAAGGCCAATATGTTCCTGAGCCCTCTTTTCCGTCAGACACTTGCCAACCTGGCCAATGCAACCATTGAGTTGTATGACACTGATGGCTCATTGGGAGCTGCCCGTGGTGCTGCTGTAGGTGCCGGAATCTGGAAGAGTCCCAAAGAAGCTTTCGATAATCTTACACGCCTCGAGGTTATTAAGCCTGATGCCGACAGAGATAAAGTGAATGAACATTACGAAGACTGGAAACAACAATTAAATAAACTTTTAAAATAGAGAACAATGGATGTATTAATTGGAAAACAAGAGTACTTTCCCGGGATAGGGAAAATTAAATTTGAAGGTAAAGATTCAAAGAATCCTTTGGCTTTCAAATGGTACAACGAAGAAGAGGTTGTTGCCGGAAAAACCATGAAAGAGCATTTTCGTTTTGCCCTTTCATACTGGCATGCAATGACCGGTGATGGTGGTGACCCGTTTGGTGGCGGTACAACCAAGTTTCCCTGGGATGCTTCTTCTGATGTAGAAGAGCGTAACAAAAACCGTATGGATGCTGCTTTTGAGTTTATGACCAAGCTGGGAATGCCTTTCTGGTGCTTCCACGATATTGATGTTGTTGAAGATGGCGCTGTTGGCGACATTGAGAAGCGTCTGCAAACAATGATTGAATATGCCAAAGAAAAGCAAAAGGCTTCTGGTATCAAATTGCTTTGGGGAACTGCCAATGTATTCAGCAACCCCCGCTATATGAATGGTGCCGGAACCAACCCTGATTTCAATGTGTTGGCTCATGCCGGAACTCAGATTAAGAATGCCATTGATGCAACTGTTGCTCTTGGTGGTGAAAACTATGTTTTCTGGGGTGGTCGTGAAGGTTATATGTCTTTGCTCAATACCGACACCAAACGTGAGAAAGAACATCTTGCTCAGTTGCTCACAATGGCCCGTGACTATGGTCGCAAAAATGGCTTCAACGGAACTTTCCTGATTGAGCCTAAGCCAATGGAGCCTACCAAGCACCAGTACGATTTTGACTCAGAAACTGTGATTGGCTTCCTGCGTCAGTATGGTTTGGACAAAGATTTTAAACTGAACATCGAAGTGAACCACGCTACCCTGGCTCAGCATACCTTCCAGCACGAGTTGCAGATGGCTGCCAATGCCGGATTACTCGGAAGTATCGATGCCAACCGTGGTGATTATCAGAATGGTTGGGATACCGACCAGTTCCCCATTAATATTTATGAGACCATCGAAGCTATGCTCGTAATTCTTGAGTCTGGTGGTTTTACAACAGGTGGTGTGAATTTCGATGCCAAATTGCGTCGTAACTCTACCGATCGTGACGATCTCTTTATTGCTCACATTGCTGCCATGGACGTATTTGCCCGTGCTTTGAAGTCGGCTGACAAACTTCTTACCGACTCAGATTACAAAAAAATGCGTGCAACCCGTTATGCTTCATTTGACAACGGAAAAGGTGCTGAATTTGAGAATGGCAAACTGACTCTCGAGGATCTGCGTAAAATCGCTCTGGAGGCAGGTGAACCTGCCATGACCAGCGGTAAGCAGGAGCTTTATGAGCAGTTGATCAACCTGTATATCTAAATCATGCCGTAGATTTTTCTCTAAATAAGGAAGCGACGCTGTGACTCACGGTTGTCGCTTCTTTTTTGCTGGGAGATTAATTGTTAATATTGTTTAGTTAATTAAAATTATTGTAGTTTCGTAGTGTATTTTATAAACTAAGTATAAAAGTATATTCATGGAAGGACAAAATAAGTTTTATGTTATTGCCATCACTCTTGTTGCCACCCTGGGTGGACTTCTTTTTGGCTATGACACGGCTGTAATTTCAGGAGCAGAGAAATCTGTACAGGCATTCCTGATAGACAGTCAGGGATTGAGCACGTTGGTTCATGGAATCACTACCTCCAGTGCTTTAATTGGATGTATAATTGGAGGTCTGATCTCCGGTATTCTTGCCTCTAATTTCGGGCGAAAACGTTCCTTGCAATTTGCTGCCATTTTGTTTTTTATCTCTGCGCTGGGATCTGCTTATCCTGAGTTTCTGTTTTTTGAGGCCGGAGAGGCCAGTATCGGTTTATTGGTAATGTTTAATTTCTACCGGGTAATCGGAGGAATCGGAGTGGGACTTGCCTCTGCCGTGAGCCCGATGTATATTGGTGAAGTTGCTCCTGCCAAAATTCGGGGTACATTGGTATCTCTGAACCAGTTTGCCATTATTTTCGGAATGCTTGTGGTTTATTTTGTGAACTGGGGTATTGCGCACGGTCAGACATTAGAGTGGATAAATGAGGTTGGTTGGAGAAGAATGTTCTTATCTGAAACTGTTCCTGCGGGTCTGTTTGGTTTATTGCTCTTCCTGGTTCCTGAAACACCCCGCTATTTGGCGTTGAACCATCAGGATGAGAAAGCTTACAGTATTTTGAGCCGTATTAACGGTAAGGAAATTGCCCGGTCAATAATGCAGGACATCAAAAGCAGTGTGGAACACCACTCCGGGAAATTATTCTCCTTCGGTAAAACTGTAATTGTTGTAGGTATTCTACTCTCTATTTTTCAGCAGTTTGTGGGTATCAATGTGGCGCTGTATTATGCACCACGTATTTTTGAAAGTATGGGGGCTGCCAAGGATGCTTCCATGATGCAGACTGTAATTATGGGTCTTGTAAATGTTGTATTCACAGTTGTTGCAATATTTACCGTTGACAAATGGGGAAGGAAACCTTTGCTGATTGTTGGATCTTCAGGTATGGCCATCGGTATGTTTGCCATTGCCGGCCTGGCTTATTTTGATGTTATCGGCATCAGCACACTTGTATTTATGATCGTTTATACTGCGTCCTTTATGATGTCATGGGGACCCATTACCTGGGTGCTGATCTCCGAAATATTTCCCAACAGGATACGGGGTAAAGCTGTTGCTATCGCTGTGGCAGCTCAGTGGTCTGCCAACTACCTGATTTCATCTACTTATCCGGCCATGATGGAGTTCAGTGGGGCAATGACCTATAGTGTATATGGTATCATGAGTATTCTTTCTTTAATCTTTGTGTGGAAATATGTTCCTGAAACAAAAGGAAGGACCCTGGAAGATATGGAAGCCATTTGGGAGAAAGAAAAATAAAGAATCATAGTAAAACAAAAAAAACCGGCTTAAAACACCGGTTTTTTTGTTTATTCAGGTTGATGAATGTTTTTCATTTTATCCGAATGGCAATGGGGACAGTTCTGTACCGGATCGGGGGCGGTGGTTAATTTGGAACACTTACCGCAACGGACCCAATAGTTTTCGGAAATGTAGGTTCCACCTTCAATCAACAACGCTTTTCCTTCTACCAAAGCTTTGGCTACGGTTTGCCTTGCTTTTTTGTATATGCGCGTAAATGTAGGCCTTGACACATCCATTCTTGCTGCAGCTTCTTCCTGATTCAGGTCTTCGTGGTCAATCAGTCTGATGGCTTCATATTCTTCAAAAAGCAAAATAACCTTTTCCATGTTTCTCATCCGCACTCCATAGGGCTTAAAACCATCCATGGGCGGGGGAGACTGAATCTTTCTTTGGCGTCGTTGATTTGGCATTTACTGAAATTTTATTTTGCAAATATAGGTAAATTCATCGAATCCTATTGTTGCGGTAGTGAACGATTGTTCGGAGACTCGAATTTTATAACTATTTTTGCAGCAAAATTAAGCGTTATGTCACATCAGGAATTTTTTCGGGAAGCTGAAACAAGGCAGTGTAAAATGGTTTTTCCCGGAACCTTAAATGCCAATGAAACTCTTTTTGGCGGAGAGTTGATGAAATGGATGGACGAGGTAGCATTTATTTGTGCCACACGTGCTACGCGTCAGAAAATGTTTACCGCCAAGGTTGAAAATGTGGAATTTATTTGTCCTGTTCAGGAAAATTCTATTGCTGAAGTGGTGGCAAATGTCAAAAATGCAGGAAGTGTCAGACTTGAAGTTGAGGTGAAAATATTTAGTGAGTCTCTGTACAGCACCGAAAAAGATCTGGCAGCAAAAGCTCTCTTTATTATGACCGCATTGAATGAAAAAAATAAAGTTACCAGGTTGGCTATTCCTGAGTTGTTACATACCTGCGAATAAAAGTTCAAAAAAATTTGCTTTTTAAGTGAACATTTGTTCACTTTGTAGTATCGAATTTTTATTAAAACTATGTTTTATGCCACGAGGAGATAAAACCGGACCAATGGGACAAGGATCCCGTACCGGTAGAGGCAAAGGCCTTTGTAGCGGAAATGACAATCCCGGATATACCAATGATGAAAACAGGCGTGGTGCGGGGCGTCGTTCCGGAATGGGGAATAGTGGTCGCGGCCGCGGAAGAGGAATGAGCGGACGCGGTAACTTTTAAAGGTTTTTTTCAGTGCAAGTGTGTCTGTTGTTAAATTATTGAAGAAATTTATTAATTGGCACACAATCTTTATGATTGATTTCAACCGGCCGGTTTTCCGATTGTTTTATAGCGTTTTGTTTGAAACCGGCCGGTTGTTTTTTGTTAATTATCTAAATGTAAAATATGGAGCAGAGAGTTGCAGTTCCCGTTGTTAACGGTCTATTGAGTGCCCACTTTGGGCATTGTGAGTTTTTTTTCATCGCCGATGTGGTAAACGGTGAAGTTCGGCAAACCAAAGAGGTTGTTCCGCCTCCTCATGAGCCGGGTGTGATTCCGCGTTGGCTCAGTGAAGAAGGAGTGAATGTTGTTCTGGTAGGCGGGATTGGTCAAAAGGCTGTTGATTTGTTTAATCAATTCGGGGTTAAACCCGTCATTGGTGTACCTGCAAAAGTTCCAAAAGAATTGGTTGATGAGTTTCTGGCAGATAAGTTGGTGGCCGGTGTTAATCAATGTAGTCATTAATAACTGTGTATGATTGATGTAAATTGCGTGCCTTGTTTGCGCAAGCAGGCTACTCGTTTATTTGAAAAGTATAAAATTGCTAAAGACAGACAGATTGTTTTAAAGGGTGTTTTTGAGGATTTCCTGCAAAACGATGGAGTTAACCAACCTTCGCCGTTGAGCGCTCAGTTCTTGAATAAGCTTGTTCGTGAGGAGACCGGGATAAAGGATCTTTATTTTGAAGAAAAAGAATTTTATAACAATGTACTTTTGGAGCGGTATGAGCAATTGAAGAATGGTGTTTTGAGTAGCGATAACCCGCTTAAAACGGCATTAAGATACGCACTTGCAGGTAATATTATTGATTTTGGCCCTCCGCATGAGTTCGATTTGGATTCAACATTTTCAGAGGCACTGGATAAAAAAATAGGAATAGATCACTCCGATGAATTGTTTCGGGATTTGGAAGCAGCCCGGACTGTCCTTTATTTGGGCGATAACGCCGGTGAAATAGTGACAGACAAGCTTTTTATTGAAACCCTTAATCATCCGAATGTTGTTTTTGCGGTGCGGGGAAATCCGGTTTTGAATGATGTAACAACCTATGAGGCTGAAGCAGTAGGGATGCATGAGTTTGCAACAGTTGTGGATAATGGGTTTGACGCCCCATCTACTTTGACTGACTATTGTTCAGAGGAATTCATGGAGATTTTCAATAAGGCAGATGTCATTATTTCCAAGGGACAAGGGAATTTTGAGGGACTCTATGGACAGGTGGACCATAAAAAGCTGTATTTCCTTTTTATGGTAAAATGTGATGAGATTGCAAAGGCAACCGGACGTTTAAAAAATGAGGCGGTGGTCTTAAAAAATGAATAGTTTTTTTGTTTGTTGACAATTGGTTGGAACGGGATTCTTCGTCTGGAGAATCCCGTTTTTTTGTTTTTGCTGTTAATCGGAACAAAACCATTAAATTTGCAGTCCAAAACAAAGATGAATGACAAATCAAAAGAAACGTGTAGTTGTTGGCCTTTCGGGAGGTGTTGATTCCAGTGTTGCAGCTCGTGTGTTGCAGGAGCAGGGGTACGAGGTGATTGGTCTTTTTATGAAAAACTGGCACGATACCACGGGGGTGTTGGAGTCCGATTGTCCCTGGCTCGATGATAAATTTGATGCCGAGGCAGTTGCCCGTAAACTGAATATTCCTTTTCACTTTGTGGATTTGAGTACGGAGTATCGGGCCAGAGTGGTGGATTACATGTTCTCAGAATACGAAAAAGGACGTACCCCAAATCCCGATGTGCTATGTAACAGGGAGATTAAGTTTGATGTTTTTATGGATAAGGCCTTCGAATTGGGGGCTGATTATGTGGCAACGGGACATTATTGCAGAAAGGAGACCATACAAACCGAAAATGGGGAGGTTTACCGGTTGTTGGCCGGAGCCGACGGGAATAAGGATCAGAGTTATTTCCTCTGTCAGTTGAGTCAGAAACAGTTGGCCAAAGCTTTATTTCCTATTGGAGAGATGGTAAAGCCCGAAGTTCGTAAGGTTGCCGGTGAACTGAAACTGGTTACTGCTCATAAAAAGGATTCACAGGGTATTTGTTTTGTGGGAAAAGTTGATTTACCGGTTTTTCTTCAGCAAAAGCTGGAAGCAAAAAAAGGCAGGGTCTTTTTGATTCCGCCCGATAGTGAGTTGTTTCAGAGAGATTGGAGCAAAGCCGAACCGGAAGCTGACACTGCTGCTTTGGAGGAATTGTCTGCATCTTATTCGTTTCATCCCCGATATGGCCAAAGAATCGGCGAACACAATGGTGCTCATTTTTATACCATTGGCCAGCGTAAAGGTTTGGATATAGGCGGTTTCGCTGAGCCCTTGTTTGTGATTGGCATCGACGTGGAATTCAATCAGGTATTTGTGGGAATGGGGAAAGAACATCCCGGTCTTTTTCGGCGAGTATTGAAGATAAATAATGCGGAGGTACATTGGGTTCGTCCCGACCTGGCATTGAAAGATAACGAATCACGCAGGCTGAAGGTGCGTATTCGCTATCGTCAGCCACTGCAGGATGGCGTGTTGATAAAAAGGGGAGAAGGAATGTTTATCGTTTTTGATGAGCCTCAGCGTGGGATTACTGCCGGTCAGTTTGCTGCCTGGTACGAAAATGATGAATTGACAGGATCGGGGGTGATTTCATGAAAAATTATGATCCACAAATGCATACGGCCGAACACATACTGAATAAGACAATGGTTCGGTTATTTGGAATTGAAAGAGCTTTCAGCAGCCATCTTGAGCGGAAAAAATCCAAATGCGATTACAGATTTAACCGGGCGTTGTCCGTCGGGGAAGAGAAATCAATTGAGGATTTGGTAAATGAACAATTGATGCGTCACCTCCCGGTTGAAGAGCATTGGCTCTCAAAGGAAAATGCAGAAAAGAGATACAATTTGACACGGTTGCCTGAAGATGCTGAGGATGAGATACGGATTGTGACCATTGGAGATTATGATGCATGCCCATGTATTGGGGCTCATGTGCAGAATACTGCAGAAGTGGGAGAATTTGTTCTTGGGTCGAGCTCTTTTGAAAATGGTGTTCTGAGAATCAGGTTTAAATTAAACAGACCTGCAGTCAACAAGTAGGGAAAAAACTGATATTGTCAGGTGTGGTCGTTGGCCTATTTTGAGTCCGTCTATAAAGTCGGGAAAACATTTTACAAGTACTGTGTCTGTTCATAAGGTTTCGTTTACAAGGCTTGCCATTCACGGAAATGCGGAGTTTACCTGAGTAAATGAGTAGTTTCCGTGAATGGTATAACGCAGTAAACGGGATTTTATGGACAGACACTATTTTGTTTTAAAAGCACACGGTAATATATTCGGTTACCGTGTGCCTTGGTTCTTTATACAACTTCCACTTTAATAGGAGTGGTGTTGGCCAGGTTGTCATTCACCGGACAACGTGATTCAACTTCATCAATCCATTTTTTCAATTGTTCCGGGGTTGCTGTACAGTCAGGTTTTACCTGAAGACGGATCTCCTGGTACCCGGCTCTTGCATCTGTAGGTTTTCCAAAGAGTTTGTCCGGATCCAGATCACCTTCAAGAGTAATTTCCAGACCATTTAGCTCAATGCCCTGCTCTTTGGCGATGATGTGGCCCATTACATTGATACATCCTGCATAACCTGCCAGAATATACTCCACGGGATTGGGGCCCGCATTGGTTCCTCCGAGGTTTTCCGGTTCGTCAATAACGATTTCAAAATTTCGTGCTTTTGCTACGAATTTTGTGGGATTATCATTTTTTCCGGTAATGGAGAATTTTGCTTTTGCCATAACTATTTTTTTATTGGTTCGTAATTTTTGTTTTAATTAGGTAGTAAATTACCTGAAATCAAATTAAAGAATTTTTTCTTAATTGGCCTAACGTATATAGAAAAAAATATTTAGTGCACCTTCTCTCATTAATTGGACGCGTCGCGACCAATAATGAGAGGGACGCGCATGAGGAATACCTCAAAACCCGGAGTGTTGCCCGGGCTGTTGCTCTCAGGCTTTCAGCCTGTTTACATTGTACTTGTTTTATGTATAAGGTAGGTTAGATAAATTATATACTGATTGAATGATAAAAATAGGTTTGATATCAGATACCCATGGTTACCTCGATCCGCGGTTCTTTGAATTGTTCAGCGAAGTGGATGAGGTGTGGCATGCCGGAGATATAGGGGATGAGAATGTGCTCACAGATCTGGAAGCTTTCAAAACATGCCGGGCCGTTTATGGCAATATTGATGACTGGAATATTCGCATCAGAACCAGCGAGCATCAGCGTTTCGAAGTTAATGGCCTGAAGGTATGGATGACTCATATTGGTGGATATCCTGGGAAATATGCTCCCGGAGTTAAAGCAGATATTTACAAAAATCCTCCCAACTTGTTTATCTCAGGCCACAGTCATATTTTGAAAGTCATGTTTGATAAAAATCTCAACTGTTTGCATATCAATCCCGGAGCTGCCGGCAAATCCGGGTTCCACCAGGTTCGAACGGCGATTCGATTTGCCATAAATAACGGAGAAATTAAAGATTTGGAAGTAATTGAGTTGGGTAAGAGGTAGTGCAATCAATAATCCAGATTGAATAATGCTTTCACACTTAATTGTTCAATTTTACGATTATTAAGTTATAAATTTTGTCAATATGGTATCGGTAATTAATAAGGTAAAAAAGTACCGAAATAGTTTGAGGTAAAGTTCTCTTTTGTAAATTTGCTGATAGAAACAAATCAGAATTTTAATTAGAAACGTATAAAAACTTAAACTATGTCTGTATTAGTAGGAAAAAAAGCACCGGAATTTACAGCTCCTGCTGTGGTTAACGGTGGAGAAATTGTAGAGAACTTCTCATTGAAGCAATACGAAGGAAAAAAATATGTTGTGTTTTTCTTCTATCCCGCTGACTTTACATTTGTTTGCCCGACTGAAATTGTGGCCATGCAGGAGAAGCTTGCCGAGTTCGAAAAAAGAGATGTAGCAGTAGTTGGTGCATCTACCGATCAGCAGTTCAGTCACTGGAAGTGGTTGCAAACAGAGAAAAACGATGGTGGAATTAAAGGCGTTAAGTTTCCATTGGTTGCAGATAGCGCTATGACCATTTCAGAAAATTATGATGTATTGGCGGGTGAATGGGATTATGATGAAACAGGAAAGGCTGTTTTCAATGGTAATCCTCAAGCATACCGTGGATTATTCCTGATCGATAAAGAGGGCGTGGTGCGTCACCAGGTGGTGAATGATATGCCATTGGGACGTAGCGTTGATGAAGTATTGAGAATGGTTGATGCTTTGCAGTTCTTTGAAGAAAACGGAGAAGTTTGCCCTGCCAACTGGCACAAGGGTGACGAAGCTCTTCAGGCAACCCAGGAGGGTATTGCCAACTATTTAGGCAAAAACTAATAACCATTTGATTTTTCGGATACCATAGCTTTTTGAGAGGCTGCCCTTCGGGGTGGTCTCTTTTTTTTATCCCAATCTTCGAGCCACCGAACGCATTGTTTTACGAATGACTTCACAACCCGGCTGATAATTTGTGAATGAGACCCGTTACGCTTAAATTTGCAAGCATGCGTAAATGGTTTTCTTTTTTCCCGGGAGAGTATTCCCGGAAGTTTGAACAGCGACTCTACCAACTGGTAAATGAATATAAACATGCTGCGGTGTTGACGGATAAATATCCGTTTTACAACGGACAGGCATACCTCTACCATGAATTTGATTTTCTTGCCGGATTTGATGCTTTATGCGTGTTTGATGGGGCCCTCGGACATTTGGCAGAATCTGCTGCATCACTAAATGATTGGTTGCTTGGATATTTCTCTTATGATTTGAAAAATGACCTGGAACCGGATCTTTTGTCCGAAAACAACGATCCCATTGGCTTCGAGAGGTTTCGATTCTTTCAGCCTCGTTTTATGGTCCGGAAGAGTAATGAAAACTGGCAACTTGGTTTTCAGACCGATCATGATGAAATGAAGGATGCTGAGCGCTTTCTTGATGTTTTGCGCCAAATTGAAATCCCTGACGAGGAGCTTCCTGATGTACGTTTTGAATCCAATGTTTCACGAAACGAATATCTGGAAACTGTTGATAAGTTAAAGGAACACATTCATAGAGGGGATATATATGAAATCAACTATTGTATCGATTTTTTTGCCAAAAAAAACAAGCTTAATCCCGGAAAGGTATTTTCTGAGTTGGTTCATGTTGCTCCAATGCCTTTTGCTGTTTTGCTGCGGGATAATGATTCCTTCCTGATGGGGGCATCTCCTGAACGATATCTTAGAAAACGGGGAGCCCGATTAATCTCACAACCGATGAAAGGGACTGCCCGAAGGAGCTCTGACAATCAGGATGATTACAGTGTGATGAAAAGTTTGGCAGACTCAGACAAAGAGAGGGCGGAGAATATTATGATTGCCGATCTGGTGAGAAATGATCTCTCCCGGGTGGCTGCTCGTGGCACCGTAAAAGTTGAGGAGCTTTGCTCTGTTTTACCTTATCCCGGTGTCTATCAGATGATTTCTACTGTTTCTGCTCAGATGCATTCTGATGCCAACTGGCTGGATCCTGTAAAGCATAGCTTTCCCATGGGATCGATGACCGGAGCACCCAAAATAAGGGCAATGCAGCTTATTGACAGGTATGAAAAGAGAAGTAGGAGTCTTTATTCCGGGGCTGTGGGGTATGTTACTCCTGAATTGGATTATGATTTTAATGTGGTCATTCGCAGTTTGTTGTATAACCTTCGTTCCGGACATCTTTCTTATACTGTCGGAAGTGCCATAACGGGAATGTGTGATCCTGAGGAAGAATATGAGGAATGTCTGCTCAAAGCCGAGAGATTGCGGTCTCTTTTTACTAAAGATAATGTATATGATTCCTTCAGGGGTTAAAAGAATATTGGAAAAACATCAGGTAATGCCTGATCAGCGTATTTTGGTGGCTCTTAGTGGTGGCGCCGACTCCATGGCATTGCTCAATGCACTTCTAATGTTAGGATATAACTGTGAAGCCGCTCATTGTAATTTTCACCTCAGGGGTGACGAGTCTGATGAGGATGAACGTTTTGTGACGGATTATTGCCGTGAAAAACAGGTCCCGTTGCATATTAAACATTTCGATACGCAGGAGGAGTCCAGGCAAAAAGGAATCTCCATAGAAATGGCCGCCCGGGAACTTCGGTATCAATGGTTTTGGGAGCTGGTTGAGAAAATGGGATTTCATCGGCTTGCTACCGGGCATCATGGCGATGATATGATAGAAACTTTCTTTTTGAACCTTGCCAGAGGAACCGGTGTGCGTGGTTTGCGGGGAATGCGGGAATGCAATGAAGCTTTGCTTCGGCCGTTGCTTGCATTTCGCCGGGAAGAGATTGAAAAATGGTGTTTTCAGAATCAAATTCCCTTCAGAACAGATTCTTCCAACCTGGATACCGCCTATCAGCGCAATTTCATTCGGCATAATATCCTTCCGGAGATGGAGAAACTGAATCCCTCTTTTTTCTCCACGATGCAACGAAATTTCAAAAACATTGATGATGTCTGGCAGGTTTTCCTGAATCATATGGAGGAGCTGAAACACCAGTTGCTAGCCAGGGAGGGGGAGCATATGCTGATTCCCATCCGGTTGATCCGTGAGCATCCGCAAAGAGAGGTCGTCTTATTTGAGATTCTCAGACCATACGGATTTAACGGGGCTACCATTTCCGAAATTATAGAAAGCTTTGAAGGCATCCCGGGAAAACAATTTTTCTCACAAAATTATCGGCTGGTTCGCGACCGCTATAATCTCATACTATTGCCCCGCGACACAGAGGAAGCAGAAGTCTTCTATATTGAAAATGGACAGGGGGAGGTGCTTACCGGTTCTCTGAGCTTGAGGTTAAAGCAATATGAAGTAAATAAGGATTTTAAATTCTCCCGTGATCCGCAATGCATTCATCTTGATGCTGACTGCATCGATTTTCCGCTGAAAGTGCGGCGCTGGCATCAGGGTGATCTTTTTAGACCTTTGGGTATGGAGAAATTTAAAAAGCTGAGTGATTTTTTTGTGGATGAGAAGCTCTCCAGGGTAGAAAAGGAAAAGGTTTGGTTGCTCCTTTCGGGAGAGGATATTGCATGGGTTGTCGGATACAGAATTGATGACCGGTTTAAGGTAACTAAGACAACCAAAAATATTTTGGAGATCAGGATATAACCAGTCCGCCTCCGATTACTATATTTTTTTGGTAGAACACAATGCTTTGACCGGGTGTTATTCCCCATGCTTCTTCTTCAAAATCCACCAACAGCTTATCGGAATGCAAGGTTATGAATCCCGGTAACGAGGGAACCTTGTCAATTCCCCGAATTCGGATGTCCACCTGATATTTCCGGTTTTCTTCCAGATTCGGAATGAGGTTGAACTCGGTGAGCTTTAAGGTGGATGTGGAGAGGGTGGCCGTTTTTGATACAATAATCCGGTTGGTTTCAGGGCCCATCTCTTTTACAAAAAACTTTTTGTCCGGAAGTCCCAGTCCTTTTTTTTGACCGATGGTAAAAAATGCCAGGCCGCGGTGTGTCCCCAGTATATTTCCTTCCTCATCAACGATTTTTCCGGGATGTATGGTCAGTTCGTTGTTTGCTTGTTTTTGTGTAAGAAAATCTCTGTAATTGGTTCCTCCCAAAAAGCATACACCCATGCTCTCCTGCTTTCGGGCTGTCTCTTTTAATCCATAATCCAATGCCATTTGGCGAACTTCACTTTTTGTTAAATTGCCCAATGGGAAGATTGCCTTTTCAAGAATTTCCTGACTGAGATTCCAAAGAAAATAGGATTGATCCTTGGAAGGATCTGCTCCTTTTTTAATGTACCACTTTCCGTTATCTTTTACTTTTTGCACATAGTGGCCGGTGGCAACAAATCTGCAGTTTAATTCTTCGGCTTTTTTTATCAGCCAGGGCCATTTGATGACCGGGTTACAACGGTTACATGGATTGGGTGTACGGCCTGTTTGGTATTCCCTGCAAAAATAATCCACCACTTCTTCGTGAAAGGAACGGCTAATGTCCAAAATGCTGTGTTCAATATTCAGTTTTTTTGCCAGAGAAGCAGCTTTTTGAAGTTCCTGCTCGTATTTCCCGGGATGCAAATGCCAGGTTTTTAAGGTAAGGCCTATGACCTGATAACCCTGTTGTTTAAGTAAAAGGGCCGACATAGTACTGTCGAGCCCTCCACTCATGCCTAATAATATCCGGTTATTGACTTGCATTCAAATATTACTCTTCGATGTTTTGGCGTACCTTTTTCAGAAATCCCTGTAAGCCTTCTGTGTCTTTACTCTCAATCAAAGCCAGGAGTCCTTTCAGTTCCTGTCTGATTTTTTCCACCTGACCGGTGGTAAAGGGGTTCATCAGGATTTCCGTCAACAGATAATCATCCTCAGAAAGGAGACCTTTGGCTATGTCATGATGTTTGCGAAAGGTGGTTCCCGGAGCATCCTGTTTTTTCATACAGGCGGCAAACACCAGAGTTGAAGCAAATGGAACCGACAAAGAATATGCAATTGTCTGGTCATGTTCTTCAAAACTGTATTCATGGATGTTGAGTCCCAGTGAACCGAAAAAATCTTTGAAAAAAGTCTTTCCCATATGGTCCGATTCGCTGATGATAATCGCGTGATGTTGGCGCAATTCTTTCAGGTTTCCGAATGTGGGGCCAAACATAGGGTGGGTGGAGACATATCGCTTCCCGGTTTCTTTATAAAAATCTTCCAATCCGGTTTTCACAGAGGCGATATCTGATAAAATGCAACTTTCAGGTAAATAATCCATCACCGACTTAAAAGCCGGGATGGTATATTTCAGGTTGGCTGCATTAATCAATAGTTCCGGAGCAAATGCCGTGATTTCTTCAGGTTTTGTAAGTCGCTGGGTATTGAATACAAAGCGCAGACGCTCCATGTCGGGATCGTAAATGGCTACTTCGTGCTGCAGGCACAAAGCGTCGGTAAGCCAGGTTCCCATTTTTCCTGCGCCCAGAATACATATCTTCATTCCAAAAAGGTTTTCTTATTTCTTAGTGGTTGCCTTATTCATGATTTCATTCTGACGATGAATGGATTCCTCATGAATGGATTCAAAAATACGGGTAATAAACTCCTCGTCCAAACCGCGCTGTGATCCCCGGTCTCTTCGGTTGTTCATTATTTCGTCGTACCTGCGGGTCTGAAGAATGGTAATTTTGTTGTCGTATTTGTATTTTCCGATGGCTTCCGAAATATTCATCCTTTCTTTCAGCAAATCCAGTAACTGGTCATCCAGCAAGTCAATTTTTTTACGCAACTCATCCAGTGTTACACGAGGGGTATCACCAATTTTAGGACGTCTGAGAACAAGATTGTCAATGATTTCTTTTAGGCGTACCGGGGTGATTTGTTGCTTGGCATCACTCCATGCTTTGTCGGGACAAGTATGAGACTCGATGATCAGTCCGTCGAAGTTGAGGTCCATAGCCTCCTGGGATATCTCTTCGAGCAGTTCACGGTTTCCTGCAATGTGACTGGGATCGGTGATGATTGGCAGTTCTGGGATTCTACGTCGCAGTTCAATAGGAATTTGCCACTGTGGGTGGTTGCGAAATTCGGACTGATCATAGGAGCTGAATCCTCTGTGGATAGCTGCTATTTGGGTAATTCCTGCTCTGTTGATGCGCTCAATTGCACCAATCCACAACTCCAGGTCGGGGTTTACGGGGTTTTTTATCAGTACGGGAATATCCATTCCCTTGATGGCATCTGCAACCTCCTGAACAGCAAATGGGTTGGCCGAGGTGCGGGCACCAATCCATACCAGATCGATACCGAATTTTACGGCCTCATACACATGGTGGGCAGTGGCTACCTCAACACCGACAAACATTCCGGTCTCCTCTTTTACCCGCTTGAGCCAGGGTAATCCTACTGTTCCTACACCTTCGAAAGCACCGGGACGGGTTCGGGGTTTCCAGATGCCGGCACGGAATATTTTAACGCCTTGTGCGGCGAGTTCCTTTGCAGTGGTCATTACCTGCTCTTCTGTTTCTGCACTGCATGGGCCGGAAATGATGATTGGCCTTTTCAGTTCTAACCCCGGAAGGGTGATTGGTTGAATGTTCAAATTATGCATGGTTAATTGGTTATTATGTTTTCAATTCTGTTTATTGACTCTTGTAATTTTTCTTCGGATGTACACAGGGAGATGCGGATGTATTGTCTGCCGTTGTCCCCGAATATAAAGCCCGGCGTTATGAATACGTTGGCTTCGTAAAGGATTTTGTCTGATAATTCCTCGCTGGAGGAGTATTTTTCCGGAATTTTGGCCCAGATAAACATTCCCACCTGATCTTCCTGCCAGGTACATCCCAGAAGCTCCATGATTTTCAGAACCAGCTCCTTTCTTTTCTTATATACCGCATTTACTTCATTATACCATTTCTCTTCAAGCATTAGAGCCTTTGCTGCGGCTTCCTGCATAGGACGAAACATCCCTGAATCCATGTTGCTTTTGATGCGCAGGATGTATTTAATGAATTCAGGATTCGAGGCTGCCATGCCAACACGCCATCCGGCCATATTGTGTGATTTGCTCAACGAGTTCAACTCGATGGCCACTTCTTTTGCTCCCGCAATGGCAAGCAGGCTTTGGGGCTCTTCATTTAAAATGAAACTGTAAGGATTGTCGTTGCATATCAGGATGTCATTGCGCCTGGCAAATGCTATTAGTTTCTCGAAGAATCCTCTGCTTGCTTTTGCTCCGGTGGGCATATTGGGATAATTCACCCACATTATTTTCACCGAAGAGAGGTCCTCTTTTTCCAAAGCATCCAGGTCGGGTTGCCAGTTGTTCGCTTCCAATAAATCGTATGAACGCTCTTTGGCTCCTACTATTCGTGTAACTGCGGAGTAGGTAGGATAGCCGGGATTGGGAACCAATACTTCATCTCCGGGGTTCAGAAAGGCCATGGAGATGTGCATGATACCTTCTTTGGAGCCCATCAGAGGCAGTATTTCAGAGTCAGGATTCAGCGTTACGCCATAGAACTTTTTGTACCAATGTGAAAAAGACGCTCTCAATTCAGGAATTCCGATGTATCCCTGATAGCCGTGGGTGTCGGGTTGTAGAGCTGACTGGTTAAGGGTTTCCAAAACCTCGGGAGCCGGTGGTTGATCCGGATTACCAATGCCCAGATTAATGACGGGTTTGCCATCTTTAATCATTTCGGCAATTTCCTTCAGTTTAAGGGAGAAGTAATACTCTTTCACTTCGCTTACTCTTTGGGCTGGTGTTATCATAATATGTTCTTTTAAATCGATAATAATGCTTGTTGAACTTTTTCTTTTTTCACAGTCTCGCCATTGGTGGAATGGGTGGTTTGACAGGCTTCATATTCACCCAGTATCCTCAGTTTTTTACACAAGGGGCGAATGGCATCCAGCGATTGTAAATAACGATCGTAATCATTATAGTTGACATCGATGTAAAAAAGATATTCCCACTCCACTCCAACTACCGGTAATGATTGAATTTTGGTGAGATTAATGTTGTAAAATGCCAAAATGGTCAGAACTTTTGACAAGCTGCCCTCTTCGTGAGGCAGAGAGAATACCAGAGAGGATTTATTGATTCTTTTTTGTTTGATCAATTCCGCTTTCTCAATATGATCTTCCTGTCCAATGATTAGAAAACGGGTGTAGTTGTGTTTGTTGGTTTCAATTCCGCTTTCAATGATATCCAGGTGATACAGCTCTGCTGCCAGCGAGGAGGCTATGGCTCCGATTCCTTCCAGTTGGCCGTCTTCGATAACTTTGGCACTGTATGCGGTATCTTCACTTTCTATGAGTTTGATATGCGGATAATCTTTGAAGAATGCTTCGCACTGGGCAAGGGCCATGGGATGCGAGTGAACTTCTCTCAGGTCGTTAATGGTTTGTCCCGGCAATGCCATCAGGTGATGTTTGATTCTTAGCTTGTGCTCGCCATGAATGAAATAGCCTGACTCCCGAAGCATGGTGTAATTGGGGAGAAGGCTCCCGACGAGTGTATTCTCGATGGCCATGATTCCCAATGTGTCAGGGTCTTTGTGCATAGCGTCAAAAACTTCCTGGAAAGTGTGGCAGGCCACCGGTTCAACTTCTTTGTTGGCAAACCAGGCCCGGGCCGCAATCTCATGGTTGGCTCCCGGAATACCCTGTATGGCCACTTTAATGGTTTCTTTTGTACTCATAGTTTAGATAAAAAAAGTCCCGCCTTGTGGGGCGGGACGTATATTTTTGAAAAATCCTTTTCGTTATTGTTTATACACGAGCCTGCCCCTTCTGGTTGAATAACCAAAAAAATAAAAGAAGAAATAAAAGAAAGAGTAGGCATGTTTTAACATGATAAATCGTCTTTGTTTTTGTTTGCTTTGCAAAAATAATTATTAATTCAGTCTAAAACAATAAAATTGATAAAAAATAACGGGTTTTACTTATAAAATTAAAGTTGTGGTGCTGATTTCTGTCATTAATAACCTGGTCTTAACCCATTTTATGAATAATGGGGGTTAACCGCTGACATCAACGGCTAAAAATCTTCATCTTCCTCCGACCCACTCAGAGCCTTGAACGAGGTGGTAGCATTTAGCAACTGATGAGACATTCCCTGAAGTTTATCCGAGGTTATATTTATTTCATCGGCGCTGGAGGCATTTTTTTGTGTTATTTGATTTAGTTCCTGTAATGCCAGGTTTATTTGTTGCACTCCGCTTACCTGTTCTGCCGAGGCTGCTGAAATCTCGCTGACCAGTTCTGCGGTTTTTTCAATTTGCGGTGTCAGCTCATCAAGCATTTCAGTAGAAAGCCTGGAGGCTTCAATGGTAACCGAAGATACTTTGCTGATTTCCTGTGCTGCTGCCTGGCTGCGTTCGGCCAGTTTGCGGACTTCTGCCGCTACCACAGAAAATCCTCTGCCTTCCTGTCCTGCGCGGGCTGCTTCCACCGCAGCATTAAGGGCAAGAATATTGGTCTGAAAGGCAATGTCCTTAATTACCATGATTTTGTTGGTAATCTCTTCCAATTGCAATGCCGCCTCTTTGCTGCGTTTGTTACTTTCGCGCATCTGGGCAGCTGCTTTTGCCGATATGGTTTCTGTTTCCTTCGAATTCTGGGTATTTTGTTCAATTACACTGTGCATTTCTTCCATGGATGAAGAAACTTCTTCTGCTGAAGATGCCTGTTGGTTAGCCCCTTCTGCAAGGTCAAGAGCTTTCTCATTCAATTGTTCGCTGTAGTCGGCAACGGTTCTCGAGGTGTTTATAATATCTGATATTAATTTGTTCAAATTAACTGTCATGTTGTTCAAGGCACTTCCCAGTCGGCCAATCTCATCTTTTCTGTCTTCCTTCATTTTAACGGTCAGGTCTCCTTTGGCCACTCTTTCTGCCAGTTCTATGCCTCTGATGATTGGGCGACCAATGGAGTTTGAAAGTAAGAAAATGAGGGATACTCCAAGAACAATGGAGAGGATTAGGGTGATTACCTGAATGGTTCTTTGTTTGTTGGTGATGTCATTGCTGGTGTTTCCTACCACCTGTATCTGATCTAATCCGATGTCTGATGAGGCTCTTACTTCCCACATCACATTTTTCGAAGCCTCATAGTTTTTGAGTTCAGCAATGCGCATTTGCTTGTAAGTTGCCAGCAAATTTTCTATTGTGCTGAAAATTCCGGTGGTTAATTCTTTTATTGCAGTCCTGGCCGGAATGGATGATATTTCAGACCGGAAAGAAGGCAACGCAATGGATAACTCAATTAATTCAACTCCGTTTCTGTTTAAAAAGTGATCATTGAGTTTTACACCCAGTTGATTGACTTCTGCCAGAATTCGCGCCTCATTGAAAGATCTGATGTTGGCGGTATTATTCAGATTATCCAACTCTTGGTTGAAACGGTTCCGCTGATTTTCAAAATTTGAAGACAAATCGAGATAGTGTTCTCTGGTCTCTTTATATTGAGTCAGGTATTGTTCTAATAAATCCAGAAAGACCCCTTTCTTTTTTAACTCTTCTTTCCGTTCGGTTGTCAGCTCATTCAAGTTACTGAAGGCTGTTAGTGTTCTTTCAAAGGTTATATCTGCCTGATTGTTGAAGTATGGGTTTTGGGAGAAATCAAAAGCTTTTGCATTTTCGCTCGTTTCCTGCCAATAACGCATCAGATAATTAACTTCATAAACGGTGGGGATGTGGGTCTCAGAAAGGTTTTTTGTCTGACTGGAGATTTTATTCAGGTTGCTTAACAAAACAAGTCCTGTAATTACAGAAATTGCAATAATAACAGTAAATCCCAGTCCTATCTTATGGCGGATGCTTATATCCTGCCAGCTCCAATTGATTTTCTGCATTGTAAAAATGATTTTGGTCAGGGTAAAAATATGTATATTTTATCGGAATTTAGTATTTGTTTGTAATTTTTTAATATTTTTAGGCAGTTGAAAAATTTGTTTGTATTATGAAAATCTATAAAACCATCTTGTTTGCCTTTTCTCTTATTTTTTTATGGTCCTGTTCGGATACTTCTGATTATACGGTAGGCTACCTGAACCCTGCTCAAAACAGAGAGCGATTTGTAAAAGAGGGGAACTTCATGGCTGAAAAGTTAAGGGAGTATGGCATTGAAACGCTGATAAAACATGCCGAAGACAATGATATCACCCAGCTTGAACAGGGGTATGAGTTGCTTGCCGAAGGGGTTGATTTATTGGTTATAGCTGCGGTGAACGGAAATACCATTGCTCCGCTTGTTCGCGATGCCAGATCGCAAGGAGTTAAAGTGATTGCCTATAACCGACTGATCAATAATTCGGATTATGATATGTTTGTTACCGGAGATAATGAGGAGATTGCACGTATATTTTGTGAAGGGGCATTGAAGGCGGTTCCTTCCGGAAATTATGTGGTATTTGCAGGCGATCGTTTTGATAAAAACGGTTTCGAGGTAAAAGAACACATCGATACCATGTTAAAACCTCATGTGGAAGCGGGTGAGATAAATGTTATCTACGAAACTTATATTGAGGGATGGAACAGGGAACGGGCAGCTTTTGAATTTCAGGAAGTACTCGACTCACATGGGCTTGTAGTGGATGCAGTTATTAGTTGTAATGATCCTATGGGACTTGGAACCGTTGATGTATTGAACCAGTATGGAATTGCCGGTAATGTATTTGTTACAGGTCAGGATGCCATTTTGGAGGCCGTCAGGAGTATTGAAGATGGAGAGATGAATCTCACTGTTTATCATCCGCACAGAGAGTTAGGCTATAAAACCGGGGATTTAATTGCTAAAATTCTCAGAGAAAATGAAGATCCTGAGGAGCTGGCAAATGCGGAGACTTTTAATGGTACAGAGAGTATTCCTACTTTTCGGGTTAAATCGATGGGCATTAACCGGGAAAATCTGGGGACATTGGTTGACTTGGGCGAATATTCCTGGGAGGAGATCAGGAATTAACCCTCCTTCTCACTTAATTCAAGCCATCGCATTTCACAGCTTTCCAGTTCTTCCATCAGTTGACCAAGGTCGGCTGATGTTTGAAGTAGTTCATCTCCTGTAAGCGTACCTGAGTTGAGTTGGGTCTCTTTTTCTTTCTTCCGGTTTTCCAGCTCTTCAATTTGTTGTTCCAGGTTTTCCAGCTCTTTCTTTTCTTTGTACGTGAGTTTGTTTTTATCCTGTTGTCTGGCGGGTTTCTTCTTTTTGGGGTCTTTAACAGGTGCAGAAGTGTTTTTTTGTTCCTTTGCTTCCTGCTTTTTTTGACCGTGATAGTCTGTATAGTTGCCCGGAAAGTCTTTGATTCGGCCGTTTCCTTCCAGAACAAACAAATGGTCGGTAACCTTATCCAGAAAATATCGGTCGTGCGATACCACCATTACGCAACCATCGAATTGGAGCAGGTAATCTTCAAGAATGTTAAGGGTCAGTATGTCCAGGTCGTTTGTGGGCTCATCAAGAATCAGGAAGTTTGGGTTCTTCATTAAAACAGTCATGAGGTAGAGCCTTTTTTTCTCACCTCCGCTGAGCTTTTCCACCAGTACGTTGTGCATCTCATTGGGGAATAGGAAGTATCTTAAAAACTGGGAAGCCGACATCGACTGATCTTTCCCCAATTGAATATGATCTGCGATCTCTGTAATGACATCCAGAACTCTTTTGCTGTTGTCAAGGTTTAATCCTTCTTGTCTGTAGTAACCAAAAGCGAGCGTTTCTCCCGGTTCTACTTCTCCGCTATCGGGCTCAAGTTTTCCAGTCAGAATATTAAGAAAAGTTGATTTTCCGCTTCCGTTTTTCCCGATAATCCCCACCTTTTCTCCCCGGGCAAACTTGTAGGAAAAGTCCTTAATCAGGGTGAGGTCTCCGAAACTTTTGCTTATGTGGTGCAGATTAATCACTTTCTTTCCCAGTCGGGCAGACTTGATGTTGATTTCCAGATTTTGTTCTTCGGTACTCTGTTCTGCCGTTTTCTTTAAGTCGTAGAAGGCATCAATCCGATACTTGGCTTTAGTTCCACGAGCCTGTGGCTGGCGGTTCATCCAATCCTGCTCCTTTCTCAGCAGATTTTTGGCCCGTTCTACTTCCTGATTTTTCTGGCTGATGCGTTCCGCACGTTTTTCAAGATAGTAGGTGTAGTTTCCTTTATATTGATAAAGAGACTCGTCATGAAGTTCATAAATGGTATTGCAAACGCTGTCAAGAAAATACCTGTCGTGCGTGACCATCAGCAGGGTCATGCGGCTTCTTTTCAAATAATCTTCAAGCCATTCAATCATATCCAGATCAAGATGGTTGGTAGGCTCATCCAAAATCAGGAAGTCTGGGTTGGTAATCAGCACTCTTGCCAGTGCCACACGCTTTACCTGGCCTCCGGATAGTTGGCCCATGGGCTGATTGAATATGTCAATCTTCAGTTGCGAAAGAATTTGTTTGGCTCGTTCTTCATAATCCCAGGCGTTTAGTTGCTCCATCTTTGGCAGCAGCTCCTGAATGGCAGTATCGTCATTTTCCGCTACTGCTTTTTCGTAGCTGCGAACCACAACCGCAGTTTCATTTTCGGAATGAAAGAGGGATTCAAGGACTGTTTGCTCGGGTTCAAATTCGGGATTTTGGGAGAGATATCCGGTGACAATGTCTTTTCGCCACGTAACCAACCCTGAATCTGCAGAAAATTTGCCTCCCAAAATATTTAAAAGAGTTGTTTTTCCGGTTCCGTTTCGGGCTATCAAAGCTGCTTTATCTCCCTCTTCCAGTCCGAAAGTAAGATTGTTGAATAACCGTATGTCGCCCCAGTTGTGGGTGAGATTTTCTACTGATAATATGTTGGCCATGTCTTATTTTAATTCTTGTGCCAACAAAGATAATAAGATTGGCGATAATGCAGGAGGCAAAAGAGTAGGAGACTAATACAATCGTCCCGGAGGGGGATAAAGTTTTTAAAAAACAGTGGAAGTTAGAAGGAAAATAAGCTGAGGAAGAACTTCTTGTTCAACCTCAGCTTGTTCTGATTATTTCAAAATTTTCTCAATGTCATTCAACTCCTCATCGGTGAATGCTGTATTGTTGAGTGCATCCAGGTTGTTGCTGAGTTGATTCACACTGCTGGCGCCTATCAGAACAGAGGTGACTCTTGTGTCTTTGAGCAACCATGCAATGGACATTTGTGCCAGTGACTGACCTCTGGCTTCGGCAAGGCTGTTTAGTTTATTAAGCTTAGATTGAACTTCCGGAGTAAGTGCATCTTTCTGTAGAAACCCGTGAGGATTAGCCATGCGGGAATTGGCGGGTATCTCTTTCAGATACTTGTTGGTTAACAGACCCTGGGCCAGAGGTGAAAAGGCAATTGAACCAACTCCTCGCTTTCCGAGTACATCAAGAAGACCATCATCCTCCACCCAACGATCCAGCATGTTGTAACGGGGCTGATGAATGAGCAAAGGAACTCCCATATCACGAAGAATGGTTTCTGCTTTTTTTGTCATATCTGCCGGATAATTGGAGATTCCTGCATACAGAGCTTTCCCCTGTTTAACTGCATGTGCCAGAGCTCCCATGGTTTCTTCCAGGGGAGTGTCCGGGTCGGGACGATGAGAGTAAAAAATATCCACGTAGTCCAAGCCCATTCGTTTCAGACTCTGATCCAGACTGGCCAGAAGATATTTTCTGGAACCCCATTCTCCGTATGGTCCGGGCCACATCAGGTACCCTGCTTTTGAGGAAATAATCATTTCATCGCGGTAAGGTTTGAAATCGGTGGCCAGAATACGGCCAAAATTTTCTTCCGCACTTCCCGGAACAGGTCCGTAGTTGTTGGCCAGGTCGAAATGGGTAATTCCATTGTCGAATGCATGGTGAAGAATGTTGCGACCATTTTCAAATAAATCTACTGATCCGAAATTGTGCCACAAGCCGAGGGAAAGTGCGGGTAATCTTATTCCACTTTCACCGCAACGGCGGTATGTCATTTTTTCGTAACGTTTGTCGTTGGCTAAATAATTCATAAGTTGTTTTTATTATTGATGTTTTTAGTGTGTATAAAAATTGACAATATTTTCAATGGACAGCCTGCATACTTCACAAAAACCGGCTGCCTCATTTGATTTCATCCGGCAATTAAAGGCTGGTCGGTAAATTCCTTTGGCGGTATAACCTGCACCTTCGAACACCCCGGTAATGTTTTTGTATTTGTGTTTTGCGGGGGTGGGAATCAGTATTGAATCCTCAAGCAAATTTTTCCATTTGCTGTCAAAATCAACTAAAGTGGTAATGTTGGGATGCCAGGGTTCGGTATCCAGATCAAAAAAACCGGAATAGGTTACCTCGGAGGAGTAATATTCATCTCCTAAACCGGCGAGACCATGCCCGATTTCGTGAATGAGAACTTTCGCAGACTGGGAGTGACCGGCTGAGGTAATGGAAAAATGGTTGTAAACGCCGCCGCCGCCATATTTTTTCGTGTTGACCAATACTATAATGTGATCGCGCGGGTGGGCTGCGGCATAATCGTATATTTTCCAGGTGGAGAGACTTTCCAGATAGCGGTCGGTCCCAAAAGTGTTGAATGTACTTTCCATGGCTGTGTTTTTCCATTCATCCTTTACCGGATCGTCTGTTCCTGATTCAGCCGATGAAACAGCCATTGCTCTTACGGTAATTTTATTCTTAAGCCGATCGTATGGAGGAGTCTTAAAAAGTTCTGAAACCATTTTTTCCGCATCATTAAAAAAAGTTTCTGCCTCTTCCTTGGTGTATCCTTCGGCTAAAATCAAAAAATCCAATTTTTTTGACGGGGCAGCGGTTCCATGAATAATCCTTGACGGAAATTTTGTCGGGATTAGTTTTGTGATGAGCGATTCGGGAGAAAACTCCTCACTCAGCAGGGAGGTAAATTTCCCGTTTTTCTCTCTAAAATCGAGGTTTATGATTATTTTTTGCAGGGGGAAGGGGGTTTCAATCGTTTGTTTGAAGGCCCTTTTCTTTTGTTTGGCCCCAGGTGTGGCCCGCCATTCTTCAAAAAGGGTGCAAAAACCTTTTATATAGAGGGTGTCCCGGTTTGCTGATGAGGTGAGCACAATTCGATAGGAGCCATAATCGAAATCAGGAATGGATTGTTCAGGACTGTCAAAGTAGTTTGGTGTCTTCAGGTAATTTGCAATGGTTGCTGTTTGTTCCTGTTTGTCACCGGAAAGGACGAAGTCTATTCGGAGCGCCTTTTCGAAATCAAAATTGCCCTGGCTGTAAGACCATGTCGAAATAAAAAAGATTGAAAAGGCTATTGTCTTAAATATATATTTTGTGTTCATAGCTTCATTATGATAGGTTACATCCGGTGGTTTCGTTATTTTTGTGCTGAACATCGGATTTTTGAAGTGATATTTATGGGCTTCAACTTCTTTTCGGCATTGTAAATGAGGTTCAGGAGTTCCGGGTTAAGATTCGGTTTAGGTTAAAGTTGTAGTACAAACAAAAATATACAAAATCATTGTAATAATTAAAGCATGGAGACGATAAATTCTAATGTTACATGGATGACAGAGTGGTTGCATTCCCGGTTGGAGTTGCTAAATCTATCTGAGTTTTGGACTGAGGTGCTATTATTTGGGGTTTCCGCAGTAATAATGCTGTTACTTTCGTGGCTGTCTTTTGTGGTTGTCCGTCGGGTTTTGATTTTTTCAATTATTAAGATGGTCCGAAAAACCAAGTCAAAGATTGATGATTATCTGGTTCACCGAAAAGTTTTTCACAGGCTTGCACATTTGGCTCCGGTGATTGTTATTTATTTTCTTTCCGACCTTTTTTGGGGAGCTCAGACCGCTCGTCTCGCCGTTTTTCATGACATCGTTTCTCTTTATTTGCTTGTGGTCATCATTATGGCTTTCCAGGCCCTTCTCAAGGCATTTGAAGATATTTATAATACTTTTCCTTTTGCTTACGACCGGCCAATAAAGGGGTACTTACAGGTTATTCAGCTATTGGCAATTATAGTTGGAGTGTTGATTGCTGTTTCTATTGTTTTTAATGTTGAGGTAACCGCAATTATTGCTGGTATGGGTGCTTTAGCTGCTGTGTTGATGTTGGTGTTCCGGGATTCTATACTGGGGTTGGTTGCCGGTGTGCAATTGTCAGCCAACCGGATGGTCAGGGTAGGAGACTGGATATCCATGCCGGGGCACAATGCAGATGGTACAGTGTTGGAAATAACACTGAATACCGTGAAAGTCAGGAATTGGGATAAAACCATATCCACCATACCTACCTATGCTATGGTTTCCAACTCCTTTGTCAACTGGCGGGGGATGGAGGAGTCCGGTGGACGCCGTATAGCCCGGTCTGTGTTTATCGATACTCATAGTGTTAAGTTTTGTACTCCTGAAATGTTGGAGAAATTTAAAAAGATTCATCATTTAAAAGCATATATCGAGGAACGACAAATAGAAATAGAGAATTACAACAGACAACATGAAATTGATGAATCCTTACCTGTAAACGGGAGAAGGATGACGAATCTGGGGATTTTCAGAAAATACCTGGAGAACTATCTGATTAAACATCCGAAGATTAATGATAAAATGACGCTGATTGTTCGTCATCTGGATCCTACAGAAAAAGGAATTCCTATGCAGATTTATGCTTTTTCAAGGGAGCAGGAATGGGCTAAATATGAGGCAGTACAAGCCGATATTTTTGATCATGTTTTAGCAATAATTCCTTTGTTTGAACTCCGGATATTTCAGAATCCCAGTGGCGACGATTTGAAAATGTTAGGCAGTTTGGTTAAAAATTGAAAGTGAAACCGAAAGGAAGAAAATTATTAGTGCTATTTTTGCCGCAGATTTATTGGATTATTGGAGAAAATCCCGTAAATTCGAAAAGAATCATTAAAAAAAAAGCAGAAATTCTTTTAATTTCTAACATTTGTCATTTTTAGTATGGAGAGCAATTTACAGATTGATAGTCTTGACAAAAAGATTTTGTCAATGATTACACATAATGCCCGAATTCCGTTTCTTGAAGTTGCCAGGGAATGTAAGGTGTCCGGAGCCGCTATTCATCAGCGTATTCAGCGCTTGATGAATATGGGAGTTATTAAGGGATCTGAGTTTATTATTAATCCCAGTAAAATTGGTTATCACACCTGTGCTTTTATGGGAATATTTCTCAAAAAAGCCAGCCTTTTTGATAAGGTGGTAAAGATGTTGGAAGAGATTCCGGAAGTGGTGGAATGTCACTATACTACAGGTGAGTACGCCATGTTTATCAAGATCTTTGCAAAAAGTAATGAGCATTTAAAACGTATCCTTCACGATCGTTTACAAAACATTCCGGGTATCTCTTCAACAGAGACCATCATCTCACTGGATGAGTCATTCAAGAGACAATTACCGATTGAGTAATTAAATTATAGATTAAAAAAACGCGCAAAAAGCTCATTGCTGAGGTTTTGCGCGTTTTTTTGTGAGATGAGACGGGCTGATTTTTTGCGTACTCAATTATTGTACACTTTTGTTGCCAATAATTATTTTGAGGTAAATGTTCCTAATGAAACGAGCATGGAAAAAGAAGTCACGAAAGAAAATGTATAAATCCTTTACATCCTTGGTCTCCCGATGCTTCAGAGGCCAATAATTTATATGAAAAATCTGATTTTGCACGCCACTTGATCTTCATCAATTCTGTAGGATCGAGTTAATAGGAGGACCGTGGCACAGTCTTTTTTCAAGAATTATATTTTAGCCGGACAATAATGATTTTCTCTCAGACTAAATTCAAAAGTGCCCAAAGCAACATTATTTTAGCAGATGTTGTGTTGAAAGAAAAGTTGTTTTGCCTTTGCTTAGCGTAATGTTTAGTTCTCCCAGAATTACTCCGCCCCAGCCAACCTGGTTAATGATGACATTTTTGCCTGCTTTGTTTTTTATTTGTTCAGGTTCGTCAAGAAATGTGTGTGAGTGTCCTCCTATGATGATATCTATGGAGGATGTTTCTGCCGCTAGTTTTCGGTCCGAATCGGGCCTTTCGGAGGTGCTGTTGATGCCCAGGTGCGATAACGCAATGATGAGATTGCAGTTCTTTTCATTTCTCAGGAAGGCTCCTGTTTCCTCTGCTGTTTTTATTGGATCAAGCCATTTCATTCCTTCATAATTTGCCGGGGATACCAGCCCTGAAGGGTTGATTCCAATGCCTACGATGCCAACTCGGAAGGGGCCATTTTCAATGATTTTCCAGGGCCGGGTTTTGCCTTTCAGGATGGTGTTGTCGAAATTATAGTTGCTACAGATGAAAGGAAAATCGGCATATTTCAACTGGTCAGAGAGGTGCTGAATGCCATTATCAAATTCATGATTGCCGATGGTTGCTGCATCGTATCTCATTTTCGACATTAATTCCAATTCGGGTCTTCCTCCAAAGAAGTTAAAATATGGGGTACCCTGAAAAATATCACCTGCATCCACCAATAAAACGTGATTGTTTTGTTTCCTGATTTGGTTTATGAGGCTTGCTCTTCTTGCAAATCCACCCATGTCAGGAAACCTTGGATGATTGGCTTCAAAGGGATCGAGATGGCTGTGGACATCGTTGGTATGTAGAATGGTTAGTGTATGATAATTACGCGACTCTCCTTTTACAGCAAATGGGAGGGTGGCAGCCAGACTCCCGGCAGCCAGGGTCTTTATGAATTGTCTTCTGGTGGTTTGCATGATCTATGGCTTTTTTTATTGCATTTCGATTCGCTGATCTGATGGAGATGGAATCTGTTTGTTCTGTTCATTTAATTCCCGAATGTGTCGAATGATCAAATCTCTGATTTTATTCGATGATTCATGTTTTTCAACGGCGTTGGCAAAAACGGTGTAATGGTCGCCTCCGGTGGCCAGGTAATCTGATGTCACCACATAATAAAAGGCCTCGTCTCTAACCGGTTGGTTGTTGATTCTCGGATTTTTTACCGATTGACCGGTGAAAGTAAAAGAACCGCCACTCAGGCCGTCCCCGTTGGATTCGCCTATGTGCTGATAAAGTTTTTTGATGTCTTCGCCTGACATTTTTAAGGTAACCATCTGATTTTCGAATGGCATCAGGGCATAGATGTGTTTAACTTTTATGGAGCCCTTTGGGAGGGGAGCTCTCAAACCCCGGATGTTTATGATGGAAATAACCGGTAATTTTTCTTTGTTCAGGTCCTTTAATTCTTTTAAAGCTGTTTCCCTGAGAAGGTCAGCAACAAAGCTGGATAGAGGGGACTCTGGTTTGTCTGCAAACATTTCTTCCGGTGACGTTCCGATGACTTCGTTCATTATTGCATTTACCGAATCGCGAAGTGGTGTAATGTAAGATGCAACCATCGAATCTGCTACAATCGTACTATCGATGGTTATGTTCTGAGTCGAGGTAAGTGATGGTTTTTCTGGTGACTGACAGCTGATTGCTGCGAGTGTTAGAAGAATGAAAATAAAATGATGGTGTCGCATTTTTTTGTTTTCAAAGCTAACAAATCAGAGGGAATATGTGTTTATCCAGGGTTACAAAATTGTTAATGTTCTCTTTATCCGGAAATGATTGCTGAATGAGGGATGGTATGATTGGAAAAATACAGGATTAGTTATATTTGAACTTTCAACCTGAAAATTTACCGGATACATCAGGTTAAGTCCCAAGTTAGTGCCCGTCTATAAGCAAAGCTAAGTTTGTACATGGTCATGTGTCTGGTTAGAAAGTGCCAGTTGCAAGGCTTGTACAGCCGCCAAAAGCGGAGTTTACTTGGGTAAATGAGTATTTTGGCGGCAAGCGTAACGCGACGCAAGTGGTACTTTATGGACAGAAACAAGTTAGAACTTGAATAATGCAGATGATTTTACCTTCAGACATTCATCCTTCCTGGAAGCCTTTTTTTACTCAGGAGATTTCGGCAATACTTGATGATGTTGAAAGCCAAATTGGAATTACGAACAGCGAAGATTTAACGCCTGGTAGAAATAGAATGCTTCGGTTTTTGGCCCTTGATCTTTTCAAAACCAAAGTAGTGATTCTCGGTCAGGATCCCTACCCTCAGCAAGGGGTTGCTACGGGCAGGGCATTTGAGGTGGGGCCATTGAAGAATTGGACCGAAAGTTTTCGGAATACCAGCCTGCGTAATATTGTTCGTGCGCTTTATGCTGCTGAAAGGAAGGATTTCAAAACTTTCAAAGGCATCAAAAAAGAAATGGCTGCCGGGGAATTTTCTTTGCTCCCGCCGGATGAGCTGTTTAAGTATTGGGAACAACAGGGTGTTTTGTTACTGAATACCTCATTTTCCTGTCATGTAGGTAAACCCGGAAGTCATTCGGGATACTGGAAACCCTTTACCGACCGATTGTTAGATTTTATTAATAAAAATTGTCCGGATGCCGTTTGGTTTCTATGGGGAAACCACGCCCAAAAAGCAGTGGAGCATCTTGAGATTAAGCATAGCATTTCCACAACACATCCAATGATTTGCCATGAGCGCCCTAATGATTTTTTACTGGGAGAAACAAACGTTTTTGAGGCTACTTCCGGGTTGATTGACTGGACAGGAGGAGATAAAAAAGCCTCTTCGGTGCAACGACAGAAGAGGCTTTGGTAATCATTAGTGTTTGTCCATAAACTAAACGTTTTTCATGTGTTTGAACGAGTAAGTTCAAATTCAAGGCGTGTGAAAAATCTAAACCGCAGAATATTAGTGTATTTTAGGATTTAGATTTTGAGCAACAACGCAGAAGTTGGACTTTATAGACAAACACTAATTTTGTTATTTAATGCGTTCCAGATACTTTTTCCTCACTTCACGCAAATAATCCAGACTCATTTCAGGATAATAAATTCGAATCATATCCTGAAGTCCAAATTTTACATGAAAGTGGCCTATGGCAGCATCGAAAAACGGCTTTTCCCAGTTAAACTTTACTCTGCGGGTAATGTCTTCAAAATGCTTCCATGTTAATTGATTCGGAATCAGAAAATATCCATGATCTTTTTCGATGGTGTCAAAAAATAGTCCCTGTTCCGGTTCATCAAGAATGAAAAACTTTTTGATGCGGATTACGGCCGGACCTTCCACTTTTCTGTTGGGCTTGCTTTTAAATTCTATCCCCTGATCCATGTAGCTTGCCTGCAAGTCGGTGATCTGAGAGAAGTTGTCCAGATGGCGCACCCTGATGACATCAAACTGCTTGTTGTAGATGTTTACAACTCCGGGGGTGGCGTTGAAATCGGTATCGAAATACTTCTGAATATTCTGAGTTGCCCGGGTAATTTCCTCCAGTGTATATAACCTTTTTAATACCAGGTAGATATAAAGCGGTTTGCTGTCCACCGGATGGTCGGAATAGTAATTAAAAAACCCGGGGAAGGGTTCCGGAGCTTCCAAAACAAAGGTGTTTGGCCATATTTTGTCTTCCAGTGTTCTCAGGCTTTCCTGTTTCAGAAGATTTCCATAACGTTCAATATGTTGTGTTTCACTCATAATAACTTAGTTTTTGTATGTACAAAAGTTAAGAAAAAATCATGGGTTTGTCACGAAATTGTGCGTTAAAAGTGGTTTGTATTTTTTGTTTTCTGTTCTTGAATACCGACCAATAGTCCGATAAACCCTTTAAAAAATTTGGGGCATTAAATCTTTATGTTTAAATGAGTTTTCCGGTAATGCTTAGAATGTCAGCGTAATACGTTTTTTCTAACTTCTAATTTCCAACCTCTAACGTCTAACCTCTAACGTCTAAAAATCTAAAAATCTAACGAACTATTGAACGTGAATGTTGAAGTTTTTAGTGTCTGGTAAAGACCATTTCGTTTCCTTTTGAAAGATCGTTGTTGAAATGGTAGCCATCTTCATCAAAGGCTTTCAGGTCTTCAGGTTGGGTTAGTTTGTTCTGTACGATAAATCGGACCATCATGCCTCGTGCTTTTTTAGCATAAATACTGATGACTTTGTATGTCCCGTTTTTGTTTTCTTTGAAAACGGGGGTTATTACGGGTTTTTCAATTTTATCTTCATCAAGGGCTTTAAAATACTCCTGGCTCGCAAGGTTGATGAGTGCTTTATGTTTGCCTTGTTTCAGGTCTTCGTTAATTTGTCTTGTCAGTTTTTCACCCCAAAATTCATAGAGGTCTTTCCCCTTTTCATTTTTGAGTTTAGTGCCCATTTCAAGTCTGTATGGAAGTATATTATCCAATGGTCTTAATACACCGTACATTCCCGACAGAATGCGCAACTGCTTTTGAGCTGTTTCTATTTCTTTGTGATTAAGTGACCATGCATCGAGCCCGTTGTAGGCTTCACCATTAAAAGCATAAATGGCCTGACGGGCTTTCGTTGAATTGAAAGGCCAGCTCCATTGAATGAAACGTTCTGCATTGAGTTCTCCCAATTGTCGGCTTATTTTCATGAGGTTCATGAGTTCATCGGGTGAGAATTTTTTCAAATCATCAGCCAATGAAGATGCTTCATCAGAAAAGAGTATTTCGGTACTTTGCGATGTTGGAACTTTCTTTTTAAAGTCCAGTTTTTTTGCCGGTGATAATATTGCAATCATACTTTTTTACAGAAAAACGCAACACACTATTAAAAAGTTCAACCGAAAATTATTTCCTTTCCAACAAAGCCACATTTTCCACATGGTGCGTGTGGGGAAACATATCAACCGGTTGAATTGCGGTAACGCGGTACCGGGCATCCAGAATATTGATGTCTCTGGCCTGGGTTGCGGAGTTACAGCTCACATAAACTATTTTCTCGGGAGCGGCATTGAGGATGGTTCTGACCACATCTTCATGCATTCCAGCCCGTGGAGGATCGGTAATAATTACATCAGGGAATCCTTCTTTCTCAAACAGGTCATGGTTGAGAAGGTCTTTCATGTCGCCTGCAAAGAAACGGGTGTTTTCGATGTTGTTAATTTCCGAGTTGATGTGGGCATCCTCAATGGCTTCTGGCACATACTCTATTCCCACTACTTTTTTAGCGTTGCCGGCAATAAAGTTGGCAATGGTTCCCGTGCCAGTATAAAGGTCGTAAACGGTTTCGTCTCCTGTAAGTCCGGCAAAATTCCGGGCAACCTTGTAGAGATTGTAAGCCTGGTCAGAGTTGGTCTGATAAAATGATTTGGGTCCGATTTTGAACTTCAGACCTTCCATCTCTTCAAAAATGTGGTCCCGGCCATATTGAAGCACCACTTCCTGATCTGTAATGGTATCGTTTTTCTTTTCGTTGATTACGTACATCCATGAAGTTACTTCGGGGAATTGTTCTCTGAGATGTTCAAACAGCCTGTTTCGTTTTTCTTCATCTTCGTGAAAGAATACCACAATAATCATGGTTTCGCCGATAGAAGTTGTGCGGATAATCAATGTCCGCAAAAAACCTTCCTGGGCTCTGAGGTCAAAAAATGTCCAGTTGTTTTGAAGGGCATAATTTCGGATGGCCAGACGAATGTCGTTGGATGGTTGTCGCTGCAGATGACACTCCTTTATGTCAATAACTTTATCGAACATCCCGGGAATATGAAATCCCAGGCCGTTTTTGTTGTCAATGACCTCTTCCGACTCCATCTCCTCTAATGAAAGCCATCTTTTATTGGAAAAAGTAAACTCCAGTTTGTTGCGGTAAAAACGTTCCTGTGGGGAGGCCAAAATGGGACTGATTTCCGGCAACTCAACTTTTCCGATTCGCTGAAGATTGTTAAGTACTTCACGTTGCTTGAACTTTACCTGTTCGGAATAGGGGAGATGTTGCCATTTGCACCCGCCGCATATGCCGAAATGTTCGCAAAAAGGTTCGGCACGCATTTCCGAAAGGTGATGGAATTTAACAGGGCGTCCTTCAAAATATTTTTTCCTTTTCTTTGTTACCTGAACATCCACCACATCCCCCGGTGCTGCCAGTGGCACAAATACCACCGTGTCATTGACTCTGCCCAGGGCTTTGCCTTCTGCTGCTACATCGCTGATCACCAATCGTTCGAGCAATGGTTTGTTTCGTCTTGATCGTCCCACTTGTTTTTTCTTTTTTGGTTTTGCGCGCAAAGATATGTGAATCCGTTAAGATTCACTAATCTTTTTGTTTCTCTTAAATTGTTAACTTTGCACCGATTTTATCATCTATTGGTGCTTTGCCATTCTGTTTCCGGTTGCTGATAATGAAACCGGATCATGCAAAGTTGTTTTTTACTTCAGATATAATTTTTTTAGTTCATCAAATCGAATAATGTCATGGCAGATAAAGTTTTAACCTACAAGGATATCGATAAAAGCATGCTGAAATCGTTGCCTAATCCTACCAATCAGGCTTACGAAATAAAGGTGAAGATACCTGAGTTTACTTTTCTCGGGGTAAAGGATCAGCCGGATTTTGCTGATGTTTACATTACTTTTTATCCAACCGACCGCATTATTGAATTAAAATCCCTGAAGATGTACGTTCAGGCACTTCGGAATATCACTGTTTCTTATGAAAGATTGATTAATGTTTTTTACGATCACCTGATGGAGGTTTACAATCCGGACAGAATACGAATTGTAATGGTTTGTAACCCCCGTGGTGGTATCAGTTCCCGTTTGACCATCGACAGCGACTGGAAAGTACGCGGCGGTCAGGAAAAATACAGCGACTGGAAAAATCATATGGATGACACCTGGAGTGTGACGTTGTAAGGAATCAGGGTTGAGGAATGAGGTTCTGGCAGAGAAGCACGATTGTGCGTCTTTACTGAAGTGATAAGGATGAAGATGGTGTTTTGAGGGTGATATTTCCGAAGTCGATATTTCAGTCAAAAGTTACCCTGCCTTCAGTTTTAAAAAACTATGATGGTGAATAATAATGATTCTGACCATTTGAATTTGGAAAATAGTAATAAAGCGAGCACCTCAGTGCTTGCTCCGGAGTCGTTTCTGGAGGAAGCTGAGGTGTTTCCGGTTATTGATGTTCGTACGCCGGCGGAGTTTGCCCAGGGGCATATTCCGGGAGCCATTAATATGCCCATTTTTTCCAATGAGGAGCGAGCTGTGGTTGGAACCTTGTATAAAAGAGAGGGGCGTGATGCAGCCGTTTTAAAGGGGTTGGAGTATGTCGGCCCCAAAATGGCTGAGTTTGCCCGTGCGGCAAGGCGTATTGCAGTTGACAACCAGGTATTGGTTCATTGCTGGCGGGGTGGAATGCGCAGTGGAAGTATGGCCTGGCTATTCAGAACGGTCGGGTTGAAAGCCACTACCTTGGAGGGTGGCTATAAGGCATACCGGGCATCGTTCAGAAAAATGCTGGAAGAACAGAAATGGCGTTTTATGGTAATTGGCGGCCCTACCGGAGGTGGGAAAACCGAAGTTTTGAAGGAGCTTGAAAACCATGGAGAACAGATGTTGGATCTGGAAGGCCTGGCCAATCACAAAGGATCGGCCTTTGGTGCACTGGGAGAAGAGGACCAACCAACATCAGAGCAGTTTGAAAATGATATCCATGCCCGTTTTCTGAAATTTAATCCCGACAGAATAATTTGGGTGGAAGGTGAAAGCCACAGTATCGGCCGTGTCTATATTCCCGATCAACTCTTTGAGTTGTTGATGCAGGCACCATTGGTTATGTATGATATTGACCGAAAACTTCGGGTGGATCGGCTTGTTAGGGATTATGGTTGCTTTGATAAAGAGTTACTGCAGGAATCTGTTTTGAAAATTCAGAAACGACTTGGAGGCCAGAGAACCAACGAAGCATTGGAGGCTTTAGATGCAGGTGACTATCGCTCCGTGGCTGACCTTACCTTGCAGTATTACGATAAAGGATATGCCAAATCTTTGGCAAAAAGAAATGAACCGGTATTGGTCTTGAAAGAAATGACCGATGAGCCTGAAAATGTAGCCCGAAAATTGATAAAACAGTTTAGTCATGAAGACAATAGATACTAAGGGACGGTTGTGTCCCGAACCATTGATTATGGCCCGAAACGGACTGAGAGAGGTGAATGAGGGAGAGAAAATGCAGGTGATTTCCGACAATGATACCTCTTATCAGAATCTGATGAGCTTTCTGGAGGATCTTGGTGCCAACCCGGTTGCCGATAAGAAAGACGGCATTTATACCATTGAAGTCACGAAACCTGCAGAATCTGCTTCCGTCGCAGAAAGTAATCCCGAAGCATATTGTGCGGTGCCCCAGCCTGCCGGAGGAAACACTGATTATGTGGTTGTTGTCCGCAGCTGTCGTATGGGAGAGGGCGAAGACGATCTGGGTTCCTTGTTGATTCGGGGATATTTTAATGCTCTGAAGGAGATGGATCAATTGCCTACTCATATTATTATGTATAACGGAGGAGTGAAACTGGCCGTGAAGGATACCGATACCGCAGCTGCTCTTGCTGAACTTGAAGACAAGGATGTGAGTGTATTGGTGTGTGGTACCTGTGTCGATTATTACAGTATGAAAGAGCAAATAGGGGTGGGGCGTATCAGTAATATGTATCAGATTGCTACCACACTTGCCGAAGCAGGCAAAGTGGTTTATTTATAGAAGGCACGGAATGTAATTTCCCGAAATCGCTTAATTGCAGGATTTATTGATTTGGGGTCAATGAACACTTGAAGAAATTTTTTTTTATGCCTCAATTCACCAACACTTATTTCGACAATGCAAGTACCGGTTGGCCAAAACCTCCGGAAGTTGCCGGGGCACTGTCCGATTTTATCCGGAATACTGCCGGAACCTATGGTCGTGCTGCCTACCCAAGGGTTTACAAGACTTCGTCAATGATTGAGGAGTGCAGAGATGAACTGGCAAAGGTAATGGGTGTTGGAGAGGCCGGGAATATTGCTTTTACGCAAAATGCAACGCATGGCATCAATACGGTTCTTTTTGGTCTTGATTTGCACGATTGCGAGGTGTTGATATCACCATTGGAACACAATGCCGTGATGCGTCCGCTTGAGCGTCTTAAAGAAACCTGTAATGTACACTGGAAAGTGATTCCGGCCGAAGAAGACGGAACAATTATCCCTGAGCAAATTCCCGGAATAATCAGCGATCGAACGCGTCTGGTAATTGTCAATCACGAAAGTAATGTGAACGGAGTTATTCAGCCGATAGAAAAGATTCGGGAGTATATAGGTAATATTCCTTTTTTGGTTGATACCACCCAGTCGTTGGGCAGTGTTTCGTTTGAAGGTGACAGGTGGGACGTGGATTTTATAGCATTTACCGGACATAAAGGGTTGCTGGGGCCAACAGGAACCGGGGGCTTTTATGTGCGTTATCCGGAATTGCTTTCTCCTCTGATTTTAGGTGGAACGGGGAGTCGGTCGGAGAGTGTTGAGATGCCTTTGTTTGCTCCTGATAAGTTTGAAGCCGGAACACACAATGCGGTTGGTATTGCAGGTCTTCTGGCTGCCCTTAAAAACCGACCGAAACCGGAATGGGATTCCTACGATATCAATGCTCTGGTTCAGGGAGTACAGCAGATTTCAGGAGTCAGGGTGCTGACAGCTGAGCATTCGGTAAACAGGGGAAATGTCTTTTCGCTGGTTCATGAAAATCTTACCCCATCTACCATTGCCAATCGTTTGTATGAACGATTTGAGATAGAGATCCGATCCGGATTGCATTGCGCACCCATGGCACACCGTTTTCTGGATACTTTCCCAAAAGGTTCTGCACGATTTGCTCCCTCCTTTTATCATACAAAAGGGGATTTGCAAAATCTGGGTGAAGCGTTGAAAATAATACTAAATGATAGGAATTATGTCTGAAGAACCGCTGTTGCTCTTCCCGAATGTGCACAAAGTGATGCGTGCTGATCGAATCTGTAAAGCGTTAGGAATTGCCACAAGGGTTATTCCTGTTCCGGAAGAGGTCTCTTCCGAGTGCGGAATGTGCCTGGTTGTTGCAGACAGTAATTTGAATGCCTGCAGAGAGGCTTTGAGCAAAGAGAATATTACTTTTGAACTACATAAGAGAGGCAAACAATGAGTGAGCAAATAATTGATTTGTTAGAGACAGTGGAATATGGTGGTTGTTCAGCAAAATTACCACCCGGAGAACTTGCCGGAATTCTATCAAAGCTTCCGCAGATGCAGCATCCCAATATTATGGTGGATATTGATACCCACGATGATGCTGGGGTTTATCGGCTTAACGATGAAACGGCACTTATCTTTACCACTGATTTTTTCCCTCCGGTTTGTTCCGATCCGTTTGAATTTGGTGAGATTGCTGCTGCCAATGCGCTGAGTGATGTTTATGCAATGGGCGGGACTCCCTTGCTGGCTCTTAATCTGTTTATGTTTTCGTCAGCCAAAATGCCATTGAGTGCCTTTGAGCAAATATTGCAGGGAGGCCACAGTAAGATTCAGGAAGCCGGAGCCCTGGTAATGGGAGGTCATACCATTGAAGATCATCCGCCCAAATACGGATTGGCCGTGGTGGGTACGGTGCATCCGGATAAATTAATTACCAATGCATCAGCAAAACCCGGAGACCTGCTGGTACTTACCAAGCCACTGGGGATTGGAGTGCTGGTTGCTGCCCAGCGATTAAAGATGGTACGTGAGGATGCATATCGTAAAGGACTTGACCAAATGAAGCTGCTGAATAAGTGGGGGGCTGAGGTGATGACCAAACACGCACTCACCTGTGCCACTGATGTTACCGGTTTCGGACTGCTCGGTCATGCACTCAAAATGGCTGAGGCAAGTGAGGTGAGCCTGGCCATTCGAAGCCGGGATTTACCCATAATTGATCAGGCTGCCGAACTGGCCAATGATGGCTGTTTGCCCGGGGCGTCCTTTAGAAATCTGGATTTTGTGCAATCCTCGTTGCATGTAAATAAACTGGTGGAACCGCACTTGAAAATGCTTGCTGCGGATGCTCAAACATCCGGCGGACTGCTGATGTGCGTACCTCCGGAAAAACTGGATGCCGTGTTGGCTGATTTGAAAGCTACCGGAAAACATCCCCAAACAAAAGTGATTGGAGAAGTACTTCCAAAAACAAGGAAAAGGATCTATCTGGAGTAAGCATAGTTTTTCCGGAAGAGAAAATTAATCAGCCCTTACCAACCCCCATAATCGTGTAAATTCGCGTCATTGCGAACGTAGTGAAGCAATCTCATTTTTTTAACCGGACACCAATGATATTTTTATTAATTTGCATCTGATATCATAATTATTTTTAAGGATAAAAGGAACCATTTTTAGAGAAAAATAATGATAGAAAAAGAAATCCGGGCTTTATTGGAAGCTGAATCCCGTGCAGTAGCACAAATCCCTGTTACAGAAGGTTTTGAAAAGGCTGTTGGCCTGCTTTTTGAGTTTGTCCACAATCGTAAGGGTAAACTGATTACCAGCGGAATGGGTAAGGCTGGTCAAATTGCCAACAATATGGCCACAACCTTTAGCAGTACCGGTACTCCCGCCGTTTTTTTACATCCCAGTGAGGCCCAGCACGGCGACCTGGGGGTTTTACAGGACAATGATATAATGCTCCTTATTTCCAATTCGGGCAAGACACGGGAAATTATTGAGTTGATTGACCTGGCTAAAGGGCTCAGACCCGATATCCCGTTTATCGTAATTACCGGGAACGAAAATTCCCTGCTGGCAGAAGCTGCTTCGGCTTGTCTCTTTACGGGAAATCCTCCCGAAGTTTGTGCTTTGGGCCACACACCAACAACTTCCACTACTACAATGACCGTAATTGGTGATGTTTTGGTGGTGTTGCTGATGAAAAAAATCGGGTTCAATAATCATGATTATGCATTAAGACATCATGGCGGCTATCTGGGCGATAAATCCCGTCAGGCTGCCAATCTCGAAAAAAAATAAACTATGAATCTGACCATGCCACAAACTGACTGGAAGAAATTACACAACGGCTCTGATATTCTGGGGGTCGCTCTGGACAGAGTAAGGGGAGATGAAGTAAATTTTACCCCCGAAATTGCCGAAAGGCTCGGCAGAGCTTTTGTTGTCTGGTTGCAAACCTATTTTTCAGGAAAAAACAAATTGCGAATTTCTGTGGGACGCGATCCGAGATTATCGGGTCCTGAACTGCTGCAGGCACTTATCAAAGGAATTAGTGAGGGTGGAGCAGATGTGGTCAATGTTGGACTTGCCTCCACGCCAGCTATGTTTATGTCCACTCAAATTGGGGAGAAACCAGTGGATGCAGCGGTTATGGTGACAGGCAGTCACTCGGCTGCTCATAAAAACGGATTGAAACTGTTTACCTCCACAGGCGGCCTGGATAAGGCTGATATTTCAGAAATTCTGACCCTTGCAGATGGTCACCTAAAAAAAGGAAGCAGGAAGGGAACAGTAGGAGAGTATGATTTTATGGCTGTTTATGCACAGCACCTGGCAGATGTTATCCGCCAGGGAGTTAATCATCCCGATCACTATGAGACTCCTCTTGAGGGATTGAAGATTGCGGTGGATGCAGGTAACGGATCCGGTGGTTTTTTTGCTACTGATGTATTGGAGCAGTTGGGTGCAGATATTTCCGCCTCCCAGTTTTTAGAGGCTGATGGAAGATTCCCCAACCATTTCCCCAATCCTGAAGACACCAATGCCATGAATTCTCTTATCAACAAGGTAAAGGAGTCTGAAGCTGACCTGGGAATTATCTTTGATATGGATGTGGATCGTGCTGCACTGGTTGATTACACCGGACGCCCCATTAATAAAAATTCCCTGATTGCACTGGCTTCAGCGATGGTGTTACAGAAGAAGCCCGGAAGTACCATTGTTACCGACTCAATCACTTCAGATGGGTTGTCATGGTTTATTCAGGAGAAGTTGGGTGGCAAGCATCATCGCTATCAACGGGGGTATAAGAATGTTATCAATGAAGCGGTTCGTTTGAACGGAATCGGCCAGGAATCCTGTCTCGCCATTGAGACTTCCGGTCATGCTGCTTTCAGGGAAAATTTCTTTTTGGATGACGGAGCCTATCTTGCCACCCGGATGATTGTAACCCTTGCAAAGAAGAGGGCCGAAGGCAATCGCTTGACCGACCTTATTGAAGGTCTTCCAGAGCCGGTTGACAGCTGTGAAATTCGATTGAGAATTAATTCTGCTGATTTTATTCAAACCGGTTCGGATATTATTGCTGAAGTTGGCATTATGGCCGGAAATAAAAGCAACTGGGATTTGTTGCCCGAAAATTACGAAGGTGTACGGGTGAAATGTTCCGGTAACGGTCAGGATGGCTGGTTCTTGCTGCGTTTGTCGTTGCATGATCCGGTTCTTCCGTTGAATATTGAATCTAACGAACCGGGTGGGGTACAAAAAATCGCTGAAGAATTATTTGAATTTTTCGGACGTTTTGACAATCTTGATTTATCGGCATTTAAAAGATTTGGAGTATGAGAATTATCAGAGACAATACACTTGCCATGGTTGTGGATGTTCAGGAACGCTTGTTTCCTCATATTTATGAACATGAGCAACTGGCTGCAAACATGAAGATTTTGGTTGAGGGACTTAAACTTTTACAAGTTCCTGTGATGGTAACCGAACAGTATAAAAAAGGCCTTGGTGAAACCATTCCTTCACTCGCTGCTTTGGTGGACGAATATCCACATAGTGAAAAAACTGCCTTTAGCTGCTGTGATGATCCCGCAATTATGGAGAAGGTCGAGTTGTCGTCTAAACGTACCGTGGTTCTTGCCGGTATCGAGGCACATATTTGTCTGTTGCAAACAGCCCTCGATTTGAAGGAACGTGGTTTCCATCCTGTAGTAGTGGAAGATTGTGTAGGGTCCAGAAATCCTGAGAACAAAAGGATAGCTATGGCCAGACTTGTTCAGGATGGAATCATCATTACCAGTTACGAGTCACTGTTATTTGAGATGTGCCGTGTTTCAGGTACGGATGAGTTTAAAGCCATTTCGAAACTTGTTAAGTAATGGTTGCTGTATGGGACGGATTTTCGGGCTGGGTGAAACGGTCCTCGATATTATTTTTAAGGATAACCGGCCGGTGGCTTCACGCCCCGGCGGTTCTGCCTTTAATGCCCTTGTATCTCTTGCCCGGGCAGGGGAAGAGGTGGCTTTGATTAGTGAAATAGGCCTGGAGGAGGTTGGTGACCAGATTGTGGAATTTCTTCGGGAAAACGGTGTCGGAACTTCATGGCTTCACAGGTTTTCTACAGGTAAGACACCCGTTGCTCTTGCTTTTCTGGATGAGGACAACAATGCGTCCTACCAGGTTTATAAAGATTTTCCCGATGAAAGGTTTCAGATTTCCGGACCAGATTTCCTGCCGGGAGACATTCTTCTGTTTGGTTCTTTCTTTGCCGTGAACCCTGTACTTCGTAAGCAGGTGGTGCCATTGCTCCAAAAGGCACGTAAACAGGGAGCTTTTCTTATTTATGATCCCAATTTCAGGAAAAATCATCTGAGCAATATAGATGTTTACCGTCCCCTCATTGAAGAGAACTTTTCGTTGGCTCATTTGGTAAGGGGAAGTGATGAAGATTTTGAAAATATCTATCCCGGATTGGATACAGATAAGGTGTTACAAAAAATTCGGGAATTTGATGCAATGGGACTTATTACTGCCAACAGGGATGGGGTATATGGGCTGGTTGGTGAACAATATTTTCATGTTGCTGCCAGGACGATAAAGCCTGTTAGTACCATTGGTGCCGGTGATAATTTCAATGCAGGGCTGGCTTATGGCCTTAACAGACAAAAACCTGCTGAAGGAGATATGGACCGATGGAAAAATATTGTGGAAAACGCCATTGAGTTTTCCACAAATGTTTGTTTATCTTTTGATAATTATATCTCGAGGGAGTTTGCAGCCACGTTACCGAGGAACAAAAAATAAGCCTACCCATTCGTAGAGATATTTCTTTCAGATAGTTGACAGGACAAAAACAATTTATTCCTCCGGAATAGTGAGCTTTTTTCAAATCAACTTTATGGAGGACGCCGGAATTTGGAAGGTAGTTGAACATCGCAACAGATAATTTTTGAAACGAAGTTCGACGAAGTCAATAATTCAGTCCTCCCAAAAGTTGGGCTTTTTCCTGTTAGGGAAATACATAATGTTGTTGTGTTTTTTTTAAGGCCGAAGGTCTTTAAGCAATAGCCTGGGGCAACGCCCCAGGGAAATTATAATTACCTCCCCCCTCATTATTGGTCGCGTCGCGACCAATAATGAGGGGGCATGAGGAATACCTCAAAACCCAGGGCGTTGCCATGGGCTGTTGCTCTCAGGCTTTCAGCCTGTTTGCATCGTACCGGTCTTATGCATAAGGTAGGTTACAATAGTTTTTCAAAAAACTCATCAACCTCTTTAGCTTTATCAAAAACCTCACTCGCACCGGCATCAAACAATACCTGCTTTTCCAGAGGACCTGTATTGATGGCAATGGTGTGGATCCCTGCCGCAACAGCTGACTCTACTCCGAGTGGTGCGTTTTCTATTACGATGGCTTCATCCGCCGAAACGCCCGCTTTGTTTAGTCCCATGAGATAGGGCTCGGGATGAGGTTTACCATGTTTTACATCGTATCCGGATACAACTTCATCAGGATGAACGCCGAAGTCTTCCTGTAATCTTTCCAGTAAGATTGGTTGCTTGCTGCCGGTAACCACAATGATTCTTCTTCCGGCATCCCTGATTTTTTTCATTAGTGCCTGCATTCCCGGAATCTTGTCTGCTTTTGGACGCAGATGCATGAGTCTTGTCTTCTCCTCGTAAATGCCCTCAATTTCTTCGGGGGTGGCCTCCCTGTGACAAAGCTGTTTTATGGCCTTTTTTATGGTGAAATCTCCGGTGCTTCCTTCATTCAGGTAGGCTTCCTCTAATGGGAAATTTATGTTGTAGGCATTGAATGCTTCAATCCATGTGGCGGCATGGTGTTTCATGCTGTCGTAAAGCACTCCGTCCATATCAAAAAGCACAGCATTTATTTTTTGAGGTATTGTCTTTGTCATCGCTTATAACTTTAAGTCTGCAAAAATAGCAATAATACCTGCCTGTCCGAAATCCACCCGTTGAGTTTTGAGGCGGATTCATGAAAATTTGGTATTTTAGCAGAATAAGAGAAAAACATCAATTTGTACAATGGAATTTCCTAAATTAAGTCTCCAGCCCGAAATCGCTGAAAATTTTCCGGATCTTAAACTGGGATGTCTGGTTTCTGAGGTGCTGGTCGAAGAGCCCGGAGCTGATTTACTGCAAAGTATGCAGAGCGAAATTGAAGCACTTTCCACTCAACTGGATGCGGAGAAAATCAGGGAAATGCCGGCTGTAAAGTCCTTGAAGCAAGCCTATAAGAAACTGGGAAAGGACCCCAATCGATACCGTCCGGCTGCTGAATCATTGCTTCGAAGGGTAAGTAAAGGCAAGGGTTTGTATCAGGTAAATAATGTAGTGGATTGTTTGAATCTGGTTTCTGTTAAAACCGGATTTTCCATTTGTGGCTACGACCTTAGTAAAATTAGTGGAGATGTGACATTGGGCAAGGGGAAGCCAGCAGAACCCTACCAGGGAATCGGAAGGGGAGAATTAAATATTGAAAATTTACCGGTTTTCAGAGATTCAAACGGAGCATTTGGAACCCCTACAAGTGATTCTTCCCGGACTCTGATTGATGAAAAAACCAAACGGGTACTTATGATTGTTCCCTCTTTTGACGGGGATGGTGACGGATTGGAGGAGACTATGGCAATGCTTTCGGAATTGTTGAGTAAGTATGTCAGCAATGCTTCTCCTGAAATAAAAGTGATATAAAAGATGATTGAAATATGTGCACTGGCATCGGGTAGTAACGGAAATTGTTATTACATAGGCAATGAAAATGAAGCGATACTTGTGGATGCCGGAATCAGCCGACGCCAGGTGTTGGAACGAATGAAAGAACGGTCTTTGAATCCTTCAAAGATCAAAGGAATATTAATTTCTCATGAACATGCCGATCATTTTAAAGGTGTGCGGGTTTTGAGTAAGCAACTGGATGTTCCGGTCTATATTACTCACAGATCATTGGAGAAAAGCTGGGGTCCCAATCGTCCTGCTTTAATTAAGAATTTTACTCCGGGAGAACGCATCGAAATAGGAGATTTTATTATTCATACCTTTTTAAAGCAACATGATGCGGCAGAGCCGTGTAGTTTCAGAATCGAACATGACGGGGTTAATGTGGGAGTAATGACAGACATTGGGTCGCCATGCGACAATGTGATTCAGCATTTTTCTTCCTGTCAGGCTGTGTTTCTGGAATCAAACTATGACGAGGATATGTTGTGGAACGGAGTATATCCCTGGCATCTGAAAAACAGAGTTGCCTCTGAAGTGGGACATTTGTCCAATGCACAGGCAGTGGAACTTTTGGATATACACGGTGGAGCCGATCTGGAAGTTGTTTTTTTATCGCATTTGTCGGCCGAAAACAATACTCCGCAACTGGCATTGGAGGCTTTTAACAGCTTGTCACACAGGTTTGATGTGAGATTGACCAACCGATATGCTGCAGCAGAGGTGTTTAGACTGGAAAAGAAACCAGTGACAGTTTAAAATTAGAGCTCGGCTGACAGAGTTCAGGTAATAAAGAAACAATTTATGAGTAAGATGGATTACAAAGATATTTTAATAAAAATCAGGCGCATTGTTCGTTCTATTAATCTGGAATCCAAGAAAGTGCAGAAAGATTTCGGGGTGAGTATTCCCCAGATTTTATGTCTTGAATTTTTAAAAGCCTCTCCCGGTTATCAGGCTACTCAGCGCTCTATTCGTGACCATCTGAATCTGAACTCCAGTACCGTGACAGGAATAATCGGGCGCCTGGAAAAAAAGGGTTTTCTTGCCCGGTTACCAAAGTCGGGGGATAAACGGGTTATGCACATCGCTCTAACCTCTTCGGGCGATGCCTTGCTGGAGCGTACTCCTGATTTGTTGCAGCAGCGTTTGGATGAAAAATTGAAAGGACTTTCTGCCGATGAACTGGTCAGAGTAGGGGGTGCTTTGGATTTGCTTATTGAGATGCTGGAGATTGAAGCCAGTCAAGCCGATGAAATGCCTTTAATCACCGGTGATTTTGAGTCAGATACCACCCCGGAATAAAGCGTGGGGTGTTTGTCTGATGCCATTTACATTTGTTTGATTCCTGCACGGCCCCATTCGACAGGGGGCTTTGTGATACTCCCTGATTCTTACTTGCCCACTTTCTGTACAATAAACAAGGTTATGATGGATGCAATCACTCCGGGTACAACCGGATCAAATCCGTAGGGAAGCTCAATTTTCAGAAAGTGAAAAATGGCAAACACTGCCGCTCCCGCCGCCATAGACAACAATCCTGCCATGGGTTTGGGCTTTTTGAAGAAGATAAATCCTATTACCGGAGCCAGCAAACCACTTACCATGAATGAGTAGGAGAGCAGCATCAGATCCAGAACACTGGGCATAAACAAGGCCAGAACAAGTGCCAGTGACCCGAGTACAAAAGTCATGATCTGAGAGACCTTGAGTGTGTTCTCCGACCTTTTTACCTTAAAAATGTCTCTTACAAAATTTCCAGAGGATGCCATCAGGCAACTGTCAGCAGTGGAAAGGATGGCTGAAAAATAGGCTGCCAGAATAATTCCGAGAGCTCCTGTTGGCAGAATGTACTTAAGCATCATGGGCATAGCCGTTTCACTGTCGATGCCAATAGCGGCTTCAGCGGGCACAACTCCGTGATCGATGGATACCTTAGCCATCAGTCCCAGAAAAACACCCAGAAATGCCATTACGGGATATTCAAACAACCCTGCCACAAACCATGCCTTTTGTGCTTCTTTGCGGGAGGATGCCGCATAAATCCGTTGGTAGAGCGTCATTCCAATAAACCAGATGGGGATGATGGAAAATGCCCAGTTGACAATTACCGACCCTTTGATGTTGGTCAGAGAAAGCATTTCTTTGTCAACCGATTCCCGCAATACGTCAAGCCCGCCCACATTGTAAATGGCAAAGGGAACTCCAACAAAAATGAGTCCCGAAAGCAATATGGTCCATTGAATGGTGTCGGTATAAATAACTGCTTTAATTCCTCCCAAAGCTGTGTAAACCACCGCAATGATTCCCATTATCAAGGCCGCATTGTTGACGCTGAGTCCGTCAATGGTGCCTGAAGTGAGTTTGGCGCCTGCCAGAATCTGGCTGCTGGTAAATCCCAGGTAACCTATTGCACTGATGATACCTGCCCAAAAAGCTACTCTTTTGCCGTAGTGGTGGCTCAGCATTTCAGGGAATGTCTGGAATTTGCTGGTAAAGGCAATTTTGTAAACCCGCGGAATTAATACTGCTGCGGTGAGCCAGGCTCCTATCAATCCGGTAAAGAGTATCCAGGAGCCGGACAGACCCATTGCGAAGCCCAGTCCTCCCAGTCCGATGGAAAAGCCACCACCCACATCTGTTGCCACAACGGATAATCCTAAGTGCCAGCGGGTCATCTTTCGGCCACCTACGTAATAATCCTCAGAACTCTGATTCTTTCTGTGAAACCAAAGTCCCACCATGAGCATGGCTGCGATGTAAACAAAGATGATGATGAAATCTATCGGATGCATAGTATTGTTTTATTCTATGGTCTGCAATGGAATTCTGATTTTAATCTCCCCGGGATTGTTGGAGCTTTTGCTTTTTTGCCTGTTCCTCAACCCTCAACTCTCAACCCTCAACTCTCAACTCTCAACTCTCAACTCTCAACCCTCAACCCTCAACCCTCAACCCTTCAACGCCTGCTTATACCACACATTCATACTCTCTATCTGACCTGCAATGTGCGTATTGTTCACCAGTGTGCCGGTATATCGATATCCGTTGTTGAGAAAGGTTTTATTCATGGAAGGAGATTTAAGACGTGCAATGGTGTAAAAGGACTTAAATCCATTGTTTTTCAGGTGCGCCTCCATGGTTCTGAGGAGGTGTATGGCAATTTTTTTTCCACGTTGGGAGGGAAGTACCGCAAAATCGGTCATTTCCGCATTTTTAAGCGATTCGTTGCACTCAGCCGAACTGATGCCGACCAGTTTGCCATCCTGAAATACACCAAAATAGCGGGTCTCTTCGCTCATCTCCTTTTTCAGGAATTCCGTGTCGAAGATGGGGAAGGGGTAACTCTCAAATACTTCGGAGAAAACCTTTACCATTTCAGGAGTGTCTTCAGGAGTCAGCAGTCTCAATATGTGTGTGCTGTCCAGTTCCGGTATCTCACTGTTTGCATCTGATAGCAGCAGATTCTGAAAGACCTCCATCTCTTCCCGGTTGGGGTTTTTCCTCTCCGCATCCCTGTATTTTACCATAAATAGTGCATCTTCCGCACCATTGAAAAAGCCGGGGACCAGTGCTTCTGTTTCATATCCGGCCATCCGGAAAGCGGCACCGTATTTTGAAGGAACTTTGACAAAGAGCTTGGTATAACCATTGCTCTTTGCCAAAGTATCTATCTTGTCAATAATTCCGGGAAAATCGGTTGGCCACAGGTGCATGAGATAAATTCTGTTACTCTCAGGTCCATGCTGTATGGTCGATTGTCCGAGTTTCTCAGTCTTGTCCATTATCGTCCCTTCTTTGAATTCGTTCATTGTCTGATGGTACCAGTGAAATGGCATCATCGTAATCGGACAGAAGTTTTTCTATTCCGATGGCATTCTCTTCGTAGCCCTCCTGCAAGTCGAGCTCCAGGTTGCAATTGTCACAATTTCTGTCACATGTGGTTTGCTGATAATTGTCGGGTTCTTTGTACGAAGTAATTACCCCTTCGTAGTTTCTGAGAATTACCCTGTTGGTTGACCATGAAATGATGTAATTTGGCATCACCGGTATCTTACCGCCACCGCCGGGAGCATCAATTACATAGGTTGGAACCGCAAAACCACTGGTATGACCTATCAGGCTTTCTATGATTTCAATCCCCTTGCCTACCGGAGTGCGGAAATGTGACAATCCTTCTGACAGGTCACACTGATACAGATAATAAGGACGTACCCGGTTGGCAACGAGCTTGTGTACCAGGTCTTTCATGATTCTGGGGCAGTCATTCACATCGGCCAGCAATACCGACTGGTTACCCAAAGGAATACCGGCATCAGCAAGTTTCCTTAGTGCCTCTTTCGAAGATGAGGTTATTTCCCGTGGGTGATTAAAGTGTGTGTTGATCCAAATCGGGTGGTGCTTTTTCAGCATATTCACCAGGTCATCTGTTATTCGGTAAGGGAGTACAACAGGAGTACGTGTTCCGATGCGGATGACTTGTATGTGGTCAATTTTTCTTAGTTCTGTCAGAATCCAGTCCAGATAATCATCAGAAAGCAGGAACGGATCACCTCCCGAAAGGAGTACGTCTCTTACCTGTGGAGTTTTTCTGATGTAATCCAATCCTATTTCCACTTGCGATTTGCCGGGTACAAAATCCTGATCACCCACTTTTCTTTTGCGGGTACAATGGCGGCAATACATGGCGCATACATTGCTGACATGAAAAAGAACTCTGTCGGGGTAGCGGTGGGTAATTCCGGGAACCGGGCTGTCGGTATCCTCGGAAAGCGGGTCGCCCATTTCATATTGGGTGACGTGTAATTCTCTGTTGTCCAGAAATGACTGTTTGTAGATAGGGTCATGTCTGAAATTCTCTTTTTTAATTAGAGAGAGATAGTAAGGAGTGATGCTGAGAGGGAATTTCCCCTTAGTTTCTTCAAGTTGTTTTTTTTCCTCTTCCGGAAACTTAATTCCCGTTAGCTCTTCAAACTTGTCAATGGTTTTAATGGAGTGTTTGAGATGCCATTTCCAGTCCCGCCAGTTCGACAGTTCGGAAGAAGAATCAATTTTTGTTGCAATTCTTTGTTGATTTGCTGTGAAGATTGCCATAATATTCAGTTTGGTGAATAATCAGTTTTTTGGGTCAGGGTTGAAAAGTCATTTTTTGATGGGATTTTTAACTCCGAAACCTGATTGTTTCTGCGCGACAAAATTAATCATTTTTTTTGAAACGGGAAACGGGAGGCCGGTATGGTTAATGGTTTGAAAAGATTTTGTCCGGGTTAAGTGCCTGTAAAAGTGAACATTGTGTGATTTTTTGGTTTTTGTGTTTTGAGATTCATGGCTGATTGAACAGAACGGCTGTTTTTATTTGTTTGTATGCGAACTAAATTTAGATTGATTTGTAATTTATTGTTGTCTGCACACTTCCGTTGTTGCGGATGAATGTTGGTGTACAAACATAGTTGTGTTGAATTTTTCTTTGTAATTGGAAATTACGACATTTTCGGGAAAAGTGCCATTTAAAGATAATGACACGCTAAAAATTCAGCGATACGCATTTTGTAAGATTCGATTTCATGGATTATTCATTGAATTTTTCCCCGAAAATTGATAAAATTGTATGGTGGTGATGAGTGAAAAACCTCTGAATGTAGTTTCTTTGTAAGAAAAATATTATGGTTATAGATACTTTTGAAAATGCAGCACGTTATTATATGTTGCATCCGGCCATGGAGATCGTGCTGGATTATTTGGAAAATCTTGATCCTTCTGATTTTGAGGCCGGAAGAGTTGAGTTGAGTGGCAGTGATGTTTTTGTTAATGCCATGGAACAATCCACTGTGTCGGAAGATGAAGCAGTGTGGGAATCACATGAGAAGCATATAGATATTCATTATCTGATGGAAGGTCATGAAATGATTAAGTATGCCGAGGAGTATAAAATGGAAGTGGAAGTCCCTTATGATGAGGAGAAAGATTGTACTTTATTCACAGGCGATTCCGGAATGAAAGTCAATCATCCAAAGGGGGCTTTTATTATATTCTTTCCCGAAGAGATTCACAAAGCAATGGTTACCGATGGTATCCCCTCGAAAGTGAAGAAGCTGGTAGGAAAAATTAAAGTGGATTAAACCGATAACATGAAAAAAGGGGCGACTGCACAATTGCAATCGCCCCTTTTATATTTTGCAAATTATTTAGTCCGTCTATAAACTAAGCAAAATTTGTTTCTGGACAGAAACTTTTTAGTATCTGCGTTGTCCCTGGTTGCGGTTCCCACCACCGAATGAACGTTCACGACCTTCGCCTTTCGGACGGGCCTTCTTAACCACGATGGGGCTGTTGTCGAAGAGGCACTCGTTCAGGTCTTTGATGGCCTTCTGAGCAGCGTCATCTTCTTTCATTTCAACAAAACCAAAGCGTTTTGAGGATCCGGTTTCCCTGTCCATAATTACTTTGGCTGATACTACTTCGCCATATTCGGCGAACAAATCGTTTAAGTCTTCGCTGGTTGTTGCGTCACTTAACTTTGCTACAAAAAGATTCATTAAAAAAATGTTTGAGATGACCGACACTTCAGAGCACTGACAATGCCCGCACCCGTATGGGATGAGCCGTGTATTTGCACTGAAATATGTGTGATCATAAAATGTAAATAAAAAGAACTTAAATAGAAGTGTAGCAAGGCAATTCAGTTTAAGGAAGCGTAAAAGAAGTGCAATACGTATAAATCTATTGGGTGCAAAGAAACAACCTTTTTTCTGTTTTTTAGTTATTTTGGTATGTGAAAAATGTATAAATAATTACTTGCTGTTATGATGTTAAAGCCCGTAAGGACTGTTTTTGCTGCTGTTACAATGATGTTAGCTCTGGGTAGTATCTATGCCTGGAGTATTTTTGTTCCCCGGTTGGTTGCCGACTATGGTTTTTCTACCGGACAAACTCAACTTATTTTTGGTGTTTTTATTGCCGTTTTTACCGTGGCCATGGTTTTCGGCCGTTCATTGCTTGCTACGATGGGGGCTAAGAGACTGGCACTTCTTGCTTCCGGATTATATACCGTCGGATTTCTTGTAGTACCTGTGTTCGGAATTCACTTTCCGGTAATGCTTCTGGGAATCTCTGTTTTTGCAGGTGTCGCTACCGGTTTTGGCTATCTGATATCTATTACCATACCGGTGGAGTGGTATCCCAAAAAAAAGGGGCTGGTTACAGGACTTGTTTCTGCCGGCTTCGGAGGTGGAGCTATTGTTGAGTCTATGGTGGTTCAGGAGTTGTTTGTTGCAGAGATTCCATTGCCACAGGTGTTTCTGTTGATTGGGCTTAGTAAAGGAGTTATCCTGGCTGTGGCTTCATTTTTTATAGACAGACCCTCCCTGAGTGATGATTTAAGCCCTTTGGTACCAATGAATCGACTATTAAGGCAAAGTCAATTTTTAAAAATGTTTCTTGGTATTTTTACCGGAACGTTTGCCGGCCTTCTTGTGATTGGGAATCTCAAACCCATCGGAGAGCAATTCCCGATTGATGAAACAACTCTTGTATTGGGCATCACCGTATTTTCGGTGGCCAATTTCAGTGGTCGTTTATTTTGGGGATGGCTCAACGATTTTGTTAGCGGTAATGTTTTGATTCCGCTTTCTCTTCTTTTAATGGGCATTTCTACTCTTTTGATCGGACTTCTTCATTTAAGTCCGTTGCTCTACCTGGCCATTTCTTTTGCAGTTGGCTTCAGCTTTGGTGCCAATTTTGTAATATATGCCAAAGAGACTGCCCAGATATACGGGTTGAACAATCTGGGGAAGATTTATCCCTTTGTTTTTCTGGGATACGGTGTGTCAGGATTTGCCGGTCCCTTTACCGGAGGCGTGCTGAGAGATATTTCAGGGAATTATCAGAATCCGGTATTTGTTGCCTTTGCTTTGTGTATGGTTGTTTTTCTGGCAATGATCTTATTTTTCCGAAATCAATCTAAAAGTAAATGAAGGTACCTCCGGGGGGTATGGCTTTCCGATATTTCTTCGGTAAAATGATAAATTGTGGTTATTTTTGTTCTCTTCTCCGATGTATTTAACACTACAGTTTTATCGGCAGTTGGTGAAAAAAAACAGCAGAGAAGAGTGTTTTTTCAAGAAACTTCAGCTTTTGATATTATGCAAAAACTTACATTTTTATTTCTGACAATTATTCTTTTTGGTTCGGTGGTTAACGCTCAGAAAAAGCAGATTACCATTGAAGATATTACCAAAAACGGCACTTTTTCTGCCAAACGAATCGACGGTCTTCGATCCATGAAGGATGGTTTACACTATACTGCATTGGAGGATGGCGGAACCAAAATCGTTAAGTATTCCTATAAAACGGGAGAGGCTGTGGAAGTTGTTTTTGATATCGAAAAAATCAAGCGAAATCCATCAGAAGTAAAGAATATCAGTGGTTATGAATTTAGTCCGGATGAAACAAAAATATTGATTTACAATGATGTGGAGCGGATTTATCGTCGTTCCTTTCTGGCCAGCTATTACGTTTATGATCGAAAATACAAAGAACTTGTTCCTCTGGCAGAAGAAGGGAAGCAGCAGGTACCAGCTTTTTCGCCCGACAGTTACAAAATCGCTTATGTCCGAAACAATAATATTTATCTGAAGAAGTTGCGCTTTGGTACTACCAGTGCTGTAACCGAAGATGGGGAAGAGAACAAAATTATCAATGGAATTCCTGATTGGGTTTATGAAGAGGAGTTCGGATACAACAGAGCTTTCGAGTGGTCACCTGACAGCGAGAACCTGGCTTATGTGAAGTTTGATGAGTCTGAGGTTAAACAATTCTCCTTCCCACTTTATAAGGGCACTCATCCTGCCCGGGAAGAGTTTGCACTTTATCCGGGGCAATACAAATTCAAATATCCAAAGGCTGGAGAAGCCAACGCTAAGGTCTCGGTTCATGTGTTTAATGTGAAAAACCGCACCACAAAAGCGATGGATGTCGGAGAGTTGGATGATTTTTATGTGCCCCGCCTTCGCTGGAGTTACCATCCCGACAAGTTGGGGGTTTTGAAAATGAACCGCATGCAAAATCAGCTGGAGTTGTTTATCGCCAATCCGGCTTCCGGAGTTGCCAACGTGCTGCTGACGGTTCGGGAGGATAAGTTTATCACCGAGAATGTGCTGGACAATATTCAGTTTCTTCCTGATGGGGAGCATTTCTCCTATGTTGGTCAGGATGATGGTTTTAATCATTTATATCTGTATTCCATGGCCGGCATTCAGGTTCGGCAACTAACCACCGGAGAATGGGATATCACCGATTTTTACGGGTTTGACGCTGATGAGGAGTTGTTCTATTTCCAGGCCGCCAAAAAATCACCGCTTAAGCGCGAAGTTTATTCTGTGGATTTGGAAGGAGAGGAGCTGCTACAGCTAACTCCGGATGAAGGGTATAATTCAGCTGATTTTAGCAAACACTTCAAATACTTTGTGAATACGCGATCATCGGCCAACGAAGTTCCTGTTGTTTCAGTTTTTGAAGCTGATGGTGATCTGGTTCGTGTTGTAGAGGATAACAGCGCATTGGCCGAGCGATTGGCCACTTATGAAGTTCCTCAAAAAGAGTTTTTCCAGTTTGAGACCTCTGAAGGTATTCAGTTGAACGGATATATGATAAAGCCCTTGGGTTTTGATGAGCAAAAACGTTATCCGGTATTGATGTCTCAATACAGCGGGCCTAACTCGCAGGAGGTGTTGGATCGTTATGGTATCAACTGGGAGCAATATCTGGCATCCAACGGCTATCTGGTGGTTTCAGTGGATGGCAGAGGAACCGGAGCCCGTGGAGAAGAGTTTCAAAAATCCACCTACAAGCAATTGGGGCGACTGGAGTCGGATGACCAGATTGAGACTGCCCGGTATCTTGGTTCGCTGAATTATGTGGACGCTTCCCGAATTGGTATCTGGGGATGGAGTTTTGGCGGTTATATGTCCTCTATTTGTTTGAGCAGAAGTGATCTTTTTAAAGTGGGTATTGCGGTTGCTCCTGTGACCAACTGGCGTTATTATGATACCATTTATACCGAGCGTTTTATGCAAAAGCCGCAGCAGAACGCCCGGGGGTATGACGATAACAGTCCCATCAATATGGCGGAGAATCTTAGCGGACGGTTGTTCCTGATTCATGGTAGTGCGGATGACAATGTGCATTTTCAGAATACCATGGAATATGCCGAACAATTGATTCAGGCCGGAAAGCAATTTGACATGTTTGTATATCCAAACCGGAATCACAGCATCTATGGAGGAAATACCCGTCATCACCTCTATACCATGATGAGTCAGTATCTTTTTGATAATCTTTAGTAATGCAAAATCCTGCCCGCCAGTTCTTTGACGACCTGATAACCATTGAAGAAAATGAAGCTTTTTCGCTTGTCGAAAAGGTTGTCAGGCAGCGGATTTCTCTGGAACGATGCTGTAAGTTTCTTACCAAAGAGGATGGACTTACTTTTTCCAATCTTTTCGGGCGATTGGAGTATCTGTGCAATAAAAAACAGCTCAATAAAAGGCAAAAGAGCCGGTTGCATGAATTCAGAATCTTTGCCAATAAAGTCGTTGGTCAGAGACTAAATCCGGGAACGGAGGAATACTATCGGGGGCTGAAAATTCTGGCAGAATCATATGGACTGTTCTTTGGAGTGGAGATTCCTGCCGAAGTAAGTCATTTGTATGCTACGCACAACCATGGAGAGGAGGTAAAAGGGAGCTACCACGTTAATCCTTCAGGTTTTCGGGCGATATTACTGAAAAAGGACACCGAAAACCATGAATTACTGGTTCAGCCTGATGTTCCCGGCGGTTCTTCTCCATTGGTGATATTGTATGACCTCGAGAACGTGAACCACGAATTGACACCATCTGTGGAGTTGATGCAACCGGGACAGCAACTCCAGTTGTTGGAAACGCACAGAAATGACGATGGTAAAGTGGTAGCCGGACTTATTGTTCTGGAGCCGGATTACCTGCTCGATGTTACTTCGGTTGCCAAATGTTTTCAGAATATTCAGGGGCGAAAAATCAGAGCTTTTGAACTGTTCTTTGTGGGGCGTTCAGAGACAAGGAAGTTATCAAAGGCTATTCATAAAGGGAATGTGGCCAACCTTTTTTTTGACGAGTTATTGAATGAACGGCCCGGTGCAGAAAAGAAGTTCCGGAGTGTCCTGATGGATTCGTTCCGGTTCTTTCCACTGCCTTATACATCTCTCGATGGAATTAACAGAGCGTATTTTGATGAGTTGGAGCAGCAGTTTGTCAATCTCAGACGGGTGGTGGACAGCGATTTCCTGAAAGGCGACCATCAGCCCATCGACCGGCAGAAAAGTAATCTGGAAGTTTCCCTGATGAGTCCTGAGGTAGGTCTGCAGGGCCGGATGGACTTATTTGATGAGACTGCCAGTGAAAGCGGAAATTATCAATCCAAGATTATAGAACTTAAATCGGGGAGACTGCCTTTTCCTGCACAAGATCCTTCGGTGGTGGCCGAAGATCATGCTGCACAGGTGCGGATGTATAATTTGATGGCCCAGAGGGTACTGGGTTATGATCCAAAAAAGATTTTTAACGCGGTACTCTATTCTGCCTCCCCAAATAGTGGTGAAGCCTTACGCTATGTCTCTCATTTTAAAAGCTTCGAGCGTGAAATATTGAATGTCAGAAATCAGATTGTTGCCTGGGAGTATAGGTTTGCAGCTGATAAGGAACCCTTTTTATTTTGTGAGGAATTTGTTCGTAACCTGGATGTAAAAAAGTATGGGTTAAATGTTGGCGACAAGAGATTCTCCTGGTTTTTTAATAAGTTTCTTGATTTTAAGCATCTTATTTTGGAACGGATTACCCCTCTGGAGCGCGCATATTTCTTTTCTTTTGTCTCGTTCATCAGCCGTGAGAAAATTCTCAGTAAAGTGGGCGACGGCGAATATACCAAGGGCTTATCTGCCCTTTGGAACAAGACAGATCTGACAGATGAGGATGCATTCAACGAATTGCGCAATCTGACTATCACTGAGAATCATGCCGATACCGAAAGTGCATCCATCAGACTTCAAAGGCCGGCGACCGGCGATAAGTTCATTAATTTCAGGAGAGGAGATATTTGTGTTTTGTATCCTCATGTAAATGAGAAATCGCTTGCCACACAACACCGGGTGCTGAAGTGCTCCATTGAATCGCTTAGCAATGAGGAGGTCTCCGTACGTTTACGACAGAAACAGAGTTCTCTGGATTACTTTAAGGACTTTTCCTCATGGGTGTTGGAGCACGATTCCCTGGATAATAATTTTGAACAAATGCATGCCGGTTTGTTTGAATTTCTTAAGCTTCCCGAAAGTCGCCGGCAATTATTACTGGGATTGATTCCTCCCCGAACTTCAGGAGGGGAGGTGAAAGAGCTTGTTGCTGAAGATTCCGGGTATCTTGAGGAGAGCCGAAATGAGCAAAACCGGGTTCTTTCGGAAGCTTTGAATGCCAAAGACTACTATCTGTTGGTGGGGCCCCCCGGAACCGGAAAAACCAACCTTTTTTTGAAACGTTTGGTTGAAAATCTTGTTCAGGAAACCGCCCTGAATGTCCTTTTGGTCAGCTATACCAATCGCGCCGTTGACGAAATGTGTTCTTCCGTGCGTGATCTGGTGAGTGACCGGATGATTCGCATTGGTTCCTCTCTAGGATGTGACAGGGCGCATGAGGATTTGTTGCTTGATAGACAAATAGCCTCTCTCAGCAACAGAAAAGAGATTCGGAAACTCATAGAAGATACCGGACTTTTTGCCGGCACATTATCTTCTGTGTTGGGGAAGAATGAGTTGTTTGAGTTGAAGCAATTTGATGTGGTTATTGTGGATGAAGCTTCTCAAATTCTGGAGCCTAATATTATTCATCTTTTGGGAAGAGTTAAAAAATTTGTGCTGATAGGTGATGAAAGACAGTTGCCGGCTGTTGTAACGCAATCACCCGAAGAGTCGGTAGTTAAAGATGAAAAACTGAATTCCATCGGATTGTTTGACCGTCGAAATTCTTATTTCGAGCGATTGCTTTATCTGTGTAAAAAAAACAACCGGGATGATGCCTGGGGTGAACTGACTTTTCAGGGGCGTATGCATCCCGATTTATCCGGCTTTGCCAATAAGTTTTTTTACAACAATAAGCTCAGGACTGCTGCATTGCCCCATCAAAGCGGGCAGCTGGTTGCTGACGGATTTGTTGCCGGGACTCAACTCTCCTCATTGATTGCATCACACAGGATGGTATTTATTCCTTCTGCTTTTGCAATGCGGGATATTTCCGAAAAATACAACCCGCTTGAGGCAGCCATCATCAGTAAGTTGTTACAGGAGTTGGTGACTATTCATGGTCTTAAAAGTGATGAGGAAATTGTGGAGCGTGTCGGGATTATTACACCGTACCGCAATCAGATTGCGGCCATTCGTAATCAGCTGGAAAGAGATGGCTTTAGTTGTTTTGACTCCATACAGACCGATACCGTTGAGCGTTACCAGGGAAGTCAGAAAGATTTTATACTGGTATCGTTTTGCATGAACAAATCATCTCAACTGGATTTCCTGGTGCAAAACCGGGTGAAGATTGAGGATAGATCCAGAGACCGGATGGTGCCTGTTGAGGTGGATCGAAAGCTGAATGTGATGCTCACGAGGGCCCGTAAGCAAATTATCCTAACGGGAAATGAAGCTGTTCTTGGCTATGATTCCATTTACGGAACTTTGATTGAAGACATTCGGGCGAATGGGGGATATTTTCAGAAAGGGGGCAAGGCTATTGTTGAAGATTAGTAGTCCGTCCATTACTAAATACATATTAAGACCAGTTTTAAATTACATCCTCTTCTTTATTTTATTTCCATTTCAACCCGTGATTACCTCTTTTCTTTATGCCGAATTATAACTATCTGAGGGGGCGTTTTTTAACAGTATTTTGTTCTTTTTCTTCGGGGGAAATCCGAATGTTCGAATATTTAAATATTTGTATAACAGAATCTTTGATGTGTTTGGGGATTGCACTGTTTTATTATATTTGTGATGCTTTTGAAAGAAATATTATCAAATTTAAACACATTATAGAAAATGGGATTAAAAATTATTGTTCTTGCCAAGCAGGTGCCCGATACCCGCAATGTGGGCAAGGATGCCATGAAAGCTGACGGTACCGTGAACCGTGCTGCTCTGCCGGCTATTTTCAACCCGGAGGACCTTAATGCGTTGGAACAGGCCCTGAGACTTAAAGACAAATATCCGGGAACTACCGTGACATTGCTGACTATGGGACCCGGACGTGCTGCCGATGTTATTCGCGAGGGTTTGTTTCGTGGTGCCGATGATGGTATTTTGTTAACCGATCGTGCATTTGCCGGCTCCGATACACTGGCCACTTCATACGCCATATCCTGTGCCATCAGAAAAATTGCAAAGTATGACCTTATTATCGCCGGTCGTCAGGCTATTGATGGTGACACCGCGCAGGTAGGGCCGCAGGTTGCCGAGAAACTTGGTATTCCGCAGGTTACTTATGGAGAAGAGATTTTTAGTGTTGAAAAAGGAAAAGTTTCCATGAAACGCCGGCTTGAGAGAGGTGTGGAGACCGTTGAATGTCCGGTGCCTGCCGTGGTTACCATCAACAGCTCGGCTTCTTCCTGTCGTCCGCGTAATGCCAGACTGGTGCAGAAATACAAACATGCGCAAACCATCACAGAACGTCAAAATCAGGCAGAAGATTACATCGATCTGACCAATGATCGTCCCTATCTTAACATTCCGGAATGGAGTGTCAACGATATTGAGAGTGATCTCCAGATGCTTGGGCTGTCAGGTTCGCCTACCAAGGTAAAGCAGATTGAGAACGTGGTTTTCCAGGCTAAGGAATCAAGGAAGATTCAAGCCAATGATCAGGAGATTGAAGATCTGGTGAAAGAACTGATTGCCAATCATACCATCGGTTAGAGACGGCTTACGAACTTAAAACGAATTTAGAAATGGACAATATATTTGTTATTTGTGAAATTGAAGATGGCAAGGTCGCCGATGTAAGTCTTGAATTGCTTACCAAAGGACGGTCGCTGGCCAATCAGCTCAATTGCAAATTGGAGGCTCTTGCCCTGGGCCATAAACTCAAGGGAATTGAAGATCAGATCTATCCTTATGGTGCCGATGTGGTGCATGTGGGAGACGATAAACGTCTGGAGCCTTATACTACTCTGCCTTTTACTTCCATCATAGTAGAACTCTTCAAAAAGGAGAAGCCACAGATTGCTCTGTTGGGAGCCACCACTATGGGTCGTGATCTTGGACCCCGCGTCTCTTCTGCTTTGCAGAGCGGCCTTACGGCTGACTGTACCTCACTTGAGATCGGTGATCATGAGGATAAAAAAGCCAAAAAGACTTATAAAAATCTGTTGTATCAGATTAGACCTGCTTTCGGAGGCAACATTGTGGCTACCATTATCAATCCCGACTGTCGCCCTCAGATGGCCACCGTTCGGGAAGGGGTAATGAAAAAGGAGATTTTCTCTAAAACCCAAAAGGGAGCTTTAAAGACTATTGACGTAGGGGCAATACTGAAGCCTGAAGACACCGTGGTAAAGGTAATTGAGCGTCACATTGAAAAGAATCGTGTGAATATTAAGAATTCCTCTATCATTATTTCAGGAGGTTATGGAATGGCTTCCAAAGAGAATTTCTCTGTCCTGTATGAATTGGCAGAGGTGCTGGGAGGTGAAGTAGGGGCTTCCCGTGCAGCCGTTGATGCCGGCTTTGCCGATCACGATCGTCAGGTTGGGCAAACAGGAGTTACGGTACGTCCCAAACTTTATATTGCCTGTGGTATTTCAGGACAGATTCAGCATACAGCAGGAATGGAGGAGTCGTCTATGGTCATTGCCATTAACAATGATCCCGGAGCTCCCATCAATAAAATTGCCGATTATGTCATAACCGGTGATGTGATGGATATTATTCCTAAGCTTATCAAGTCGTATAAAAAGAACTCCAAGTAGAGTTTTTTTAATGTTGTATCTTTTGATCCGAAGGCACTGGATGCTTTTTCGGACCGATAAATAAAAGAGAAAAAATGGCTAATTTTTTTACAGATAATCCGGATCTTAAATTTCATCTTTCACACCCGTTGATGAAAAAGATCGTGGCCCTCAAAGAGAATGATTTTGAGGACAAGGACAAATTTGATTATGCGCCGCTGGACTTTGAAGATGCCATGGACAGCTACGAAAAGGTGTTGGAAATTGTGGGTGAGATTAGTGGCGATATTGTGGCTCCCAATGCGGAAGGTGTTGATGCCGAAGGGCCTAAGATTGAAAACAATGAAGTGGTTTATGCAAAGGGAACTCAGGAAAACCTGGATGCCCTGGTAAAAGCCGGACTGATGGGAATCACCCTGCCCCGAAAGTATGAGGGACTTAACTTTCCTATTGTGCCTTACATCATGGCAGCGGATTTGGTTTCGCGTGCCGATGCCGGTTTTGTCAATATCTGGGGACTTCAGGATTGTGCGGAAACCATCAATGAATTTGCAGATGAAGATCAAAAAATGCGCTTCCTGCCACGGATCTCACGTGGGGAGACTGCCGCAATGGATCTCACAGAACCTGATGCCGGATCTGACCTTCAGGCTGTACAGCTGAAAGCTACTTTTAATGAAAAGGATGGGAAATGGTACCTCAACGGAGTAAAGCGCTTTATCACCAATGGTGATGGCGATGTTTCACTGGTTTTGGCCCGTTCTGAAGAGGGAACTACTGACGGCCGGGGGTTGTCCATGTTTATCTATGACCGTGCCCACAAGGCTGTGAAAATACGCCGGATTGAGAATAAAATGGGTATCAAAGGATCACCTACCTGTGAACTGGTATTTAAAGATGCTCCTGCCGAATTGGTGGGATCCCGTAAATTGGGGCTAATCAAGTATGTGATGGCCTTGATGAATGGTGCCCGCCTGGGAATCGGTGCGCAGTCAGTTGGTATCAGCGAAGCGGCTTACCGTGAAGCGTTGGAATATGCCAAAGAGCGGGAGCAGTTTGGCAAAAGCATTATTAAGTTTCCTGCCGTCTATGAATTGCTGGCCACTATGAAAGCTAAGCTGGATGCTTCCCGTACCCTGCTTTATGAGACCAGCCGTTACGTGGATGTCTATAAGGCCTATATGCATCTTTCCGAGAAACGTCAGTTGACCAAGGAGGAACGTGATGATATGAAGTACTATCAGCGGTTGGCTGATTTCTTTACTCCTCTGCTTAAGGGAATGAGTAGTGAATATTGTAACCAACTGGCTTATGATGCTTTACAGATTCACGGTGGTAGTGGTTTCATGAAGGATTACCCCATTGAACGCATCTATCGTGACGCCCGGATTACCACCATTTATGAAGGTACCACACAGCTTCAGGTGGTTGCTGCCATTCGTGGAGTGACAACCGACGGATACCTGAAGCGAATTCGTGAGTTCGAGGCTATGTCTTTGCGCCCTGAGTTGCACGGTTATCGCCGTACGCTTATCGGCATGACCGAGGAGTATGAAAAGGCCGTTAAAGCTGTTGTTGCAGTGAAGGACAATGAGTATCTGGATTTCCATGCCCGTCGTTTGGTGGAGATGGCCGGACATATCATTATGGGGTATCTGCTTTTGCTTGATACCGAACGTGACGATAAATTCCGCAATTCTACAGAGATTTATATCCAGATGGGACGGGCCGAGAACCGTGCACGTGCTGAGTTTATTGCCAACTCGTCGTTGAATGACCTGGGGCAATTTAAACAGGTTCAGGAATCGGTTTAACGGAATCCCGGATTTTAGAATAAAAGAAATGCAGCACTCCTGATGGTTTGCTGCATTTTTTATGACGTAAGGCTCGTAGAAATCCCTCACCTCTCATCCCTCATCTCTCAACCCTCACTGATTAATCCACTCCTTAAAACTCCTGGCTCTTTCGCGGCTGACCACAATCCTGTCCTGTGCATCGGGTTTGGTTTTCACGATTAGTTTTCCGTTAAACCAGTTTTCCACTTTATGAATCGCATCGATGTTGAGGATATACTGGCGGTTGGCTCTGAAGAACATGGTCGGATCCAGCTCTTTTTCAAGCTTGTCGAGAGTAAAGTCCACGATGTGATGGTGCGAGTCGAAAGTAACTGCCGTGGTGATTTTATTGGCACTGACCAGCCACGCCACCTTTTCTGTATCCACTTTTTGAAATCCGTCAGCCAGATTGGTCAGCAGCCTGGAGCGGTAAGTGCTGCTTTGTGAGGCCAATAGCTTGGAAAGGGAACCGTAATCAAAACCCGCATTGGATGGGATCTCTTTATCCTGAAAGAGCCGTTCGTATTTTTCGATGGCGTCTGTCAGTTTTTTCTGGTTGATGGGTTTCAGCAAATAATCAATACTGTTGACTTTAAAGGCCTGAATGGCATATTCATCATAAGCAGTGGTAAATATAATCATTCCGGTCACTTCGGTTTTTTCAAATATTTCGAAACTACTGCCGTCCGATAGTTGAATATCCATGAATATTAAATCGGGTTGTGGGTTTTTCTGAAGGAACTCAATGGTTCCTTCCACACTATCGGATTCACCGATAATTTCCCATTCAGGCCGTATTTTTTTTACGCTATCTTTGAGCAGGCGGCGGGTTGAGAATTCGTCCTCGACAATCAGAATTCTCATATTTCTTTGGTTTTATTCATATTGATAAAGAAGTGGAAATTCCACACAAAAGGAGGTTTCGGTCTTCGTTATTTTCACTGAGTCTCCTGTAAGCATTTCGTACCTTTTAGAGATGTTTTCCAGACCTGTACCTGTTCCGTGAATGTTTGTTTTGGGTTGCAGGTTGTTGCATACCGTTAGGTTTTGCTGGTCTTTTATTCCAATTTGAATGGTCAGCGGATGCTTTTCCGAAGCCTGATTGTGTTTAATGGCATTCTCAATAAGCAATTGTAACGACATGGGAGGGAGGTGATGATCCAAAAAGGCTTCGGGAATATGGATAAGCACTTTCAACGAGTTGCCCATTCGTTGTTCGTGGAGAAAGATAAAATCTTTTAAAAACTCCAGTTCTTCCCGCACAGGTACCGTAAGGCCATTTTTCTTTTGCAGAAGGTAGCGGTAAACGTCAGCCAGTTTTTGGGCGAATTCGATGGCCGTTTCCGGATTGTAATGAATCTCCGAAATTAAAGTGCTGAAACTGTTGAAAAGAAAATGGGGATTGAGTTGGTTTTGTAATACTTTATAGTCGGATAGTAGTTTGGCCTGTTTGAGGGCTTCAGCTTCCAGAACAGATTTTTTCCAGTTAAGAAAGAAACTTTTGAGAAACAGGGTGCTGTTGAATAGGAGTACAAAAATTAATCCGAAGATAAAAACCAGCAATGCCGACATGAAAAAGTGTTGCTGCTGGTAAACGTCATCTGGGAGACTGCTGAAAGCGATTATCCCTATAAAAAGAGTCCACAATATGCTCCATCCCAGTTGCTGTCGGGTTCGTAAGGCTATCTTGAAAAACCATGGAGATTTCCTGTCCAGAACCCTGTTGATGATAATGTTGCCTTCGCTGATAAGGTTGAAGGCGATAACAGATATGATGAATGGAGGAGCCAGGGGCTCAGGAGATTCTCCATATAAAAAATAGACCAGCAAAATTACGAAGAACCCAATGGCCGAAACAATCAGAAACCGGAAAAGGGTAGGCTTAATACCTTTTCCGATTATCGATACGGGTGGTCTGGTGAATTCTTCCGGTATTTGGTTGGGCTGTTTTTTCATCCCTGTTGTTTATTATTCAGATAAATGTCCTGTGGCTTTTAAATAGTAGGTGTGCATGAGCTTAACCGAAGTTTTTGCATCAATATATTCGCTTTCGGCCTTTTGCCATTGTACCTGAGCCTCCAGTAAATTGACCAGCGGTTCCATTCCTTCTTCGAAAAGAGACTCGCTGGTTTCCAGATTTTCCTGTGCCTGCTCCAATGCCTTTTCTGTCAGTTGAAGGCGGGTAAATGATTCCTCCAGGTTAAAACGGGCTCGTGCAATATCCAGTTGCAGGAGTTTCTCGTTTTCTTCCAGCTCCATTCGGGCCACTTCCGTTTCAAGGCGGGCTTTTGATAGCTTATTTTGCTCTTCGAACCATTTAAAAATAGGAATTTTAACGGATGCCATAGCTGAAAATGCCATCTCATCTGTTTCCTGACCATTTATTTCCAGCCCTCCTAAATAGCTGTAACCCGCAGAAATACCAATTTGGGGCAACATCCCGGCCCGCGCCATTTTTTCCTGATACTGTTTTGCTTCAATGGCATCGTTGAGGAGCTGATATTCCGGGCGATCAGCAGGGTTGTTGTCTTCTATGATTTGAATGTCGGGGAGTGTCGTCTCTTCCGGGGCATCTATGATCAGATTTGTATTCAGCGGCAGCCCGATAAGGCGACACAGATTCATTTGAGCCAGCTGTAGCCCGCTGTTGGCTTTCTGTTTCAGCAGTATTGCCTCATTGCGTTTTACCTGAACTTTCAACAGCTCATTTCGGGTGGACATACCCTCCCTGTTGGTTGCTTCGATGGTTGCTTCCAGTGAATCGAGCAATATTTTATACTCATTGGCTGCAAGGTGTTTTTCTTTGACGGCCAAATATTGAAACCAGGCTGCATCCACGTTGGCAATGACTTCAGATTTTTTCAAATCCATTTGTTTTTTTGAAACCTCAATGCCTGTATTGGCCAGTTTGTTGGCAGTTCTGATTTTGCCTCCCATATATACGGGTTGTTCTATCTGAACGCCTGCGGTAGTAACTCCCTCCAGTCCGATATTCAGATTCATGTCGGGCATCATGGCATACATGTTGAATACCGGGTTGCCATCGGGACCGGTAACCGGTGCTCCGGTATTGGGATTGATCTGAACGTTGGGCTGCATTTCGCCGTTTGGCCCCGGAGTATAGGTGGGCAGGTAGCCGCCCTCCAGAGAATATTCCAGCGGATCAGGTTTGTAGAAATACAATCCTGAGGCACTGAGCTTTGGCAGATGCTGAGCTTTGGCAATTTTACCCGAAAGAACGGCCTGTTGATGGCGGTTTTCCGAAATTTTAATCTGGCGTGAATAATCCAGTGCCATTTCCCGGCATTTCTGCTGATTTAATTCTACCTGAGCGGTTGCTGTTAATGATGTCAACAGGAGAAGCGCAAAGATTGTGATGTATTTATTGATTTTCATTGAATCAGGCATTTTCTTGTTTTTTGGCTTTTTTGCTTAGTGGATGAATAACGTTGTAAAACAGGGCATAAAGCACAGGAATCATCAAAAGAGTAATGATTGTTCCTATGAGCAGACCCGACATCATAGTGACCGCCATGGAGCCAAACATCGCATCTGTAATCAGTGGTATCATTCCCAGAATTGTGGTCAGTGATGCCATCATAACCGGCCGTAGTCGTGATGTAGAGGCATCCATTAGGGCTGCAAACCTGTGTTTTCCTTCTTTAACCTGCAATTCTACCTCCTCGAGCAGTACCACTCCGTTTTTAATCATCATACCCATGAGTCCGAGGGCTCCGACGATGGCCACAAAACCGAATTCTTTTCCCGACACCAGCATTCCTAGCACAATCCCTATGGCTGCCAAAGGAAGGCTAAAAATGATGATGAGCGGTTTTTTATAATCGTTAAAGAGGGCAATTAAAACAGCAATCATCAAAACAATGGCCAGAGGAAGATACATAAAGAGGTATTTCTGAGATTCTGAGCTTGCTTCATATTCTCCCTGCCATTCCATCTTATATCCTGCCGGTAAAGGGATGTCTTCTATCTCCGGAAGAATGCTTTTGCGAACATCTTCGGCGGTCAGTCCGGGTACCGGATTGCATTGTGCCTTAATGGCCCGTTGACCATTGTATCTTCGTACCACCGGTTCTTCCCAACCGATATCAATGCTGTTTACCGCCTGGTTCATGGGAACAGCCCCAACTGTTGATTCCACCACTTCTGAAATGGATATGGCACCCGACATCACTGCTTTAAGATTATCCGGATCCAGGTTGCTCAGTGACGGAAGCATACTGAAAGCAGGTGATGTTTCCAGGTTCTCCACCGGTTCTCCGTTGTTTTTTGTACTTTTTACATAAATGGGAATGGAGCGTGTGCCGTCGTAGAAGTTTCCGATAGGCAGACCGTCTGTGGCTGTCAGAAGTGAAAGTGCTATGTCCGGACGGGTCAGTCCTGCGCGGCGAGCCATCGGCTGATTGTATTTCGCCATAAGTACCTTCGATGCGGGTTCCCAGTCATCCGTTACGAGTATAGCTCCCGGTTCTTCTTCCATGATGTTTTTTGCCTGTGCCGTGAGTTCTTTTAATACGGCAGGATCCGGTCCGGTGAAGAGTACTTCCACGGGGAATTTTTTATACATCAGGTTGTAACGCTTCACTCTGGCATAGGCCTGTGGATAGTTTTCGCTCAAATGCTTTTGTAGCTTCGGCAACATATCCGGCAGTTCATCGGCATCTGCAAAATCCACAATCAACTCACCATAGTTCATTGCCGGCTCTGCAATGGAGCGTACCAGGTTGTAGCGTGACGGAGTTCCCCCCAGACTGGTGGTGACATTGGTGATTTCAGGCTGCTCCATCAGGTATTGCTCTATTTCGGTTAAGTCGGCATCTATCTTTTCTATGCGTGTTCCTGCCGGCATTTTGTATTCAATATAGAGCTGATTGTAGGTCAGATCCGGGAAAAAGGTCTGGGGAATCAGCGGAAACAACAACAAGCTTCCGCCCATTAACAAAGTGACAATTACAATGGCCACGGTTTTATGATAAAGCAGGTAACTCAGCCATCGTCTGTGAATGCTGTAAATTTTAGTGCTGTAGAGTTTTTTCTTTTCTCCGTCAGACTCCTCTTTTTGTTTAAACTGCTTGTCGGCCATTATTGGTGCCTGGGTCAGTGCCAATACCCAGCTCAGAAGGAGCGAAACAGCCAGTACTATGAATAAATCACGGACATACTCTCCCGAAGTATCAGGGGAAAGAAAGATAGGAAGAAAGGCAAAGATGGCGATGAGCGTAGCTCCCAACAGTGGCCATGCTGTCTTTTTGGCTGTGTTGATAAGCGCTTTCTTCTTTTTCATGCCGTTTTGCAGGTCAATGAGGATGCCGTCAACAATAACGATGGCATTGTCCACCAACATACCCATGGCCACAATGAGAGATGCCAGCGAAACACGTTGAAGCGTGCCGTTAAACAGGTTCAAAACCACAAATGAACCCAGAATTGTCAGCAAAAGGCCACTTCCGATAATAATTCCGCTGCGCCAGCCCATTGACAACATCAGGATGAGAATGACAATGGCCACCGATTGTGCCAGGTTGAACATAAATGTGGAGATGGCATTGCTAACCTTCTCGGGTTGGAAAAACACCTTCTTAAAGTCAATACCGGCCGGAATTCCAGATTGCCGGAGGTCGGAAAGACGCTGATCAACCAATTCACCGAGTTTAATGACGTTTCCGCCACTCTGCATGGCAATGGAGATGCCAAGAGCTGGTTGAGAATTATAGCGCATAGCTTCCCGGTAGGGAGTGTCAACTGTTCGTTCGATGTCAGCAATGTCGTCCAACCGAACCTGATCGTCTTCGTGTCCCTGTATAATCAGGTTTCGAATGTCATTGATGTTATTAAAATCGTTGGTGACATCCACCCTGATTCGCTCCCGGCCTGCTTCAAAATACCCTGCATAGACGGTTTCATTCTGACTGTCAAGGGTCATCAATACCTCGGATGGGTGAACTCCCAGATTTGCCATTTTTTCCTGATGGATATTGATGTTGATGCAGGGGGGGCGGTCTCCGAAAATTTTTACCCGTTTAACATCCGGAAGGCTTTCTATTTCCTGTTTGATGAGCATCCCGTAGTCATGCATCTCATCATATGAGAATCCATCTGCCGTCATGGCATAAAACAACCCGTAAACATCTCCGAAATCATCCACTACGATGGGAGGATTGGCTTTTGCAGGCAGTTGAGATGCTGCACGCTGTACCTTCCGACGCAGAATATCCCATTTTTGTTCTATTTCATCCGGTGAAATGGTCGGATCCAGTTCTACGGTAATCTCTGAGTAGTCAGCTTCCGAACGGGACTCTATCTTTTTGATGTCACCCATTGTTTTGATGGCTTTTTCAAGCACATCGGTCACTTCCAGTTCGGTTTCATGCGCCGAAGCTCCCGGATAAATGGTTACTACCAGGGCTTGTTTTACTTTTATTTCAGGATCCTCCAATTTACTCATCGATTGAAAGGACATGATTCCTCCAACTGCGAGAACTACCAGAAAAAAGTAAAAGAGTATTTTGTTTTTGAATGCAAATTCTGTCATGGTTGAGCAGAGCTATTTGTTTGTTTTTTCTTTTTAAGAAAGTAAATGATTACAACAGTCCTCCCACGTTGCTTTCAGACGGCTCGGGTAACCGGCGGACTTTCTGTCCCTCTTTTAGACTGTTTACTCCTGCGGTGACAATGATTTCGGTTCCCTCAAAGTCCCCTTTAACCACTGCAGTACCGGATGTATTCACTTTTATAATCTCAATTGTTTTGGTGGTGACGGTTTCGTCCTCTTCATTAAAAATCCAAACACTGGCGTTTCCCGATTGCTCAAATATGGCCGGGGATGGCAATTCAAAAATCGGTTCTTTGTCTGTTTCGTATTCTATTATGACTTCCGCACTCATCCCTGGAAGGATGATCTCTCCGGCATCTGCTTTTAAACTAAAATAAGCAGGATAAAGTCCGTTAAGATTGGCTTGAGAGACGATATTTCTCAATTCCAGCGGCCATTCTTCTCCGGGGAGGGACGAAGACTGACAGGAAAATCGGGTGAAGTCTTTCTTTTTCAGAAAGTCAGATGCAGGAAGGTGGGCAATAATCTCAAACGCTTTATTGTTGTAAATAGATATTATGGGCATTCCGGCATCCACGGTTTCTCCCTGCTCAAAAAATATTTTGCTGATGTGCCCGGAAAAGGGGGCCCTCAGTTTGGTGTCTTCCAGTGCGTTTTTGTGTGCTTCATATTTGGCCGTAATCTGTTTTAATCCCGAAACGGCTTTGTCGTAGTCGTTCTCCGAAATTTTATTTTTTTGATACAGTGCGGTGATTCTCTCCACTTCACTCTTTACCTCATGGTATTTTGCTTCAGTTGCCTGCAGTTGAATCCGGTAATCGCGCGGATCTATTTGTGCGATAACATCTCCTTTATTTACCGTATCTCCCTCTTCAATATTGACTTTTAAAATGGGGCCGGCCACTCTGAAGGATAATTTAACTTCGGAGGCCGACTTGATTCTTGCGGGGTATTTCTTTGTCAGAACCGATTCAATTTTCCGGATTTCCGTTGTTTTTACAAAAACCGGAAGTTCCTTTTTTTTCTGCTGTTGGGTGCAGGATGTAAAAATGAGTATTGCGAAAACAATACAGATCTTGAGCATTACAGGGTTTCTCATTGTTGATTTTCGTTTACTTGTTTCGTGTTTGCGTGCAAAAGTATTTTATCAGCTACTTAATTTAAGAAAACAATTACTGAAGTCCAATAATCTGTACCTGAAGTGTCGGTATTCAAATAAAAAACGGACTGCAATCGTGCAATCCGTTTTCATTTTTTGATTAAGCCTTTTCAAACATCACCGGAAAAGGAGTGTCCTTTTTTGCTTGTGGTACAATGCTAATAAATTTCTTCGCGTGTGTAAAAACCGCTCTCAATCAGCACTTCATCAATGTTCTTTTTGGTAACGGGGATGGAACTGATCTGAATGGTGGGGACATCTTTAAAACCGTTGTTGGAGTAGGATATTTCATGTTTTTTGTCCAGCTTTTCTCCGTTCAGAATATCCACTGCAACTTCTGCGGCTTTGTAGGCTATTTCTTTGAGCGGGTGATACATGGTCATGTGCTGAGTGCCTTCCACAATGCGACGACATGACTCTATCTGAGCATCCTGTCCCGTAACGATAACTTTGCCGGCTAAATCATATTTTTCCAACACATCTATGCAGGCAACCGACATCCCATCAAAGCCGGATATAATGGCATCAATAGGTTCGGGATTGGCTTTCATGAATTGATTTAGTTCGTGCGCTGCATGGTCAGGATTCCAATTTTCAATATAAGTTTTGTAAAGGATGTTGATTTTACCCGCATCAATATGTGGTTTAAGGGTTTTATCAATAGATTCCATCAACTCCACGGCATTTCGGTCAAAGCGGTCACCATTTAGGATTACATAGTTTCCCGATGGTCTTTGTTTTAAGGCATAGCCTGCCATGTCTTTTCCGAGTTCATCATTATTTCCACTGATGTAAACATCCAGGTCCGAATTGGCAATCAGCCTGTTGTAGGCAATTACGGGAATGTCTCTTGCCTTAGCTTCCTTAACAATGTTTTCGGCGGTGTTGATATTTACGGCAATCAGTGTCAATAAATCAATACCTTCTTCCATCATCTGAATGGCCTTCTCATATTGTACGGCATCGTTATCAGCGGCATGATCAATGACAACCTGTGCTCCCAGTTCTTCGGCCCGCTCTTTAAAAAACTGGCTCTCTTTGTTGAACCTTATGGTAATGTTTGAACTGTAAAGGAAACCGATTTTCTTTCCTTCACTTTTTTTGCAACCCGGAAGGCAGGTAAACAGTATAAGTAATAGGGTTATTGAAAAAATCGAAGAAAACAGTTTTTTTGTATTCATTTTTCTGTTGCTTTTGATAAAAAAATAATGCAGTCCTCCTTTAAGTGAGGCTTTTCCTTTTTTAAGGAATACGTATTGTTGTTGCGTTTTTTAAAGGCTAAAGGTCTTTAAGCAAGAGCCCCTGGCAACGCCTCAGGCTATTGCTCTCAGTCTTTCAGCCTGTTTACAACTGACCTGTCTTATGAATAAGGCAGGTAGTTTCAAGGTATTTTGAGCGAAAATAAGCCTTTTTTACCTTTTTATTTTGAAATGGTGGAAAATTTTTAAAATTTTGAGGAATTATTTTTCGAAATCATTGTTTTCGATAAAAAATACTTCGGTGTATCTGCACAAACACGGTGTTTAGGTACTTAGGTTCTTCTAAAACCGATGAGGTGTTTTTTGTAAATGCAAAGAATGATCCGACTATTGACTAAGATGTTGAAATACAGGTTTATATCCTGTGTAGCAAAGCAATATCAACCTTTTATCCTACACCCATGATCATGAACATCAATGAAATTTATGGTTAAAATTATCAATCTTAACTTTTGATATTTGCGTTAACCCGCTGATGTTAATTGCCGACAAATTGGCACAATCCGTATTTTTTGATATAATATAAAATGTAATCCGCAAGAGATGAATTGGAGAGATTTGAGTATTAGCAGCAAAATCAGAGGAAGTATAGGGGCCGTTGTAATCCTGACCGTTTTGATGGGAGGTTTCACTTTGTACAGTCTTTTTGAAATAGGCAGTGGGGTCAATGATTTGTCAGATAAGTACATCCCTACGGTTAATGAGGCCAGTTTAGTCGATCAAAACTGGCGAAAACTTACTGAAGTGACCCGTTCATACGATTTCTCTTCTCAACCCTATTTTGATGAGGTTTTTGACCGTTATTACACACAAATGATGGTAGCCCTGAATAATTTGATAGAAATAGAGGGGGAGGGCTCACGCAGTGAGGAGTTTAGTGTTTTGAAGAATAAACTGGAGGCTTACGCTGATATTTATGAAGATTACAGTCAGGCTCAAAAAAGAGCTTCCGACCAGCGTATTTTAATGAGAGCTGCAGGAGAAGAGTTGGTGGAGTTGTCAGATAATTATAGGTCAAATATCCGTTATCAGCAATATTTCAACAGAGCTTTGGGACTTTGGGGTATTGTACAGTCAAAGGATTACAATCGGGAATCTGTGGCGCTCGACAGTGAATTGTCGCTGGCCAGAACTCTTCAGAATGATATCAATACGGCTTATTTATCGGGTTCCGTAACTTCAGTTTTGAATGACTTTGTTTCTTCTTCCATCGCTTTTATTGAGTATTATCAGGCGGCACGGTTGGCAGAAGTAAAAAGATACGAGCTTGGGAAGGAAATCATGTGGGATACCCGGGCCATTGCCGATATGGGGCAGGGTGATATTAAAGGAATGGGAAATCAAAGTGCGCGTATAGTTGACAATATTCAAACACTGGTTATTGCCGCACTTATTGTGCTTTTATTGGTCGGGTTAATTCTTGCCCTTTTTCTTCCCGGGTCTATTGCAAACCCTATTATTCAAGGGGTTGGTCTGGCAGAGAAAATTGCAGCAGGAAACCTTTCCGTCCGTTTTGATACCAATCGCAAAGATGAGGTTGGTCGATTAGGGGTAGCTCTGGATAATATGGTAAAGAACTTGCGGATTATTATTGCCGACATTACCGAAGGAACAAAAGAGATGGTGGAGGCGAGTACTTCTCTCTCCCGCGAATCAACAGAGCTTGCTGAAGGTGCCAGCGAGCAGGCATCTGCTGCCGAGGAGGTTTCCTCTTCCATGGAAGAGATGCATGCCAACATTCAGCAAAATACGGATAATGCCAAACAAACGGAATCCATTGCCCGCAAAGCTTCTGAGGATATGAACAGCAGCAATGAAATTACCGAAAAAGCGGCTGAATATCTGGAGGAGATCACTTCCAAGATTTCAGTAATTGGAGATATTGCTTTTCAAACCAATATATTAGCGCTGAACGCAGCTGTTGAAGCAGCCCGGGCAGGTGTTGAAGGTCGCGGATTTGCTGTTGTTGCAGCCGAAGTGCGCAAATTGGCCGAACGCAGTCAGCAGGCAGCAAATGATATCAACAAGGTTTCAGCAATGACTATTAATTCTTCGAGGGAATCGCGTGAGATGTTGCTGGCACTTACCCCGGAAATTGAAAAAACAGCCGGTTTGATTCAGGAGATCTCCGTGGCATCGCTTGAACAGGTTACAGGGGTTGAGCAGATCAACAATGCGCTCCAGCAATTGAATCAGGTAACCCAGAGAAATGCCTCCAATTCGGAGGAGATCAACTCTGCTGCTCAAAGAATTGAAAAACTTTCTGAACGTCTGGAACGCGCCATCTCTGTTTTTAGTTTGTCGGAGAATGAACGTCAGGAGCATTTTAATGTTTCTGAAAATTCTGATGCATCTGAAGAATCAACGAATGCTTCAGTTGCCTCTGGTGAAGAGGAGGGAGCAACCTGCGCTGTTTCTCAGAGTCAGATGAAAGCCAGGGCGAAAGGCAAAACTCCCGACTTTGATCTGGGTGACTTTGGAACAGAAGATTATGAGAAATTTTAATCAGGTAATGTCGAGATCTATTGATTTTCAATAAATAATACAGGCGGGTGTTGGTTTTTGGAAAACCGGAAAGCAATTCCCGCCTTTTTATTGGCTGTATGCCTTAGCTCTTGGTTTTCAGGGCAGCTGTGACTTTATCTGGTTGAGAGCATGGGAGAGGATAGAACAAAACTTTCAATGTGCTGTGGATGCCACGGTTGGCGCATAACAACTTTATTTGTGAATTTATATCTACCCATTTAGATTTCTCTGTGCTTTTAGTTTTTGCAAATGTGTCTGTGGATCAAAATCAGAGGCAACTCCACTGTCAAGTCCCTCTTTAATAGCTTCTTTAAGCACAATTATTCTATTCTCCTCTTCCTCCAACAGTCTTAATCCTGCTCTAACAACTTCACTTGCGTTCTTGAACCTTCCAGCAGAGATTCTACTTTGAATAAAACTATCAAAATAATTTCCTAACTATATTGAAGTGTTTTTATTCATAACATGGAAATTTTCAAGCTACTACTGGCCCGCCATTGGTTATATTGCGTGTAGCAGTAGTAATTAATTATACAAATATTTTTCCATTTTCGCTTCTTTAATTGATGTTATCCAGCGTTTATCTTTTGTCCAGTAGAGTTTATCATTTCCAACATAAATCAAATTTAACAAGTCGAAGAAATCATTTGGTTGTATTTTCATATTTTTCTCAAGGATACTTTTTTTTGCAAAAGTCTGTCTTGTGTAAATGAAGCATTCTAATTGAATCTTAATTGTTTCTAATGTTCTATGAAAACTATCATCATCAGGGAAAACGATCTCTAATTGTTGCTCTTTGTTAAGATAATCCCTAATATCAGATAGCAAACCTAGAACATGTTCTTCAATCTGAGCTGAATCTGATTTTTTAAAACTTTCTCTGCTAGCTCTATTGTATATTTCCTTGGAACGAATATTCCTCTTTTCTCTATTATATGTATCAGCAAAATTATTCTTCATATCAATAAAGTAATCATATCTATATTTATGTGTGTGATATGTCGAATTACTTGGCAAGCCAGTATCTGCTATGTCTTTAAGTATCGAAAGGATTGAAGGTTGTGATTTAAGTTCTACTCCTTTTTCAACTTTTGCGCAAGGATAAGCAAATGCATTCTGTTCTATAATTTCGTCAGAATAGTTCAATATTGCTTTTGCTGCATTAATGGTGTCATCTGGATTTAGTTTTTCTTTTATTTCTGGATGGGAGAAACCTAGCTCAATTATATTGACCCAAGTAGCTATCAGTTTTACATTCTTCGGTTTTTGAATCAATCCTTTTCCCAGATCGTACCAAATATTCGTGTCACAAATGATCTCTTTCATCTATAGGAGGCTTTCTTTGGTTTATTACTGGTAACTTTTTTATAAAGTTAATCATTGGTGTCCGGTTAAAAAATTGAGATTGCTTCACTATGTTCGCAATGACAGGCTTTTGCAGGATATTGAGGGTTGGTAGGGGTTGATTTTCGGCTTTGCCGAAAATCAACCCCTACCAACCCTGCCAAACAATTATTGTAATGGTTTTTTTCGGACAATAGTGAAAGTTAATATAGATTGCATTAAGGCCGTTTGAATTTTTCTGCCTTCTGCCTGGATAGCTATTCAAACCCGTTGTCTGTCTTATAGACTTAAGCTCATAGCTCGTAGCTCATGCTTCGTAGCTCACCTCTCATCTCTTGTTCCCCTTTACTCATCCGGCGCATCCGGAGGGGTTTGCGGTTCCCTGTTTTCTGAAGTCTGCGGGGTATCCTGGTTTTTCAACTCAGGATATTCCACTCTGGCGTGGTAGATGTTCTTGAGTTTTTGCTTGAACACCTCTTTTACCTGCGTTATTTCACGGAATGTGATGGGGGCGTTGACAAACTGGTTTTCATCAATCTGACTTTCAATAATGTTTTCCACAAGTTTCTCAATTTCCACGTCGGTATATTTTTTGAGACTTCTTGAAGCAGCTTCCACGGCATCCGCCATCATCAATATGGCCGTCTCTTTGGTAAAAGGTGTAGGGCCGGGGTAGGTAAATTGAGAAATGTCCGGTTTTTTGTCAGGATTTTCATTAAGATAGGAGTTGTAGAAATATTTGGTCTTAGTGGTTCCCTGATGCGTCCGGATGAAGTCGATGATTTGTTCGGGTAGTTTGTGCTTTCTGGCAATTTTCACTCCTTTTTCAATGTGTTGAATGATGGATTGGGCACTTTTTTCATAATCCAGATTGGTATGAGGATTAAAGCCGGTATTCTGGTTTTCCGTAAAGAAGATGGGAGAGACGGTTTTGCCAATATCGTGATACATAGCACCGGCCCTTACCAGCAATGGATTTCCACCAATACGATATACCGCCTCCTGGGCCAGGTTTCCGACCTGCAGTGAGTGTTGGAAAGAGCCCGGGGCTTTCTCTGCCAGTTTGCGCAGCAGAGGATGATTGGTGTCAGACAGCTCCACCAGTGTTACATCCGAAATAAATCCGAACGCTTTCTCAAACACATAAATAAGAGGATATACCAGCAGTATAAAGGCACCGTTAATGAAAAACTGACCGTACAAAGATAAATCGATGTTTTGCAGATCCCCTTCCTGCAGGATAGCCATGGCTGTGTAGAAGCCCGAGTAGGCAAGTACAATGAAAATGGATGCCCGCACCAGTTGTTCGCGGCGAACCATTCTGAACAGGCTGAAAATGGCAATCAGCCCGATTGGTACCTGCATATACACAAACTCAAAACTGTTTTGAGTGAAGAAAGCCCCCATCAGTATGGTGATTACATGCATGAAGAAGGCCAGCCGTGAATCAAAAAAGGTCCGGATGATTATGGGCAATATGGCAAACGGGATGATGTAAAGCGGAAAAAAATCGAACAACCTGGATAATCTTACCAGCAACAACATTCCAATTACCATGATCAGCATAAAGGATATGGACAGCAGGTTGTTGTAAACATCTCGTCTGAAGAAATAAAGGAACAGATAAATCAATCCCATAAACAGTAATGTGAAAAGTACCTGGCCCAGCAAGATGAAGTAATAGCCCGACCCGCTTCCCAGAGATGTTTCGTACTCTTTCTTTAGTGAGTCCAGTATTTTTACTGTTTTGTCGTCAATGATCTCTCCGGTATCTACGATTCTTTGTCCCGACAACACAATGCCACTGGTAAGGCTCATGTTTTTGAGTATCTTATCTCTTTCACGGGTTGTTCTTTCGTGGTCAAAATTAATATTTGGCTCCAGGTATTTATTAATCTGAAGGTCGGAAACCAGATTGTCCAGCACCTGCTGATCCACCTCTGTTAACTCCTTCATCTGCCTGAATATGTGTAGTGTAATTTGCTGATAGGCACTCTGATAATTATGGAATTCACTGAGTCCGGAAGGTTCTGCGAAATTATTCCTGACCAGTATTAACTCAAAAGCAGGACTTGCATTGATGTATTGTTCAGGTAGGTTGATTAATCCTTTGTTGTATATTTTTATCAGTTCCTTTTTTGTGGTTTCCTTGATGATGCTCCAGAGATTGGAATCTTTTCTCGCCGGAGTATCCAGCAGGAAAGGATATTTTTCTGTCAGTTCATCCTTTTTATTGTCAAATTCAATCCGGATTCTGTTGGTTTGCTCTGCTTTACGGAGCGTGTCGAAATTGAAATAAGGACGGAAATTATCAAGAATACTGTCTCTTTCGTTCTGTAATTCGTTCTGGCTTTTATATACGGGGAAGTCAAAAGGGGCAATGAGCATTTCATGCTTCCAGGGTTTCCCTTTGCTGTACTCATAAGGAAATTTTCCTTCACGCGGCAGGATATAAACCACCAATGCAATGGCGGATAGAAATATTAATATCCGGTAGATGGCTGTAGCGTTATCTTTGATATTAGAGAAAAAACCTGACATACTATCTGTTGTTTTTGTCTTGTAAAACCTTGGTTTCCCGGGCCGGTTGATAAAAATGAACCGCGCTGCGGTAATGTGACTTTATTTTCTTAATTTAAAGTACTAATATAGTGAAAAGGTTCAGCCCGATGGTTCATTGGCTCTACTTTTTGGTCTGCTTTTTGTTTTAAAAGACGGCACGGTATTAAAAATTCATTATAAATGACACAATCCATATGTACTTACGGATTTATTCCGGTACGCACAGAGCCATCGGAAGGGGCTCAACTGGAAACCCAGATATTGTTTGGTGAAAGTTTTGACATATTGGAACATCAGCCCGGGTGGGTTCAGATACAATGTCATTATGACGGCTATAGGGGCTGGATTGACAGCAAACTGGTTACCAAAATGGAAGAGCGGGATGTTGAGCACTGGAATCGTTCCTCAGGACATATTGTCACAAAGCCATTTGTAAAAGTAATTCGGGAGTCCGATTCTACACCTATGCTCCTTTCATCCGGGAGCCGTGTGGTATTTAACAGCGATGATCGCAATGCCATCAGAATCGGTTCTGACGAATATTTCTGGCAGGGAACGCTGCCTTCCGGACGCTTTGACTTGGAAGAAGTGGCCCGTGGATACCTAAATGCCCCATATCTGTGGGGTGGGCGAACTTTTTATGGCATCGATTGCAGCGGATTGGTTCAGAATGTATATAAAGCCGGCGGTGTGTTTTTGCCCAGGAATGCTTCTCAGCAAATTAATTATGGTGAAGTTGTGAGCTTTGTGGAAGAAGCGGGAACCGGTGATCTGGCTTTTTTCGATAATGAGGAGGGAGCAATTGTGCATGTTGGATTGTGTCTTGGTCAGGGGCGCATATTGCATGCCAGTGGTTCCGTTCGCATTGATGCTTTTGATCATCAGGGCATTTACAATAAAGAGGAACGTGCTTATACTCACCATCTAAGAGTTATAAAACGAATCATTCAAACCTCCGAATAAGTCATAATTTCGTCTGATGCAACAAAAATATTGTTACGATTATCCCCGTCCTGCCGTCACAGCCGATGTGGTCGCATTGGCAGGTAGTTCTCTGAAGGAAGCAAAACTTTTATTGATTAAACGGGAGAAACCCCCTTTTCAGGATATGTGGGCCTTGCCGGGCGGTTTTGCAGAAATGGATGAAGACATTGAGACCACTGCTGTTCGTGAACTGGAAGAAGAGACCGGCCTTCGAGGGGGCAAAGTTCATCAGATTGGTGCTTTTGGAAAAGTCGGGCGGGATCCCCGTCACCGAACGGTTACTGTGGCATTTTTATCGGCTCTGGAGGGGATTGCTGATGTAAAAGGGGCTGATGACGCATCGGATGCCAGATGGTTTCCGCTTGAGGAGTTGCCCCCACTGGCTTTTGATCATGAAGAAATTGTAAATCAGGGCGTGGAACTGTGGGAGAAAATGGATGGGAAGGATAGGGGGTAGGAGGCAGAAGGCAGAAGCTCATAGCTCAACTCTCATCCCTCATTTCTCACCACTTACTCCACAACACAGAACCCAAAACTCTATTCCCCTTTCATTTCCTCAAGAACCAAAAACGCTTCGGGGCCTTTATTAAATAATAAATCGAGAATGCTCAGATTGGGCTGAAACCCGTGGCGCTCATCAAATACCTGCTTGTAAGGAACTGTTGAGGTGCCGGTGAGTATAGGATTGATTGTTTTTTTGGGATGGATATGTTCTCTCAGGTCCAGTATTTCGTCTGATTGCGAGTTCACAAATTCTTCAGTGAAGTTGATTTCAACATCAATTCCCAGTAAATCGCAGATTAGGTTTGTGGAGTCCAGATTGAAATCAAAAAGACGGGAATATTTTTTTGTGAAAAAAGGTTCAATCTCGTCGGCATAGAACTGAAAGAAAGGAGACGAATTATAGGCAGAGACCAACGATTGCCAATGGTTGTGTTGCCAGGGGGTGTGATAGGCAATTTTTATATCTTTGTCATGTACCTTTCTGTTTTTCTCCTTTTCCACCGGTATGGTAAGGGATAAAGAACCGTTTGCCGCCATGATGTTATAGCGGTTCCGGTATGTTTGTCTGGTGTAGTGAGAATGTTTCTCAATAATGGCTTTGCCCTTTGATAATTGCGCAAAATATTCCACAGGCCCAAAGCAGGCCTGGCAAAGCAATGGTGTTTCCAACATAGGGTAATCTTTCTCAGTTTTACTCTTTCTCAGTGTTTTCCGTCCATTCCGGTTTGATATCTTCTTCCTTTGGAGGTTCAATTGGTTTTTCTTTGGATTTTTCTTTCTTTTTTCCGGAAGAACGGAATGAGAAGATCATACCCACAATTAATCCCAGCAGGAAAGCCACAATGAGCAATACCGATAAGGGAAGGTAGGGTTCCCATATAAAAAACTTAAAGGCAACTTCACCGGCATTCTGCACAGAGAAGAAAACAAGTATCAGAGCCGCTATAACAAAGCCCCAAAGTGAAAATGACTGTTTGCGCATGGTTGTGGTATTTAATGGTTTATTATGTTGTAAATCATGAGTGTCCGGTTGAATGATTTATTGGATGTGATTAGAGGAGCACCTAAACCCTAAAACTCATTTCTCTTTGCTCATCCCTCATTCTCCCCCTAAATGTATAAACTTTTCAGGTATTTTTCCAATGATGTGGTTTTGGGGGAGTAACCCCCAAAATCGGCTGTCGAAGGATTTTGGCCGGTTGTCACCCATCACCCAGTAATAATCCATTTTAAAAGTGTAATTCTTTCGGGGCCTGCCGTTAATAAAGACCTGTCCCTCTTTAAGCGATAAGCTGTTCCCTTCATGAACGGTAATGGCACGTTTGTAAATATTTATGTTCTCAGGTGAGACATCAATGGTAGTTCCCCGGCCCGGGATAATTACCGGCCCCATGAAATCGGTGTTCCAGCCGGTTGATTTATCAAAGGGAAAGGTGTGAATGTCCGGAACATTTCTTTCGAGCAAGGCAGGATTCAGATGCTGACTGATACTGTCCGGTAATTGTTGAAAAGCTTCCCGGGTCATCTCTACAATGAGATTGCCGGATTGTTGATAATGGTTTAGAAAGCACTTGCGTTGTTCAGCTTTTTTAAAAGCCTTTTCCGTATTGTCCCAACGAAATTTTTTTATGACCGTGCCGGCAAGATAGGCTTCCTGATTGTTTATCAACAGCACTCCGTTGTAAATGGTAATGGTATCTCCGGGCAGCCCTGCAACACGTTTTACAAAACGGGGACGGTTCTTGACTTTCAACGGAACCAGGTTGCCCCATTTGCGAATCTGTCTTAGCCGGTCAAAATTGTTGTAGTGACGCTTCAGGTAGTAATAGCTTTCATCGGGTCTGTTCTCCAGAATGGTATCGCCTTCCGGAAAATTGAAAAGAATGACATCACCTCTTTTCAGATCCGACGTTCCCTTCATCCGGAAGTATTTTTCCGGGTCTTCAGGAAACCTTCTCGGTCCGGGTATCAATTTATTGACGATGATGTAGTCGCCGGGATTGATGGCTTTTTCCATGGATGCGGAAGGGACTGAAATAAGTTCCACGCCGAAGCGATATATTAAAAGTCCTATTCCTAAGCCTATCCCTGCAATCCAGAGAGCTGACAGGGTAGTGAATACCTTGGGATGATTTCGTACAAAATCACTTTTCAATGTGGCATACCTGTGTCGGTATCTCCATTTGAGCCATAACAAAATTAATGCTGCCAGTGGTATCCAGATGATGTGGAACCACAGGGCAGCAAAAATAATGAATACTGAAAGCGTTATTGTGTAAATCAGTCGGATCATTTTATTCTCCTGCGTATTTGAAGAATCTGTTCCAGCGGATATTCATCGGAAAGGACTTGTTCTTATCCAGTGAGAGCCAAACCAAAAGCGGCTTGCCGATGATGTGGTCCTCGGGCACAAACCCCCAGTATCTCGAATCGGCTGAGTTGTGGCGATTATCACCCAGCATGAAATAGTAATCCATCTGGAAGGTGTACTCTTCAGTCGGTTCTCCGTTTATGTATATTTGCTGATTCTTTACCTCCAGTGAATTCCCTTCGTAGTTGCGGATTACTCGTTCATATAAAAGAATATTTTCCATCGAAATGGAAACAGTAGTTCCTTTCTGAGGCATCACAACCGGACCGTAATTGTCGCGACTCCAGGGGAAGTTTTTGCTGTAGGGGAATACCTGCATTCCGGAACTGTCAGGTTCCGATTCGGCAATGGCAATCTGTTCTATGAAAGGCATCTTTTTTATTTCGTCCACCATGGACTGTGTCAAAGGCAGCGAGTAGTAAGGGCCCTGTCGTCCGGCATACCGCTCCGGATCGCTGATATCCAAACGTTCATAAAACTTTTTGTTCAGCGTGGTTCCATCGGTGATAATGTGATAATTGTGCTGAACACCTTCTGGTTCCTCAAACAATGCTCCGTTGATGAAAATTTGATTATTCCTGATTTTAAAGGTGTCGCCCGGAAGTGCTACGCATCTTTTTACATAGTTGTCGCGTCTGTCAACAGGACGACCAATTACTTCTCCAAAATCGTTGGGATTGTTTTTTACAAAATCGGCACCCAGTTTTCGTTCCATCAGGCGTTGCTGGTATTCCGGAAGATTTTGATAGTCTCCATTTTCTGATCCTCTCAGGCGGCTTTGACCGTATTGTCTGATGATGTTGAAGTAGGATGGATTGGGCTGTAGAAATGCCACGGTATCTCCTGCAGGAAAGTTGAAGACCACGATGTCTCCTCTTTCGACCTCTCCAAAACCTGCCAGGCGCCTGTAATCCCATTGTGGCTTTTCACTGTACGATTTGGTATTGATGATCGGAAACGTATTCTGAACCAACGGGAAGGAGAGGGGAGTCTGAGGAATTCTCGGACCATAACTCATCTTGCTCACAAAAAGATGGTCCCCAACCAGTAGCGTTTTTTCCAGCGAGGAGGTTGGAATCTTGTAGTTCTGAAAGAAAAAGATGTTGATAAGATAAACTGCAACCAGAGCGAAAACCAGTGCGTCGAGCCACTCTTTCCATGCTGGTGGTTTGCTGCCGTCCTTGGTTTTTTTCCAGGCATCCCAGGGGATAAACTTTGTGATGTAAAGGTCAAAAATAACAGGAAGTCCCAGTAAAAACCAGAAGTTCTCCAACCAGATGACCCATAAAACAAATAAAAGGGCCGCTAAACTGAATTTTATCCAACTTGCCCTTTTTACATTCTGCAGTTTTATCATTGTAGGTTATGTTTTTGTTGAACGCATAGACACAATGCCGGTATGACATTGTGCCTCTGTGTTGTATTGTTAGAATTTAAGCATGTCGCGCATGCCCAGGAAGCCTTTGTTTTTAGCTGCGAATTCCGCAGCAAGAACCGCGCCAAGAGCGAATCCCTGACGTGACTTGGCACTGTGATGAATAGTTATTTCATCCACTTCCGATTCGTATTTTACGGTGTGAATTCCCGGCACGTCGCCTTCTCGTTCTGCCCTTATAACCAGATCGCTCTCTTTTTCTCCTTTGTCGAGTTTCCACTCTTTCTTCCGATCGATATTTTCCAGCAGATCTTCAGCAAGGGTGATGGCAGTTCCACTGGGGGCATCCAGTTTCTGGGTGTGGTGCACTTCAGTCATCTCCACATCATAATCGTCGAGATCGTTCATGATTTTCGCCAGGTGACGGTTAAGTTCAAAAAGGATATTTACTCCCACACTAAAATTGGAGGCATAAAAGAACGTCTGGCCGTCCTTTTCACATGCCTTTTTTATTTCGGGCAATTTATCCAGCCATCCGGTAGTTCCGGAAACCACCGGCTTGTTGTACTCAAAGCATTTCTGATAGTTGGAAAAAGCAACTTTGGGAATGGTGAATTCGATGGCCACATCTGCCTTCTCAAAATTGCCATCGCCAAAGTCCTCTCCTGTGGCCACAGGGTCAATGCGTGACACAATTTCATGACCGCGCGACTGAGCAATTTTTTCAATCTCTTTCCCCATTTTTCCGTATCCAATCAATGCTATCTTCATATTGTAAGGTTTTTGTGATTACTAGATTGACAAAACACAAAGATAACAAAATATGATAAGTGGGGGCAAAGGGTAGGTGGCTATTGGGGCTTGGTTTTTATCCTCCGGAATCCCCTGGAATAAATTCCAGGATTATAATATGGTTCGCTCCTATGGAGCTTTAATGGAAATCAGGTAATTATTAAATCAAATTTTACATAGGACATAGGACATCATTTCAACTCATCAAAAATATATCTGGGATCATAATCTATCTTGAAAGCTTGCAGTAATTGAGTGTATTCTTTCAGAAATTGTTTTTTCCGGTGATGTTCTTCCTGGTTTTGGATATATCGGTAAACCCGGTGGATGTGAGATTGGTTGTAGGTAAAGCATCCAAAACCTGTTTGCCATTCGAAACGATGGCTTAAGTAGAGTCCGTCAATAAACTAAGTAAAGTTTCTCAAGTTCGCTGTTTCTGTTCAGAAGGTTCCGTTTACAAGGCTTGCCATTAACGGAAATGGGGAGTTTACTTGAGTTAATGAGCAATTTCCGCTAATGGCGTAACGCAGTAAACGGGACTTTATGGACAGAAACTAAGTAATTGGTTTCATTGAGCCATTTGGATGATTTTGCCTTAACTATCTTCATCAGGTCGGAAACAGCCCAGGTTGGTTTGAGACCAATAAAACAATGCACGTGATCTTCCACTCCGGTGACAATGATGTTCTTGCAACCTTTTTCGTTGATTAGGTTTCCCATAACACCGAAAAAGGTTCCTCTCCATTTCTTTTCCAGGACTGCATCTCTGTATTTGACTGCAAATACAGTCTGCACATACATTTGGTGATATGTATTTGCCATTGTTTTGGGTTTTAGGTTGAAGGTAGTTGTTGTTTAGTTGTTTTATGTTTGTTGCTTTCGGTTGTTAGTAAAAAATAATTTGACATAAGTTTGCTCTTTTGGGGGAGAATGTCAAATGGATAGGATTTCTCTGTTTTTGAAAATTTAAGGGCCGAAAATAGAGAATTTTGGTCGATGGTTCATGGGAATGGGAAATTCTACCAGAACAGATGGTGTGAGATTTATGTATAATCTCTGTTATTGGATTTGGACCGAAGAAAATTACCTCATGCGGCAGTGAGAGAAAGGATGAGGTAAAAATTAATTAATCGGTAAAACCAAAACTTGTAATTTATTTCAAAATTTCTTTATTTTACTACTCATTATTGTTGAATTAAAACCCTAATACCCATGAAAAAGATTCTTTCCGCCACAGGTGTGGCCTGTTCTTTTTTTCTTTCCGTGTTTTTTATCAGTTGTGAACAAGATGAATTAATAGTTGATCCTGCTCAGGAAGAAGTGGTTCCTGACTATGAGTCCCTCTCCTCGGCGTGTGACTGGTTTTACAGTCAGACAGGTGGAGATGTTCTAATGGAGTTTAAATCTCAGACCAAGAGCACCGGCAGCCCAAAGCAGACTCTTCCATTGCTTGGCGACTGGGAAAGTGGCCTGACCCGCCGTATTGAGCATATCAGGAATGTGGAGGTTCCCGTTTATAGTGTGTAGGATGAAGAGGCGTACATCGAGGCCTTAAATGGCATAGGTGACTTAAAAAGTGGCCAGTCTGGTCCTAAAGATGAAGATTTGCCTTCCCGCACCCGCTTTGTGGTTCAGACCAACGAAGAAACCGGAACCACCCGCGGCTTTATGATGACCGTAATTCCTGATCAGGAATACCTGGCTTCGGGTGGAAGCATCGATTCCATCGATTATTATTACCGTGGAGCTGATTTCTCGGGTTTGATTGTTTTCAATCATTTGGATGGTAGTTTTGCCAATGGATGGAAGTATGAGGAGGGAGAAGTGAAAAATTGTTTTTTGCCTAGTAGAAATCAATCATCTAATCTGTTGAAAAGTGTAACAATTTTACATATAAGGTATTGTTACAATTTAGAAGTCTCTTATGCCGGTTATTCTTCTACCAAGAGGGTTTGTCATTCCGAAGATCAGTATGTTTTCACAGCAGCCTTTAGTTCTGCAGGTGGTGGTAGTTCTTTGTTTACCCGACCTTCTTCCGAATTTGGGACTTTAGGAGGTGGAGGAGGAGCATATTTGCCTTCAGCTTCATTACAACCACTTACCAATAGTATTGCCTTAAACAATATGCTACTTCCGTCTCAGACTCTTTTATTGGAGGATGCATTGGATGAGTTGATAGGAGTCTGTTCAGATGAATACATCTACAATGAACTGGTGGCTCAAGGAAAGAAATTCAATTTCAAGATGGATAGTTCATTAGGTGGTTTTGCCGGTTATGATCCCGCATCTAAAACTTTTTCTTTTCGGAACAATGATGCCATCTCATCAGGCAAACTGAAAGAGGAGTTTTTTCATGCTTTTCAGGATGCTTTTTATGCCGGAGGGATTTCGCAGTATTATAACGCGGCGGGAAATGTTAATATTGAGTTTGAGGCGAAGTTGTATAGGGATATTACTGCAGCAAATTGTTGTATGGCATTTTATGAAAGCTCTGCGCCGCAATCGGTTAAAGATCAATATACAAGATGGATTCAATCTCTTCAGGAAAATCCTTTTAGCATAACTTCAACTGATTATCAAAAATGGCTTAAATTGTTTAATCAATATACCAACTCGTATAGTTCACCTTTAAGTTCGAATTTAAGCTATCCTCATGCAATAGACCATATTATTAATATATCAAACTGTTTTTAAAAAACATCATTTATGCGAACTTCAATTATAATAGTCCTGGTTCTTATATTTGGAATTACCACAAAAAGTCAGAGTCATTTTTTAGGAGATACACTAATAAAAACGATATCTGTTTTTGATAATGATACAATTTATAAGTATGTAAACTTTGATGGGGAATTTAATGAGTTGCCTCGTCCAAGAACTGCTGCGGGACAAATTCCTGAACCTGTAGTATTCAACTATAAACCCAAAAGTTTAATAATTAATTCTATCAAAGAAATTTTCAATCCGAAGGAGATTGATGAACTTATCGAAAGCAAGTGTAGTGTACAATGTATTTCGACATCCACCGGAAAGGTTGAAAGTGTTTCTTTTATGTTTGCAGAAAGAGAACCTGAAATTTGTTTTAATAAATTTGTGAGTCTCTCTCAAAAAATAAAAGAGAAATTGACAATCGAAACAGAATTTAATATGGAAATTGAAGAGGGTGGTTATGTACTTTCTACTAATCCATTATATGTTGAACTAAAGAGGGAATTATCTCATTAGTTCAATTTCTATGTTATGTGAAATTTTGTTTTCCTTGATAAAAAGAAAGTACTCAAAGTTCACATATAAGTCCGAATCCGCTCTCTCCCCCTCGATTCCGATCGAGGGGGCTGCAACCCCTTGTCTCTGACGAGAATTCCGAATGATATCAATTATTTAGAAAGCGGTGTGCTGATATCCTGAGTTTTGTCGTCAGGAGACGACGGAAGGAAAGCCCCTCGTTCGGAAACGAGGGGCAGAGGGGCAGGGGAAACGAAATGCAGAGAGACAAAAAAAGCCCGCAATCAAAATAATTGCGGGCTTTAAAAATGTTATCTGAACGTTTAGTTCTTGTTCATGGCTTTTTTCACCACAGCTTTGAAAGCATCGGGGTGGTTAACAGCCAGGTCGGCAAGAACCTTACGGTTGATGTCGATGTTTTGATCTTTCATCATTCCCATCAGGCGGCTGTAAGATACGCCTTCGAGACGTGCAGCAGCGTTGATACGCTGAATCCACAATGAGCGAAAGTTTCTTTTCTTGGCTTTACGGTCACGGTAGGCATAAACCATACCCTTTTCCCAGGCATTTTTGGCAACTGTCCATACGTTTTTACGACGGCCAAAATACCCTCTGGTGAGTTTCATCACCTTTTTTCTTCGTGCTCTTGAAGCAACAGTGTTTACTGATCTAGGCATTTTTACTGTTTTTTAGAATGGTTAGCGTCCCTTTCTGCGGGCTCTTCCTGCTAATTCATTCAATGATTAAAAATAATTTTGTAAGCAACTGGTTATTGAGATTTGAGAAGCTTTCACGGAAATTGGCATTTTCTAATGTCTAATCTCTAACTTCTAATCCCTAACCTCTAACTTACTTCATGGCAAGCTGAAGCTTCACGTTGTTTGTGTCAGCTTTGTGTACCTCACCAAAATAAGTCAGGTTACGCTTTCTTTTAGTCGATTTCTTAGTCAGAATGTGACTTTTAAAAGCGTGCTTACGCTTGATTTTTCCGCTTCCAGTGATTGAAAAACGCTTTTTCGCACTGGAATTCGTCTTCATTTTTGGCATTGTTCTATATATTTAGTTCAAAAAATAGACAACTACTTTTTCTTCTTGGGCGAAAGAAACATGGTCATGCGTTTTCCTTCCAGTTTGGGCAGCTGTTCCACTTTTCCTAACTCTTCAAGGTCCTGAGCCAGGCGGAGCAATAGAATCTCGCCTTTTTCCTTAAACAGGATGCTTCGTCCTTTGAAGAATACGAAAGCTTTCACTTTATCGCCGTCATTGAGGAATTTTTCCGCATGTTTCAGCTTGAAATTGTAGTCATGTTCATCGGTGTTGGGGCCAAATCTGACCTCCTTAACCGAAACCTGAACTGCTTTCTGCTTCTGTTCCTTTTGTTTCTTCTTTTGTTGATAGAGGAACTTTTGATAATCAATGATCCGACATACTGGAGGATCAGCCTTTGGTGAAATCTCCACCAAGTCCAATTCCAGTTCATCAGCCATTTTCATGGCTTCCTGTGTCGGGTAAACCCCCGGATTCTCAAGGTTATCGCCTACCAGTCGTACCTGAGGCACCCGGATTTGACGATTTGTCCTGTACCTGAGTTCATCTTTGGGGTTGCGTCCGGTATTTTTTCTTGGTCTTCCTATATCTAAACCCTCCTTTACTTTTAGGTAATCTTTAAAAATGCAAACTTTCGCTTTGATCCGAAAAAATCAGGGTAATCATCCTAAATTTTAATCATCTTCTGAATATTGCCTGTTTTAAAGATCCCTTTTAGTTAAACAATTCGATTTGGTTAATTTATTCTGTAACCTCTTTTGCTGAGGTCTTACTTTTCTATTTCTTCCAAAAGTTTCTGCTCTTCATTTTTAATGAAGGAAGCAAATTCTTTGAGCGACATAACACCCTGGTCTCCTTCACCTTGTCTGCGTACAGATACCTGGTTGTTTTCTGCTTCTTTCTCACCAACAATCAACAGGTAAGGGATGCGCTTTAATTCATTATCGCGTATCTTTTTACCTATCTTCTCATTACGCTCATCTAATACGGCGCGAATATCGGAATTATTCAGGAAATTTGAAACATTTTTTGCGTATTCATTGAATTTTTCGCTGATGGGCAGAATAACTACCTGCTCAGGAGTCAGCCACAACGGGAATTTTCCTGCTGTGTGCTCAATCAATACGGCCACAAAACGTTCCATACTTCCAAAAGGAGCCCGGTGGATCATGATGGGACGATGCTTTTGATTATCCTGACCGATGTATTCCAGATTGAACCGTTCGGGCAGGTTGTAATCCACCTGAATGGTTCCCAGCTGCCACTTCCGTCCTATGGCGTCACGCACCATGAAGTCCAGTTTAGGCCCGTAAAAGGCTGCTTCTCCGGTTTCAACCACTGTTTCCAGACCTTTTTCATCACAAGCTTCGATAATTGCCTGCTCTGCTTTTTCCCAGTTTTCATCAGACCCGATGTACTTTTCCTTGTTGTCGGGATCGCGTAAAGAAATCTGAGCGATGTAATCTTTAAAATCCAACGCCTTGAAAATGTAAAAGATGATGTCAATCACTTTCTTGAATTCATCTTTTAACTGATCGGGGCGACAGAAAATATGGGCATCGTCCTGGGTAAAGCCGCGTACCCGTGTTAAACCGTGTAACTCGCCACTTTGTTCATAGCGGTAAACCGTTCCAAATTCGGCAAAACGAACCGGAAGGTCACGGTAGGAGTGGGGTTTAACGTTGTATATCTCGCAGTGGTGCGGGCAGTTCATGGGTTTCAACAGAAACTCTTCACCTTCGGCGGGTGTGTGAATAGGCTGAAAAGAATCGGCTCCGTACTTTGCATAGTGACCGGAGGTCTCATACAACTCTTTCTGTCCGATATGTGGTGTGATCACCTGCTCGTAGCCGTATTTTAACTGGACTTTTTTCAGGAAATTTTCCAGACGTTCGCGCAGTTTAGCTCCTTTGGGTAGCCATAATGGCAGTCCCTGTCCTACGCGTTGTGAAAAGGCAAAAAGCTCCAGCTCTTTCCCCAATTTCCGGTGATCCCGCTTGGCTGCTTCTTCGAGCTTTTGCAAATGTTCTTCCAGTAATTTTTGCTTTGGAAAAGTGATACCATAAACACGGGTAAGCTGTTTGCGTTTCTCATCACCGCGCCAGTAAGCTCCTGCAATACTCAGAAGTTTGATGGCTTTGATGGATGCTGTGTTGGGCAGGTGAGGTCCACGACAAAGGTCAGTAAAATTTCCCTGCTCATAAAATGTGATGGTACCGTCTTCCAGCTCGCTGATCAGTTCCACTTTATAGGGATCACCTTTCTTCTCAAAAAACTCGATGGCTTCCTGTTTGGTGACATCGCGTCTCTGATACTCCATTTTCTGGCGGGCCAGCTCCTGCATTTTTTTCTCAATCTTTGGCAGGTCGGCATCTGTAATTACCCGGTCGCCCGGATCCACGTCGTAATAAAAACCGTTTTCGATGGCGGGACCGATACCAAATTTGATTCCGGGGTAGAGCGCTTCTAAAGCTTCGGCCAACAGGTGGGCTGATGAGTGCCAGAATGCATGTTTGCCTTCTGCATCTTCCCACTTATGGAGTTTGATATTGGCGTCCTCTTTAATCGGTCGGTGAAGATCGTACAACTGATCGTTCACAGTGATGGCCAGTACTTCTTTGGCCAGGCGGGGACTGATATCCCTGGCGATTTCCTCACCGGTGATGCCTTCCGCATATTCACGTACCGATTGGTCAGGTAATGTTATTTTTATCATTAGTTATCTGTTTAAAGTCTTTTCGAACGTGCAAAGATAAACATAAGGCGGGGAAAATAAAAATGGGCAGGAGGGAGGTTGGGGGTTGAGGCTGAGCTTGAGAATTGAGAGTTGAGGCTAAGGTTAAGGCTGAGGTTGAGGTTGAGAAATGAGAGCTGAGGATGGCGTGAGTGTTTGAGATTAGTCCTGTCAGGGAGGTGAGATTATATTTTCTAGAAAGGTGTCAGGGAAAAACTATTACTTTGTTTGTCCACGAATTAAAAGCTGAAAACCAGCTTTTCTTGACGACGAAGCCGTTTAAAGTCGCACTTCAAGTGCGACTCAAATTCGTTTAATTCGTGACGCTCGGCTATGCCGCTTGCTTGCAAGAATTCGTGGACGTCAAAGAAAATGGCGTAGCCATTTTAAAAATATTTTGCCAAAAAAAACACGAATATTAGAAGTAAGACACTAAATATTTGTATGTTCGGTATTTCTGATTGTTGTAAATAATTATAGACCACACATTATAATATGATATCATTTGACAATGTTACTTTGAAATATTCAACCGGAACCATCTTTGAAAACCTTTCTTTTTCTGTGCAGGCAGGAAGTAAAGTTTGTATTACAGGCCACTCGGGTACCGGCAAATCATCAGTCCTGAAAATCATACAGGGATATGTGAAGCCTCATAGTGGATCGGTGCAAGTGGGAGGGATGAAACTGGGAAGAGATACCGTGAAAGATATTCGCTCACAGATTGCTTATGTTCCCCAAAACATCAATTTACCTGTTTCCAATGGGGATGAACTGACCAGGATGTTGAATGTTTCATCCAAACGAAGGGACGTTGAATTACTTATGGGGCAGCTGGGGTTGGAAAAGGAAATGTTTGTGCGCCCCTTCGATGAAATGAGTGGAGGACAAAAACAACGGGTGGTTATAGCGGTTTGTCTTTCGTTGGATCGGGATATTGTTTTACTGGATGAACCCACTTCCTCCTTAGATGATGATGCCATCCTTAAACTATTGAAAGTTGTCAGTGGACTTAAAGATAAAACGGTTATTTCTTCCAGTCATCATCATGAATGGGGGGCAGCCATGGAGCAGGAGGTGAGGTTAGGGGTACAGGGTTGAGGAATGAGCTAAGAGCCAAGAACTATAATAAATTGCTATGATTGATATAAAACTTTGGGATTTACTTTTAGGGTTTTCAATTTTGGTTATTCCGGTTTTGATATTCCGTTATTATAAGGTAACGTTAAACGGTGATCTTATAATAAGTGTGCTCCGGATGATTGTCCAACTTTTTTTGGTCGCTGTTTACCTGGAATGGATTTTTGAGAAAAACAATGCATGGATTAACACTGCCTGGGTTTTAATAATGGTTATGGTTGGAGGAGCAACCGTGGTAAAAAGAGTGGGAATCTCCTGGAAGCAATTTTTGCTTCCTTTTATCATTGCCGGGTTAATATCCATGACTATTATTGACGGATTCTTCCTGGGACTGGTTATAAAGTCCGGTTATTTCTTTGATGCCCGTTACTTTGTCCCCATCTCGGGAATGGTACTTGGGAACTCTCTTAATCATAATATAGTCGGTTTAACGGCCTTCTTTAAAGGACTTCACAAGGACAGAGAGTTGTATTACTTTCTCCTGACCAATAGCGGGAGTTCCCGACTTGCTCTGAGGCCTTTTATACAGGATGCTCTAATAAAAGGCCTCAATCCGTTACTTGCAACGATGTCAGTAATTGGACTTATTTCACTTCCCGGCATGATGACCGGACAAATTCTTGGTGGAGCTTCCCCCGCCGTTGCCATTAAATATCAGGTGATGATTATGTTGGCCATATTTGTGGGATGTACGTTAACGCTTGTTCTGAGTATCCTTTTTTCAAAACGAATGGCTTTCGATGAGATGGGGAATGTGAGGGGAGAGAGTTGAGAGTTGAGGAGTGAGAGGTGAGCTAAGAGCTGACAGACCCCGTATTCTAACCTCCAACTTCCAACCTCCAAATTCTCAAACATCAACTACTCTTCTGATAACAAACTACTGACTACTGACTACTGACTACTGACTACTGACTACTGACTACTGACTACTGACTACTGACTACTGACTACTGACTACTGACTACTGACTACTGACTACTGACTACTGACTACTGACTACTCACTACTCACCAAAATCTCACTAACATTTAAACCAAATCTTCTATTGTTTGTTTTTTTAGGGTTACAGCAGAAAAAAAACATACCTGCTGTTGTGCAAGCTTCGTTTATGTAGGGTGGACTCAAGATAAAAAGGCTTGTTTGTGTTATGTTACCCCATTTTTTAGGGGTGTAGTCTGAATAATAGTTAAAAAAACGACTATCTGTTTGGCAGAATAGGGGGTAAAACTGTGATAAAAATCAAAAAAAACAGGTTAGGTTATTTTTTGAAAGCAAAAAGTTATATATTTGTGACAGAAACTTGCCAAAACCTCCCTTCGCCTTAACGAAATGTTTGAAAAGACCTGATAAAGGTCATGATTCTGCTTTTGAGCAGAATTTTGTGATAAAAATCATGTGTTAAATTCTAATAAAAGTTGGAAACATTTCCTAAATTGGAATGTTTTCTTATTGTTCTATTTTTTAATTTTAAACCTATAATCTATGAAGAAAGTACTTTTAGCACTTTCGTTCCTCATGGTTTTTGGGCTTGGTAGTGTTTTAGCACAAGCACAAACTATTACAGGAACTGTTACGGGAAGTGAAGACGGTATGCCGATACCCGGTGTCTCCGTTTTTGTTAAAGGAACTACTGTGGGTACAGTTACCCAGGTAGATGGTACATACTCATTAAATGTACCGGAAGATGCAGAAACTATTGTTTTCTCATTTATTGGAATGCAAACCCAGGAGGTTATTTATGAAGGGCAGAGCACTATAAATGTCGGAATGGTTGATGAATCATTTGCTATGGATGAAGTAATTGTAGTAGCTTACGGTACTTCTACCAAAGGTTCATTTACCGGTTCTGCAGCTGAGGTTAGTTCTGAAAAAATTGAGAAACGTCAGGTTTCTAATGTTTCGCAAGCATTATCAGGAGCCGTTGCAGGTGTGCAGGTGTTGAGTAATAATGGTCAGCCCGGTTCTGAAGCAACAGTTAGGGTTCGTGGAGTCGGTTCTATTAATGCCGGTACTGATCCGTTATATGTTGTTGACGGAATTCCGTTTGATGGAGATTTGTCTTCTATCAATACTTCCGATATTAAGTCAATGACTGTTCTGAAGGATGCCGCATCTACAGCTCTTTATGGCGCTCGTGGGGCCAATGGTATTATAATGATTACCACCAAAGAGGGTAGTGGTAAAGCTAAAGTTAACTTGAATGTTAAATATGGTTTTAATTCACGCGCGGTTGAAAACTATGATGTTTTGACCAGTTCCAAAAATTATATGGAAACTGCTTATAGAGCTATTTATAATGCTGGAATCTATAATCTTGGCTATTCACCGGTTGATGCTAATATTTATGCCAATTCAACAATAACATCTGAAACTGAAGGTGGATTGGGCTATACCGTGTTTACTGTTCCTGATGGGGAATTATTAATTGGAGCGAATGGAAAGTTAAATCCACATGCTACTTTGGGGTATAGCGATGGAGAGTATTTTTATACCCCCGATGATTGGGCTGATGAGACTTTCCAAAATAATCCACGGCAGGAATATAATATTTCAATTTCCGGTGGAACCGAAAAACAGAGTTATTATGTTTCTTTCGGTTATTTGGATGACCAGGGAGTAATCTCAGGTTCCGGTTTTGAACGGTTTTCTGGCCGTTTTAAAGGAGACCATGAAGTTACTGAATGGTTGAAAGTTGGTGCTAATGTTAATTATAACAATGTACAGAGCGATTATCCTGAGGAACAAACCAATACCAGTTCCAGCGGAAACGCTTTTTTTGTTGCCAACTATATCGCGCCAGTCTATCCGTTGTATGTTCGTGATGGCGAAAATGGCCAAATTATGATTAATAATGGGCGTAAAGTTTATGATTATGGTGATGGTGTGAGCACAAATTATTCACGATCTTTCATGTCAATCGCTAACCCTGCTGGTGACTTGACTTACAATAAGACAGATTATTTGATGGATATTGTTAACAGTTCGTGGCATGCAGAATTAAGTCCTGTTCAAGGATTGAAGTTAATTGCCAGGTATGGTTTGAATGTGGATAATACCAGATATGGTGATTTAGGAAATGCTTATATGGGACAAAGTGCTTCTTATGGAGGTACTGCTTATCAAGAACAAACCCGGACAGTTGGATTTAACCAACAGTATATTGGAAGTTATCAAAAGACAATCGGAGAGGATAATAGTATTGATGTTACTATAGGATATGACGGTTATGACTATAGAACGGAGTACATTTATGCTAACGGACAAAATTTATATAACCCTGAAAGTTACTATGTTAATAATGTGATTGATAATGTCAATGGTGGTGGCGCTTTAGATACTTATGCCACACAGGGAATATTTGGCCGTGTGAATTATTCATATAAGGAAACTTATTTTGGTAATGTTGCTTATCGCCGTGATGCTTCAAGTCGTTTCCACCCCGATAATAGATGGGGTGATTTTTGGTCTGCGAGTGCTGCATGGATTATTACCAAGGAACCTTTTTTGTCAGCTGACTGGCTTGATATGCTCAAATTGAAAGCCTCTTATGGCGAGCAGGGTAATGATAATATTGGTAACTATTATGCCTATCTTGATCAATTCAGAATGTCTGGTGCCGATGGTGTATTCTCTGATGGTGCTTTAAGTTATAAAGGGAATAAGGATATCACATGGGAAACTTCAACGTCATACAACGTAGGTCTTGACTTCGCAATGCTTCGCAACCAATTAATTGGGACTGTGGAATATTTCGGAAGAAAGTCAAGCGATATGCTTTATTACAAACCGGTTGCCGGAAGTAATGGGTATACATCTGTTCCTATGAATATTGGGTCAATGACCAACTCCGGTATTGAAGTTGATCTCAGCTACAATATTTTTAACAGAAATAACCTGGTTTGGAATGTTAATGCCAATGCCACATTTGTAAAAAATAAGATTAATGAATTGCATCCTGATCTTGAAGGGGAAATGATTGATGGATCCAGAATCTACAGAGAGGGTGAGTCTATGTATCATATGTATCTGGTAGATTATGCCGGTGTAGATTCTGAAACCGGAGAGGCGTTGTATTGGGCCGAAAATGAAGAAGGTACCCGGATAAGGACAGCTGATTATACATTAGCTCAGTCTTACAAAGTAATGACTGATGATCTCTTGCCTACCGTTTATGGAGGTCTTGGAACTTCAGTTGAAGCCTTTGGTTTTGATGCTTCTGTTCAGGCTTCGTATCAGTTGGGTGGTGATATTTACGATTCAGGTTATGCTCGATTGATGCATGGTGGGACTTCAAGCTTTGCGGGAAATAACTGGCATAAAGATATTTACAATGCCTGGAGGCCCGATAACAAAAACACAGATGTGCCTCGACTGGATGCTAATGACAGGTATGCGAACTCAACCTCTACTAGATTCTTAACCAGTTCAGACTATTTAAGTATTAATAATATTACAATTGGTTATACGCTTCCTTCCGACTTAGTTAGCACATTTAATATTGAGAAGCTTCGTATATATTTTAGTGCCGATAATGTTGCTTTACTTACAAGTCGTAAAGGGTTAGACCCCCGTCAGAGTTTTACCGCTGCAACTACTGCGCGTTATACTCCAATCAGAACAATATCAGGAGGTCTTAGCTTAGTATTCTAATAATTTTAAATGATTTGTACTATGAATAAAAAATATATTATTGCGTTAATGGTTCCTGTCATCTCGCTGTTTGTTGGATGTGAGGATAAACTTGATACGCAACCGGAAGGATCCATTATTACCTCTGATCAGAAGGAGGAAGTTGTGAGTAAGGATCCCGATAAAGCTGTTGCTGGGGTGAATGCCATTTTTGCTCAGTTTAGTCAGTATATGCCCAATGAGGATGCAATTGGTGCTGAGCGTCATAATGATTTCGGGTATCCCTCTGTTATGTTATTCACTGATGCCAATGGTTATGATGTGGTGAGTGAAGATAATGGTTATAACTGGACAGGTAACAGCCTGGATTACTCCGATAGAGACTATACTTCCTATGAGAGCCAGATTATTTGGAACGATATGTATTCAATGATCTATGCAGCTAATAATGTTATTGCTAACATTCCAGCTGATGTTGAGGATCCTACTTCTCAGTTCTATTTGGCACAGGGGTTGGCAACCCGGGCTTTCAATTATTGGGTTTTGGCCCAACTATATCAGTTTAAATATGTTGGGCATCAGCAAGAGCCTTGTGTTCCTATTATAACTGATGAAAATGCTGAAGTTGCTGCCCAAAATGGAACACCTCGCAGCAGTGTAGAAGAAGTATATAGTTTAATTAGTTCTGACATTTCAGCAGCTTTGGAATTACTGGAAAGTGCAAAACAGTCTGGAATAACCAGAACTGTTATAACAGAAAAGGCTGAGGATAAACGATTCTTTAGTTTATATGTTGCTTATGGCCTTAGAGCACGTATTAATTTAAGTATGGAGAAATGGACTGAAGCTGCCGCCGATGCCACTAAGGCAATTGAAAATGCCATGGCGGATGGTGTTAGTCCTGCCGGGATTTCTGATGTTAGCAAGCCTTCTTTCTGGACCATGGACGAGCCAAACTGGATGTGGGGAATTAAAATAGCAGAAACTGACGATGTTGTTACTTCAGGTATTGTGAACTGGTTATCTCATATGGGATCTCTAAATTATGGATATGCCTGGTATTCGAAAGGAAAACAAATCAATAAAGCTCTTTATGAAACTATTGAAGAGGATGATGTTAGAAAAGGTTGGTGGTTAGATGAATATCAAGAATCTCCGAATCTTAATAATGCTTATGAAGGAATAATTGCTGATTATGATTTTGCCCCTTTTACTCAAGTGAAATTTGCACCGTATAATGAAGAGGCTGGTTCTTCAACTAATGCCAGTGATATTCCTTTGATGCGTATTGAGGAGATGTATTTGATTAAAGCCGAAGCACAGGCAAAAGGTGGAGCTCCTGATGCTGGAAAGACTACACTGGAGGAATTTGTTAAAGCTTACCGAAATCCAGCTTATGTTTGTGAGGCCACTTCTCCAGATGGAATTCAGGAAGAAGTCTTCCGTCAACGTCGCATTGAATTGTGGGGAGAAGGATTAAACTGGTTTGATGTTATGCGGTTAGAAACAGGTGTTGATCGTAGAGGTGGTGGTTTTCCAAATGCTACCATGGTGTTTAATATTGCACCGGATGATCCGATTTTGTTGTGGAGAATACCTGAGTCAGAGATTCAGGCCAATCCTGGATTGTCAGAAGGCGATAATAATCCTTCTGTTCCTGCTCCGGAACCGGTTGCTGATCTTTAATGTTTTACCCTAAAGAATATTCAAATATGAAACTAAATAAAATTTTTATAGCAATTTCAGTCCTGGCAGTTTTTACATTTAGTGCCTGTGATGATTTTGAAGATTCGGTTACTCCAAGTCCTGAAGTGCCGGAAGGATGTCAGGGAGTTTATTTTCCTGCATCTAATCCCCAATTGATAGAATTGGAGCCAACTGAAGCTACAGAGATGACTCTTACTATAGCGCGTGAGGTTTCTTCAGGTGCAGTAGAGGTTCCTATTGTTCAGGAAATAAATGATGATGATGTATTCGAGGTTCCTGAAACAGTTAGTTTTGCAGATGGCGAGACAGAAGTGGATTTTAAAGTTACTTTTCCGACGGCTGCTGAAGGTACAACATATAACCTGAAACTTGCTGTTGAAGGAGATGAATTTGTAAATCCTTACTCTTCTCAAATACCCTATGTTGAAGCCAATGCTACAAGGATTCAATGGGTTTCTGTTGATGAGCCAATGATTTATGTGGATGGCGCATTTTCCGGAGGATATGGAGTAAGTTCTTATCCAATGTATGTTCAGGCAGAAAAAGCAGAAGTCTCAGGGGCTGTACGTTATAGGTTTAAAAATGTTTATGACGTAGCTACTGGCACTGATGAAGATGGAATTCATGACGGATATCCGTATAACGATCCAGGCGATTTTGATGAAAGTAAAGATTATACTACTACAATTGAGATTGATAATGCAACAGGAGAAGTTTTTATGTTTGCCCATGAGATTGGTGTTGACTGGGGGTATGGAATGATTTCTATAGGATCATTGTTTGGAAATATCTCTGATGATAAAGATGCAAATCCACTTGGGAGGAAAAATGGAGATGTAATTACATTTCCAGCATCATCTTTATATTTCAGTGAAGCTGGATATAATAATGGTGCTGCTTATGGAGCTTCAAGTCCAACTATTATTTATATGACCAAGGAAGCTTTCATTGCTGCTAACCTAAAAATTGAAGACTTCAATGATGTCGAATATGAAGAGATTCCTGGTGAAGTAGGAGAATATGAATCTAATGCTTATAGTGATGTTTGGAGTCAATCTATTTCCGCAGCAATAGATGCTGATCCTGATAATGAGGAGAGTGAATACAAAAACTTATTCTATCTCTCTGATTTATATGCTGGCGGTTACGGACTTGCTTTTTACTATTACGAAGAAGATGGCAAGGTTATAATTCCTGAAAATCAGGCTACCGGCCTAGAGTATATGGGACAAATGGTTTACGTTTCACCCAGCGGTGATATTGATACTTCTGTTGAAGTTAATTCAAAAGGTGTAACCATTTATTCTTTAGGACTGATGTTCCATTATGAAGATGGTACCATCCTCGGCGAATTCTCTGAGATCTTTTATTACTCTGAAGAAGCTGTTTCTTATAGTAAATCGGACTTTATGGGTGATTTTATAATGTCTGGTGAATCTCAATTTGGTGATGGTCCTACAGAAATGGAAGTTTCAATTTCAGAAGGTAGCGATGAAAGCTCTTTGATTATTACTGGTGTTGATTATGCCGTTGAAATCATTGCTGATTTTGATGCTGCAAACAGTATGTTGTCTATTGCTCCACAAACTTTGCCTGATTTTGAACTGAGTAGTGGCGTTTATGATGCAACTCTTTACACTACTGATGCCGGTGGTGTTAGTACTACCTCAGTGATTGATTTTACCTTCAACATGCAAGGCAACCTTATTATTGCTGAGTCTAGTGTAGGTGATGGATATTTAATTGATAGTGAAGCCGCAGGTGGCTGGGTTGATGGATATTATGACTTGGTATTCACACCTGTTGAGGAAGAAACGAAATCAGCTAGTGTAGAAGCAGGAAGTTATAGAGGTCTTACTGTTTTCTCTACCTTAAAGGAAAGAACCGAAGATGTAGTATCCGGTCCTGATTTTTCAATTCAGGGAAATAAAATGTCTAAGAAATCTTTAAAGAAGAACCTGCCAAATAGTGTGATTTTTTAATTATTTCGATATTTGATTAAGGAAAGGGATCGTTTCAGTTTTAATGAAACGGTCCCTTTTTGATTTATATATGGTTGTATTGATGTTTTTGGAGAGTAGAAAAAACTGATTTTACTAGTTCCGTTCGACAAACGTTTTATTTGCCTGATTTTGGTAAAGTGATGTTCATTTTGATATAGGAAGCACCGGCAAAGATCTTTTGTCGGTGCTTTTTTGTTGACTGATAACCCAAACTTCCGCTTCATCCAGCTGTCCCGTTTTCGCCAGCAAAACGAATGAACTTTGTTTTTCTCCCAGGATAAAGGAAAAGTATGGTGATGAAACTACCTTTCAATCCGTTTGTTCCAGCTCCGGGGGGCGACAGCATGGTAGCTTGTATATGACAGGATAAAGGGTAAAGCCCCGGCACGGGTGAAAGAATTAGATTTGGTTGTTGTGTTTTTACCGGAGCTGTTCTCTTTCTTTCGGTTATTGTTGGCCTCTTTCAGAGACCTCGTAGTGTCGGTCGATTATCCCCGGGCTCATTCCGGCTTCGCCTTCATGGCCCGGGGTTATTCAAATTTGCCCCTTTCAGGGACGTTAGGAGAGGTGTTTTAATCGGAGCTGTTCTCTTTCTTTCGGTTTTTGTTGGCCTCTTTCAGAGACCATGTGGTGTCGGTCGATTAACCCCGGGCTCATTCCGGCTTTGCCTTCCTGGGCAGGGGTTGTCTTTCAAAGATCTGAAATTAAATCGTTAAGTTTAAATGATTGTTTTTGATAAAACACAGAATGTCAATGTCTTACGATTTTATCTAACCTATAGCTTCTAATGTCTAAAGATCTATTGATCATTCCTTCCCGGGTTTTAATCTTAGAGATTTTCTTTCCTTCTATTATTTTAGATGAGCTTACACCTATCTGCTGATTTCTTCTGCTATTACTCTTTATAGGATATTTAACTTTTGTTAGGTGTTTTGAGGTTTTGAGAGGATTGTTGCTTTTCTTTATTTCATTTTCAGGGGTAATAAAATGAAACCAAAAAATTTTGTAAGTAATTGAAATAAAGGCTTAATGAAAAAATTAAACGAAACATATAAAAACAGGGGGTGGCGATCAATTATTTGTATTAAACAGATTGATGGAGTGAAAAAATGAAGGGGTGGTTCAGCAAAAAGGTAATTATTTGGAGGAATTTAGGCTTTATAAATTGTTTTTTGCTGTAAAAAATACTTTTAATATTTTGAGTTGTTGAAAAAAAGCCTAATTTTGTAACAAACAATAACCACGACTTATTGTTTTGTCAAGAGCTTTAGAGACTTTATTGTTGACATTATTGTTGATGAAAATTGACATTTGTTTTCAGAAATTGTAATTTGATTTCATTGTCCTATATTTTTAATTTTAAACCTATTAATCTATGAAGAAAGTACTTTTAGCACTTTCGTTCCTCATGGTAATTGGGCTGGGGTCTGTTCTGGCACAAGCCCAAACCATAAGTGGAACTGTTACGGGAAGTGAAACCGGGGAGCCTGTTCCGGGTGTTTCCGTATTCGTTAAAGGCACTACTATTGGTACAGTTACCAATATTGATGGTGCTTATTCTTTGAATGTACCTGAAGGTTCAGAAACTTTGGTCTTTTCCTTTATTGGTATGCAGACTCAGGAAATTGCTCTCAGCGGACAAACCACCGTTGATCTAGCAATGGTTGATGAGGCCATTGCCATGGATGAAGTGGTGGTAACTGCATTGGGGATTTCAAGAGAGAAGAAATCTTTGGGGTATGCGGCTCAGAACGTAAATGCAGAGGAGTTGACTGCTGCAAATAATTCAAGTCCGATCTCTGCCCTTGCAGGTAAGGTGGCAGGTGTTCAGATTTCAGGATCTAATTTTGCCGGTTCACAAAATGTTTTGATTCGTGGAGCAAGTTCGCTGACAGGGAACAATCAGCCGCTTTATGTGGTTGATGGTGTGCCGTTGGATAATCAAAACTTTAATACTACCAGCACTCAATCAGGAGGTGGTGGAATTGATTATGGATCAATGGTCAATGACCTGAATAGTTATGATATTGAAAGTGTGAATATACTTAAAGGTAGTGCTGCTTCTGCTCTGTATGGTAGCCGTGGACAGAATGGTGTGATAATGATAACCACAAAGTCAGGTACCAGAGGAAGGAAAGACTTTAGTGTGGAAGTTAATTCGGGTGTTACATTTGAGGAAATTTCAGTTTTGCCTCCTTTGCAAAGAGAATATGGTGGAGGATATGGTGGTTTTGGTTCTACCACTATCAACGGAGTAGAATATCAAACGGTGTCGTATGATACCGATGAAAGCTGGGGCCCCAGATATGAAGGGCAACAGGTTTTGCATTGGTGGGGTATATCTGACTACGAACAGGGGATTACATCAACCCCGCAAACGGGAGAATGGAAAGCTCCTGAAAATGATGTGGAAGATTTCTTTGAAACAGGAGTTGCTTATCAAAATTCTGTTTCTGTAAGTACTTCCAGTGAAAATTCTGCTTTGCGGGTCGGGTATAGCAATGTTAATAAGACAGGTACCATCCCTAATTCCAGCCAGGATAAGCACACATTTAACATCAATGGTTCATCAAGTTTCTTTGATGAAGTTTTGGAAGTGAAGTCAACCGTTAATTATGTTGATACCTATACAAAAGGCCGGCCTATTTTCGGGTATCATGATAATTCAGTTTTTCAGAAGTTCTTTCAATGGGGACAGCGTCAGCTGGATATGGATAAACTCAGTAATTATAAAAATCCTGATGGCACTCAAAGAACCTGGAATAGAATTTCGGTAAATAATCCAAATCCTTTGTATTCAGACAACCCTTACTGGACTGTTAATGAAAACTATTCAGATGATGACAGAAAACGGATTTATGGAACCGCTGGGCTGAAAATTAATATCACTGATTATTTAAGTGCTGAAGGAAATGTCTATCTGGATACTTATACCTTTAATACCAGGGAGCGTGTGGCTCCGGGATCACAGGCTTTGTCGGCTTATGAATCCAGTACCCGCCAGTTTGTTGAAACCAATTATGAAGGAAAGATTAGTTTCAATGACAATTTTGGCGACTTGAATTTAATGGGGACGCTGGGAGCTAATAGACGAGTTTCTGAATATAACAGGGTTACTTCCGAGACCGATGGAGGATTGGCAGTTGGTGGTTTGTGGAATGTAAATAACTCCAATAACATGCCGATTGTTGAGACATATAAGGAAGAACGTGAAGTTAACAGCTGGTTTGCTATGGCAAGTGTAGGGTATAGAAATTTAGCATATGTTGATATTACTGCCCGAAAAGATTTTGATTCTACTTTGCCAAATGGAGATAATAGTTATTTTTATCCTGCTGCTTCATTTAGTTTTATTCCTTCAGAGGTTATTGACGTTAATTGGATGAACTTTGCCAAAGTAAGGTTTAATATCTCACGTACAGGTAATGGTACCGATCCTTATCGTGTAATCCAAACCTATCTTGTTGGTGATGCCTTTAATAATACCCGGCAATTTTCTAATAACAGACGCCTCAATTATCCTGATCTGAAACCTGAATCTACGTCAGAGATAGAGTTTGGATTGGAGGGAGCTTTCCTTGCAAACAGAGTCGGATTTGATTTTAGCTGGTATAAGAGAAATACTACGGATCAGATTGTACCAATTGAGATAAGTGGATCCACCGGTTTTACTTCAAAGGTTATTAATGCCGGAGAAATTGAGAATAAGGGGGTTGAAGTTTTAGTTTATGGTACACCCGTGAAAATTTCCGATTTCCAATGGGATATAAGTGTCAATTATTCTAAAAATGACAATGAAGTTGTTGAACTTCCTGCCGGTCTTGATAAACTTCAGATTGCTGCTGCCCCCTTTGGAGGAGCTTACCTGAATGCTTCAGTTGGTGATCCTTATCAGATGTTGTGGGGCTATGACTATGTGTATGATGACAGTGGAAATAAAATTGTTGATCCTGATACCGGATTTTATCAGAGATCAGCTTTGAAGAAGATTGGTTCTGCTTTGCCTGATTACAATTTGGGAATCCGGAATGCTTTTAAATATAAAAATTTTGATGTTAGTGTATTGTTGGATATTCAGCAGGGAGGAACTTACTACTCGCTTTCTCATATGTGGGGGATGTATTCAGGTATGTTGGAAGCTACTGCACAACCTACATCTGGTGGAAATACAATACGTGAAGATGGAATTGTTGTGCCCGGTGTATTGCCTTCAGGAGAACCTAATGATATAACAATTGCTGCCGAAGATTATGGTGCTTATCATTACCATGGTATGGGAACGCCTAGTGCCACAAGCTTTTTTGATGCCTCTTATGTGAAGTTAAGGGAGGTGACATTTGGCTATACTTTGCCGAAATTTGCTGATTTTGTTGAAAAAGCAAGGGTTTCTTTCTACGGACAAAACCTTTTTGTCTGGGGACTGGATCAGGAAGGTGTTGATCCGGAATCAACAGTAGGAGGATCCGGTAATATTCAGGGAATGGAAGGCGGCTTGATTCCCGCAACCCGTTCTTATGGGATGAATGTTCAAATTACATTTTAAACATTAAAAGAAGTAAATTATGAGAATTTCAAAATATATAACATTCTTAGTATTGGGAGCTTTTTTGTTTTCGGCTTGTGAAGTTGATTACATTGAGAACCCCAATGAACCGGAAGTGCCTCCTACTGCCGGATTGATGAGCCGCGTTCAGAAGCAGCTTATGAATGATACCCGTGATGAATGGTTCTCGGGACGTATGGCACTCCTCTGGGTGCAATACTGGAATCAGGTTAACTATACCGAAGAAGATCGTTTTCAGTATCGTGAAACTGTAAATAAAGCCGGATGGGATGATATTTATGGTAATGCACGTGATCTAAAATCGATTATTGATATAAATACCGATCCTGAACTTAAAGTTGATGCTGCGCTTGACGCACCTAACGACAATCAAATTGCCGCTTCAAGAATAATGCTTGCATATATTTTTCAGCTTGCAACTAATGTTTGGGGGGATATTCCTTATTATTCTTATGGTGCCGGAAATGGTGATTTCACGGCATTGCAAGGTGATGCTGATGTACTTTCTCCTTCTTATGCCCGTCAGGCTGATATTTATGCCGATTTACTGAAAGAGTTGGACGAGGCTCAGGCAATGATTATTGAAAATGCAAATATGATTGGCGGAGATAATCTTTTTAGCGGCGATGCTGTTCAATGGAAAAAATTTGCCAATTCTCTTAGACTAAGAATTGCTAACCGGATAAAGAGTGCTAACCCGACTCTGGCTAATGAGCACATTACCGGGGCTCTTGATGCCGGTGTTTTTGAGTCAAACGGGGATAATGCTGTAATTAACTTTGAAAATTCTGCATTGAATGGGGCCCCGATGTATCGGGCTTTCTATGTTGAAAATCGAACCGACTTTGCACCTTCTTATTCTTTCGTGGAACTATTAAAAGGTAATCGTGGTCCGTTTGGTATGGAAGATCCTCGTTTGCCAATCTATGTTGCTCCCAATGGAGATGGGTTTTATTATGGTGTACCTTTGGCAAGTGGAAACGGTCCTGTCAGAACCTATGTTCATGAATCTCTTCCTGGTGATAAAGTTCTTTCATCTACTTATGGAGAAGTATATATGGAGTATTCAGAAGTATGCTTTATCATGAGTGAACTTAACGGGTGGGATCAAACCTGGTATGAACAGGGAGTTGAAGCTTCTATGAGAAAGTGGGGAGTTGACGGGACTGATATACAGTCTTATCTGGATAATCTTCCTCCGGCTTCCGAAGAAAATGTGATGACACAGAAATACATTGCCTTATATATGCAACCTTATGAAGCATGGACCGATCTTCGTCGCACCGGATATCCAACAACGTTGATAAAACCAAATGAGACTTATACTGTGACTACTCAGTTCTATAATGATGAGGATCAACTTGAAACTCTTGAACAGGAATTTACTTTTGATCCGATTGTTGATTTGAGTACTGACTTACCCGCCAGAGTGAGTTACCTTTTAAATGAGGCGAGTGTAAACTCATTTAACTTGGATGAAGCTATATTTAATATGGGAGGCGATGCTATGGATACGCCCATGTGGTGGATGGAATAAGCAAAGATTTTTAATCTGGCTATTATTTCCCGTAATAGTTTTTGTGAGGGGCAGTGCTTTCGGGCGCTGTCCCTTTTTTTGTGTGGGAGGCTTCCGGGATTTTCTTTCTGGCCGGGGCGGTAGAGGATGGAAGAGGTTGAGCCCTGAGGCTGAGGCTAATATTGAGGAAAAATGTTTTTGATTCGGTCAATCAAACTTGTATCAGGGGAAAAATGTTTTGTACGTGTCGCCCCATCCGGGGCTTATTTCGTTTAACTTGAACAATCTATCTGCCAAACTGCCGCCCCATCCGGGGCTGTAACATTCAGTCAGGAAAAAATGATGTGAGCTGTTTATTTTCTTTGGTAAGGAGATTCCTCCTGAAAACATCCGCAATTATCGATGTATTTGCTCCAGCCCCAGCGGGGCGACAGTATGGTAGAGAATGTAACAATATAAAAGATGAAGCCCCGGAGGGGTGACAGAAAGAGATTTGGTTGTTGTGTTTTTCCCGGGATTGTTCTCTTTCTTCCGGTTATTGTTGGCCTCTTTCAGAGACCGTGTGGTGTCGGTCGATAAACCCCGGGCTCATTCCGGCGATGCCTTTATGGCCCGGGGTTATTGACTATCGTCGATCTTCGATTCATGTTTGTCCCTTTCAGGGACGTGAGGTTTACAATACAACAGATGGATGCTTTTTTACAAAGTTTGTTTTCACTTTGTTTAAAGGGTTTGCCTTAGTTATGGATTACGTCCCCGGAGGGGGCCAATATGAGTAACCCCGGGGGAATCCCGGGGTGTGCATGACTACAAGAACCCGGGTCCCCGGAGGGGGCCAACAAATTAAGTCATTAGAAATTACTATCTTTAAGATAACCTTAGAAATTAACTTAATCTTATTCCTATGTCCAGTTATCGTCAAATCTATTATCATCTTGTTTTTCGCACCAAGAATAGTCAGCGGGTATTATTTGAAGATGGCCGTTCTTCACTATTCGGATATATATGGGGAATTGTGAAAGAGAAACAATCTCATTTATACCGGATCAATGGTGTTGAAGATCATATTCATTTGTTGACAGATTTACATCTCTCCATTGCTCTTGCCGATTTTGTTCGAGATATAAAAACAGCTTCTTCCAGTTGGATTAAGGACCAGGGGGGCTTTCCACTTTTTAACGGCTGGGGAGTTGGATACTGCGCACTTACCTGTGGATATCAAGATAAGGATGGCATAATAGAATATATTAAAAATCAGCAGTCTCATCATAAAAAGGAGACCTTCAGGGCGGAGTATGAGCGACTTCTTATTGAAAGTGGGGTAGATATTGATTATCGGTATTTTCTGAATGATTAGTAGTTGGCCCCCTTCGGGGACCGTGTAATGCCATTGCTCAAGCCCCGGGCTCATTCCGGCTTTGCCTTCATGGCCCGGGGTTATTCAAATTTGCCCCTTTCAGGGACGTGAGGAGAGGTGTTTTTACCGGGATTGTTCTCTTTCTTTCAGTTATTGTTGGCCTCTTTCAGAGACCGTGTGGTGTCGGTCGATTAACCCGGGCTCATTTCGGCTTTGCCTTCCTGGCCCGGGGTTATTGACTATCGTCGATCTTCGATTCAAATTTGCCCCTTTCAGGGACATGAGGAGAGGTGTTTTAATCGGGATTGTTCGCTGTTTTAGTTATTGTTGGCCTCTTTCAGAGACCATGTGGTGTCGGTCGATTAACCCCGGGCTCATTCCGGCTTTGCCTTCCTGGCCCGGGGTTATTGACTATCGTCGATCTTCGATTCAAATTTGCCCCTTTCAGGGACGTGAGATTTACAATGCAACAAATAGACACCATTATACCATATGTTTTTCACTTCTTTTAAAGAGTTTGTCTTAGTTATGGATTACGTCCCCGGAGGGGGCAAATATGAGTAACCCCGGGGGCATCCCGGGGTAGCCTGAACGTGAGCAATCCGGGTCCCCGGAGGGGGCCAACGAACATTCCTGAAATGGCCTCCCTTCTCTAACTGCCAGCCTCCAACCTCTAACCTCCAGCCTCCAGCCTCATTCTTTCTCTCTGTTCACTTAATAAATCCCTCTTTTTCCTTTCATATCTTCCTTTTGATGCTTAAATTGTAATCGACTAAAAGATTAATAAATAATCAAAAAGAATCAATGAAGACTGATAATCGGCATGTTGTACATTTTGACCTGGACTCATTTTTTGTATCGGTGGAGCGGTTGATGAACAGTCGTCTTAACGGGGTGCCGGTAATTGTGGGGGGGATGAGCGACCGGGGAGTGGTGGCAGCCTGTAGTTATGAGGCCCGGCAGTTTGGAGTGCATTCCGCCATGCCCATGAAGCTGGCCCGTCGTCTTTGTCCCCATGCCTTTTATGTGCGTGGCGACATGGATGAATACAGCCGTTACTCACGTATGGTGACACAGATCATTGATGAGTCGGCACCCCTGTACGAGAAAGCATCTATTGATGAGCACTACCTCGACCTTACGGGGATGGATCGTTTTTACGGCTGTCTGAAATGGAGTCATGAATTGCGCAACAAGATCATCCGGGAGACGGGCTTACCCATTTCTTTCGGATTGTCGGTAAACAAAACCGTCTCGAAAATTGCCACAGGTGAGGCCAAGCCGAACGGGGAGAAACAGGTGCTTTTTGAAGAGGTAAAACCCTTTTTGTGGCCACTATCCATCAGTAAAATACCGATGATCGGGCCTGCCACCTACAAGTTACTCCGATCGATGGGCATTGAGCGTATTGAAACGCTGGGACGCATGCCTCCCGAGATGCTGCATCATGCTATGGGGAAGAACGGGCTGGAACTCTGGCGACGGGCCAATGGCATAGATCTTTCACCGGTGGAGCCTTACACGGAGAGGAAATCCATTAGCAGTGAGCGCACCTTTGAGCAGGATACCGGAGATATGAAGATGTTGATGGGGCTGGTGGTTAAAATGACTGAAAAGCTGGCCTATCAGTTGCGCGCCGGGGAGAAATTGACCGGGTGTATCACAGTCAAGATTAAGTATAGCGATTTTGATACCCGCACGCTTCAAAAAACAGTTCCTTACACATCCTTCGACCATTTGCTTATTCCCATTGCCAAGGAGTTGTTGACGCGTCTCTATACGCGCCGTGTGATGATACGCCTTATAGGAGTGAAGCTCTCACACCTGGTGAGTGGGGCCCCTCAACTTGATCTGTTTGAGGATACACCCCGTCAGGTGCAGTTGTACCGGGCGCTGGATTATGTGCGACACAGGTATGGGGCAGGCGCTGTGGGAAGAGCGGTGTAGGGGCATGGAGCGAGGTGAATGGAGCAAAGAGCTGAGGCTGACTTTTTATAGTTCTATTTTTCCTTTTCATGGTGGGTCAGCCCTGGCGGGGCGATAGTTTGGCAGCAATAATATTGTTGTGTTTTTAAAAGGCCGAAGGTCTTTAAGCAATAGCCTGGGGCAACGCCCCAGGAAAATTTTAATACCTCTCTACCCGCGGTTTATTGGTCGCGACGCGACCAATAAACCGCGGGGTTGGGAGGGGAATTGCAACCCCAGGGCGTTGCCCAGGGCTGTTGCTCTCAGGCTTTCAGCCTGTTTCCGTATTCCCTGCTATATTGTTTTATGTATAAGGTAGTTTAAGTTTTCTCGTTCGGAAAAGAAGGAGGAACAAGAAAATCTCAACAAGAAACACGATAATTGATAACTGCAAAATCATACTATAGTCTCAGGTTCGGGACACTTTCGCCCGAAGAGCTGGCAGCACAGGCTGCCGCTAAGGGTATTGATACGCTTGTTTTTACCGATATCAACAACACCTCCGGGATGTTTGAGTTTGTGAAAGCCTGCCGGGAACAGGGGGTCTCGGCTCTGGCAGGCATAGAGTTTCGCAACGATAACCGATGGTTGTACACAGGTATTGCCCTGGATTTTGACGGTTTTGGGGAGTTGAATCGTTTTCTGAGTCACTCCCGGTTGCAGCACCTGCCATTGCCGGCGGAGCCGCCTGTGTTTGAGCATGCGGTGGTGGTGTGGCCCTGGGGAGAGCGGGAGCCATCGCAACTTCGGGAGCATGAATATGTCGGAATCCGCCATTTTCAGCAGCGACAGTTGCTTACCTCCAAATGGCGATATCATCAGGATCGTTTGATTGTCTGGCAGCCCGTTACTTTTGCCGATCGCAAGGGGCTGGAATTGCACCGGCATCTGCGGGCCATCGACCGCAATACGCTGCTCGACCGCATCACCCCTGACGATGTGGCATCGGCCTACGACTGGATGGTACCGGAGGGTAAACTGATGGATGCTTTTCAGGATTATCCCGAAATCATCAAAACCACTGAGCAGTTGAAGGGGAACTTGTCCTTTGATTTTGATTTTTCCGGAATAAAGAACAAGCGTACTTATACCGGTAGTCGCCGCGATGACGAGCATCTGTTGCGGCAGTTGGCGCTGGATGGTTTGAAAGAACGATACGGGTTGGCTCATTCGGAAGCCCGGCAACGAGTGGAGAAGGAGCTGGAGATCATCAACAAACTGGGATTTTCGGCTTATTTTTTGATTACCTGGGACATAATCCGCTATTCGCTGGCACGGGGGTTTTATCACGTGGGACGGGGGAGTGGAGCCAATAGTGTAGTGGCTTATTGCTTGAAAATCACGGATGTGGATCCCATCGAGCTGAACCTCTATTTTGAGCGTTTTCTGAATCCTAAACGCTCATCACCTCCCGATTTTGATATCGATTATTCCTGGCGTGAGCGTGAAGAGGTGCAGAACTATATTTTTAAGCGTTATGGTCAAAAACATACGGCGCTGCTGGGGGCTATTTCTACATTTCAGTCCAGAGCTGCCATTCGTGAGCTTGGCAAAGTTTACGGACTGCCCAAAGAGGAGATTGACCGGTTGGTGGTGCAGCCTGCCGGTTTCGTATCCGGCTCTCCCGAACAGCGGATTTTGCAGATGGGCCGGCAGATGGCCGATTTTCCCAATGTGCGTTCCATTCATGCCGGTGGTATTTTGATTTCTGATCGACCTATAACAGATTATACCGCACTGGATCTGCCACCCAAGGGATTTCCGGCCACTCAATGGGATATGTACACCGCTGAGGATATCGGGTTCGAGAAGTTTGATATTTTGTCGCAACGGGGAATTGGGCACATTCGTGAGTGCATCGATATTGTACATGAAAACAGAGGTGAGAAAATTGATATGCACCGTGTGGAGGAGTTTAAGCAGGACGAACAGGTAAAAGAACTTTTGCGCAGTGGGGAGACTACCGGATGTTTCTACATCGAGAGTCCTGCCATGCGTGGCTTGCTGAAAAAACTCCGGTGCGATGATTATCTGACGCTGGTGGCGGCCAGTTCGATTATCCGGCCGGGGGTGGCCCGATCGGGGATGATGCGGGAATACATCCGGCGTTTCCATCAGCCCCATGACTTTGAATATGCCCATCCGGTGATGAAAGAGCAGTTGGGAGAGACTTACGGCGTGATGGTCTATCAGGAAGATGTCATTAAAGTGTGTCACCATTTTGCCGGACTGGATCTGGCAGATGCCGATGTGCTGCGTCGTGCCATGAGCGGAAAGTATCGTTCCAGATCTGCATTTCAGGCCATTGTGGATAAGTTTTTTGAGAATTGCAAGCAGCGTGGATATCCCGAATCGCTGACGGCTGAAGTGTGGCGTCAGATTGAATCATTTGCAGGGTATTCCTTTTCCAAGGCACACTCTGCATCGTATGCAGTGGAGAGTTTTCAGAGTCTCTATCTGAAAGCCCGTTACCCGTTGGAGTTTATGGTAGCTGTGATCAATAATTTTGGCGGGTTTTACGATACCTGGTTGTATGTGAATGAGGCACGCAGGTGGGGCGGAGTCCTTCATCTTCCCTGTGTCAACCGGGGGCAATATGCTACAGCCATTACCGGGAAGGATATTTTTATGGGATTTGTTCATGTGCGGGACCTGGAGCAGAAAACAGCCCGCCGGATTGTTGAAGAACATAACAGAAAAGGCAATTATCATGATTTGGGTGATTTTATCCGGCGAACGGGTACAACAAAGGAACAATTGATTCTTTTGATACGCCTGGGAGCGTTGCGGTTTACCGGAAAAACAAAGCCGGAATTGCTGTGGGAAGCTCATTTGTTGCTTGCCGGCGAACGGAAGCAAACAAAGGGAGAGCGACTTTTTCATGCGGCGACACCCGATTACCGGCTGCCGGAATTTGAGCAGAAACACATCGAAGATGCTTATGATGAGATTGAATTACTGGGTTTTCCTGTCAGTTGTTCCCTTTTCGATCTGCTTCAGACTTCATTCCGGGGCGAATTCAAAGCCGGGGATCTGGAACAGCATGTGGGTAAGCAGGTGCGTATGGTTGGCCAGTTGGTTACCATCAAATACGTACGAACCGTGAACAGACAAATAATGCATTTTGCCACATTTATTGATGCCGCCGGAGAGTTCTTTGATACGGTTCATTTCCCTCAAACACTGAAGCGATGGCCATTTAAGGGGCATGGTATTTACCTTATTTTGGGGAAAATTGTCAGTGAGTTTGGACAGCCTTCCATAGAGGTGGCCAAGATGGCCCCATTGCCCTTGCAGCCCGATCCAAGGGGAGGGAGGTGAGGGATGAGAATTGAGGTCTTGACCTACGAGCTAAGAGCTAAGACCTACGAGCCAATAATGTCTTGCCATCTCATTCATTCCTTTGTAACTTCAGTTAAACAAAACCAACAAGGAGGACCAACAATGACACATTTGGAAGAATATTTGAAAAGAGAGCAGGTCGAATACCGGCGAATCATTCACTCACGCGCCTATACTGCTCAAAAAACAGCTGCCTATGCTCATATTTCAGGAAAGGAGATAGCCAAAACCGTTATGATAAAAATAGACGGACGACTGTGTATGGCTGTTATTCCCGCATCCGGATCTCTGGATACCAGAGCATTAAAGGAGGCTTCCGGAGCCAAAGAGGTAAGACTGGCCACAGAGCCTGAATTCAAAGACAACTTTCCGGATTGTGAAGTAGGGGCAATGCCGCCCTTTGGGAATCTTTACAATATGGATGTGTTTGTATCCACAGAACTTACACAGGATCCATTCATTTCATTCAATGCCTGCAATCACTCGGAGCTGATCCAGATCTCTTACAAAAATTATCAGCGGCTCGTAAATCCTGTTGTGCTGGATATAACCTATCATCCGATTATACATAATTAGTGTCTGTTCATAAAGTACCACTTGCGTCGTTACGCTTGCCGCCAAAATACTCATTTACGATTAGTAAACTCCGTTTTTGGCGGCTTCGCAAGCCTTGCAATTGGCACTTTCTGAACAGACACATGACTAAAAACAAACTTTGCTTAGTTTATAGAAAAACTCTAACAGAATCTGTCTATAAAGTACCACTTGCGTCCCCGAAGGATCGGGGCAGGCTGTTATGCTTGCCGCCAAAATACTCATTTACGATTAGTAAACTCTGTTTTTGGCGGCTTGCCCCACCCATCGGTCGCCAAAGGCTTGCCGACGGCACGGCGCTAAAGCTTTAGGCGGCACGCGGTCGCAAGCCTTGCAATTGGCACTTTCTTGACAAACACATAACCAGAAATAAAATTTGTCTATAGTTTATACAATAGTCCGTTAAACTTTTTCAAAGCTCTGGAAATTAAATCTTTAAGTTTAAATGAGTGTTTTTGATAAAATACAGAATGTCAACATCTTACGATTTTATCTAATCTCTAACTTCTAAAATCTAACGATCTATTGTTATAGACAGGCACTAATTCATGGAATTTTCCCTCCCGTTTTTTCTAATCTGAAAAAAAATTGACAAATTTGCAGTCCGAAAGGAGAGAAGTTATAAAGTATTAAATATTAATGCGCTTTATAGTTTCAATTTGTTACTTTTGAAGAATATTTGTTTAAAAATCTTATAAATCAAATTCGATGAAGATTAAAAGCCCACTTCAGATTGCCAGGGAAAAATATGCTCCCAAGGTTCCGGCTGCATTAAAAGGCAGTGTGAAAGTAGTAGAAGGAGACAAGACCCAATCGGTTGCCGATCAGGGCGAGATAGAAAAAATGTTCCCCAATACCTATGGAATGCCTATTTTGTCATTTGAAGCTTCAGATGAGAAGAAGAACTTTCCTGCGATGAATGTTGGGGTAATTCTTTCAGGTGGTCAGGCACCCGGTGGACATAACGTAATTTCCGGTCTTTTTGATGGTTTGAAAACCCTCAACAGCGATAGTAAACTGTTTGGTTTCCTGGGAGGCCCCAGCGGGTTAACTGATAATGAATATAAAGAACTAACTTCTGATATCATTGATGAGTACCGCAATACCGGTGGTTTTGATATCATTGGATCGGGACGTACCAAACTGGAAGAAGAGTCGCAGTTTGATCAGACGTTGGAAAACTGTAAAAAGCTTGACATTAAAGCACTGGTGATTATTGGTGGAGATGATTCCAATACCAATGCCGCTGTATTGGCCGAATATTTTGCTGCTAAGAATGCAGGTGTTCAGGTGATTGGTGTTCCCAAGACCATTGATGGTGACCTTAAAACTGATATGATTGAGACCTCTTTTGGTTTCGATACTGCCTGTAAGGTATATAGCGAGTTGATTGGTAACATTCAGCGTGATGCCAATTCTGCAAAGAAATACTATCACTTTATCAAACTGATGGGACGCTCTGCTTCTCACATTGCATTGGAGTGTGCATTGCAGGCTCAGCCGAATGTGGCCATTATCTCTGAAGAAGTGGAAGCTAAAAATATGACCCTCGATCAGGTTGTTGACCAGATTGTTGAGGTTGTGGTGAAACGTGCCGAAAAGGGAGAAAACTTTGGTGTGGTACTTGTGCCCGAAGGTTTGGTTGAATTCATTCCTGCCATGAAAGCTTTGATTGCCGAGTTGAACGATATGCTGGCTAAGTACGAGAATGAAGTGAATGCACTGGATTCTAACAAGGAGCGCCGTGAGTTTGTTGCTGGTAAGCTTTCAGCAGAGTCATCCAAGGTGTTTACCGGACTGCCCAACAGCTTTGCCAATCAGTTGCTGCTTGACCGTGACCCTCACGGAAACGTTCAGGTTTCTATGATTGATACCGAGCAGTTACTCAGTGATATGGTTAAGTCGAGAGTTAAAAAGCTTAAGAAAGAAGGTAAGTTCAATGGAAAATTCAGCGGCCAGTCTCACTTCTTTGGATATGAAGGACGTTGTGCTGCACCGTCAAACTTCGATGCAGATTATACTTACTCGCTGGGACGTACTGCTGCAGTATTGATTGCCAACGGAAAAACCGGTTACATGGCTTCAGTTCGAAACCTCACGGCTCCTGCTGATGAGTGGATTGCCGGGGGTGTTCCTGTTACGATGTTGATGAATATGGAGCGTCGTCACGGTGCCATGAAGCCTGTGATTCAGAAAGCACTGGTTAAACTGGATGGTAAGCCGTTTAAAACTTTTGCCGAAAGCCGTAAAGAATGGGGAGAAAACACCGAGTTTGTTTATCCCGGACCCATTCAGTACTTCGGACCCACTGAAGTTTGTGATCAGACGACCAAAACATTGCAGCTGGAGAAGTAAAACAGCCGCAAATGAAACGAGCATGGCAACGATTGCCATAAGAGAACATGTATAAGTTCTTACATGCGAGTTCCATCAGATCAATTACTTAGTTTAATTATATACTGATGAAATAAATTACACTCAACCCGCTTTCAGGCTAATTGCTCTGAAGCGGGTTTTTTCGTTTTTATTGTTATTTTTGTTCGAACAATGGTTCATACTTACCCAATAACTGTCAAACACTAAATAATTAGATGTAGATGTCAAATATTGTTGCCTTAACCGAAGCAGCTTCAATAGGACTGCACAGTATGGTTTTAATTGCCCGTTCTGATGAGGTGTTGAATGTTTTGAAGATTTCTGAATTTATCGGAAGTTCTAAACATCATGTTGCCAAAATTATGCAACGCTTGTCGAAAGCAGGCTTTGTTTCGTCCAACAGAGGTCCTTCCGGAGGCTTTGTGTTAAAGCAATTGCCTTCCGAAATAACGTTGTTGAACATCTACGAAGCCATTGAAGGGCCTTTATCGGTGCAGACCTGCCCGATGGATCGTCCCACTTGTCCTTTTGGTGAGTGTCTTTTAGGAGATATGTCGTTACGCGTATCAGGCGAAATCAGAGATTATCTTGCCGGGCGAACGCTGCAGGATTATTTATAGTATTCAGCCATTTTTACCGACAAACAGGCAGCAATCCCTGCAGTCTCTGTTCGTAATCGGTTTTTGCCCATTACCACCGGTACAAATCCGTTTTTAACGGCCATGTTTACCTCTTCCGGAGAGAAATCTCCTTCCGGGCCAATCAAAATCAGGACATCTTCCTTTGCGCTGTTTTTTGTTAGTTCTGATATTAGTTCCCTGCGTTCACCTTCCATGCAGTGGGCGATGAATTTGTATTTCCCGGGATGATCTGCTTCCAGAAATTTTTTAATGTTGGTTAATTCGTCGATTTCAGGCCGCCAAAGCCTGAGACATTGTTTGGTGGCTGCTGTAATCACCCGCTCCAGACGGGGAAGTTTTATCTGTCTGCGTTCCGACTGATGGCAAAGCAGGGGAGTAACCTTGTCAACACCCAGTTCGGTCGATTTTTCCAAAAACCACTCAAAACGATCAATGCTTTTGGTGGGCGCTATGGCAATGTGACAAGCCGGAGCATCCGGCTCTGCGGTTTCTGTTTGGTCAATTTTGATACTGCATGCCTTTGGTGAGGCTTCTGTGATGGTGCCTAAAACCCTTGTTCCCCTGCCGTTGATTACATGAATCTGATCGCCGGCTTTGTGCCTGAGTACTTTGATACAGTGTTTGGATTCCTCTTCGTTTAGCACACCACCATTGGTGAGTATTTCGGGCTCGTAAAAAATCTGCATATGCTTTATTGATTGAATTCGCATGGTAGGGAGAAGTAGAATTCTGACCCTTTGCCGGGTTCCGAATTAAACCAAATATCTCCTTTCATCATTGCAATCAGGCTCTTTGTGATGGCAAGTCCCAGGCCTGTTCCGCCGAATTTGCGCACGGGTGTTTCATCTACCTGCCTGAAGCGTTCAAAAATAATGTTTTTGTATTTGGGAGCAATGCCGTGTCCGGTATCTTTCACAAAGAAAACGAGGGTTTTTTCATCCCGGATGGTGTAACCGGCTTCGATGGTGCCATGGGTAGTAAATTTAATGGCGTTGGTAACCAAATTCAATAAAAGCTGATGAAGACGGTACTGGTCGGTGACGATGGTAAATACCTCTTTTCTGCTTCCGGGAGAAAGCAAAAACCTGATCTTTTTATCTTTCTGAACCAATAAGCTCTCTGCTATATTTTTAATATTTTGAAGTACCATGTGAAGATCAAATTTCTCATCCTTGATTTTCAGTTGTCCTGATTCAATTTTGGAAATATCAATGATGTCGTTAATGATATTCAGGAGGTTTTCGCCACTGTTTTTGATGACCCTCAAATATTGATATCGTTCATTTTTGTCTAACAGATCGTTTAATATCAGGTCGGTAAATCCCAATATTGCATTCATGGGGGTGCGAATCTCATGCGACATGTTTGCCAGAAAAGCCGATTTTAGGCGATCACTCTCTTCAGCTTTTTCTTTGGCATCTCTGAGTTGATTTTCAAACTCTTTTTGTGACTGAATTTCCGTGATGGTTCCTACCATGCGAAGAGGTTCACGGTTCAGATCTCTTTCGGTTATTTTACCATGAACGGAGAACCATACATATTGATCTCTGTTGTTGATGAGTCGTGCTTCGCACCTGAAAACGGTTGCCAGCCCTCCCTTGTGCATTTGAAAAGCTTCAGAAACCTGTTGATGGTCATCAGGATGAAAAAAGTTCTTGTAATTGGTGGTGTTAAACCCGATTTCGTTGGGATTATTGTATTTTAACAAGCGGGCAAACCGGTGACTGAGAAAGACTTCTCCATTAATAAAATCCACATCCCAGAGTCCTTCGTTGGCTCCATCCAAAGCCAGTTCCAGACGGCTTTCGCTGTAGGCCAGTTCTTTCTCCGCTTTTTTCTTTTGGTTGAGCACCCGGAGCAGAACAATAATCACAATAACCAGAAAACCCAGGACGGAAATAATTATTATAATTTCCTGTTTGAATCTTTGGAAAGGATTTTCCGGTTTATTAAGTAATATACCCGGAGGTGTAAGGCTGTTAAAGTTGAGTCCGTTGCGGTTTGTTTGACGATAATCCAGCGCCAGAATTTCCCGTCCGTGCGTTAACCAGGGTCTGCAGTAGGTTCCGTTTAATGTTTCCTTCATAATAGAGGCTGCTTCACGTCCCTGGTGTATGCCTCTGATGACCACTCCTCCCACGATGAAATTATTGAACAGAAAATCCCAGTTGCTGTAAACCGGCACTTTGCAGTTGTCGATAATCAACGGGGCTTCTTCCAGCATTTCGCGGGGAAATCCGTCCCTGTTGATATACAAACTTAAAAGGTAAATTGCTTTATTAGATGTGCAAATGGCTTGAAGTTCTGAACTAAGTTGTTCGGGAGAATCAGCATGAAGGAATCGATAATTCAGCCAAGTATGTCTTTTGGTGGCCCCGGCAAATTGGTTGGAGAAGATTTGGCCGGAATGAGTGGAGTCAGAAACCACAATTAATTCTTCCAAATTTGGTTGCAGAACCTGAATAATGCTCAGTGTGCTGTCGATGTTTATTTTTTCATCAACCCCTCTAAACTTTGATGTATCCAGACTATATTCGTGTATGTTGTTGATCCCGCAAAATGAAACCGGGACATTACCCCAGATCTCATTTCCGTATTTCAGGAAAAAGTCAAGTGCATTATTGTCACTGAGGATAACGCCGTCTATATTGATGGAGTCGTATTTCTTTGAGAAGAGCTTGTTCAACCCTTTCAGGTAGTCATCACTTTGAAACCTTTTGGAATCCATATATTCTACAAAAACCCTGTAATTTTCTTCAGGAGGTAATTCCTGTAATACCCCTCTGGTGATGTCGGCAGTCCATTTGAAAGTAGGATGATAGGAATTTAGGAGTACAATGTCCTTAAAGTTGTTTTGTGCCGACGGTATTCCCATGGAAGCCAACCATAGCAGTGTTGTGAGAATGACATTTTTCAGGGCTCTTTTTGGGACCATACCGGATTTGTGTTGTTTGAACCAGAACTAAAAGTATATAAATTATTATTAGCCTGCAAGAAGCTCAAAATCTATTTGATTAATTAGTTTCGCAAGCCTGGCAATTGGCACTTTCTGACCAGAAACAGCTCTAAAAACAGAATTTGCTTAGTTTATGGACAGGCACTAATTAGTGAATGTGTTCAGTATAGGACACCTTTTGCCTGATATCGTACACTTTTATGTCAAGTAGGTTTGCTTTAATAATTTGATTTTGTTTAATTTGTTGTTTCTGGTTCGTTTATTGAATAATGACGAGCAAGATAAGAAAACCTGAGCTTTGGAACTACAAATAAAAAACCTTAACAAGATTTACGACAACGGGCATCAGGCCCTGAAAGACGTAAACCTGACTATCCGGGAAGGAATGTTTGGCCTTCTGGGCCCTAATGGCGCCGGGAAGTCAACGCTTATGCGAATTTTGGTGACACTTCAGGAACTGGGCTCCGGTGAAGTGACCATAGATGGTTATTCGCTTTCACATCATCGCAGACAAATCAGACAGATGATTGGTTATCTCCCTCAGGATTTTCGGTTTTTTCCAAAACTAAAGGCCAACGAATTTCTTGATTATGCCGCTTCCCTTGCAGGCATCAAATCTAAAAAAAAACGACGTATGGAGGTGGATCGTCTGCTTGAGCAGGTGGGGTTGACAGATGCTCGTGAGCGTTTTGCCAATAAGCTGTCGGGAGGAATGAAGAGGCGTTTGGGAATTGCACAGGCCCTGATAGGTAATCCTCGTCTTCTGATTGTTGATGAACCCACTACAGGACTTGATCCCGGCGAACGCATCCGTTTTCGTAATATTCTGAGTAATCTGAGTCAGCAGGGAGTCATTATCATTCTTTCCACACACATTGTGGCTGATATTTCCAGTACTTGTCGCTCTATGGCATTATTGGATAATGGCATGGTGAAATATGGCGGCAGTCCCGATGATTTCATTGCACAGTCGAAAGGTTTGGTATGGCGAGCTTCTGTTGGTTTTGAGGAGTTGAAATCTTTAAAAGAGCAATTTCCGGTTATTACCACCATCCCGTCTGTAGAGGGGTATGAGGTGGAGTTGATTGCCCGGGAGAAACCGTTGCGAAATGCCGAAAATATAGAACCCGGACTGGAACATGCTTATGTTTGTTTTATGGAGAATAATGCTTAGACTATGAATTCCGACCTTAAAAATAACTCTAATCCTGCTTTCTCCGGAGAATCGCTCCTTACCCGATTTTCATCCTTCTTTTATTACATTTCAAAAGTAGGGCAATATGAAGCTCTGATTTTATGGAGGAGCTGGTTATTTCGTATTTTCTCGCTGCTGATTTTGGCTATTCTCGTCCTTTTCGATGTTTTTGGGGTATTGGGCATTGCTGAATCGGAAGCCTGGAGTGGCCGGTATATGTGGGGAGGTGTGTTTTACATGAATTTTTACCTTTTCACGGTTGCTCAAGTGGTAATTGCCGCTTTTTTATCTGCTGATTTTCTGGGTAGAGAGCGTAAAATGGATACCACAGAAGTGTTTTATACACGTCCCATGTCGAATTTGCAGTATGTATTGGGAAAAACCTGGGGTGCGCTGATGGTTTTTATGGGCTTAAATATGGTGGTGGCGTTGCTTGCAACAGTGGTAACTCTCATCTCACCGGATGCCGTTTTTGTATGGCAGGCAATATTTATTTATCCTTTCATCTTTTCTTTGCCATCGCTTGTTTTTATTTTGGGCTTTTCTTTTGTGTTGATGGTGCTGGTTCGAAATCAGGCGGTTGCTTTTGTGATAGTTTTGGGTTTCGGAGGGATGGTGCTTTTTTACCTGGGTAACATGCATTGGGGGATATGGGATTTTATCGGCTTTTTTATTCCGGGTTATTATTCCGGCTTTTCCGGGCTTTCCAATCCTGATTATTTATTGTTTCAGCGTGGTGGTTATTTCCTTTTAGGCTTATTGGGGATTTTACTTACTGCTTTTTTTCTGCCACGCTTGCCCGGTACCAGACGCCGTTCAGGTTCTCTCCTTTTATTTTGTGTTGTCTTAACAGGTGGGGCCGCGTTTTTATTTTTCAACATTGTTTCAAAAGGAATTGACGGACAGGATCTCAGGGAAAGAATCAGAGGTACAGAGAAATTACTTCCGGCTTTACCTGCTTATTCTGTTGATTCCTGTTATCTGCGTGTACATCACGACGGAAATGACCTTATCAACGAAGCCCGGTTGTTGCTCAAAGAAAAGAGGGCCTCGGATACATTGTTCCTGCATCTCAATCCCGGCTTTGAGATAAGTTCTGTTACACTGAACAATCAACAGGTTCCTTTTACTTTCTCAGATGGGATTATAGCTGTAGGTACATCTTTGGTATCTGAGGATGATTCTTCCGGAATTACCTGTAAAATAGTTTATTCGGGTCATCCTGACAAGGAGGCCATTTACCCTGAATTTGAAAAAGAGAGAGAGGCTTTGAGTCGCTTTGAACCTCTGATTGGCGGCAAAGAACATTTTTTCATCCGGTCTGATTATGTTTTGCTTACACAGGAGTCGGGATGGTATCCAAAGGTTGCCTGGCGCAATTTTCGTCAACAGCCCGATTTTACCAACTATGTACTTGATTTTTCATCAGGTAACAATCTGGAGGTTATTTCGCAGGGGGCAGGGGTTGATTCCGGTGAAATGGTTCGCTATTCATCAGGCAAACCACTCAATGCTTTGACATTGATTGCGGGGTATTATAAAACCGATACTTTGCTGGTGGACGGAGTGGAATATTCACTGTCAATCCATCGCGACAATGATCTGTTTGAAGAGGCTTTCGGGGAGTTGGGAGATACCATTCCCGCGATCATCAGAGACTTGAAAGGTCAATATGAAAGAGGTGTAGGTCTTGAATATCCATTTGAGCGGTTGAAGCTGATTGAGGTGCCGGTACATTTTTACACCTACCTGCATTCGTGGCGCACCGGGACTGATCACATCCAGCCGGAAATGGTTTTGATTCCTGAAAATGGAGGAGGACGTTGGTTTCTGGATGTGGGAAATACACTGAATGATTTTAAAGATGAAGCGGAGTCACAGGGAGAGGAGGTTGATGAACAGGAAGTACAGACCAAGACGATGATGACAATGGCCGGAAATCTGTTTTTTTATCCGCAGTGGAATGTGTTTTCGGGATCTGAGGCGGATGGACGATTGATGACTGAGTGGAATCGGTTGCAAATATTTCCCCTCTACTACTATCATGCCTACCAAATAAGAGAGGAGGGATGGCCTGTTTTTCAGATAATGATGGATGAAGCACTGCGCCAGCAGGCAAAAAGAGAGAAAAATGAGGGGTGGAGGGCTGAACGTGATCAATATAAAGGGTTGCTGGCATTGAGAGAGAGGAGCATTTCGGAGTGGTTGACACGCGAGAATGCTGGTGATACGGTGGCAGGAATTCTTAATTTGAAAGGGATTCATTTCTTTTCAAAGATTTCTGCGCAAAACAGTCAGGATGATTTTGTCGGAGTCTTTGAATCTGCATTTTCCAGGTTTCGATTCCAAACAGGGAGTCCTGAACAATGGCTTGAAATGGCCGGAGAAGGCGGTCGTTTAAAAGAAGAATATCAATCCGTGATTACCGGGGAGGAGCTTGCTGCCTTTCAATTTGGCAACGTAAAAGCATCTACTTTCCGGAATCAGGGGAAAAAGCAGTTTCTCGTTTCTCTGGAGGTGAGCAATACCGGGAATGTGGACGGCATTTTGAATACAGAAACGGCATTTCTGGATCTTTCCGAGAACAACAACCGTTCGTTTTCACAATGGAGGTATCAGGCTCTTAAAGAGGAGGATAATACGGATAAAAAGTTCTATGTAGTAGGAGCAGGAGAGCAGTTGCGCATAAAGCTGGTTTATGACAATCAGCCGCGTGAATTGAAAGTGTTTACCGGTGTTTCACGCAATATTCCCCCGGTTTTTGTTTTTCCTTTTACGAATATCGGGGAGGAACTCTTCGATCTAAATCCGAAGGAGGGTGTGGAAAATGTTGATTTTGAAATTGGTAAACAGGATGGGGGGCAGACCTACGTGGTGGATAATGAGGATGTTGATTTCGAAATCAACAGTCGCGATGAGGTGAAAACCCTGAAAGACTTGTGGCTTAGACGTGAACGTAAAAAGGCGGATAAATACGAGATGTTTTATTACTGGCGACCCCAAGCGGTCTGGACCAATACCCTGGCTCAGAATTATTATGGTGACTATTTACGGTCTGCAGTTCTGAAAACATCCGGAAATGGCAATGATATGGCACGCTGGAAATGCGAACTCCCGGAAGCAGGCCGGTATGAGATTCAGGTTTATATTCCCACAGGCTTAAATACCGGATGGAGGAGCCGTAATTCAGGAGGTCGTTTTCATTACCTGATTCATCATGCCAACGGTGAGGAAAAAGTTGAGACCCCGCCTGTTCGTGAGCGCAGTGGCTGGGTTTCTCTGGGAAGGTTCTTTTTTAATGAGGGAGATGCAGTGGTGGAGTTGTCTGATGAATCGGAATTTCCCTATGTGGTGGCTGATGCGGTAAAATGGGTTAGAACAGACGGTTAGGTTTTGAGGTAGTGGAGAGACAGAAGATAGAAGGCAGAAGGCAGAAGATAGGAGTTAGTTTATAGTCAGTAGTTAGTAGTCAGTAGTCAGTAGTGGGTAGTGGGGATTTTAGTTATAGGTATATTGATCAATCTCTACCAACCCTCAAAATACTGAAATGTCCCGTCATTGCGAGTAAGTACCTCAACTAAATTTTGAGGCATAATGAGAATATGACAGATCTGGGAGGTCCCTGGAAGGGGCCAATTTGAATCGAAGATCGACGATAGTCAATAACCCCGGGTGGGTAATCCGGGGTTGGCATAACAAATGAATCAGGTCTCCGGATGGGGGCCAATAATTAATTGTCCGATTTTTTGTTTATTACAAAAATCTGTCATTGCAAACGTAGTGAAGCAATCTCAATTTTTAACCGGACACCAATGATAAATTATATACGAATGAACTTAACACTAAGGATTTTGAAGGTATCACTGCTTTTTCTCATCCTGTCTGTTTCTACAGGTGGTAAAGCCTATGCCCAGCAGGTGTTGACGCTTGAAAAAGCTTTGAATTACGCCCGACAGGAGAGCCCGGATATCAAAAAAGCCCGGCTTAATCTGGAACAGAGCAGAGAGAACCTGATTGCCCGGAGGGCATCTCTTAAATCGAGTTTCCGGCTTAATCTGACTCCCATAGAGTACAGTCACAACCGTCAGTACAATGACCCGTTGTCCGAATGGTACACCACCGAAAGTTTGAACAGCTACGGAACATTCAGTGTGCAGCAACCCATCGCTGTTACTGATGGAGTCCTTACTTTGAGCAACAGTTTGCGCTGGCAGGATTCTCAAAGCAATAGTTCGTTTAGCGGAGATCCTTTCCGCGGATTCAGTAACAACCTGTCTCTGCATTTGGATCAGCCTTTGTTTACCTACAACCGCACCAAAATGGAACTCAAGGAGCTGGAGTATGCACTTGAAAATTCACAAATCAATTATGCTCTGCAGGAACTGAATTTGGAACGTACCGTTTCACAGGCGTTTTACCAGGTGTATGAGGCGCAGGTGTCGGTCAATACAGCTCGTGAAGAGTTTGAAAACAGGTCGCAGAGTGTGGATATTATACGAAATAAGGTCGATGCCGGCCTGGTGGCCCGTGAAGAGTTGCTTCAGGCGGAACTGGATCTGATGACCAGTCGTTCAGGCTATCAAAACAGGCAGGTGGAACTGGAGAATGTTAAAGACCAGTTTAAACAGATGCTGGGAATGCCGTTGGAGGAGGAAGTGCTTGTTTTGGCCGAGGTAAATGTGATGGCAGTGGATGTTGATCTGGAAAATGCCATGCAAAGGGCCGTCGAAAACCGCTTGGAAATCAGACAACGAAAAATTGATATTGAAGCAGGACAGTTCGATATTATCCGCACCAATGCACAAAATGAATTTAAAGGGAACATTGGCGTTTCTGTAGGGCTCTTCGGGGAAAATGAAGAACTGACCGGCGTATTTGATCGTCCCACAGACAACCAGAACATCGGTTTCTCGCTTGAGATTCCGCTGTGGGACTGGGGCGAGAAGAAAGCCCGTATGAGAGCAGCTCAGGCAGCTCAGCAAATCAGGGAAATAAATATGGATGATGAGAAAATAAATATTTCCCTGACCATCAGACAGGTGCATCGTAGTCTGAAAAATCTGTTGACCCAGATTGATATTGCCCAAAAAAACCTGGAGAATGCCAAACTGACGTATGATATTAATCTGGAGAAATATAAGAATGGTGACCTTACAAGTATGGATCTGAACCTTTATCAGAATCAGCTGACACAGAAAAAAACAGACCTGACAAGTGCCCGAATCAGCTACCTGCTTGAATTGCTAAATATGAAAATTCAGACGCTCTATGATTTTGAACGTGGGGAGGGGATTGTGCCTGATTTGTCGAAGTATTGATTTGTATCTGTCCATAAAGTACCACTTGCGGCGTTATACTTGCCGCCAAAATACTCATTTACGCAAGTAAACTGCGCTTTTGGCGGCTTCGCAAGCCTTGCAATTGGCACTTTCTGACCAGACACATGACTAAAAACAAACTATGCTTAATTTATAGATAGTACCAAATTTTAAAAGAATAAAGCGAACATATATAAGTTCTAGTATGCGAGTTCGATCTGACATTAACAATTAAATTTTATACGGATGAAACGAGCATGGCAACGATGGCCTCAAAAGAGAATGTAAACAATCAACCATGCGAGTTCCATCAGACCAATAACTTAGATAAATTATTTGCTGATGAAACGAGCATGATATTTTTTAAATATAAATATCACAAGAGAATATGTTTAAAAGAATATTATGCGAGAGCGAAGCGGTTCCATTCGTTCTCAAATTTTTAATTAGTTCTTTATCACATAATTACAAAATTTTAAACGGATGAAAAATATAATTGCTGCTTTAATCTTCGTTGTAATTCTTGCCGGTTGTGGCAATCAGAATCAACGTTTTAATATGGATGTGGCTGTTGATGTAACAGTTCAGAATCTCTCGCCCGGTACGGTGAGAGAAGTGGTAACCGTTACAGGGGACTTACTACCGGCCGGATCTGTAACACTGACCAATGAAATGTCGGGAGAATATTTTCTACAAACAAATCCTGCAACAGGCACTCTTTTCAGAATGGGCGACAGGGTAAAAAAGGGAAGTGTGATTATCAGACTGGAAGACAAAGCCTATCGAAATACCACCGACATTGAAGGGGAGCGACTCAACCTGGAAATATCGGAACAGGAATATGAAAAGCAGAAAGCCTTGTATGAAAAAGGAGGCGTTACGCAAAGAGAATTGGTAAATGCAGAACGTAATTTGGTAAGTGCCCGAAAAACCTATGAAAATGCACAAATCAATCTGGCAAAGATGAGCATAGACTCGCCAATTGACGGGGTAATCACTTCTTTGCCATATTATTCACAAGGGGTAAGAGTCCAGCAGGGAGTAGAGATGGTCAGTATTATGAATTATGACCGGATGATTTTAAATGTAACCCTTCCTGCAGCTTCTTTCGGCAAAGTGAAGGCCGGCCAGACAGCCTTTATTACCAGCTATTCATCAGCTGAAGATACTGTAACAGGAACCATATCACAGCTTTCCCCTGCCCTGGATATTGCTACCCGTTCTTTTAAAGGAAGGATATCTGTTCAAAACAGCACCAATCTCCTGCGTCCAGGAATGTTTGTCAATGCCGGCATAGTGGTGCAACAGAGTGACAGCACCTTATCGGTACCTCCCAATGTGGTTTTATCACAGATGGGCGGAAAGTTTGTTTATGTGGTGGATGGAGAAACTGCCCGGAAACGCATTGTGCAAACCGGACTGGAGAACAAAGATCGTGTTGAAATTGTGGATGGTCTGGAAGCCGGTGAACAGATTGTGGTTAAAGGTTTTGAAACCTTGCGGGACGGATCTAAGGTAAAGATTGAAGATGAGGTGAAGTGAGTGGGGAATGGCTCTTAGCTCTTGGGTCTTAGCTCATCTCTCATAGTTTATGGAACCCAATGGGCAGGGATGTTAATTTGATATTTCTAATTAGAGCCTACTGAATAACATATAATATCTTACAAATAAAGAATTTAATAGGTGGGAATTTATTTAAAGTGCAAGGTTTTTCAAGTAAATCATTAAATAAGTCTGCACTTGAGAAGGTAAAATATCAACAACTTACTGGTTACAAGCATGTTTTATCTTTGAATGAGTTTTACTGTTCAAAAGGCGGGGAGGCCTGTCCGTTTTCCGGGCCGGCGGTTGGCGAGAAGGCTTAATGGGCGATTTCAAGGCCTTGCGGGTTAGCCGGAAATTAAGCTTGATGCGGGCGGATAGGTTTAAACGGACTATACTTTTTTGTTTTTGGGGCAATGCCAAAAAGAAAATCAATAAAGAAATAAAAAATTGGTCTGCTGACTTTTTCAGTAGGCACTAATTAAAACATAATGAGAAGTTTACCTCGATTTTCTATAAAAAATCCTGTTACGGTATCCATGATCGTTCTGGCGGTGTTGTTGCTGGGATTTATCTCATATTCCCGTCTGGGAACCAATCTGATGCCCGAAATTGATAATCCCCGGTTGTTTGTGGATATAGATGCAGGGGAACGTCCTCCGGCTGAAATTGAAAAGCAGTTGGTGGTGCCCATTGAGGCACTTGTGGTTAGACAAAAAGGAGTGGCCAATGTGGAGTCGGGAATCATGGCCGGCAGGGCCCGGTTGACCATCTCTTATTCCTGGGACAGTGATATGGATCAGGCATTTCTTGAGCTTCAGAAAGTTTTGTCGCCCTATTCCAATCGGGAGGATGTGGAAGAATTGAATATTTCCCGGTTCAATCCAAATGCTGACCCGGTGGTGCAGATTGCCCTGTACGATTCGCTTGGACGAAATTTGAATCAGTTGCGATTGCTGGTGGAGAATGTGTTACGTCCTGAACTGGTGCGCCTGGAGGGAGTGGCCGATGTTGCCCTTGCCGGCGAGCGTGAATTTGTTGTGGAGGTTCAGGCAAACAGCAGTGCCATGAGTGCATTTGGTATTACGCTGGAGCAGATTGCGGGGAAGATTAATGATTTCAACCAGAATGTAAGCGGTGGTTATATTGAAGAGAAAGGACAACGATATGTGGTAAGGGGAAGTAGCGCTATTTCAAAACCTTCCGATATAGAATCTCTGGTCATAAAAATGGCCGGGACGGATCGTGAATCAGGAAATGCAGGTTCGCCTGTTTTACTGAAAGACATTGCTGATATAAGAATAATGGAGGATCGTCCTTCAAGTATGGTGAGCATTGATGGGGAAGATTGTCTGGGTTTATACATTTACAAGGAAAACCGTTACAATACTGTTGAAATGACCGGTTCTGTATTTGAAACACTGAATGAATTTTCTTCCAACCATCCGGGGATAAAAATGGAGATAGTCGAAAATCAGGGTGAATTTATTGAGGCATCGGTTGCAGAGGTGAGTGAAAGTGCCATGCTTGGAATTCTTTTTGCTGTGGTGGTACTGTTTCTATTTCTCCGGAACTGGGGAGCAACGCTTGTTGTGAGTATTGCCATTCCGTTGTCGGTGGTGGCTACCTTCGGATTAATGTATTTTAATGATTTGACACTTAATCTGATGACTCTTGGAGGGCTGGCGCTTGGAGCCGGAATGTTGGTCGATAATGCGATTATTGTACTGGAAAACATCTACCGCCTGCTGGAAAAAGGGAAGTCGCTCAAAGATGCAGCCATTGAGGGGGCCGGCAGTGTGGGTGGTGCCATCGTGGCATCTACGCTAACCACCGTGGTTGTTTTTTTACCCATTGTTTATCTCCAGGGTGTTTCAGGTGAGTTTTTCAAAGATCAGGCCTGGACCGTGGCGTTTAGTCTTTTTTGCTCATTGGGAGTTGCCCTGATGGTGGTCCCCTTGTTGAGTACCAAATTGATTGGACGGAAACGGTCGGTGGCAACATCAAAACCATTGAAATGGGGATTTTATCATAAAATTTTGAGAAAGGCGCTGGACCATAAAGGATTTGTACTTATTTCAGCAGTTCTTCTGATGGCCGGTAGTTATGCTTTACTTCCTTTTGTGGGCTCTTCTTTTTTACCTGATGCTTCTTCTGATGAGCTGGAAATTGAAGTAACCCTGCCTCCGGGAACACGCCTGGAATCGACCAACGAAACTCTTTTATCGGTATCGCAGTCGATTCGTCAGATAATGCCGGAGGGCTCCCTTCGGTGGATTTATGCGCATTCGGGACCTGCGGTGACAGAGTCGGGACAATCCTTCTCAAGGGGAGAAAATGAGGGCTTTTTGAAGGTTGCCTTTTCTGAGGTATCCAAATCAGCTTCCGGGGTATTGGCTTCTGCACTGGACAGTTTGTTTGCCGGTGTTAACGGGCTGGAATTACATTACGGACAGACAGAGCCCGCACTGCAGTCACTTTCGGCCAATGATGAGTCACCTTTTGTACTTGAAGTCCGGGGGGCTGATGCCGATGTTTTAAAAGCTACTACCTCAGAAATTGCCGATATGCTGAGTCAATCATCTGATTTAATTAATGTTTTCACCTCATTTGAGGAGGAGGCCCCGGAAATAGATATCCGCATTGACCGGATGAAAGCCGGAATGCTTGGATTGAGTATTCAGAACATTATTTCACAGGTTCAGGCATCACTTCAAAAGCAGGATGCCGGTTCTATTGAGGAAAGTGGGAATCGTACTGAAATAAAAGTATCGGGTAAGGAATTGAATATTGTTGATCTGGCCTCGCTGGAAATTGTCAACGGTGATGCGATTTATCGCCTGAATGAACTGGCCCGCATTGAAGTTGGTCATGAACCGGGAGAAATTCTCCGGGATAATCAGAGCAGAGTGGGGAAAGTTTACGCAGGGGTGTTGCCGGGTGAACCGTTCGATAAAGTAGTAGAACGAGTCGAGGCACTGGTAGCAGATATGGCGATACCTCCCGGCTATCGGGTAGAGGTAACCGGGGATGAGCAACGCAGAAAAGAGTCTTTTTCACAACTTTTGTTTGCTCTCATGCTTTCTGTGGTTTTGGTTTACATGGTAATGGCCGCCCAATTTGAGTCTCTGATACATCCCTTTACCATTTTGCTGACTATCCCATTGGCAGGAGTAGGGACCATTCTGACTTTTTTGTTGCTGGGAATCAGCTTTAACATTATGGCTTTTATTGGTGTGGTAATGTTGGGGGGTATTGCGGTAAACGACTCCATTATTTTGGTGGATGCCATCAATCAATATAAAACTCAGGGTTTACAGTTGCGTGAGGCGGTGCTGAATGCCGCCCGTGATCGGCTGCGACCAATCCTGATGACCTCCCTGACCACCATGCTGGCTCTTTTTCCTTTGGCCTTGTCCATAGGGCGCAGTGCTTCATTGCGCTCGCCGCTTGCTATTGCCGTTATTGCGGGTCTTTTTACTTCAACCTTGCTTACACTGGTGGTTATTCCGTGCGTTTATGAATTGTTCGACAGAGACGGACGCAAACAGAGGAGAGCGATATGAAGCAACTGATTAACAGGAAAGTTCTTGTAAGCATGTTTTTTGTGGCGCTCACCATGCTGGGCGTTATCAGTTACCGATCCTTATCGGTGGAGCTGATTCCTGCCATGGAGTTGCCGGTTCTTTTTATTCGCGTGATGGCACCGGTGGAGCGTGATCTCCAGTATGTGGAGCGCGAAGCTGTCATCCCTCTTGAAGGGGCAGCCGGACGTCTGGATAAAGTGGAGAAGATTGAATCGCGGGTTATGCCGGATGGAGGTATGGTTTCTGTCTATTTTGCGCAGCAGGCCGATATGAGGTATGCTTATCTGAAACTGAGCGAACAGGTGGATGCTGTCAGAAGTCGGTTGCCGGAGGGATTTATGGCCGAAGTGATGCGGGTGGATATGGAGCAGATCAATACTGAATTTATGCAGATTCAGGTGATAGGAGAAGGAGGGGCTGACCGTATTCGCACACTTCTTGAGCAAGAGGTAAACGATCGCTTTATGGCGGTTGACGGGGTGGCCTCGGTACAGGTATTTGGTGGGCGTGAGAAGACCGTAACGGTTAAGGTGAATCGCGATGAGTTGGAGAGTTACGGTTTGACGATGAATGATATCCGTCAACAGATCAGATCCGGTCAGCAATCTAAAACTTTTGTGGGAGAGGTGCATCAGCACGGAACCCGCTTCTTTGTCAATGCCGGCGCTGAGTATTTATCACCAACGGATATAGGACAAATTGTTATCAGGGAAGATGGACCATTGCTGCTTTCCGATATTGCTACTATCAGTTACGGATTGCGCGAACCTGATTCTTTTAGTCGTGTTAACGGAAATGATGTGGTCACCATTTCGCTTGTCAGAGAATCTCAGGTTAACCTGATTGAGTTGTCCGATAAAGTGAAAGATGAATTGGCTGCTGTCAATGAGGATTTTGCTCCCCGCGGACTGACTTTGGAGATTCAGTCAAACTCAGCTGAGGAGATTGAGAAAAACATAGACCAAATCATCCAACTTGCTCTCATCGGTGGCTTGCTGGCCATATTTATTTTGTGGATATTTCTCGAGAATCTGCCCCTGGTTTTGGTGGTAATGGTTGCAATGCCCGTATCTGTGTTTGGGGCATTTAATTTTTTCTATGCAGCTGATATAACTATAAATATGCTGACCCTTATAGGGCTGGCGCTTGCTATGGGGATGCTGATCGACAATGGGGTGGTGGTGATGGAGAATATTTACCGGATGACTTCGCGTGGAGGAAAGCCGGAAGATATTGTGGTGAAAGGAACCTCAGGTATCTGGCGATCAGTTACTGCGGCAACATTTACTACCATTGTTGTTTTTCTCCCCTTTGTTTTTGCAACCAATCAGGTGCTTAGCGAAGTGGCCCGTCATGTGAGTGTATCGATTGTGTCAACGTTGCTGGTCTCATTGTTGGTGGCGCTGGTGTTGATTCCAACCATTGTCAATGCCATTTTGAAACGTCAGAAGGGACATTCGTGGCGGCTCTCGCGGCTTCCGCTTCACAATCATTTGGTACAGATCTATATCCAGTTGCTGAAAGGTGGATTGCGTCATCCTGCCCGTTTGGTGATGGGCGGATTGGGGCTCTTTTTTCTGGTTGCTTTTCTGAGTTTTGCCTACAGCATTGCCGGTAACAAGCCTGTAGAAAAGAGCACTGTCGAGGTAAATGTAAGTATGCATGAGGGTTCAACATTGCAAAAGGCTGATGAACTGATACGAACCATGGAAGAACGCCTTGCAAGGTTGAATCTGCCAGCCGATGTGATCAGTAAAATCTATACCGACAGGGCGGTGATAACTGTAGAGGTGGATAAAGATTCCATGGATTATCAAAAGCTCTCTTTTCAGGAGATCAGGTCAAAAGTTGAGAATGAGTTGTGGGTGGAATGGCCGGGTGCTTCCGTTAGTTTCGATACGGGAGGAGAGAGTGGCGGTGGTGGTGCCGGCATGGGCGGTGGTGCAATGTCGATGCTTGGTCTTGCTGATGAACAGCGGCAGGTGGTGATAAAAGGTGAGAATTTTAATGATATGGTGCTTACCGCCAATGACCTGGTGGACCTGATGAAAGAAAACCTGACAAGTCTCGATGGTGTCTGGGTGGAGGGAAGCTGGCAGCGTCCGGAAGTTATGCTCGATCTGGATCCATACTGGATGGGGATAAATGGAGTGCAGCCGGCTCAGGTGGTTGCACAGTTGACCACCTTGTCGCCTCAAACAGAATCAGGAGGCACTTTTAAGGCCGACAATCAGGAGTACGACATCATGCTTGCATACGAGCAGACAGAGGAAGACTCGTTGGAAAGAGCTAAGGCTGCGGATATGCAAACCCTGGCTGATACCCGGATCAGAACTGGCGGCGGGGAGCGTGTAGAACTGGAGTCGTTTGCCGATATTGCTTTGCAAAACAGTGAGTCTCAATATCACCGGGTAAATCAGGAAAAACAGATTGTGGTTCGGTTTACCATGAAGAAGGAGGTGGAAGGATCCCGTGAGCTGGAAGAGATTGCTCTAAAGGAGATTGAGGAGTTGTTACTTGTCGCAGGCCTTCCCGAGGGTGTTACTGCCACTCTTCAGCGAGACGAATCCACCAAAGAGTATTATTTTCTGGCCGGGATGGCCATTTTGCTGATATTTATGATATTGGCATCTGTTTTTGAGTCATTTTCGGCGCCCGTGGTGATGTTGTTTACCATTCCGCTGGCAGCGGTGGGATCTATGCTGGCACTACTTTTTACAGGTAACTCGTTGCTCAATTTTAATACTTTTATCGGATTCCTGATTTTACTGGGAGTCGTGGTTAATAATGGTATTATTCTGATTGATTATGCGATGCAGCTTCGTCGCTCCGGCGTATCTGTAGTACGTTCCTATATGGAAGCCGGGATGGCTCGTTTGCGTCCAATCCTGATTACTGCCACAACCACTATTGTTGCCATGCTGCCGTTGAGTCTGGGGGAGGGAGAATACGTGGGTGCTTTGGGAGCGCCTTTTGCCATAACGGTAATCGGGGGGCTGGTTTTTAGTTCTGTACTTACCCTGGTTTTTGTTCCTGCGTTTGGATTGGGATTGGAAAGAGCGCTCAACTGGATTCGTTCGCTTAAACAGGTATTAAGAGCTGCTTTGATTGGTGTTTGGATTTTTCTGTTTGTATGGATCTGGTGGGGGAGTGATATGTCGGTTCTTTGGCAAATGGTAACCACTGTGTTGGCGGTTGCCGGTGTGCCGTGGGTGCTTTGGTTTGCCCTGAATAGTCTGAAGCGTGCCAGTAGCAAGTTGATAGGAGATGGCGATGATATCCGGATTAATATCAGAAATATTGTGAAGGTTTACGGGCGTCCAAACCGTTTCAGGCGGGAGTGGAAGCAACGAACGAATCTCAGACATCGATTACTTAAAGTACCACTCAGTTCTGCTGAGTTGCGTGCAGGTCTTATCTGGCAGATTCCTTTACTGGTTTTTCTCAGTTGGTTTTCACTAATCTATCTTGAGGATGGTTTCTGGCAGCTGTTCTTTTGGGTGGTCAATTATTTCGTTATTGCAGGCTATTTTGATGTTTTGCACCAACGGTGGTTCAAATGGCGTTTTTCTGCCGGACATTTGATCAATCGTCGCAGGTTTTTGAAAATAATCCGGTGGACGTGGAGAATTGGTTATCCGTTGGTTTTATTGTTTGTCATGTTGCAAAGCTGGAAGAATCAAGGTGGAGCTGTTACCATTATTGTGCTGTGGATCATTATCGGATCCGTGGTGTTGGTAAGTAAGAAAACCCGTGCCGGCAGTTTGAAACCTGAAATGATTCGTGGCTGGTTTAAAGTAATTCGGCGTCGGTTTGTGAAGTTGGTAATGTTGTTGCCGTTTGCAAAGGAAGCCAAAGAGCCGTTTAAGGCGGTAAAAGGGGTTTCTTTGGAACTGTCGAGTGGTATGATCGGACTTCTTGGACCCAATGGTGCAGGAAAAACGACCATCATGCGTACATTGTGCGGAATACTGGATCAGAGCTATGGAAAGATATTCATCAATGGTTTTGATACCGCCGATTACAGGGAAGAATTGCAGGGGCTCATTGGTTATCTGCCTCAGGAGTTCGGAACGTATGAGAATATGACGGCCCTGGAATTTCTGGACTATCAGGCCATTTTAAAGAATATTACAGATGAGACCTTGCGTGAAGAAAGGGTTCGCTATGTGCTGAAATCAGTACACATGTGGGAGCGGCGCAACAATAAAATAGGGGCTTATTCGGGAGGCATGAAACAACGAATCGGGATAGCCATGATATTGCTGCATCTTCCGAGAATTCTTGTTGTTGATGAACCCACCGCCGGACTAGACCCCAGGGAACGCATACGGTTCCGGAACTTGCTGGTGGAGCTGAGTCGCGAAAGGGTAGTGGTTTTCTCCACGCATATCATTGAAGATATTTCCAGTTCGTGCAACCAGGTGGCGGTAATGTCGAAAGGCGCCTTGCGCTATTGGGGAGAACCGCGCGACATGGTGAACATAGCTAAGGGGAAGGTCTGGCAGGTGGAAGTGTCGCCGCATGAAGTAGAGGAAATGACACAGCGGTTTACTGTCATCCATCACATGAACCAGGGCGGACAGGTAAGGTTGCGCTGTCTTTCTTCCGAAAAGCCTGATAACCGTGCCGTGGAGGTAACTGCCGTGTTGGAGGATTCTTATTTATGGTTGTTAAATAGTGTTTGTCCATAAAGTACCATTTACTACGTTACGCTTGCCCGAAAATTACTCATTTACTCAAGTAAACTGCGTATTTTCGAGCTTCGCAAGCCCCCGAAGAAAAATCGGGGCAGGCATTGTAGCTGGCACTTTCTTGACAAACACATGACCAGAACCAAATTTTGCTTAGTTTATAGACGGGCACTAAATAACGAAGACAAATAGTAGATACAATGGAAAATCAATTTCAACCCTCCATCATACGTGATTTGATTCGGTACAATATCAAAGTGATATTCGGGAATAAGTTTGTTTACTTTCTGGGTGGAAGTTTCATCTTTTTTCTGTTGATTACCGGCATCAGTTTGTTTTCGTCATCCATTCCTGATATTGCCTCGCTCTATTATCAGTTGTTGTTCCCTGCGTTGTTGCTCATTTTTTTTCCTACGGTTTACGGGATCCAGAATGATGAGGATGTCAGGATTCTGGAAATTCTTTTTAGCATACCCAATTATCGATTCAAGGTTTGGATGGTTCGGATTTTGATAATTCTCCTGATGGTTTGGTTGGTCATTGTGCTGTTGGCATTTCTGGATTATTTCATTTTGCTGCGTCACAATATATTGCTGTTGTCTATCCAGCTGATGGTGCCTGTTACCTTTTTCGGAACTGTTGGCTTCCTTTTCTCCACAATTATCCGCAACGGACATGGCGCTGCAGTGGTGGTAATTATTCTTGCCATTATTGCCTGGTTCATGGAAATAGTGTCCGGTGAGTTGTCGATAACCACCTGGAGTGTTTTTTTTAACCCTTTTGACATGCCTTCCGACACCAGTACCGTGGTCTGGGAGCTTGCTGTGGTTCGCAACCGGACGTTTTTGCTGGTGGTTTCAGCCGTTTCTGTGCTTTGGGGGTTGTTGAGTCTTCAGCGACGTGAGAAGTTTATGAGATAGATGTTGGAGAATAGAGAATAGAGAATAGAGAACGGAGAATAGAGCATGGAGTATAGAGTGTGGCTTGAGGTAAGAGTTAATACACCTCATCACTTCAACTTCTCACCTCTCATCTCTCACCTTTCAACTCTGAACTCTGAACTCTCAACCCCCAATCTCTGTTAGAATAAATCTGTCTAAAAGAACTTAGAAATAATAGTTATCAAATGATTGGGATTAATGGGTTTAGCCAGATATTCGTCAAATCCATAATCCCTGATTTTTATTTCATCTTCAATCCTGGCATATGCTGTTTGGGCAATTATAATCTGGTCCGGGGCAAGCTCTTTGATCTTTTTAAATGTTTCAAATCCGTCCATTTTGGGCATTTTAATATCCAGCAATGCAACATCAAACCGATGTCCGGTTTTGAAATATTCCAGGGCTTCCAATCCGTCTTTAGCCCAAATAATATTTATTTGAGTGGGTTTTAATACCTCTTTCAAATAGCGGAAATTGGAGCTTTCATCTTCAATAATCAGAAGGTTTTTCCCTTTCCAGTCGGTTTCGAGGGCTTTTAAGTTCATAGAAGGTTTTGGCGTTGATTTATTTGTAATGACAGCCTTTGGAAGGCGTAAAGAGAATACGGATCCTTTCCCGGGTTCGGAGGTGAGTGAAAGTCGGGCACCAAGCAATTGCGCCAGCCGGTTGGAAATTGCCAGGCCCAGACCAATACCCCGTTTTGCCATATATTGATCATTTTCAAGTCTGACAAACTGATTGAAAATGTTTTCTTTTTCTGCTTCAGGGATGCCCGGCCCGGTATCTGCTACGGAAATGATTAATTCTTCTTCACTTTCAGTCATCCTTAATTCAACAAAGCCTTTTTCGGTAAATTTGGAAGCATTGCTTAAAAGATTGAAAATGATTTGCCGGATTCTGAATTCATCAGAGCGGATGGTAATATCCTGGCTTTTTATATCGTTGTTTTCCCTGAGTTCAATGGAGGTATTTTCGTTTTGTAAAGAAAATGATGAGAAAGTATCCTCCAGCAAGGAGTTAATTTTAAATTCTTTGAGATGCAATTTCATCTGGTCAGCCTCAATCATTGAAAAATCCAGGATGTCTTCCATTAGATAGAGCAATCCGTCAGCATTGGTTTTTATCAGGTTAATAAATTCAGCTCTTTGTTTGGCATCTCCGGACTCATCTCCCAAAAGCGTTGCAAAGCCGACAATGGCATTCATCGGAGTGCGTATCTCATGCGACATATTGGCCAGGAAATAGGATTTTAGTTTATCCGATTTTTCCGCTCTTTCCTTGGCAAGCTTGAGGTCATGTGTTCTCTCTTCCACCAGTTGTCCGAGGTGTTCCTTGTGTTTTACCAGCTCATCATGCTGAATCTGGAGCTCTTCTTTCTGATCTTCCAGAACCCTGTTCTTGTCTTCCAGTTCCCTTGACTGGTGCTCAATTTTTTGAGTTCTCTCCCGTACTTTTTCACCAAGGCGTATTGTTTGGAGAAAAAGTTTTCGGTTTCGCCAGCGAATTATAAGCAGAACTAAAAGAATGCCAGTGAGTACCAGGAGAATAATAAAAGCTCTGGTTTTGTAAAAGGGTGGGGCAATGGTAATCTGTATTTGCGTGGGCACAGTGTTCCATATCCCATCGCTATTGGCAGCTTTTACTTTAAAAATGTAGTCTCTCGGATCCAGATTGGTATAGTGGGCTTTTGTGTTCAGCCCGGTTGTTTCCTGCCATTCCTTTTGGTAACCTTCGAGCTTGTACCGGTATCTTGTTTTGTTTGAGAAGGTGAAATTAATGGCCTGAAAATCAAAGGTTAAAGTTCTTTGATGATGTTTCAGCTCTATTTCATTTACATATTTTAGCGGTTTGTTGATGGGGGCATCCTCATCCCGAAAGTCAACTTTTTGATTGTTGAGGTATAACCCGGTAAGGTAAACTTTGGGGATGGCCTTGTTTTTAGTTATATCTTCAGGATGGAAAGAGATGAATCCGTTGACTCCCCCAAAGAATATCTCCCCTTCTCTTGTTTTTAGAAAACTTTGTGTGTGAAAGTGATTTCCAGGCAGTCCGTCATCGACAGAGTAGTTGGTAAAGGTACTGTTTGCCTTATTGTAATAGCTAAGCTTATTGTGGGTAGCTATCCATGGATTTTTCAGGGAATCCAGAACAATAGCTGAAATGAAATTGTCTGCCAGACCGTCTTCTGTTTTGAAATGGTCGATGATCCGGCCATTTCTTGAACAGAGAAAAAGTCCCTCTTTCTGCGTCCCAACCCATAAATACCCGGGATCCTCGGCATTTACAAAAGATACTTCGGGAAGAGAAACCACTTTTTTGAAGAATTTACCCTCTTCCTGAAATTCAAAAACGCCATTGATGGTGTTTATATAAATATGGTTATTGGGATCTTCAAAAATTACGGGGGTATGGAAAATTTCCGGATTGGGAGTCATAAAGTATTGGCCCAGAAGGTTTTTGTCCTGGTCGTAAAGATCTACCTGACCAACCGGATTGGTTACCCAGAACCGGTTTCGGGAATCGTTGACTATTTTCCAATGGTTGTTGCCGTGATAACCGCCATCATTTTTTCGATCGAATTCTTCAATGGTAAATTGGCCGGTTTGTTTGTTGTATTTATTGATGCCTCCATCCCAGGTTCCCACGTAGATATTGCCATCAGCATCTTCTGTGATGCTGCGTATTACATTGGATGATATGGAATGTGGATCGGAAGGGGTGTGGAGAAAGAATCGGAACTTCTTGGTTTTCCTGTTAAATTGTGCAAGTCCGCCACCATCAGTTCCGATCCAGACAATTCCTTCCGAGTCTTCAAAAAATACCGGTACAATATCCATCAGCGGGTAGTTGTAAATTCCGTTTTTTATCTCTGTGTTTACTCCTTTGTTGGTATAGACCTTAAATATATCTTCCTTGGGATTCACATAGTTCACTCCGCCACGAGAAGTTCCTATCCATAAGATTTCTTCACGGTCGTAATGGAAGCAATAGACTCCGTTGGAAGAAAGCGAGCCGTTCAGCGGGTCATTTGCTTTGATATATTTGATTTTATTGGTGGTTAAATCTAGAACATTGATTCCACCCTGATCCACAGCCAATAATATTTTATTGTTTCTCCATTCCAGGATGTCCATTATCAACTGTTTGTTGGTTCCGGTACCTGTTTCATTGACCGGCCAATAATTAAAGATCCGGGTCTTTGGAATAAATCTGGATAATCCTGTGCCCCAGTTTGCGATCCAGATGTTATTTTCGGAGTCAATAAGCAGTTTCTTATTGTAAAAACTTCCTTTTTCTGTCTTATTATCCCGAAAATGAATGAACTTATTGTCTTCCGGGGAAAATTGATAGATTCCGTTGGAGGTTGTTACCACCCAGTAATTGCCGTTTTGGTCCTGATCCATCCCGGTGAAATTGTTTGCATTTAGATTGTCCGGAATGAAAAAGCACCGGAACCGGTCAGTTTCCGGGTTGTATTTGCAGAGCCCGTTGGTGGTTAGTACCCACAGGTCACCTTTGTTATCCACATAGAGATCGTTGATGTAATTTCCTGATAGAGAGGTGGAATCTTCTGGTGTGTGCAAATATCTTTTGAAGTTGTCGCTCTTTCGTTGATAAAGATTCAAGCCAGATATAGTTCCTATCCACAGATTTTGGAGGGAGTCTTCTGCCAAAGCCATAATGCCGTCATTGCTGACAGACGTGCTGTCGGAGGCATCATGAAGATACCTGGTAATTCCGTGACTGTCATGCTTCATCAACCCCACACCATTGTTGGCAATCCACAGATATCCTTCCCGGTCACGATGAATGTCTCGAACCAGACTTTGATGTACCTCGGATGGAAGTGATCTTATGGTGGGTTGTGCCCATAATAAACCTGCACAATTTGAGAGAATTATGAAAAGGAGAAGGACGGGTCTGCCGGACACCATCCAGTGGGCTCTTTTTTTTAATTGTCGGTTGTTCAGAATTAGTGCTTTTTTGTTTGTTCCTGATAATAGGGAGGGTACGCATGGGGGGTTGGGTTTGTTTTGGTATTTACTTACTTTAAAGGCTAAAGTTTCGGAACAACTGAATTTTTTTTTGAATAGTTGACGAAGAGCGAATTTAGGTTGAGGAAATAATCAAAATCAGGGAGTAACAGATTATATGCAAAAGCCTGTTAACCAAGTAGTGTGAAATATCGGTCAACAGGCTCTTTATTTGTCTTTTGGATTACTTTTTTTCGTCTCCGCGAATTTCTATACGGCGAATTTTGCCACTGATGGTTTTGGGCAGCTCTTTCACAAATTCAACAACACGGGGGTATTTATAGGGTGCAGTAGTTTTCTTTACATGTTCCTGAATTTCTTTGGCAAGTTCATCAGAGGCATCATATCCATTTGCCAAAACTATGGTTGCTTTTACTACCTGACCGCGGATCTCATCAGGTGTCCCGGTAACTGCGCATTCGACAACTGCCGGATGTGTCATCAGCACGCTCTCCACTTCAAATGGTCCAATTCGGTAGCCTGAACTTTTAATTACATCGTCGGCACGACCCACAAACCAGTAAAAACCGTCCTCATCGCGCCAGGCAATGTCACCGGTGTAATAAATACCATCCTGCAAAACTTCGCGGGTGCGCTCCTCATCACGATAATAACCTTTAAAGAGACCTATGGGATGTTCATCCCCGATGTGTATGACAATCTGGCCCTCTTCTCCGTCTTCGCACGAAGTGCCATCGGGTTTCAACAAATCAATGTTGTATTGGGGAGTTGGAATGCCCATTGCCCCTGGTTTGGGCTCCATCCAGGGGAATGTGGCCAGCTGAACTGCTGTCTCAGTCTGACCAAAAGCTTCCATCAGTTTGATGCCTGTGAGTTCACGGAATGTGTCAAAAACCTTAGGGTTGAGGGCCTCGCCTGCTGTGGTGCAATATTCCAGGGCTGACAAATCATATTTTGAGAAATCTTCCCTGATCAGAAAACGGAAAATGGTGGGCGGCGCACAAAAGGAGGTAACTTTATATTTGGCAATTACCTCCAGCATATCTGACGGAGTGAATTTCTGATGATCGTACACAAAAACACTACATCCGGCCATCATTTGACCGTAAAGTTTTCCCCATACCGCCTTTGCCCAGCCGGTATCGGCCACTGTAAGGTGACGGCCATCTTCCTTTACATTGTGCCAGAAAGAGGCTGTGATGATGTGTGCCAATGGATAGGTGTAATCGTGTGCCACCATTTTGGGATTACCGGTGGTTCCGGATGTGAAGTAGAGAAATAGCAAATCATCATTCTGTGAGGGGACATCAGGCTTTTTGAATGGCGCTGCTGTTGCCACCTCTTTCTGGAAGTTTTCCCAATTCTTTGGATAATCCGGGCCCACCGAAATTAGCTTTTCAACAGTGGGGCAATCGGGCAGCGCTTTTTCCACATGGTTGATGACATTTTCTTCTCCTACGCACACCAGTGCTTTGATGTCTGCTGCATTGCAGCGGTAAATGATGTCTTTTTCGGTAAGCAGGTGGGTTGCCGGGATGGCAGTAGCTCCAATTTTGTGCAATGCCAGCGTGGCGAACCAAAATTCGTAGCGTCTTTTCAATATCAGCATCACCTTGTCACCGCGACCTATTCCGGAAGCCTGAAACCAGGAAGCTGTTTCGTCCGATCTTTCTTTCAGCTCACGATAGGTGAAGTTCCGATGAGCCCCTTCGTCGTTTACCCAAACCAAAGCAACTTTATCAGGCTCCAGACGGGCATATTCGTCCACCACATCGTAGGCAAAGTTGAAATTGTCGGGAATCTTTATCCTGAAATTCTTTTGAAAGTCAGCGAGCGATTCAAATTCAGGTTGTTCTAAGTAATTTTTATATAACTGCATGATTGTTTTTTTGAAATATTGGTAATTAGTGTTTGTCTAAAAAGTCCAACTTCTGCGTTGTTGCTCAAAACCTAAATCCTCAAATACATTAGTATTCTTCAGTTTAGATTTTTTACACGCCTTGAATTTGAACTTTCTATCTCAAACACATGAAAAATGCTTTGTTTATGGACAGACTTCTATTTAGATTCTGTCTAAAAATCGGGATAATATTTTACAAGCACTGTGTCTGTTCAAAAGGTTCCGTTTACAAAGCCTGCCCCGATTTTTCTTCGGCGGCTTGTCATTCACGGAAATGCGGAGCTTACTTTAGTTAATGAGTAGTTTCCGTGAATGGTATAACGCCGTAAACGGTACTTTATGGACAGGCACTATTTACAAAATGATTGCGAGAAATTCGCAGGGTTCGTTGTTTGCGGCTTTCATGCCATGGGGCAGACTGGCATCAAAATAAATGGTGTCACCTTCGTTAAGCAGCATCTCCTTGTTATTCAGATTCAGTTTCAGACTGCCTTTCAAAATTAAATTGAATTCCTGTCCCGGGTGGCTGTTGAACTCTGTTGCTGTATCGTCTGATTTGGGATCTACAGTAACAATGAAAGGGTCGGCTTTCCGGTTGATGAAATTCGCAGCCAGCGCCCGGTAATTGTATGCTTTTCTGCGTTCTACTGATACTCCCTGGCCTTTCCGGGTGAGCGTGTAATAGTGCATTCGGGGTTCAGAGCCACTCAGAAATGAGGTGACATCCACCCTGAATTTTTTGGCCAGCAAATGCATGATACCAACAGGGATGTCAACTTTTCCTGATTCAATTTCGGAATATTCCGCTGTTGTTATTCCGCAGCAATCAGCTGCTTCTTCCTTCGAAATGTTTAGAATCTCGCGCAGGTCTTTGATGCGGGTAGCTACCTGCTTAATTTGTTCTTCCATATTATTGGGTTTTGTTTTCTGATTTTTTACCGGAATTTTTTAGCCTGACTAATCCGGTCCCCTCATAATTCAGGCTCTTCCTTTTGGAGGAATACCCAACTTTGTTGTGCTTTTAAAAGGTCTTAAGTTTTTAGGCATTAGCATGGACAACGCTCCGGGGGAATTGTAATAAATACTCCCTCTTTCATTATTGATCGCAATGCCACCGATAATGAGAGGGGTGTTGGGGATGCCTCTAAACCCGGGGTGTTGCTCTCAGACTCTCATGCTTTCAGCCTGTTTTAAGCTTTACCTGTCTTTGGTGTCAGGCAAAGTGATGAGTCAAAAATAAGGAATCCATGGGAGGAATGACAGAAAAAGGTTGGATTTTTGTTTTTGAAACAATTTTTGGCAGACCATCATTCTTTCCTTCAATCCTTCTTTAAGACATTTGAGCAATTACTTTTGACCATTGTTCCTCGAAAACTACTACCTTTGTCGTTGCAAAAATTAAAACCTGAAGAACCATGACAGATCTGCACCTGTTGACAGCCATTTCGCCCATCGACGGGCGCTACCGTACCAAAGTGGACGGACTTGCCCTTTATTTTTCAGAATATGCCCTTATCCGTTACCGGGTGATGGTGGAAGTGGAATATTTTATCGCTCTCTGCGAAGAGCCTATTGAGCAGTTGAAGAATTTTGATCACAGTAAATTTGATGCTTTACGGGATATTTATCGCAATTTTCAGCTGGAAGATGCTGAGCGAATCAAAGATATTGAATCGGTTACCAATCATGATGTTAAGGCAGTGGAATATTACCTGAAAGAGCAGTTTGATGGTTTGGGACTGGAAAAATCCAAGGAGTTTATTCACTTCGGACTGACTTCGCAGGATATTAACAACACTGCTGTTCCTGCATCTTTGCGTGATGCGGTCAACGAAGTTTATTACCCGTTTTTGGAGGAGTTGATTGCTCAGCTGGAAAAAATGTCCAATGAATGGAAGGAGGTCACCATGCTTGCCCGCACCCATGGACAGCCGGCATCGCCCACACGTCTTGGAAAAGAGATCCGGGTTTTTGTGGAGCGCCTGAAAATTCAGCTTCAATTATTGAAAGACATTCCCTGTCCTGCCAAATTCGGTGGTGCAACAGGAAATTTCAATGCACATAAAGCAGCCTACCCCCAAATTGACTGGGTAGCCTTTGGAAACAGATTTGTTGGGGATAAGCTGAAGCTTGAAAGAGAGCAGCTTACTACCCAGATTTCCAACTACGATAACCTCTCCGCGATTTTCGACAACCTGAAGCGCATCAATGTGATCCTGATTGATCTGGCCCGTGATTTCTGGTCCTACATCATGATGGAGTACTTCAAGCAAAAGATCAAGAAGGGAGAAGTTGGTTCCAGTGCCATGCCGCATAAGGTAAATCCCATCGATTTTGAAAATGCGGAAGGTAACCTGGGGATTGCCAATGCGCTGTTTGAGCATTTATCGGCCAAACTTCCCGTATCGCGTTTACAACGAGACTTAACGGATAGCACCGTGTTGCGGAACATCGGTGTGCCTATTGCACATTCTGTGTTGTCTATTCAATCGTTGCAAAAAGGTCTTGGCAAATTGATCATTAACCAGGGAGCCATCGACAGGGATCTGGATAATAACTGGGCTGTGGTGGCTGAAGCTATGCAAACCATCTTGCGCAGAGAAGGATTTGCCAATCCTTATGAAACGCTTAAAGATCTTACCCGCACCAACGATGTGATCAATGGCGAATCAATTGCCAGATTTATTGATACATTGGAGGTGAGTGATGAGGTAAAGAAAGAGTTGAAACATTTTACTCCGAAGAATTATACCGGAGTAGATCTATATTAACGATAATTGTAACCTGAATCCCTGACGGAGCTTTTTGTGTGTCAGGGATTTTTGTTAATTAAACGAACATCCCGAAAATGAGAGATTTTATCAGGGTAATGAAGCGGTATTTGCCACCGTACAAGCATCTTTTAGGACTGAACTTTCTGTTTAACATTCTGTCAGCAAGCTTTGCAGTTTTTTCGGTGGCATTGATGGTACCTATGCTTGAGATTATTCTTTCACAAAACAATGAGGTCTATTCCTTGGTTGAATGGAAGCTGAATTTTAATGATCTGAAGCACAATTTGTACTATTATATTACCAGCCTTAAATCCTCCTACGGTCCCGGTTGGTCGTTGCTTTTCGTGGGTCTGTTTCTGGTTGTCGGAACTTTCCTGAAAACCGGTTTCGCTTATTTAGCTGCTTATACCAGCATTAGCATTCGCAATGGGGTGGTTCGTGACTTGCGACACAATATTTATCATAAGATTCTTCAGCTGCCCATGGCCTTCTTCAGCGAAGAGAAGAAAGGGGATATTATTGCCCGTTCCACCGGAGATGTGCAGGAGGTGGAGGCTTCTATTATGTCGTCACTAAATATGTTTCTGAAGAATCCGGTGCTTATAGTGGTGTTTCTTATAGCGATGTTGCTGTTCAGTCTTAAATTGACGCTTTTCGTTTTTGTTGTTTTGCCTATTGCCGGATTTATTATCGGCCGTGTGGGTAAAAGTCTTAAAAAGACTTCCCGTGAAGGTCAGAACAAAATGGGGGAGTTGCTTGGCATTATTGAAGAAACACTTTCAGGATTAAGAATTGTTAAGGCTTTTAATGCTGAAAAACGGATGGATCAGCGTTTTGACGGAGAGGTGGATGAATACCGGAATATTATGAACCGGCTGATGCGTCGTCGTGATTTGGCACATCCCATGAGTGAGTTTTTAGGAACCATTGTGGTGGTGATTGTGGTATGGTTTGGTGGAACGCTTATTCTGACAGATCCGGATGCCTTGAATGCAGCCGAGTTTTTGGCTTATCTTGGTATCTTTTATCAGATAATTAATCCTGCAAAGGATTTTTCCAAAGCCATGTATAGTATTCAGAAAGGTATGGCTGCCTACGATCGGATTGATGAAATTATGGGAGCCAATGTGGCCATCCATGAGAAGGAAGGAGCCAAAGAGATTCATGAATTGAAGAAGGGGATTGAATACCGGAATGTAACTTTTGCTTACAATGAGGCTCCGGTATTGAAAAATATCGATGTTTCTATTCCCAAAGGAAAGACCATTGCTCTTGTGGGGCAGTCGGGTAGCGGAAAGTCCACCTTTGTTGATTTGCTGCCACGGTTTTATGATGTGCTTGAAGGAAGCATTTTAATTGATGAACAGGATATTCGTGATCTGAAGATTCATGACTTACGAAACCTGATGGGCAATGTGAATCAGGATGCTATTCTGTTTAACGATACCATCTATAATAATATCGCCTTTGGAGTGGAGGATGCCACACCCCAAAAGGTAGAAGAGGCCGCCCGGGTGGCCAATGCTCATGAGTTTATCACCTCTTTCGATAATGGTTATCAGACTATTGTGGGTGATCGGGGCGGACGTCTTTCAGGAGGTCAGCGCCAACGCATCAGTATTGCCCGTGCCGTACTGAAAAATCCGCCGGTCCTGATTCTGGATGAGGCTACTTCAGCTCTTGACACCGAATCAGAAAAGCTGGTGCAGGAGGCTCTGGAAAACCTGATGGCCAATCGCACCTCGATTGTGATTGCTCACCGTCTTTCCACTGTGCGTAATGCTGATTGTATTTACGTGTTTCATGAAGGGGAGATTGTGGAGACAGGTACCCATGATGAATTGATTTCCATGAAGGGTATTTATCAGAAACTCAATGACCTGCAGATGAGGTGATGTTGCACAGGGTGAGCTTATGAAACCCCTTGGCTTTTGCTTCGTATCATCAAAAGAATTTTTTGATTGGAGAGGATGAGACGAATTGTTATTGCATTGTTTTTATTGATTGCCTGGTTTTCCAATAGTTCCGTTAAGGGACAAACTCCGGAAAACTGGGATTTCCCCGAAAAGTATGATTCGCTTGTTGTTTTTCTTGCCGACAGTCTGGATGATATTCGGGATGTGAATATCAAAGTAAAGGAAAAACGCATTGGGACTACCATGGCCATGCGCCCTTCGTTTTTTTCGTTTTTCAAAAAGCCTGAGAAGCGGACTTATGTCTTGTGTATCAATAACAAGGCAGATTTTTCCGGCGTGTTGTTTCGGGATGTTCCGCATGAAGCCCGTGTGGGCTTGCTTGCACATGAGCTGATGCATGTGCGCGATTATCAGTCAAGAGGATTTGGCGGGCTGGTAGAGCGAGGCTGGCAGTATCTTTCCAAACGAGGCAAGCATAAGTTTGAGCACGAGATTGATCAGATGGTTATTGATGCGGGGTTTGGCTTCTTTCTTTACTACTGGAGCTCTTATGTCCTTGACGAATCAGACGTGGATGAAAAATACCGTGAGTTTAAGCGCAGGGTTTATATGAAGCCAAAAACCATTCTTTCGGAACTGAATAAGCTCGGCGAGTTGGAAGTGATGTAATTTGGATTAACGGATATTTTTAACATTCTTCTGGCAGAGAGTTGCTTATGAATGAAAAATAATATAATTTAGGGTCCAAAGATGTGACCCATGAGAAAACTCTACTACTCCTTAATTTCTTTGTTGTTTATCCTGTTTTTATCACAAGAGTTGTATGCTCTTGATGTGTCAGGATTTGTTACTACCAACACTACCTGGGGACCGGAACAGGTAAATGTGACCGGTGATGTTACCATTTCTGCTTCAGTGACGATTGTGGCAGGCACAAGGATTGTTGTGGCTGATCAGACAATGATTACAGTTACCTCTGTCGGCAGTATTCAGGCAAATGGGACTTCCGGCAGTGGGATTGTTTTTACTGCCGAAAATCCAAACACCGGATGGAGAGGGATATTTTTTGACAGTGGGACGGGGGATGATCCTTCCTCATCTTTTGAATATACTACGTTTGAATATGGGAATGCGGATGGAGCTTCAGGAGGTGCTGTTTCTATTTCTTATCACTCTGATATTTCATTTGTGAATTGCCTCTTTGAAAATAATCAGTCCGATAAATATGGAGGAGCCATTAATTCAGCTTATTCCCAACTTATTCTTGAAAACTGTACTTTTAAATCAAATCAGGCAGGAGTGTTTGATGGTGGTGGTGGAATCCGAATTATGAACTCGGACGGGCATGAACTCCGGATCGAAAATTGTGAATTTTATAACAATAATGCGAATACCGGTGGTGCTATTCATGCTGAAAGTGCTGCCGGCCTCACTGTTTCAGGCTCTGTTTTTGCAAATAATGAATCGGATAATGGAAGTGCAGTAACCATTAGTCAGAGTTCATCCAATGATATTTCTTTCATCTCCAATACTATTGTAAATAACCTTGCAAATAATACTTCGGGTGCTGCTATAAATGTTTCCAGTTATACAGAACGTCTGTCATTCGTAAATAATATTGTTTTTGGTAATAAAAATGGTTCCGGTGAAGCTATGGCAATCAATTTTGGCAGCCAACCTTATAATCCGGTCTTTCAAAACTGCCTCATTGAAGGAGGACAGTCTTCGGTATCCGGTCTTCCCGGGGCTGTTACCTGGACTGATATAATTGATGAAGCTCCGGAGTTTCTTTCGGCTTCTTCCGGTGTGGGGACTGCGTTTGACGGAAATTCTGCTGACTGGCAACTGTCTGATCAATCTCCCTGCATCAATGCCGGTCTCGAAGATGTGTCGGGGTTGGGGTTGCCTGCTTACGATCTTGCGGGAAATCCCCGCATTCAACAGGGGCGCATAGATATGGGAGCTTTGGAGAGTTCTTTTGTCCCCACCTCAGTTGTGAATCGGTTCGATAATGTGGATTTTAACCTTTGGTATCGTCGTGATGCAGGACAAATCGTTGTTCAAACAGAGGATCACGAATACTTTACCGGTGCTCTTTACAACATTACCGGTGCTCTGGTCGATGATAAAAGACCTGCTTCTTTTCAAAACCAGATGATATTTTCAGCTGCTGGATTGAACAGGGGGATTTATGTGGTCACACTTTTCCGCACCAATGGCAAACCTCTTAAGGTTGCAAAAGTGGTCGTTGATTAATTAGAAGTGTCTGTCCATAAAGTCCCGTTTACTGCGTTACGCCATTAGCGGAAATTGCTCATTTACTCAAGTAAACTCCGCATCTCCGCTAATGGCAAGCCTTGTAAACGGAACCTTCTGAACAGACACAGCGAACTTGAGAAACTTTACTTAGTTTATAGACAGACTCTAATTCGTGTTTGCCTATAAAGTCCAACTTCTTCGTTGTTGCTCAAAATCTAAATCCTCAAAATGCATTAGTATTCTGCGCTTTATATTTTTCACACGCTTTGAATTTGAATTTTCTATCTCCAACACGTGAAGAATGCTTAGTTGATGGACAGGCACTAATTGTTTATATCTACAGAGTCATATACCTTCACTCGGCCCCAAAGATGTTCGTTTTGCTCAACAAACTCAAGGTGAGTCGGATGTTTTTGATAGATGTCCTGATCTTGTTTGTTTTTAAAAATTACCATCAATGAGTAGGAGTAGCTGTGGTCCACCACATCACGTTCTTCCGTGGAGGCGGGAACTCCAATGTGGTAATCTCTGATTTCATCAATGGTAACCAGTTTCTTCAATGCTCTTTCGAACTGTTCACGAGCTTCTTTATCCTCAGGACTTTTAAGCCAGAAATAAACATGATGAATCAGAATGTTGGAGAGTGGTTTCATGGGTTGCTGTGCTTTAAGTGAATGTGATACCAGGCCGGCCAGTCCAATGGTGGCGGCAGCCTTTTTCAGAAATGTTCGTCGGTTATTCATGGTAATTGTAAATATTGAGACTGATAAAATCTATTTCTGAAGGGCAGAGTCGGGAATAAACTCCATCGAAATACTATTCACACAATGTCGTGTATTTTTTGCTGTAAAACCTTCTCCCAGAAACACATGGCCCAAGTGGGCGTCGCAGCGTGCGCACACGATTTCGGTTCTTCTTCCGTCGGCATCCGTCTGTCGCTTTACCGCTCCCTCAATCTCATCGTCAAAGCTTGGCCATCCGCATTGAGCATCAAATTTGGAACTACTGTGGTAGAGGTGAGCCCCACATCTTTTGCAAGTATAGATCCCTTTTTCCTCATGCTCGTAGTATTTACCTGTAAAGGGCCTTTCTGTTCCTTTATTGATGATGACATACTCCTCTTCGGGCGTAAGTTGCTTAAAATTAAAGCGGGTGCTGTCGTTTTGTGCCATAACAGAGCCTGTTAGTAGGGTGAATAATAGAATTGTTAGTGTTTTCATCCGTATAAAATTTATTAATTAAGGTCGGATGGAACTCGCATGCAAGAATTTATACATGTTCTTTTGAGGCAATCATTGCCATGCTCGTTTCATGTGGTTGTTTATTTTGAGTTCTGAGTATCGGGTTTTGCATAAACCCGAAACTCAGAGCTCAGAACATCAGATCATCTCTGCCTTATATCCGGCATCACTCAGAAGGTTTTGTACTTCTTCGGAATCACCTTCTGTCTCCACTGTTAATATCCGTTCCGGATTCTCTAAATCAACACTCCAGTTGCTGATATTGTTTGATTTTTCCAAAAATGGAGTTACCGCATTGATGCAGCCGTTGCACTTGATGGTTGTTTTGAATTTAAGTGTTTGCATAGTTATTGTTTTTTATAGATTCTTAAAAAAAGCCACGGTTAAGGCTAAGAAAATTCGTTTTATCCGATCATTTTTGTTTTCCAGATCAAAATCTCCTAGCAGAGTAAGAATGAAAATACCAGAATATTTGCTCAATCTCAGCCTCAATCAATTCTGGCTCTCTTCAGCCTTAGACTATTGCTGACCACCGATACCGAACTGAATGCCATTGCTGCCCCTGCAATCATGGGATTAAGCAGAAACCCTGATACAGGAAATAAAACGCCTGCAGCTACCGGAATGGCAATCACATTATAGAAAAATGCCCAGAAAAGGTTTTGCCTGATTGTTTTTACCGTTTTATCAGACAACTTCATTGCCTCGGGGATCTTCATCAGGTCGGATGAGGTGATGGTCATTGCTGCCACATCCATGGCCACATCGGCTCCTTTGCCCATGGCGATGGAAAGGTCGGCCAAAGCCAGCGCTTCCGAGTCATTGATGCCATCGCCAACCATGGCTACGATTTTTCCTTTTTGCTGAAGCTCTTTCACAAAAGCCGCCTTTTCGTTGGGCATCACCTGTGCTTTGAAGTTTTTGATGCCGGTAGCTTTTGCGACTGCTGCGGCAGTCTCCTGATTGTCTCCGGTGAGCATATGTACCTCTATGTTTTGCTTTTGGAGCCGGAGGATGGCCTCTCTGGAAGACTCTTTGATTTTATCTGCAATGGCCAACAGAGCAGTGATCTTACCATCCAGAGTGACAAGGATGACAGTTTTTGCCTCACTTTGCCATGCTTTGATTTGATCAGATATCTCAGATGGTATTTCTATTTTGTTTTGCCTGATCAGTCCTTCATTGCCAATAAATACTTTTTCTCCGTCTATGTCAGCGCTGACGCCATTTCCCGAATGGTTTTGGAAATTTTCAGCTTCAAATTTGACAAAATCCCCTTCCTGCTCGATAAATTTAACTACAGCACCGGCGAGTGGATGTTCGGAGTGGCTTTCAACGGCATGTATCATTCCATGGACCTTACTTTTAGAAGCTTTTGAATCGATCATCTGCATATTGGTGATTTCAGGCTTCCCTATTGTTATGGTTCCTGTTTTGTCAAGAACAACTGCGTTTGCCTTATGAGCCTTTTCGAGACTTGTGGCATCTTTTATCAGGATTCCTTTGTTGGCGCCTTTTCCCACACCAACCATAATAGCTGTCGGGGTTGCCAGGCCCAATGCACAGGGACAGGCAATGACCAATACAGATACAGTGGCCAGCAAGGCTTGTGTCAGGTATTCTGTTCCACCGAAAAGCATCCAGACTACAAATGTGAGCAACGCGGTGGCCATTACTGCCGGCACAAAAACGGAGGCCACTTTATCCACCATCCTCTGTACCGGAGCTTTTGTTGCCTGGGCATCCTGCACCGTTTTGATGATTTGGGCCAGCACTGTATCTCCTCCAACTTTTTCAGCTTTCAGGTTGAAGCTTCCTGCCTGATTGATGGTACCGGTATAAACTTTGGCTCCGTTCTTCTTCTCCACAGGCATAGATTCTCCGGTTACTGTACTTTCATCCACAAAGGAAGTGCCATCTGTAACCTCTCCATCCACAGGAATCTTATTTCCGGGTTTTACTCTCAGAATATCGCCCTTTTCCACCAAATGGATATCTGTTTCCTGCCAGCTGCCATCTTCCATCTGTTTGATTACCTTCCGGGGTTGCAATCCCATGAGTTTTCGAATGGCAGAGGAGGTGCCCTCTTTGGCGCGCTCTTCTAACCATTTCCCAAGCATGATAAATACAATGATGACTGCAGCGGCCTCAAAATAGACATGTGCTTCCAATCCCTGAGAAGACCATACTTCAGGGAAGAGCGTGTTGAAACTGCTAAACAGATAGGCCATTCCGGTACTCAGAGCCACCAGGGTATCCATGTTTGCAGCTCCATGACGGGCCTGCTTGAATGCGTTTACAAAAAAGTGACGACCAAAGATAAATAGAACCGGTGTGGTTAAGGCCCACATAATGTAGTTGGCGTAAGGGATATTCATAAAAAACATCCCAATCATAAAAACCGGAAAGGCCAGAATTCCTGCCCATAAAAGTCGCTTCAGGGTCTGAGCACTTTTCTTGCGACGTGATTCTTCTAATGCTTCCTCGGTGCTTTCTTTCTCGTCGATGATAAGGTCATACCCAATAGATTGTATGACTTTCTTCATCTGTGAAAGTCCGATGTTTTCCGGAATCCATTTTACTTTAACCGTGTTTTGTGCAAGATTAACGTTGGCCTCCAGGATTCCCTGTTGTGCATTGAGCATGCTTTCCACGCTGGAAGAACAGGCAGCACATGACATACCCTCTACAGGGATGGATTTCTCATGGATGAGAACATCAACACCAAAATTTTCCAATTGCTCAACCGCGGTTTTGGGAGCTTTCTCATCAACTGACTGTAATACGATTCGTTGATTGTTGGGCTCCCAGTTCCATTCTTCGATGGTGGTAATTTCTTTAAATGCTTTTGCGATATTGGACTCCTGCACATCACTGCTTGAAGTGGTGATGGGAAGTATCCATTGTTTGTTTTTATCGGACATACTTATCTTTTTTATACAAAGGTAATGTCCGATGAGGGGATGGGTTTTACAGTATTTTCGGAAAAACTTACAGGGGGGAGTAGATGGAGATCCAAGGTGTTTGATGGCATTATACCACAACTTTGGCTTTGGATGGGAAAAGGAAGCCGGCAGAACCGGCTAATAGATCTTTTTTGTTTTGCACAGGATTAGCAGGGTTGGCAGGGTTGATTTTCGACTTTGCCAAAAATCAATTCTGCCAACCCTCAACATTCTGCAAAAACCCTTCATTGCGAACGTAGTGAAGCAATCCCACTTTATTACTCTGATATCAATGATTTTAGTGGTTTCAAATAAACCACTTTTTAGTAAATCAATACCTTCTCGTGATTAATAATGTATATTCCTTTTGGAATTCCGTAAAAAGCGTTTTGTCCCGGTCGGATTTGAATGGTTCTGATTATTCTTCCGGAAACAGAATAAACGGGTAGTTCTGTTTCAATGGTGCTTTTTGCAAATAAAATACCGTTGTTGGAGAAGAAAACCAGTTCATTTATGGATATATCATAGATGTTTGTTGGGACTGAGCTAAGGGTATGACTTAATCCGGAGGAAGTATAGTATCCACCATTTACCACATCAAAACCCACACTTGAGGGAGCCTGATTATTTCCGTCGTTGAAGAGTACTTTCCAGTTAGTGATGGTTCCTTCAAAGGTGTATTTGTAGATGTTGTTTCCCAGGTTCGTCATACCTGATCCCGGCCAAGCTGAAGTGACCATTACCACGCTTCCATTGTCATCGTAATAGATGTAAGTATTTACATCATTCCCCCAATGGTCCGGGGCTTCAAAGAAAATTGCCTGCTCATTATCGTAAAGAACCGGTTCTGTGGGTTCCACAGGATTTTCTGCTGAAGCCAGTAAAGGTTCTGTTTCATCCGGGTAAGTTCCAGGATTGGTTTCAATAGGACTGCTTGAATAAAGGTACTTTCCATCTTCTCCCACCTTTCCGGGTGCCGGTGTTTGTGGGGTGTCTAAAACGTATGCTCTGATATTTCCCTGACCTGAAACAGAAATTGATAAAGTGTTGTTGGAAACTGTTTTAACATCTCCTGTAATCACATCGGTATATGTTCCGTTGAGGATATCTGAGAATGTGGCATTGCCCGATATGGCGACCAAAACATAACTGTCGGTCGAAGCATCTGTATATCTTCTTTTAAATGCGATACCGGAACTGTTGATGTTGGCTGTTGAATACTGCCCTTTGCGCAGAGCCGGTACTGCCATTCTGATTTTGCTCAAACGTTGAATGTGTTTTGCCAGTGGATGTTGAAGGGTGACGGCCACGTTGCCTGAAGCGTTGGTGTAATCTGCAAAATCATTTACTGTGAGGTTTCCCGAGATATATCCACCGTAATAGGCGCGTCCCGACTCCTTTAATGGAATCGTAGGTCCCTTGTCTATGGGATATCCTTTCTTAAACTCTATTTCACTTCCGTAGTAAAGACAGGGGATTCCGCGAAATGTGTACATGAGTGACAAGTTTTCGGCCCAGACGCTTTGGGGTTTGGCAAAACGTTCACTTTCGGGTGCCTGGTCGGGGGCATAGTCGTGCGAATCGACATAGACAACGTTGAATGTTGGATCGTTATAGGTGTGATCTCCTCCCGTAGCCACTCCAAATGCAGTGTTGGCGCTTTCAAAGTTCCAGTGCATGGGGAAATCGATGACATTAAGTCCTGAGTGCATGGAATAATCGGGAGCGTGGTATTCATTTCCGTTCAGAAATGCATTGTCTGAAACAGGCTGTGTGCCGGTATTTGTGTTGTCATTGTAATTGGCAATGCATGATTGTTGATTGGTAAAGGGGAATTCTCCCCCGGGAACGTGCACATCCATATATTCTGAAGGGTCATCGTTCCAGGTATATGATTGTGAATCTTTCCACGTGTAAAAAGGCGTTGACATAGGAGGTGTACCCCGGTACCAGTAATTCCGGTCACGGGTGCAGATCTCAGCAAACATAAAGAAGTTGTTGTTGCCAACAGCTTCGGCGGCTGCTTTAAAAGCCGGATTAAATACTTTATTGAATACCAGTCTGGAAATATGTCGGCCTGTATCAATGCGGAAACCGTCCACGCCCATCTCGATAAATTGGGAGTATGCCTGGACTATGTAGTTGTAAACAATAGGGTTTTCGGTATTCAAATCCACGCAATCTCCTGCTATTTGTGCCCACTGGGAGGTGATGTCATCCCAGTTGAAATTACCGAAATGGTGATAGTGATTGTCTGAGTCATGATTCTGACCATCGGTATTTTTCATGAGTGCCAATCGTGCCTGGTATTGTTCTCCGGGTGTTAGATTGTCATAGTTTTCGGGTAGTTTTTCCGGTATTTTTACCATGCAGGCATCCGGATCGGCCAGATCAGCTGTATAATCCTTTTCAAACATGGGGGAGAGAAATGCCTCACCGAAATTTCCGGTATGGTTGAATACCACATCCAGGATGATTTTCATGTCCCGGTTGTGTACTTCATCAATGAGATCCTGAAAGAGCACATCGTCTGACTCATAGCGGGGATCCACTTTTTCGAAGTTCATGGCATGATAGCCGTGATAATCATAGCCGCTGGCATTCTCCACCACCGGAGTAATCCAAATGGAGGTAAATCCGAGAGCCTTGATGTAATCGAGCTTTTCTATGAGCCCTTTAAAATCACCTCTCCAGGCAGGATCCCCCTGATTCAGGCTTTTGCCATCCCAGCATTGTACATTGTTTTCGGGATCTCCATCATAAAAACGAGTGGTCATTACGAAGTAGATGGTTTCATCGCGAAAGTCGGTGCGGGAAAAATCCTGGCTGAAAGTCAGGAAGGATTGAAAGGAGAATAATAGTGTTAAGGTTAGGAATAGGTCTTTAAATAAGGATTTCATTTTCTCGGTTTTGGTTAAATTAAACTTGAAGAATTACCGGACAGTCTGTTTTTGCAAACTGTCCGGAATGGTTATGAGAAAAAGCGGGTTATTGCTTGATGAAACGGCCGATGGTCTCTTTCCCTGTGACATCCTGAACGATGATGAAATAGAGTCCTGGTGACAGATGGGAGACATCAATTCTGGTGTTTTGGTTGACAGCTTCAAATAGATCCGTGATATTTCCGTTGATCGAAGCTATCGAGACTTTTTCAACTTGTTGGGATGAAAGTATCTGAATGAAGTTTTTTACAGGATTTGGGAAAATCTCCAATTGATTGCCTGTATTTTCTGTTTTTGCCACCGAGGTTACGACAGAGGGACATTCCACATAATCCGGTGTTGTTCCGGCGTAGCAACTGGTGGATGTAATGCCTTCGATGTTGCCTGTTTGACTGCCGGCTCCATTGTTGAAAATGACATTAACGTGGTTTACCGAAGCCTCAAAATCATAACGATACCATCCGTCCTGGAATTCAGTGATAGCAGTTCCAGGCCAGGTGCCGGTTAATTCTGCTCCTGTGTTATCCCAGGTGTAGATGTAAATATCACTCCATGCTTGAGTGTTTTGATAGGCTACGGATATAGGGGCTGTGGTTGTTCCGTCAGTACAATTTACTTCAATATGATGGAGGTGTCCATCACCATCAGTGGTTGTTGTCGTGCTGAAACAGGCATCTGCATCAATATTGGTGATGTCGATGGTTTGATCGGTACCATCATTGAAAATGACGTTCAGGTATCCTGTTACACTGGAGAAGGTGTAAGAGAACCAGTTATCTCCTTCATTTGTCATGCTTTCTCCGGGCCAGGTGTTGAGCGTACCGGAATCGTCCCATGCATGAACATTTACATTGCTCCATGATGTATTATTATTGTAAAATTTTACAGTAATGGTACTTGTTGGAGTCGGTTCCGGATTGGGGGTTGGGTCTGTGGCGGTTTTTGTCCAGACTGCATAATCCGTTCCGGATGTTTGAAGTGTATAATCTGTGGGAGCATCGTAAGAAGCTGTTCCTATTTTTACAATCAACGACCCGTTGTTTCCGGTTGCAGTGGCTACGTAAATATCTTGTGCACTTTGATTTACGGTTACGTTACTTTCGCTGTGAAGACCCGCCAGTTTTCGGGCTTCGATGAGTTCATTGATTTTTGTCGTGTAGTTGGCGTCATTCCAGTGATTCATCCATACACAAGGAATACCGGGACTTGACAGAATAAATGCATAAGCGGCTAAAACATTTCCGGTGAATCTGGACGCATTGTCAGACCGTCCGGTATCATGATTATCCACAAAGGTGATTGCATATTTTTTATAGTAATCGTTGTGGATTAGTCCTGCCGGTTGGTTCTCAGTTCCACTTAACCAGGTTAGTTCAGTGAGGTTATAACCGTTATTAAAAGCATTGTTTAGAGCATATTTTGCAGGGAAGTCAAAAGCAGTTGAAGTGGCATTTGTAGCATCAATCCATCCGGTAACAAGATCATAGTTGCCATCCCAGAATTCACCAACAGAAAGATAAGCATTTGCAGAATTGTTGTACATTGCTGTGTAGCCGCCTTCATAACCTTTTACCAGATCATATCGCCATCCGTCGTAGCCGATTTCATTTTTCAGAAAATCCAGATAAGCTTTTATGGTGTTTTGGACATTAACATTTGTGTGATCCACATCCCGGGCAGCCGCATAATTCTCTCCGGTATCAGGGTTTCCGGTGGGGGTGTGATCATAGGCCAGATTTTGATCCTTTACTTCATCTCCTTCGCAAATAGCTTCCAGTCCCCATGAATGAGTCGTACCATTGTAGGTCTCAACGGGGAAATCTACCCAGTTGGTCTCTCCGTTTCGGTGATTGATAACGATGTCGGCAATGGCTTTGGTGCCGTTGTTGTTGAGTGTTTGGATAAGTGTTTTTAGTTCAGCCTGGGTGCCGAATGAACTGTTTTGATCGAAGTAGAAAACGGGAAGGTATCCCATAGAATTAGTGGTTAAGTCGTTTCCACTTGGAGGCAGCCATATCAGATCGAAGTTCTGACCAATTTCGGGCGCCATGGAAGTTAGCGTTGCCCAGTTGCTTGCGGAATAGGAGTCCCAGCCAAAGCCTTGCAACATTATATCAGTTGATTGGGACGGAACCTGGGATTTGGCAAGGGGTGTTAAAGCAAATAGGGAAAAAATTAAAAGTAATTTAATTGTGTAGTAGGATTTCTTCATAATGTAAGAATTTTGGTTTGTTAAAAAATGTAAGTTTAAAATCAGGTAAATCTAATAGTCCTGAATCTTGGATTTATATACAAAATTAGAAACTTTTTAACAAATAAAACAAGGTGATAGTCAATTTTATAGGAAAAAATACTGCAAAGGTTACCGCAATCGTTTGCGGTAACCTTTGCAGTATTTTTGTTCTGGAAAAGGGATTTGAAAAAGGTCCGTGATTGATGAAAGTTAATGTGTGTTAAAATGGAGAGGTGGGGTGAGAGGATTTATGTTATAGAAATTAATTCCACTTGCAGTTCCTTAATTTTATTTGTGCTAAAACATCGTTATAGATAATTTATGAAACGAAGTTCGAGGAAGTCAATAATCCAATCCTGTCAAAAGAGAGGCTTTTCCTATTAGGGAATAAATAATGTTGGTGCGTTTTTAAACCGTCAAAGTTCTTTAAGCAATAACCTGGGGAAGCGCTTCAGGCAGTTGCTATCAGGCTTTCAGTCTGTTTACATTTCGTAAATAACTGTTTTCAGAAAGGGCGTAACGCTGAAATTGGACTTTTTGGGCAAGCACTATGTATAAGGTACGTTAGAACAAGTCATTGATGTGCCTGAATTTTTTCCGGTTACAAGTTATCTATACCCTTTCGGGTTGGTTTTCTGAGCTTTTTGAAGTCTCCCGGAGCCATTCCGGTGATTTTCCGGAACTGGTTCGACATGTGTGCAGGACTGCTATATCCCATGGCATAGGCTATTTCTGAGAAATTCATCTGGTTGTAGGCAATGAGTTCCTTCACTTTTTCAATTTTCTGGCGAATGATGAATTGTTCGATGGTAATGCCTTCCAAAGATGAGAAGAGATGACTCAGAAATTTGTAATCGTGATGAATTTTATCGGACATCCATCTGGACCAGTTAAAGCCTTGATGCAATTTGTCGTGATGGATTTTTTCTATGACCATGGTTTTAACCTTATCCACCATCTGTTTGTTGCGGTCTTCAATTCTTTCAAAACCAATGGATTCAAGCTTTTCGGTAAGTTCAGAGATGGTATCCTCAGAAAGTTCTTCTTCAACTTCGGCCACACCAAGTTCCACCGAAAGGGGGGTAAGTCCCATTTCGGTGAGCAGATCCCTTACTGCCATGATACAGCGTGGACAAACCATATTTTTGATGTGGATGGTAGTCATCTTTTTAAATTATCAATTATCAGTTATCAATTATCAGTTATCAATTACCAGTTATCAATTACCAATTATCAGTTATCAATTACCAAATTGATCATTGATTATTGATCATTGTTAATTGCTCATTGTTCATTGTTTAAGCCCGTTTCGTTTCAATAAAGGTTCTATCGATGGCTCATGGCCTCTGAAAGAAACATAAAGTTTCATGGGGTCTTGGGTTCCACCTTTAGAAAGGATATTTTCCCTGAACTTCTGTGCTGTGGTTTTATCAAAGATACCATTTTGCAGAAACATGTCAAAAGCGTCGGCATCCAGTACTTCAGCCCATTTGTATCCGTAATAACCAGCGGCATAACCCCCGTCGAAGATGTGGCCGAAAGCAGTGCTCATGCAACTACCTTCCACCTCAGGAAACAATTCGGTGCGTTCCATGGCATCTTTCTCGAATTGTGCCACTTCCTGGTTGATTGGCTCTTCGATGGTGTGCCAGGCCATGTCGTTCATTCCGAAACTTAACTGACGAACGGTGGCATACCCGCTTTGGAAATTACCGGCAGCAATGATGTTATCCACCAGCTCACCGGGGATGGGGCCTCCGGTTTCGTAATGCTTCGCCACATCATGGAGCCACTCTTTTTGTTGTGCCCAGTTTTCCATAATCTGGGAAGGAAGCTCAACAAAATCGCGGTAAACCGATGTTCCGGCCATGCTTTCGTAAGTTACATCGCTCAACATTCCATGCAGAGCATGTCCAAATTCATGGAGGAAGGTGGTTACCTCGTTGTAGGTGAGTAATGAAGGTTTTGTGGAGGTGGGACGTGTAAAATTGGTTACCACAGAGATGTGCGGACGTACATCTTCTCCGTTCTCTTTGTATTGCTCGCGGTAGGAGGTCATCCATGCACCTCCCTGTTTACCTTCGCGCGGAAAGAAATCCAAATAAAGAACAGAGAGGAAAGAACCGTCTTCATCAAAGACTTCATAAGCCTGAACCTCTTCGTGGTAAACGGGAATTTCTTTATTTTCTTTGTATGTAAGTCCGTAAAGCCTGTTGGTAAGATCAAAAATGCCCTGTTTGACCTTTTCCAACTGGAAATAGGGTTTGGTCATTTCATCACTCACATTAAATCTGGCTGTTTTAAGTTTTTCTGAATAATAGGCAAAATCCCATCGTTGCAGTTGACCATCAAATCCTTCTTTTTTGGCAAACTCTTCAACTTCTTTCACCTCTTTCTGTGCGAAGGGCAGAGAGGCTTCCAGTAATTCATTCAGGAAGTTTTCCACCCTGGCAGGGCTTTTGGCCATTCTTTCGGTCAACACATAATCGGCATGGTTTTTATGGCCAAGCAAAGCGGCTCTTTCCATTCTTAGAGCCACTGTTTTTTTGATGATCTCATTGTTGTCGCGATCATTTCCGGTATTTCCCCGTGAAGTATAAGCTCTGAACATTCTTTCCCGCAATTCCCGGTTATCCGCATATTTCATAAATGGGAGATAACTGGGGATGTGAAGTGTGAAAATCCAGCCTTCTTTATTTTCCTTTTGGGCTCTTTGTGCTGCAGCTTCAATGGCATCACCAGGCAGACCAGATAAGTCCTTCTCATCCGTAATGTGAAGCTGAAAACCATTGGTTTCTGCAAGTACATTTTCTCCGAATTGAAGAGAAAGTCTGGATAATTCAGATGAAATTTCACGGTACCGTTCCTTGTCTTTTCCGTTAAGCAAAGCACCTCGTCGGGCAAATCCTTTGTAGGTATTTTCCAGAAGTTTCATTTGCTCATCTGTCAGTGATGAAGCGTTTTTATGTGCTTCATACACTTGTTTTACACGCTCAAAAAGTTTTTCGTTGAGCCAGATGTCGTTGGAGAAATCAGAGAGCATCGGGGAAACCTCGCGGGCAATGCTTTGTATTTTGTCGTTGGTTTCGGCAGAATTGAGATTAAAAAAGATGCTGCTGATACGTCCCAGAAGTTCTGCTGCCTTTTCCATTTTTTCAATGGTGTTTTCAAACGTTGGTCCTTCCGGGGTGTTGATAATTTCCTGAATGTCAGCCCTGCCATCTTTTAATGCTTTTTCAAAAGCAGGCATGAAGTGCTCTTCTGTCAGTTGGTCAAACGGGGCTGTCTGGTGCGGTGTGTTAAATGATTTTAATAGGGGATTATTATCGGCCATATCAGATTTATTTTTACATGCAATATTCATAAACGCAATACTTGTAAACACTGCGAAGATAATAATATTTGATCTTTTCATGGGGTGTATTATTTGTAATAATTCTTAATGGTAGAATGTCCTGTTATTAAATGGCAATTTTAATAATTAGGCGGGTTTAAAATTATGATGAAAATCAATGGCTGTCACCTACAACTTAAGCTCCTTATTGGTTTTGGTGCGACCAATAAGAGAGGGGGCGGTGGGGGATCTCACACCCTGACTGCTTCGCCCTCAACCTTTCAGCCTTGTTTACATCCTGCCTGGCTAATCATTTAAGGGAGGGTAGATGAAAAATCTTTAAAAAATTGTAAAGGTTTAAAAAACAAATCAGAGTTGATGCCGTTTCTTTAAGTAAAGAAGAAAATTCTGGTTTCAACGAAACCGGATGGACATATTATCGTAGAAAAAACTCATATAAAGGGTCGGCTATATAAATTGTTGGCTGGTAAGAAGTAATTTTGAAAATCTATGTTTATGAATTTGTTGAAGAGAACTTTAATGGTGGTGGTTGCAGGCTCTCTGAGTATTGCAACAATGGCGCAGGAGCCATTGCGTGATTTTTTTCAGGCAGGGAAGGCAAATGCCGAAGTGTTGACAAAATCCTATTTGCGCCCATATGGCGAGATGTTAGGCACATCTCTGAATGCAGGCTGGTATAATACTGCTAAGGTACACAAGCTGGGTGGTTTTGATCTTACTTTTAGTGTCATGAACTCAGTGGCACCTTCTTCTGCAAAAACTTTTGATGCGAATAATATAGGTTTGTCGAATGTAAGTGTGTCAGGCGACGGAATTGCGCCTACAGTTGCGGGTGAAATGGATTCACGTCCTTCTATTTCACCTGTTGGTGGTGATAGCGAAGGTGTTCAATTTGTTTTGCCCAACGGTTCCGGAAACGACAAATTACCATTGCCCATGCTTCAGGCAGCTGTTGGTTTGCCTTTCAATACCGAAGTGATGGCCCGTGTGGTTCCCAAAATGAAATTTGGTGATGCCGGAGAAGTGAGTGTACTCGGGTTTGGGGTGAAGCACAGTTTAAAAGATTACATCCCTTTTGTGAAAAGGGTTCCGTTTCTTCAGCTTTCACTTTTGGCGGGATATACCAGTTTTGACAGTTCTACGGATATCCCGGGAACTCCACAGGTTGAAGTGACTGATGGAGCATTGGATATCTCTTCCGGTGCTTTTACCTCGCGTCTGCTGGTAGGGGCTAATTTCCCTGTGATAGCCATTTATACAGGTGTAGGGTATGGCTCTGCCAATAGTGATTTTTCTGTAAATGGTCAATATGACGTGAATGTGGAATCGTATCAGAAGACTTTTACCGATCCCTTCACATTGGGATACAAAACTTCTGGCATTGATTTTAATGCAGGGCTCCGGCTACGCCTCGGATTCCTGGCCTTACATGCTGATTATACTGTTGCCGACTATTCGGTGTTGACAGCCGGTGTCGGTATTAATATCCGTTAAATCTGACCAGATCAGTTAGCGGTTTTCGCTTTTTTGGAGGTATCTCAGCCTCTTCGGGCCTTCCAATCGGCAACAACACTGCCGGTTCAATGTGTCCGGGGAGGCTGAGTGCTTTTACCACCTTTGATGGTTCAAAATTGCATACCCAGCAGGTTCCCAGCCCTAATTCTGCTGCTCGCAGTGTGATGTGATCAGTGGCAATGGCCACATCGATATCGGTATGGTCTTTCCCGTCGTTTCCACGCTTCCATGCAGTCTCATGATCTCCACAAATGACAATGACCTGAGGGGCTTTTCTGAACCATTCACGTGGATAAGCTTCGTGAAGTTCTTTAAGTTTTTCCGCTTCATTGACCACAATGAAAATGAAAGGCTGCTTATTGACCGCTGTTGGGGCAAGTCGTCCCGCTTCCAGTACTCATTGAGCAGTTCTTCCGAAAGCAGTTCATTCCTGAAACTTCGAACGGAATGTCTTGTTTGCATTAGAGGTTTAAAATCCATGGTTGTTGGTTTTATTTATACAAATATGCAAAAGTTTTGACGGCCATGTTGGGTTTTATTATTTTTTGTATTTTTGATTAAAATTATCGTGTTCATGTTCTCAATAGTCCGTTAAACTTTTCCAAAACTCTGAAAGTTAAGGTTTTAATACCTACCGAATTGTTTTTGTAAAATTAAGAATTTCAGTGTTGTACGATTTCTTTAACCTCTGACTTCTAAAAATCTAACGATCTATTATGTTCTTCATTCTTTCCAAAATTTTTAACGTACTTTTTTCGCCGTTGGTTTGGGTGTTCCTTCTTTTGTTGGCGGGTCTTTTTTTTTAAAAAAAGGGTTCGGAGAATTATTCACTTTACAGCAGTAGGTATTCTGTTGTTGTTTTCCAACTCTGCTTTGTTTCAGGGAGTGGTGCGACTTTGGGAGTCAACGCCTGTGGAGGTTTCGGATTTATCAGGAAACAACCGGATTGTTGTGGTGTTGGGAGGAATGCTGAGTGAGAATCAGCATAACGGCTTGCCACGTTTTAATCAGAGTGCTGATCGTTTTTGGCAGGCTTTCTATTTGCTCAAAACAGGAGTTGCTGATACGCTGATCATTTCCGGAGGATTGGGGACATTGTTTGATAAGCAAAAGCCCGAAGCTCTGATGTGGAAGGAATATCTTGAAGAGACAGGCCTCCATTCCGGAAATATTTTGACAGAGTCTGAATCGAGAAATACCTATGAAAATGCTTTAAATGCTGCGAAAGTTTTTAAGGAGATGCAGGTATCCGCCAATATAATTCTTGTAACTTCGTCTTTTCATATGCCACGTGCCCGTGCCTGTTTTGAGAAGCAGGGATTTAACGTTGAAACTTTTCCGGCTGATCCGATAGGAAGTACGCGTCCGCTAAAATGGAAAGATTATATTATTCCCTCTGCAGGTGTATTGGAATCATGGAGTACTCTTTTCAGAGAATGGGCAGGCATTGTAATGTACAAAGTGAATGGATATATTTGAATTTACCATGGCTAAACATGTTATTCGCAATATCGGGCTTTTTATCTTGTTGATGATTGTTTCTTCCTGTGATGAGTTGCTGACCATAGATGTGGTCGGGGATGGCAATCTGAAACAGGAAGAACGCAATTTGTCGGTCTTTAATGAAGTCTTGCTTGAAAGTTCAGATTTTGAAGTGATTTTACGCAGCGGAGAGCGTCACAAAGTGCTCATTGAAACTGATTCTAACTTGATAGCTTATGTTTCCACAGAAGTAGTAGATAATCAACTTTTGATAGGGACCAGGACAAATTTTGATATACAGGCCCGTGAGCGGGTGATGCTAACTGTTTATTATCCCGGAGAATTTTTATCTGCAGAAACTGTCAGTGGCGGCTTACTAAAGACTGATTCTCTGGTGCTCGATCGATTGAAATTCTCTGTTTTTGGTGTTTCGAAAGTGCGTACAACGGATACATTAAGATGCGACATTTTTGAGTTGTACTCCGATGGAAGTACCAATGTTGAGATAACCGGCATTTTTAATCAGTTAAATGTGCATCAGCAGGGTAGTGGAAATGTTTTATTTTCCGGTGCTTCGGGTTCCGGGGATTTGTTGTTGGAAGGTTCGGGTAAAATTGATCTGCGGGATTTGTTGATGACAGATGCTGAGATTGAATTGCTCGGCAGCGGCTTGGTACTTTGTAACGTGACAGGTCGCTTGAGTACCAGGATTTCGGGCAATGGCAGAATTTATTATTATGGCCAACCGGAATTTCTGGAAAAAGATATTGAGGGTGAAGGGATGGTTTTACCCGGTAATTAAAGAGTGTTTGTCTATAAAGTACCATTTACTGCGTTACGCTTGCCCGAAAATTACTCATTTACCCGAGTAAACTGCGTGTTTTCGGGCTTCGCAAGCCTTGTAACTGGCACTTTCTTGACAAACACATGACCAAAACCAAATTTTGCTTAGTTTATAGACGGACTTTAAAGAGGCTTTATTGACTTCCTGAATTTGTCAGAAAATACAGTATTTGTAGAAAAATTATATACAGCCACACACAAAACCCTCTGCCAGTGAATCAAGCGCATCTTTTTCGGCTTTTTTTTCAGCATCGGTTCCTTTACATTCTTCACAAACCGGAAGGTTGGTGCGCGCATTGAAAGATTTGTTTTGACTCTGTGACAAATCTTTTTTGCAAACAAAGCACTCCTGCATGATGTTTTTTTGTTCACTCATTGGGATGTTTCTTGTGTTTTGACGGGTGCAAATATAACAAGAAAGTCAACAACCCGGGATCATTTCCATTTTTGAATGAAAGAGCCGTGCGGATCAAATTTTTTGGTCTGGGTTTCCAGATTGAACTTTCTGTTGACGCGGCTGTCCGTTCCCCGACCACTCTGATATGCCCAGTTTCCATAATTGCTGTAAACATCATAGTCGATGAGCAAGGACTCGAACCAGGCAGCGCCCCATTGCCAGTTTACCTTTAATTCTTTGGCAAGATAGAAGCTGACAAGCATTCGGCCGCGGTTACTCATAAAACCGGTCTTTTTAAGTTCGTGCATGAGTGCATCAATTATGGGTTGCCCTGTTTGACCGGATTTCCACATCTCAAAGGCTTCATAGTCGTTGTACATCCCATGGGGAGGTTTTCGGAGTCCGTTGGTGGCAAAGAATTTATTTCCGTAACGCAAAAAGAGAAATCTGAAATTATCCCTCCATATGAGTTGTTCTGTAAGTGTGTTAAAGCTTTCTGAATATTCAGGGTGCTTTTCCTTTTCTTTATGCAGATGTTGGTAAAGGAGTCTTGGTGATAAAGCACCATTGGCCAGCCAGGGAGCCAGAAAGCTGCTAAAATTGGCTCCTTCAAATTGATTTCGGGTGTCGGCATAATGGGCAGCACCTCCTGAGCTTATATACTCCCGCATTCTTTCAAGCGCATTGCTTTCTCCACCTTTGAAAAGCCCTGTTATATCCGGCTTCATCCATTCATTCAAGTCAAGCTCTGTTAAACCGGGGGGCAAAGACATTTTTGATAATCTTCTGAGTTCACCCTCTTCCGGAGTGTCATGAGGTGATGGAATAAATGGTTGGTTAAGAACTTTGTTTTTGAATTTGGTATAATAGAACGGCGATTTTTCTACCGGAAAATCAACCTGATCGGGTTGGTAAAGCATACTTCCCCAATGTAACTCAAGCGGTATGTTTTGGTTTATGCGACTCTCAATGGTTGTCTCTTCACTTGCGATCTCGCGTTGTGCTACTATTTTTGAGCTCCCGGTGTGCCGGATAATTTTTCTGAGAATGGCTGCCGTATCTCCTTTAAAGATATAGAGTGTGCTGCCATATTCATCGAGTGTTTTCTTTAAATCGGCCAGTGACTCTGCAAGAAACTGCTTCCTTAACCTGCCGGTTCTGGGAAAATTCAGTTCCCGGTGCGAGGATTCAAACCAGATATCGTCTGCAATAAATACCGGTATTACCGGACTTCCCTTTGACAAGGCCTTTTTCAGGGCAGGGTTGTCGTGGATTCTCAGGTCGTTTCTGAACCAATAGATTATGGAGGAGTTTGACATATCCTTATTGTTTAATGATGAGTTGTGATTTTTTAAACAAAAAAAACAGGTAAGAGTTCATGAAAAAAGGATATCCGTTAATCAGGCTAAACAAAAAAAGATTTATATTCGCAGGCTTTTTTAATTTTTATACGCTGATGGAAGGACTGTTGCGTCATCGCAACCGTATGGTTGAGCGGAATCGTTTGGAATATGGAATTTCTTACGATGATATCAACTGGATTAATTACCGGGATGCTCTGGAGCTTGAGTTGGAGCGGGACTCCCTTCTGAGTGATCTGAACGATCAAATACAGTTTGGCTATAAGGGATCCAAAACGGATGTATCCCGACTTTCTCCCGGATGTAAGCTTTGTGCTGAGGGCCAGTGGAGCTGCTTGTTTATCAACGGGAAATGTAATTGTAAGTGTTTTTATTGCCCGGCTCCCCAGAATGAATTGGGATCTCCTGTAACCCAAACATTGACTTTTGAAGATCCTTACGAATATGTTGATTATCTGAGACAGTTTGATTTCAAAGGTGTTAGTTTTAGCGGTGGTGAGCCTTTTCTCACCTATGATAAGATGCTTCGCTTTTTAAGGGTTTTGCGCAAAGAGTTTGGAGATCAACTTTACATCTGGGGATATACCAATGGCACTTTGGTGGATGAGAAAAAGCTGAAAACACTCGCTGACGAGGGACTGAATGAACTTCGATTTGACATTGGAGCTACTCATTACGATTTACGGTTTGTAAAACAGGCACTGGGCATCATTCCAAATGTTACCGTTGAAATTCCTGCGGTCCCTGATGAGGTTGACCTTATCACTAAGAGTGCAAGGGAATTATATGACCAGGGTTTGTCTTTTTTGAATTTGCACCAGCTTAGACTGACCCCCTATAATATGGGTAAGTTGATGTCACGCGGGTATAAAGTTGCCCATGGACCCCGCGCCACACTCCCTGAAAGCGAGATTGCCGCGCTTAAAGTTCTGAAAAATTTACGGGCTGTTTCAACCGATCTTCCCGTAAATTATTGTTCGTACGTCTATAAAAACCGATTTCAAAAGTCAGGGCTCAGACACAAACTGGCCCCACAAAGTCTTTTAGAGTGGGAAGATATCACTGAAAACGGGCATATTCGCAATTTGTCGATTGATATGAAAAAATACCCCAAAGCCCTTGTTGAGCTGGAGCAGGCGTTCCCTTCTGGCGAAAAGGGCATCCAACTCGACAACGAATCGGGCCGTTTTCGTTTCAAACTGCAGCATTTGTCCCGAATTCCTGCCTCTTTACCGGTTGAATTGGGCTATCGTGATGTAAGAATCTCTGAAATGCCCGGTGAAATTCCTGATTTCGAGGAAGTGAAACTGCAGGAAACACGAAAGATATTTATTGAAACGGCCTTTGTCGTTAATGATATGGAAATCCTGCCACCCTTACGCGGTATATTGGAGCGAATTGCTCAAGGAAATGCCCGTCCGGAGGAGTGGTATGCCTCAGACCAACTTTTTTGGATTGCCCATTTCGAGATAATTGAGGAAGGGTTATCGGAGTACTATTAATCCCCGCCAACTGGAGGTACCACCATTTTATCCCGTAATTCAGAAGCTTTTTCGGGGCCATAAAGGTTGGCAATTATTTCTATGGAAAATTCCATGGCTGCACCGATTCCCCGGCCGGTTATTATGTGACCGTCTGTGATGGCCGGGGCGGGGTAGTGGTGTGCCTTTTTTAGATGGTGTTCAAATCCGGGGAAGCAGGTAGCTTTTCGACCTTCCAGCAGGCCCATTTCTCCTATAATCATGGGGGCTGCACAGATTGCAGCAATCCATTTCTTCTCCTGGTAATATTTTTTGATTAAATCTGTCAGCCGCACATGATGCTGTAAATTCCGGGCTCCCGGCATTCCACCCGGAAGGATGATGATGTCTTTTGCATCAATGGGTTTGCCCTCAAATACACGATCGCAAACAATGGTCAGTCCATGAGCTCCCGTTACGCTTTTGTCTTCTGTTATGGAAATCAGTTCCACTTCTGCTCCGGCTCTGTGGAGTACATCAGCAGGAGTGAGGGCTTCAATTTCTTCAAATCCCGGTGCAATAAATATGGCTGCTTTTATCATTTTCTTGAATTTTTTAAGTTCCACACAATTCAAAAGTTAAGGATATTCTGGCTTCCTGCCAAAGGAATTCCTTCCTTTTTGAAACAACAAAACACCGCCTGAAAATCATGTTTCAGGCGGTGGTAAAATGCTTTAACAATTTTATTGTCAGGCCACCGACTCACAGTTGGCTACTCAAGAACTCACAACTCACAACTCACAACTCACAACCCACAACCCACAACTCACAACCCACAACTCAGAACTCGGAACCCAAAACTCAGAACTCACAACTCAGAACTCACAACTCACTCCCCCCTCAGGAAGATTTTAAATTGTACTGAATCTGTTCCTTAACTCTTACGGCCAGTGAGTCGTAGGTGTCTTCTCCGGGATAGACCGGCTTCAGAAATTCAATGTCCACTTTTTTAAATGGTTTAGGGAAGAAACTGCCTTTGGGAAGAGCTTCAAAAGCTCCCCGGATAGAGACCGGTACAACCGGAATGTTCAGCTCGCGGCTCAAAATGGCAAATGTCTTCTTGAACTGCCCAAGCTGTCCGTTTTTGGTTCTTGTTCCTTCAGGAAAGATAATCAGGTTTTTATTCCGCTTCAGCACTTCGGCCATTTTTTGGATGGAAGCCTTCAGGTCGTTGTTGAGGTCCATGATGATGATATTGTTCCTGTTCGCGAGGAACTTCAACCATGGAGTCTTCACATGCTTCTCTTTGGCATAAAAATAGGTCTTTTTTATCTGCCTTGTGCGGAGGTAGGATGCCACAAACAACCCGTCAAAAAAGCTTTGATGATTGGGTGCAATGATACAAGGTCCTTCCGGGATGTTTTTCATTCCCCATGCATTGAAACGGAAGTAGGAGTGGAAAAACAATCGCGACAAACGAACCATGATACTTCCTGTAGCCCAGGTTTTGGGGAGCTGCAATGGTACTTTCTCCCGAAGAATGGCTCTCCAGTTGATTTTTTGCTCTTCCACTTTTGTTTTCACTTCTCTTACGTGTTCTGCAAGCAGCAGCACATTGTTGAAGCGAAGCATTTCCACCGGATCAATCTTAACACCGAAAGTTTGGTTGAGGTAAGTTTCAAATCCAACTTTATCAAGGGAATCCAATCCCAGATCCATTTCCAGGTGGTAGTGCGGGAGCACGTCCCGACCTTTTTCCCTGGAAAGGTAATCGGTTATCATTTTGTACTCTTCAAAATCAGGAAGCACTCTCGGTTCAGTACTCTTCTCTTCTTCCAGGGCAAACTCTTCCAGTTTAAATCGTTGGAGTTTGGAAAGTCTTGTTCTTGGCAGATCCTGATCGGTGAGATGAAAGCGCATGATTTTCTTGTACGAAGAGACCTGTTGGTTGAACACATCAATTACCTTCCAGCGCATGATGTCTTCAATGTTCTGTTCTTCTGTTTGGCCGATTGCACTCTTTTCAGGAACAATGACGGCCTGAAGCATATCATCCTTGAAAAACACCCCGCATTCGCGTACCAAAGGCGAATCTTCCAGCTTGGTCTCCAATTCGGAAGGATTGACATTTTTCCCGTTAGAAAGAACAATGATTTCTTTCTTTCGCCCGGTAATAAACAGATAGCCTTTCTGGTCCACATGTCCCAGGTCGCCGGTAAAGAGACGACCCTCTTTTAATACTTTATCCGTCTCCTCGGGTCTGTTGTAGTAGCCCTGCATAATTTGCGGACCTTTGATGGTAATTTCTCCGTCAATACTCTCAATAATGGTTCCTGGAAGAGCTTCTCCCGGCGAGCCAATGAGAACACGCCCGGGACGGGTAAAAGTAATCATTGGTGCAGATTCTGTCATTCCGTATCCTTCCAGCACCTCAAATCCCAGAATCTGATAGTCTCGTGCAACTTCGGGATCCAGCGCAGCTCCTCCGGAAACCAGATATTTCAGATGACCACCCATTTTTTGATGGGCAGCCTTAAATATGGTCTTGGAAAAGGAGGGACTGTTCAGTTTTCCTGCGATGGAAAACAGAAGTCTGGCAACTGCACTAGCATTGATTTTATCTTTAATACCTTTGCGGATGGCAGCATACAGTCTTGGTACTCCAAGGAGAATGGTGATTTTATTGTCCTGAAGTGTTTTGATGATATCTTCGGATGCCATGGAAGGGCTTATGGCAACGCTTCCACCGGCGTAAAGAGGAATAATCATGGTTCCCATCAATGGGAAAATATGATGCAGCGGAAGCAGCATCAGTGTCCTGCTTGCCGAAGTGAAAATTTTAATATCGTGGGCAACGCCTTTGATGTTGGCCATCAGGTTATTGAAAGACAACATGACACCCTTTGGGCTGCCGGTGGTTCCCGAGGTGTAAATGATGACAGCGGTCTGGGTCTTATCAGCAATTTCTATATCGTTGATTGATGACTTCTCCTGCTGAAGAGTAATTTCGTCTGCAAGGATGATTTGGTTGTCAATGGCCGCTTTGGTAATGGCCTCTTTTATTACCGGCAGACTGCCTGCAGAAGTGAAAATCACTTCGGGTTGGCAATCATTGAGAATAAAGGCGACCTCATCGGGGGTAGCCAGATAATCTATGGGTACTGCAATTCCCCCGTTTTTCCAGACTGAATAGAATGCGTAAACCCATTCCGGTCTGTTTTCCATAAAAATAGCAACCCTGGCCCCTTTGCTGATGTTGTATTGATCTGCAAATTGTTCTATGTTTCCTGTCAAACGGCTATAACTAATGTAATCACTTCCGTAAGTGATGGCCGTTTTATTGCCCATGTTCTTTAGCATACTCTTATATCAATAATTGAAGCCGCAAAAATAGATATTTTGCGGCTGTTTGCACAAATGCTTTAATAATTAAACAATTATTATGCCATTTGGTTCTGCTTGTTACTTCTTCATTTTTACGGGTTTGGACTTGTCGGGAAGGATGAGGTTCAATAAAACGCCGGTTACTGCTGCCAGACCGATTCCGGCCAGTGAGAAATTGCCAAACCGGATGACAGCACCACCTATTCCTACGGTTAGAATCACTGAAATAATAACCTGATTACGTGTTTTATTGACATTTGTTTTAGAATCGATCAGCGTTTTTATGCCAACACTGGCAATCATACCAAACAGCAATAGCATAATGCCGCCAAGAACGGCCCCCGGAATGGATTCCAGAAAGCCACTTACTTTTCCCAAAACGGAAAAAGCAATGGCGGTAATGGCTGAAATTCTCAAGACCACAGGGTCGGTAACCTTGGTGAGCGAGATTGCTCCTGTTACTTCTGAATAAGTGGTGTTGGGAATACTACCCATACTTCCGGCAACAGCGGTGGCAATTCCGTCCCCCAGCATGGTGCGTTGCAGCCCCGGGTCCTTAACATAGTTTTTACCTGAAACTGCGCCAATGGCGTACATGTCGCCAATATGCTCAATTAGCGGGGCTATGGCAACAGGAACCATATAGATAATGGCAGACCAGCTGAAAGTTGGTGCCTGAAATGCAGGTAGTGAAAACCAGGGGGCTTCCGTGATCTTTGTAAAATCTACATCCCCTGTAAATATAGAGGCTACATATCCGGCGATGATTCCCAGGAATATGGGGATCAGTTTTATCATACCTTTGGCAAAAACCACAACTATAATGGCAGTAAGTAGTGCTATCAAAGCCAGAAGCCAGTTTTGCGAGGCCATATCCACACCTGTTGAGGCCAGTGATAGACCAATTACGACAATTACAGGTCCTACCACCACCGATGGAAACACTTTGTCAATCAGAGCAGGTCCCCGCCATTTTACGATGGCCGACATGATGGAATAAACGACTCCTACAGCGATTATTCCCGACAGTGTTCCTGCAAAACCAAACAGTCGGGTGGCCTCAACGATGGGAGCTACAAACGCAAAACTACTTCCCAGGAAAACCGGTACTTTTCCTTTGGTGATAAGATGGAAGATAAGTGTTCCGATTCCTGCAGTAAACAATGCAATGGATGGGCTAATGCCGACTAACAGCGGAACCAGGACTGTGGCTCCGAAAGCTACAAATAAAAACTGGATGCCAAGAATGGTCTTTCTGGGAAAGGAAAGCGGACGATTTGAATTCATTGTGTTTTTTTGTTGGTTTAAAATCGGTCACGAAAATATAAACTCTTGATGTAAACACTTCTATAAATTGTTAAAAACTTTTCACAAAAGGTTGTAACTTATTTCCCCATGATGGCGTCAGACTTTTGTTTGAAACTTTAAATTTACTGATATGAAGAAAATGTTTTTGATTTGGGCTTTACTTTCCATAGTTGTTGCCGGAGGATTTAATACGGTTGCAGGCCAGGAGAGAGAAGAGCGCCGGATCTCCGGATCTTTTGATGAAGTGAGCGTTTCCTCCGGGGTGGACTTGTTTTTAAAGCAGGGGGAGGACTATGAAATTATTGTGGAAGGAGATGGTGATGCAATCGATAATCTTGTAACGGAGCTGGATGGAAGTCGTTTGAATGTTTATTTCAAGTCAAGTTTTTTTAGCTGGTTTTCAAAAGGAGATGTAAATGTTTATTTAACCATGCCTGACGTTTCAAAATTGTCATCCTCGGGAGGAGCTGATTTGAAATCAGTAGGGGAGTTGAGGACCGATCGCATTGAGATTAATTCCTCAGGAGGTGCAGATGTTGAAGTAAGTGTGAGGGCTGCCTCCATAATTCTGCACTCAAGCGGTGGTGCGGATCTTAGTATTGAAGGCCAGACAGAGGTTCTCCATGCAGAGTCAAGTGGAGGTGCCGACATTAATGCCAGGGAACTTCATGCGAAGAAAGTTTTTGCTTCCGCTTCAGGCGGTGCCGATATTGAGGTATATGTAACTGAAGAGATTGAAGCTTCTGCCAGTGGCGGTGCCGATGTGGACTATTATGGCTCCGGAAAAGAAGTAAAGATAAGCGAGTCGGGTGGAGGAGATGTGAGAAAACATTGAACTGGTTCAGACCCGTTTGATCTATCGGAGGTCCCTGGAAGGGGCCAATTTGAATTACCCCGGGTGGGTAACCCGGGGGTAGTTTTGTTTATTACAAAAATCTGTCATTGCGAGGGCTCAGCCCGAAGCAATCGTTAAACATTCACACGCAACTATAAACTTAAGCCATATTTTGTCGTAAGTGCTTGTTGGTATAATGATAAAAAAAATCCGCGGGAAATTCATCCTGCGGATTTTTTATAGAAGAGCGTTTACCGGGTGCGTTCAAATTATAGACAAAGGGTATGTATGGTATAGGTAAAGGAACGCGTTCCACAGCAAAGCTCCTGTGCAAATTCAATTTATTGTTTCGGCTAAGAAACTATTGCAAAATTAAACAACTCCCTGGGCAAGCATGGCGTTTGCTACTTTTATGAAACCGCTGACGTTGGCACCTTTCACATAGTTAACAAATCCACCTTCTTCCTTACCATGCTTAACACAGGCGGCGTGAATATTTTTCATGATGGTTTTCAGTTTTTCATCCACTTCTTCAGGTGTCCATGAAATGCGCATTGAGTTTTGAGACATTTCAAGTCCTGATACGGATACTCCACCTGCATTGGCTGCTTTTCCAGGTCCGAAAAGGATTTTCTTCTCATGGAAAAGATCAACTGCCTCCGGAGTAGAAGGCATGTTGGCTCCCTCTGAAACACAGATACATCCGTTTTCGATAAGGGTGTGTGCATCGTCTCCGTTTAGTTCATTCTGAGTTGCCGAAGGTATGGCTATGTCACATTTAACGCTCCATGGTCTTTCACCTTCGTGATATTCAGCTTCTGGATATTTTTCTGCATATTCTTTAATCCGTCCGCGAATAGCATTCTTAAGCAACTTAACGTATTCCAGTTTCTCTGCATCAATACCTTTGGGGTCATAGATGTATCCGCTGGAATCAGAAAGGGTAACAGGTTTTCCGCCCAGCTCAAGGACTTTTTCTACAGCATACTGGGCAACGTTTCCTGATCCACTCACAGTAACAGTTTTTCCCTTGAAGCTTTCGCCTTTGGTTGCCATCATTTCCTGTGCAAAGTAAACAGCACCGTAACCGGTGGCTTCAGGACGAAGCGGACTTCCGCCCCACTCAGCACCCTTTCCGGTAAAGGTTCCCTGGAAGGCATTGGCCAGACGCTTGTACTGACCAAAAATGAATCCGATTTCTCGACCCCCAACGCCAATGTCACCGGCTGGTACGTCTGTGTTGGGGCCAATGTGACGCTCCAATTCAGTTACGAAAGACTGGCAGAAACGCATCACTTCATTGTCTGATTTTCCTTTAGGATTGAAGTCTGATCCTCCTTTTCCTCCACCCATGGGGAGTGATGTAAGGCTGTTTTTAAGTACTTGTTCAAAAGCAAGAAACTTCAGGATACTTTGGTTTACTGAAGCGTGAAAACGAAGTCCTCCTTTGTAAGGCCCGATGGCGCTATTCATCTGCACACGGTATCCTTTGTTTATCTGAATTTCGCCCTGATCATCAACCCAGGGTACACGAAAACTGATTATTCTTTCCGGCTCAGTCATTCTTTCCAAAACCTTGTTTTTCATCAATACAGGATTTTCAAGAATAAAAGGAGCAAGGCTTTCTACTACTTCATGAACTGCCTGATGAAATTCCGGTTCATTTGGATTTTTGGCTTTTACATTGGCCATAAAATCCTCAACGTACTTTAGTACTTTCGAATCATTCATAAGAAATATGTTAGAGGTTTTGACTTTTTGGATGTGCAAATGTAATAAAAAATGTGTTTTTACTTAATAAAATGAAGTGAAAATGTGTTTTTATTGATAATTTGTTGAGTAATTCGCATTTTTTCGAGACAAAACTCTGTTTTAGTATTATGTTCGGGTAAATTTAGTACAACTTTCGGCAGGTCGTCAAATTATTTTGGAGTGTGGGCTGCTTATTATGAGGATTCATATTTTTATCGTTAATTTGGTTGGTGTTTGCGCATTCTATGAAGAAGATTTATTCTCCTATAATTGAACTATGTTGTATAAACACCTTGTATTTTTGATGATCACGACGATGATTATTTCGGGTTGTGACAATAAGGATAAAGTGAGTCTCAGAACCGGCGATTTGCTTTTCAGGGGCAAAACACCATCTGCTTTTTCCACAGCCATTGATGATGTTACGCAAACCGATGCAGGCAAGCATTTTTCTCATGTGGGACTTGCAGAGGTGGTGGATGAAGAAGTTTTTGTCATTCATGCCGAAGGATCCCGGGGCGTTTGTCGTGAGCAGTTGTCGGATTTTATGTCTGATCCCGAAGGGAATCAGCTTTATGTGGAAGCTTATCGTTTGAAAGGAGACAAAAAGCGTGTTGTTGATTCTGCTTTAGTGAGAGCTTCATCGCTGATTGGAGAGCCCTATAATTATAGTTATATTATTGAGGATCCCGGGTTTTATTGCAGTGAATTAATATGGTATGCATTTGCAACGGACTCTGTTTTTTCTCTGGAACCCATGACTTTTAAGGATCCGGCTACCGGAGAATTTCATGATGGCTGGAGGAAGCATTATTCCAGACTAGGGATTGAGATCCCAGAAGGACTTCCGGGATGTAATCCGAATGGTATGGCTGCTTCTGACAGACTAGATTTGCTGGGTGTTGTGGAGTCTCAGCCTTAGCTACAATCATAGCCACAGCCTCAGCCTCAGTCACAGCCACAACCTCAACCTCAGCCTTGCCATCAACCTTAGCCTCAACCTCAACTTTAGCCTCAGCCTCTTACTGCTACGGCGGTAAATAAATTTCATGAATTTTATTTACGAACAACCATGACTTATAACGTATATCAGATTGACGCCTTCACCGACCAGACTTTTAGTGGCAATTCTGCAGCTGTGGTGCCACTAGACACATGGCTTCCTGATGAAGTATTGCAAAACATCGCTATGGAGAACAACCTCTCCGAGACAGCTTTTTTTGTTCCGGAAGAACGGCAATATTACATACGGTGGTTTACCCCTGATGTGGAAGTTAATCTTTGCGGACATGCTACCCTGGCATCTTCTCATGTGCTTTTTAAGCATTTGGGATATGCCGAAAAAGAAATCAGGTTCAGGTCCAGGAGTGGAAATCTGACCGTTCAATTAAAAAATGAGCAATATGTGCTCAATTTCCCCGCCGACAAACCGGTAAAACAAAGCTATTCCGAAATGTTTTCATCGTGTTTTGATCGTGTTCCTGATGCTGTGCTGAAAGGAAGTGCTGATTATCTTTTCGTTTTTAATGATGAGCAATTTATAAGAGATGTCCGTCCCAATCTGGATGCCATTCGCAGGCTAAATGCTGAAGGGGTTATCATTACTTCCCGAGGCAGTAGCAATGTTGACTTTGTTTCCCGGTTCTTTGCACCTCAACTGGGCATTCCTGAGGATCCTGTTACCGGATCGGCACATACCGTTTTGATTCCTTACTGGTCCGAAAATCTTAAAAAAGATGAGTTTCTTGCCCATCAGGTTTCAAAAAGAGGAGGTGTTTTGAAATGTAAGTATCTGGAAGATCGTTGCGAAATTGGCGGAAATGCAGTTACTTTTCTGGAGGGTACTATCCGGTTGTGAAATTAAAGGTTAAACGCAGGTAAGCATTTACGGGGGCTCCCGGGTAGTAGTATCTGGGCAGGGAATTTCCGAAAGAAGGGGCATTAACCAATACCATGGCAGCGTAATGCTGATTGAAAAGGTTGTTGATTCCTCCCTGAAGAGATGCATAGGATGAGTTTCCCGTATGGATGCGCCGGGAGAGAGACAGATCAAAAACATGATGACCGCCGTACTTTTTTGTGTTCGCATCATCAAGAAATAGGGAACCTGAATGTTTCCAAGTGAGCTGAAGATGAGTAAGATCTTTATACCCAATTTTTAAACCTGAACGCAGATATTGCTCCGGAACACCCGGTAGTTGATTACCGGAGTAATTTGTGTCATCATCAATGAACGTTTTAAATTTGTTTTTCATCCAGGTATGATTGATGTTGAGGGTGGCAGACCAGGGGGAAAGCCCGGAAATAATTTTCATATTCAACATCGATTCTATTCCATAGTGGTTGGTTCGTCCTGCATTGATCCCATAAAAGATTTCTTCGGTTTCTCTTTTGGTAACCAATAGGTTGTTTAAAGCAACGTAATAGGCTGTAATGTCAAAATTTAAGCGGTTGTTGAGCAGGTTGCCCCTGATTCCGGCATCGTAGTTCCACCCTTCTTCAGGTTGCAGATTCGGATTAATATATCCTTCCGGAAGTAACGTCTCTTCCACACTTGGAGGCGAAAAACCGTGACCACCGGAACCGTAAACGGTAATTTTGGTGGTTAAATCGCCGGTAATGCCAAGACGAGGTGAGAAAACCGGATTGTAACGGTAGTTTCCCGAAATATCTTCGTCATCGGAGAAATTGTCTGTCAGTTGAAATTTCAAAAAATGAAGATTGCCACCAGCGGTTAATTGCCATTTGTTGGTAAGACTAAAATCTGCTTTTGCAAAGATATTTACAAAAAAGCGGGTTTCAAGATTGTCGGAGAATAGCTCTCCGGGTGTGCCTTCATCTGTCTCAATGAGTTGCCAGTCGTATCGTTCATTGAAAACTTCGACTCCTGAAGTGAGTCTGCTCTGACCAATGTTGATAGAGAATTCATCCCGAAAACCATAAGTCAGCATCCGGTCGTCGAGAATGTTGAAAGGCCTGCTTTCATAGGCATTGATGTGATTCAGGAAAACCGAGATTTTATTGGTGCTGTTGTTGAAGTCTGATTTTAAAGTCAGACCGCTGAGCCATTTATCGTATTTTTCATAGCCGCTTACAGCGAGCCAGTTGGCTGCTGCTTTGTGTGGTGAATCCCTGTAGTCGGATTCGTTGATGGAACTGGGAATCTGAGCATTCAGACGCGTATAATTGGTTAAAAAGAAGAGTGCATGATTTTTGAAATGATGCCGGAACAAAAGCTGCCCGTTCCAGCGATTATAATTGCTGTTCTCTCTGAATCCGTCGGTTTGCGTATGGGCAATATTGGCCTTCACAATGGATCTGTTCCTTCGCAAGCCTGTATTTACCAGGGCTTTTGTTCCGTCAAAGGGGCCGTATTGCATTACTGTTTCTGCGGAAAACGGAGTTGTTTGCGTGTGGTCGGGGTGAAAAATAATGACTCCTCCCAGACCACTTCCGTACAATGCTGAGGCAGGGCCTCTTACAATTTCCGTTCTGGCAATGTTACTCATCTCAAGGTCCTCCACAGTGGTGTTTCCATCTCCCGAAGTGAGTGGTATGTCATCCAAATAAGCTCTTATGCGGGTGGTAGCATAGGGGGAGCGACTGCCAATGCCACGAATCATTATACGTCCTGTGTTTAGTGCCCCTTTTTGCATGAAAACCCCCGGCGATTGTTCCAGTATTTCTATTGCCGAAAGATTGGGCTGTATGGAATCGGCAGTAATGAGAGAAAAACCTGCAGGGACTTTTCTGCTTCGATAATTGAGAAGTGGTGCAGAAACGGTAATTTCATCTATGTTATGTTCTGATGGTGTCAGTAGAAAAAACAATTCGCGGTTGGGTGATATATGTTCCCTCATGCTTTTGTAATCGGGATGCTCCACGATTACCCGAATGGAGGAGTCTCCCTGAAACGAAAAATGTCCGGACGGTTCACTGATAGCAATTATTTCGCCGGAGTGCTGTATGGTGGCTCCGGATATAGCCCTGCCTGTTTGGGCATCGATGCAACGGCCAAAAAATTGCCCGTAACTACCGGTGGAAAAAACCGGTAGTACGAGCAGAAAGAGTATTCTTAAAAATAATTTTATCAGTGTAAAATTCATCTAAATCATTGGTCTGATGGAACTCACATGTAAAAAAATATACATTGTCTTTTGTGGCATCCCTTGCCATGCTCGTTTCATCCGTATAAAATCTGTCTATTATGGTCGGACGGAACTCGTAATCTTTTTATTTGTGTTCTTATGAGGCAATCACTTCGTGTTCGTTAAATATAACGTTGATTTCCGTACGAGACTTTTCAACCCTTGTTCACTAATTGTTGTGAACTTCCCTTTCGGGGGATTTAGGAACACTGCTTTATCAATTCACAGGAATCAGCCTAAAGACATAGCCCGGTTTTTCGACCCCAATGTAGAGGTAACCGTCCGGACCTGTTTCTATGGAGCGCACGCGACCTGCTTCTCTAAGCAGAATTTCATCTTTTACTGCTTCCTGATTGTTTAAGGACGTACGTACCACATACCTGAAACTCAATGATCCTGAGAAAATATCGTTGGCCCACTGAGGATAAGTTTCAGCATCCGCAAAAGCCATCCCGCATGGAGCAATGGACGGCGTCCACTGCAGTACCGGTTGTTCCATGCCTGCCTTGACAGTATCTTCAGTAATGATGGTTCCGTTGTAATTGATGCCGTAGGTAATCTCCGGCCATCCGTAATTTTTCCCTTTCTCGATGATGTTGATCTCATCCCCACCTTTGGGACCGTGTTCTGTTTCCCATAAAACTCCTGTTTCGGGATGAAAAGCCAGTCCCTGAGGGTTGCGGTGACCGTAGGACCAGATGCTGGGCATGGCGTCTTTTGTATCAACAAACGGATTGTCCGATGGAATACTTCCATCATCATGGATGCGATGAATTTTTCCGCAATGGTTGGTTAAATCCTGTGCATTTGGCGGATTTCCACGCTCTCCGACAGAGAAAAACAGGAAGTTGTCCTTATCGAAGGCCAGCTGGCAGCCAAAGTGTACGCCACTGCGTGTATTGGGTTGTGCCTTGAAGATTTCCTCCTTGTCGATGAGTCTGTTGCCATATAACTGTGCTCTCATTATTGCTGTGTTACCGCCTCTTCCTTCAGGTTTGGAATATGCAAGGTAAATCCATCCGTTCTCTTCGTAATCGGGGTGGAGTGTAATATCCAGTAATCCTCCCTGTCCGTTGGCATACACTTCCGGAACCTCTTCGATAAGTCCCTGGAAAGTTTTGTCTTTAAACCTGAAAAGTTGTCCGCCTCTTTCAGATACGAGCAGGTCTCCACCGGGTAACCAGGTCATTCCCCAGGGAATGCTCAGGCCTGATGCCACGGTATCAATCCGGAAGGATAAGTTTTCACTTTCCACGACCTCGGGAAATCCCGGCCGGTATTCGTGCGCTTCCGCATCGTTTTTGATGTCTGTAAGAATGTGTTCTGCTAATGCTTTCGTTTCCTCTTCAGAGAAAACCTCTCCGAATGCAGGCATTCCGGTTTCATAATCTCCTTCACGTATGATGCGCTCCATTTCGCTTTGAGGCATGGCAAACATAGCTTCCCGGTCTTCTCCGGCGAATCGTTCCATATACATACCGTGGCAGCTGGCACAATAATTTTCGTAAAGTTCTGCTGCCGGGCGTGGTCCGTCATTAGCTTGTTGTGATGTGGAAGATGCACAACCTGTTGATGTGGTGGAGGAAAGAATCAGCCACATAAGAATTGCAAATGCGGAGAAAACTCCCGTGAGGGTAATGTGTCTTTTTTCGAGCATGACGATTAGGTTTTAGAAGTGGAAATGTTATTCGTCAGTGTTTGTCAGAAAGCTATTATCTAAACACTTATTTGCTCCTTTTGTTTATCAGAACTTTAATTCCACTTCTGCCAGAATGCAGTGCGGTTCTCCGGAAGAGTCGGAGGAACTGGCATCAATGGCATCACCCCAATTATCAATGGCCCGCTCCTCCTTTTTCATTGGTCACAACACGACCAATGAAACGAGCATGGCAAGGGATGTCACCAAAGACAATGTATAAATTCCTTGCATGCGAGTTCCATCCGACCTTGAAAAATTAATTTTATACGGATGAAACGAGCATGATATTTTTTAAATATAAATCACAAGAGAACATGTTTAAAAAATATTATGCGAGAGCGAAGCGGCTCCATTCGTTCTCAAATTTTTAATTAGTTTTTTATCAGATAATTACAAAATTTTAAACGAATGAAAAGGGGAGATTGATTTATTATAGTTTTCCCGGGGCGCTGCCCCAGGCTATTGCTTTTAAACCTTCGGTCTTTTAAAAACAAAGCTTCGCCTTTTTAATGTAACATTTTGTAGTTACCTAAATGGGGAAAAACTCACGTTTTGGGAGAACTGAGCTATTCATAAATTACTTTCAAAAATGGATTGTGTTTAGTTTACACCCGGTTAAAGATTAATTTATGATACGAATTTCGATGAAGTCAATGTCCCGCATTAGAAGTGACTTTCTTGAATGGATTAAATTATTTAATAGGCAACCCTATTGGTGATGATTTAAAAATTTATACGAATGATTTTTAGTTTTCGGATGTCTCAAGAACAAATGAATGGATTTAGATGTTTGGTTTTATTGCTAAACGTATAACAATTAAAAAGATAGTTATGGGTAATCGTGAAAAACTGGCCGTAATATGGTCAAGCAGAGACAAAGATGTAGCGGAAAAAGTTGTGCTAATGTACACACAGGGAGCCAAAATGAAAGGTTGGTTCAGTGAAGTTGTGCTGATTGTGTGGGGGCCATCCACCAAATTACTTGCCGAGGATGGTGAGCTTCAGGAGAAGGTCAAAGGTCTTATGAAATCCGGGGTAAAAGTTCAGGCCTGCAGTGTATGTGCCGGAGAGTATGGAGTGGCTGAAGATCTTGAAAAATTCGGGTTAGAAGTTATTCCAATGGGAGAACCTTTGACAGGATACCTGAAAGAGGATTGGAAAGTTTTAAGTTTTTGATTTTGCAGGTTAAGATCAACCGAATCTGTTTATCGTCACGAAAAATACGTATATTTCCATCTGAGATGCTCCTCCATTCTTGACTATTACATGGAGGAGCTATCCTATATTATTTTTCAGACAATTACTTCTATTGACGATGACAGAGCATCTTTCCAACAGGGAACTTGAGGTTCGCGTAAAATACCTTGAAGAAAAACTTGGCTATTTTATGGATGAAAACTCAAAGAGTTCCTTTTGGTCTATGGATTATAGGTTCAGAATTTTGGCTGAAGCTGCCTATGAAGGGATTTTTATTCTCGAAAAAGGGTTTTGCATTGAGGCCAATCACAGTGGCTGTGAAATGTTTGGTTATTCCTATCAGGAAATAATAGGAAAAGCTGCCTCTTCTGTTTTTATTCCCGAACACCGGGATCTGATCCGAAAGAAGATTGAGAGCGGGGATTCGGAGACATACGAAGCCACAGGAGTTCGAAAAGACGGTACACTTTTTAGCGCCGAGATCAGAGGACGCACTTTTGAATACGAGAATAGAACTTTCAGAGTGTCCACAGTTGTGGATATAACTGCCCGAAAAATTGCGGAACAAAAATTATTGGAGAGCGAAAATAAATATCGGACGGTGGTTGAGAATGCTGCGGATGGAATCCTAATCGGTGACGCCCTTGGGTATATTGTGGATGTAAACGGTAGTTTTCTGAATATGACTGGTTATGGAGCACACGATATTCTTCATCATCATATAAGCATTTTCTTTAATCCGCAGGAGTTGAAAGAGAATCCTTTACGGTTTGATTTGTTGGATCTGGGACAATCGGTTATTGTTGAAAGAGAAATTATTAGTAAAACCGGTGAACCCATACCGATTGAGATGAATTCTAAACGTACCAGTAAAGAAAATTACCTGGCCGTTATTCGTGATCTTAGAGAACGACGTAAGGCAGAAGAGAATCTGAGAGGTATCAATCGGGAATTGAAAGAGGCCAAAGAAAAAGCAGAGGAGAGTGATCGTTTAAAGTCTGCTTTTCTGGCCAATATGAGTCATGAAATAAGAACACCCATGAATGGTGTTCTGGGATTTGCTGAGTTGCTTAAAGACGCTGATTTAAATGAGGAAAGTCGAAATACTTATCTGGATATCATCATTAGCAGCGGGCAACAATTGTTGCATATTATCAATGATGTATTGGCAATCTCAAAAATAGAAACTGGCCAGATGCCGGTTTTATTTTCAAGGATTAATCTGATGTCCACATTTGAAGAAATCCGTCGTTTTTTTGTTCCGTTTGCTTCAGATACCCGTAATCATTTATCCTATGAAGTAGAGGATCATCCGGCATGTCATTCATTTGAATGTGATGAAATGAAAGTGAAACAAGTGCTTATTAATCTTATTAATAATGCATTGAAGTTTACCCATGACGGTGAAGTAAGATTCGGTGTTTACCCGGAGGAAGACCGAATGTACTTTTTTGTTAAGGACACGGGCATCGGTATTTCAAATGCCGACTACGAGCGTATTTTTTACCGTTTTTTTCAGGTTTATCAAGGTGTTAGCGATAATCCCAAAGTAACAGGGTTAGGACTTTCTATTTCGAAGCGATTGGTGGAAATGATGGGAGGTACAATAAGTGTGGAATCGGAACCGGGCAAAGGCTCTCTCTTTTATTTCTGGTTACCGGTACGATGAATAGTCTCTTTAATTTTAATTGCTTTCTGCGTCACTTGTGAATCAGGTGATTTCCGGATTTTGTAAAAAATCCTGCACTCCCTTAATAATCAGGAATGCAGAATTGTGTTTGTGAATTACCAGGATCACTATCCTATTTTGTTCCATTTTTCATGTCCGCAAACCGGACAAACCGGCAGTTCCTGCGAATCGTTGTCAAGGGAAATTTCTTTCCCACATTTTTGACATTTGTAGGTTCCTTTTCCTGGTTTTTCTCCTGAAGTAAACATAAGTGTTGGTTTTAATTAAAGTTTAGCTGTTTTAAGTCAACAATATAGTAAATTTCATAAGGATTTTGCTAATTTTATTGGTTGATATTTATTTGATTTCTTTTACCCATTTAACCTTTACATTTATGAAGAATTTTAAATCTTTAATTTTTGTTGCTTTTATGGCAGGATTAACAATGGCCGGTTGCGGTGGCTCCATAGAAAAAGCCCCGAAGTTACCAATGGAAGATTTTTTCAAAAACCCTGATAAAACAGCTTATCAGATTTCTCCAAATGGTACTTATCTCTCTTATATGGCTCCTTATGAGGATCGTATGAATGTTTTCGTTCAGGAGTTGGATGGCGACTCAGCGGTTCGGGTGACTTCTGAAACTGCTCGTGATGTAGCAGGTTATATGTGGGCCAACGACAATCGTATCCTCTTTTTGAAAGATACCGGAGGAGACGAAAATTATTCGCTCCACGCTGTAAATCGTGATGGGGCCGATATGAAAGCCCTCACTCAGTTTGATGGTGTCCGGACTCGGTTGATTGATGAACTCCGTGATATTGAAGATGAGGTAATTGTTGGCCTCAATCAGCGGGATGCTCGTGTTTTTGATCCTTACAGACTGAATATTGTGACCGGTGAGCTTACTATGCTGGCTGAAAACCCCGGCAATATCCAGGGTTGGGTAACCGACCATGATGGCAAACTCCGCGTAGCGGTTGGAATTGAAGACGGGGTTAATTCAACCCTCCTTTACCGTGATACAGAGGAGGATGCTTTTGAGGTGGTGCTGAAAACCAATTTCAAAAATACCCTGAGTCCTTATTTCTTTACTTTTGATAATGAGAAGCTGTATGCCGTTTCCAATCTGGAGAGAGATAAGGAGGTGCCTGTAATATTTAATCCTAAGACAGGTGAGGTAGAGGAAGTACTTTATGAGAATGACGAGTATGATGTTTCGGGTCTCAGCTATTCCCGAAAAAGAAAGGTGCTGACCACTGCCTCTTATACTTCCTGGAAACGCGAACGTCACTTCTTTGATGAGGAGACCGAAAAACTTTTTAATCGACTGGAGCAAGAGCTGGGTGACTATGAGATTGGTATTGTAGGAACAGACCACGAGGAAGAAAAGGTAATGATTCGTACCTACAGTGATCGATCAATGGGTGCTTATTATTTCTATGATTCTACTACTGATGAGCTGAAGAAGATTTCTGATGTAAGTCCCTGGTTGGATGAAAATATCATGGCTAAAACACTGCCGATCAAGTATCAGTCACGTGACGGGCTGACCATTCATGGATATCTGACCTTGCCTAAAGGATATACCATGGAAAATGCCAAAGATCTTCCGGTAGTAGTGAATCCTCACGGTGGACCATGGGCACGGGACAGTTGGGGATTCAATCCCGAGATTCAGTTTTTGGCCAATCGAGGTTTTGCCGTGCTGCAAATGAATTTCCGTGGTTCGGTAGGTTATGGAAAGAAATTTTGGGAATCATCCTTTAAGCAGTGGGGACTCTCTATGCAGGATGATATTACCGACGGTGTGTACTGGTTGATAGAAAAAGGCATTGCTGATCCTGACCGGATTGCTATTTATGGTGGCAGCTATGGCGGTTATGCCACACTGGCAGGGATGACATTTACACCGGATTTGTATGCTGCAGGAGTTGACTATGTTGGTGTTTCCAATCTCTTTACTTTTCTGAATACCATTCCTCCTTACTGGGAGCCGCTTTTGGATATGATGTACGAGATGGTTGGACACCCCGAAAAAGACAGTGTTCAGCTGCGCCAGACCTCACCTGTTTTCCATGCCGATAAAATTCAGGCACCACTCTTTATTGCTCAGGGAGCCAACGACCCCAGAGTAAACAAAGATGAATCGGATCAGATGGTGGAAGCCTTGAAAGAACGCGGTATTGAAGTGCAATATATGGTAAAAGACAATGAAGGACATGGTTTCCGAAACGAAGAAAACCGTTTTGATTTTTACGGTGCCATGGAGAAATTCCTGGAAGAGCATCTGTTGACGGAAGAGGAGAAATAAAAATTTTCTATTTAATATTAAGGGCTGTCTCAATGATTTTTTTGAGGCAGCCTTTTTTGTTAGTAAAAAACGAAATGCCGGCACTGGAGGTGTCGTATGGTTTTATGAATATTGGAAATTCCTTTCTTTATGATGGAAATTTGTACCCTGCCTTTTACATAAGACAGGCAGCGCAATCAAAGAATTTAATAAAGCGGGTTAAGAACGCCCTACTAATTTGATATGTACCGGCTATATTTTCACCGAAACTTTTCGAATTTGCCGGCTATCTTTAATTTCTGTTTTTTCCGGAACCCCGGTATTTCGCAATTTAATAAACCGGCTGAGCAGATCGAACCAAAAGGGGGCTCCCAAAGAAAGTGCAATGACTGTCAGCAGACATCCAAAGATATAGACAAACCATTGATCAGGTGTCTTTGGTTGAATATTCATATCAAGAATTGATTCGGTTTTTCCGGCTTCGGCCAACAATATTTGCATTTGGTTATTCAGACTGTCGAGTTTGGCGAGATTGTCCTGGTTGGTTTCGTTTACAAGGCTGTAGGTTTGGATGTAGTTGCCGGCAGCCTCTACCATTTCTATCCTGGCTTCTTTATCAGAACTGAGTTTGCGACTTATCTCGATGGTGTTCAGGTTTAGCGGAAACACGATGATGGCAGCAGCAATGAGAGTAATCAGTTGAGTCTTTCGTTTGTACCAACCACTGGCTCTGTCCATGGTGTCATTGAACCATTGGGCAGATAATTCTTTAAACTTTGCAATATCTCCATTGGCTTCATCAAGCATATTGATGATGAGTTTGTGAGTGGGGGTGTCGGGGTTAAGCTTCTCTTTAAGGGTTGTGAGATCAGTGTTTTCGGACCAGGAATAATCAATGGTATTTAGCAACGCTCTGGCAAATGTTGCAGGCTTAATGTAAGAGGGACAACGCTCCTTCCCGTTGTTTGAGATGCGTCCCAGAAATCGTATTTCCGGTTGATTGAGGAATTTCCGGCTAAGGTCCGTCTCCAGTTTGTCACTGGTAGTGGAAAGCAACTGTTTGGTAGTCTGATTTTTATCAGTTCCATTGTCCAGCATCCTGATGATTGCAGTTCTGAGATTCTTTCCGCGTAGTTTTAGAAATGTGGAAATGATTTCGGTGGCTACAGTAGCGATAAGACTGTAAATGCCGTAGGTAAAAGCCAGGCCGATGGCAATATCGAGGGCCGGATTGTCAATCATATGAGTGGTTTTTGAGTGGTTTGGTTTTATTTTCCTCCAATCAGAAGGGCTGTTTTATTATTCTTTTGGTCGGGATATTGTATGGTTAATGTATTGATGACAGAAGTTGTGATTTTCGGAAATTCTTTGACGATACTTGTTAGCAGATAATATCCCATCCATCGCTGTGCAAATCCTGACGGGTCCTTCACAATGGTATGGAAGGACTCAAAGAAGAACTTAAGTACCGACTTTTCAAGGTTTGATTCAACAACTTCATTGTTTTGTATTTGATGGTTTAATAAGTTGATTGCTGAAATAAATTTCTGAAAATGTTTGAATGTCCGGTTATTGGAAATCCCCATAAAACTGTCGGAACCACTAAAATTCTGATTGTTAATCTGTGTTATTTCGTATTGTTTCCATTTCGGGTATTTTTGGGTATAAAGAGGCTGGTTTAAACTTTCAAGGATGTCTTGTCCCTCAAAGGAGTTTAAAATCAGAGGAGTGTAGAATTCTTTTCGTGCTGAAATGAACAAGCTTCTTTGGTCCGATTTATTGGGAAGAATGGAGGCTGCTATTGCCTCGCTGATGGCCTCAATCGAAGCATTTTTGGAAAGAGATTGAATAGTCTGCCGGAAAATTTGGTGAGGTATGTGTAGCTTACATTCATATTCCACGTCTCTGTTTTTTAGAAGGTTTTCCCAGATGGATGTAAAAAAATCTTCTGATTCATCTTCATCAAAGATGTTCCAAACAAGTGCTGTTTGCAGAAACTGTTGAAGATCTTTTTTGTCCCATGGACGTATTCTGCGATCACTTTTCCAGGTAGTCAGGGTTAGGCTGCAATCAATTTCACTGTAGGTAAGTGTGGATTTTGGAGTAGGTGTTTCGGCGTCAAGAGAGGCTCTGACAGTTGCTTCTTCTCCAAAAACAGTAACTTTTCTTTCATCCAGAAAAGCAATCTGAATTGCTCTTTCACGCTCCAGTCCCGAAAGCTTCTCGTCGTAAACAAATATCTGTTTCGTGGCAGATTTGAGTGCCATATTTCCCAAAGAAATTCCGAAAGTGAGGTGTTCTTCAATGGTTAGATTTTTTTCCTGCAGATAGTTTTGTACTTCTATGCCGGGAACATTTTTCCGGGCTTCAGATATGAGATGAGTGATGTTTAATTTGAGGATGTTACCAATTTGCTGAATCAGAAAATCGCCTGAAAGGGTTGCCTCAAGCAGGGTGCTCTGGTTAGCAGCTTTTCTGTACTTGTATTCTACCCCGGCTTCTACGGTCGCGGTAATTGTTTCCAGCACTTTCTTGCGGGCTTCGTACATCTTATTTTTGTAAATATCGAATTGTTCCCGGAGTTGCTCTATTCCCGTGCCATTGAATGCAATTTTATAAGCCAGTTCTACCAAAAAACTATCTTCTTTAAGCTCTTTGGCCTGATTCAGGAAATTTTCTATTTCACTAAAGGGTTTTCCTAAATATGTTTCAAAATAATCATCGATGATCTGTGCTATGCTCTCTGCATCTTTCTCACGAATGCTGATGTTCAGACCGGCAGAAACGCTAAATGTTTTGTCATTCAGAATTTCTTTTTGAAGGAAAAGTTTGAATCTGTCGTCTGCCTGTTTGGAAATTTGTACCCGGAAAGAGTCGTTTTTGATGGCGTTAAAGCCTATTTGAATGGATGGGTTAATTGAAAGCGGTGTTTTGGGGCCTGGTGTAAGTGAAAATACAGGTGCAAAGGCTACAGATAGCAATTTTAGCAGATTTACAGAAATTTCAAAAGTTAAATTGCCGGTAAATGCGTATGCCATAGCTTCATGTACCTTGAGGGAATTGAGTAGTGACGCTTGGTCCGCCCCGGTTAAAAGGGCTGTGAAATGTTTGAGGTCTTTAATCAGTGCTATATCTAAGGAAATATCGTTGGGGTGGGAGGTGGTTTTGGATATTTCTGCTGTTTGACCTGCGGTAATGTTGAGGCCTCCTATATCCCCGCCCTGCAAATCTCCTTCACTTTGAAGCCTTCCCCAAAGCCTGTAGGATAAGAGGGATTGATCTTTGAAAAACTTTTCAGCTTCCCCTTTCTTAAAATAATCCGGGATGGATGCCTCTTTCAGATCCTTTGCATGATTAAATACCTTTAGAGAAAAAGCAGCATCCTGGTGAAGTTCGAATATAATTTCCTTTCCCAGGGCAGGCAGCTTTACCGTTGTGGTTTTATCCAGCTTTAGTTTATCATATATTGTCAGCGGGGCATCGCGGAGGAGATTATTCCGGGATGGAAGATGATCGGGTAAATAGTGGAGCAGGTTCATAAGTTTTGGGTTTTTAAGCAGGTTAAATTTAGCTAAGAATTTTCAATTGTGGAAGTATAAATAGATAAGTAAGGTGTTTTTTCGATTACCAAAGCAACTTGTATGAGAAGTATGGATAGACCATTGTAATGCCATATTCCACTACCTTTTGTTGCTCAAAATCGTAGGCCCAGCCAACAGGAAGAAAGAAGAAATAAAAACAGAGCAAACCATTTGTTGCCCCGTTGATTTATCTTTAGCGGGTTGGTAAAGTTGATGAATGCAAGTAAATTTAATCCTCCAAAGATGATTATTACAAACAGGTTATTGATGTTGGTTAGTGCCATTTCTGAGATTGTTTAAATAGATTGGTCAAATACTTGGTCAAAGATATTTCAAAATTCTATTATGAACCGGGATCACTGTAAAGACGTAAATAATAACAATTTTAGTATTTCGTGTCATCATGAGAGGGAGACAGGGGATGCCTCAAAACCCGGGGCGTTGCTTCGACTATTGCTCTCAGGCTTTCAACTTCCTTACACCTTTTCTGTTTTATGTATAAGATAGGTTAAAAACATTTTTTGCAGAAAGTTTTGTTTGTTGGGATGCAAATTACTGTGCTAAAACAACTAATTTTCCGGTCGCCTAATTTTAACAGTGAAGTTAAGACAGGCAATAACATATAATGAGTATAAGTTGATGAATCTAAATAAAATAGTAGTTGGGAGTGAGGAGTGGTGCAATTTGCCACACTTGAATATTCCTGCCATAAAAGCGAGGATTGACTCGGGAGCCAGAACATCGGCATTGCATGCTGTAAATATTACCCCATTTACCAAAAACGGAGAAGCCTGGGTTAGTTTTGACGTTCATCCTTTGCAGGATGATGGTCGTACAACCATTAATTGCGAAGCTCCGGTGCTGGGTAAGCGAAGAGTGAAAAGTTCCAGCGGTGTCAGTGAGACCCGCTTTGTGATAGAATCGGCATTGGCTGTAGCTGATGAAGCATGGACCATAGAAATTACACTGACCAACAGGGACTCTATGGGCTACAGGATGCTTTTGGGCCGGCAGGCTATGGCCGGAAGAATAGTGGTTGATCCAGAGGCCTCTTTCCTGTTGGGGGAAATGACTTCTCAAATGCTTGATGGTTTTTACAATGCTCATGTTTCGCGACCCACCGGCTTAAAAATAGGTCTTTTGGCCAGTGATCCTTCTTTGTACAGCAATAAACGTATCATGGAGGCAGGACAGGAGCGGGGGCATGAGATGGAGTTTCTGAATATCAAAGATTGTTACATAAAACTGGATGGACGTAATCCGGAGATGCACTACCGTGGCGGACGTATCCTGAACGATTTTGATGCCATTATTCCCCGCATCAGACCCAGTGCTACATTTTATGGTTGCGCCCTGACCAGGCATTTTGAGGCCATGGGGGTTTACACCCTTAATTCTGCCAGAGCAATTACGCAGTCCAGAGATAAACTTTACTCTCTTCAGTTGCTGATCAACAACGGCTTAACCATTCCTACTACGGGGTTTGCCAATTCTCCGCTTGATACCAATGAGCTGATCAGGATGGTGGGTGGTGCCCCGTTGATCGTTAAGTTGTTGGAAGGGACACAAGGCAAAGGGGTGGTGCTGGCAGAGACTAAGAAAGCTGCTGAGAGCCTCATAAATGCTTTTAAGAGTCTAAGAGCTAATATTCTGGTTCAGGAGTTTGTGAAAGAGGCCGGTGGTAAGGATATTCGCTGTTTTGTGGTGAATGGTAAAGTGGTGGCCAGCATTATGAGAACTGCTGCGCCTGGTGAGTTTCGTGCCAATATTCACATGGGCGGGGTGGCCTCCCTCACTAAAATAACCCAGGAAGAGCGGCGCATGGCTATTCTGGCTTCCAAAACACTGCATCTGAAAGTGGCCGGAGTTGATATTATCCGCGGAAAGAATGGCCCCATGTTGCTGGAAGTCAATTCTTCCCCGGGATTGCAGGGCATAGAAGGGGCATCCAACAAAGATATTGCCGGAATCATGATTGAGGCAGTGGAGAAGGAATTGAAGTTTAAGCGGTGCTAAGGGTTAAATCAATTTATTCACTTCGTGGTGAATGTTGTAACGAGGGATATATAGTCCGCTTAGATCCAGGGAAACCGGTTTTTCCGTATCGGCAGATTGATAAATGGCTTCCAGTATCATCATATCTCTGAGTCCCATATCTCCTGTTGCCAGAATGGGGGTGTCCCTGATAATGCTAAGGGCAAAGGCATCCATCTGCCGCGCCTGTTGATTGACATTTGAGAAGTTCATTTCGCCCTCGGTGGTTGTTCCACTAATGTGGCTGTAATTGTATGCCGGTTTCAGTTCCCACCATCCGTTTTCGGCTGTTGTCTTCAGGTAATTGGCATTGTCGGCATAGCTTGTGTTGTGTTTAGATGTGGTGCCATCAGGATATTTAAGCGTAAAGGAGATGGATTGCTCCACTGAATTAAACAACTCTGGTTTGGTTACTTCTCCATATCGGGCTTCCACTTCCACCGGCCATTGCCCTTTGGTGTAACAGGCACCCTGAATGGTGTAGATGCCTATGTCCATGAGTGGGCCGCCACCTGCCATCTGCTTGTCCAGTCTCCAGCTCTTGTTGTTGAGCACAAAACTGAATGCGGCATCGGTGTTGAGCACTTTACCCATTTCTTCTGTCTGCCCCAGTTCCATTGCTCGCAAATGATGAGGTTCGAAGTGAAGCCGATATCCAACAGATAACTTGACGTTATTTTCTTTGCAGGCTTTAATGATGGCTCTGGCATCCTCAACAGTAGTGGTCATGGGTTTTTCACATATCACATGTTTCCCGGCTTTGGCGGCACGAATGGAATATTCGGCATGCATACTGTTGGGAAGCACAATATAAATGATGTCGATGTCATCATTGTCGGCTATGCTGTCGAAATTGTTATAATTATACACATTCTTTCTGGGGATGTTGTATTTTTTCATCCATTGCTCCTCCTTTGCAGGAGTTCCGGTCACAATTCCGGTAAGTTTGCAATGTTTTGTTTCCTGCAGTGCAGGCGCCAGTTGCCCCGTTGCATATCCGCCCAATCCAACCAGCGCAATTCCTGGTATTTTGTTGTTACCATTGGTATTTCCGGAAGTGCTGGCTCCACAGGCTGTATTCAAGATGCCTGTTCCAAAAAAGCCTGCAGCACTAATTATTCCCAGATTTTTCAGGAAAGTTCTGCGATCAGTGTCTTTTGATTGTTTTTGGTTTTCCATGGTGTTGGTTTTTTTGAACGGTATTAAAGGAAATTGAAATACCTGAGGCTGTCCCAAGAGTCCAGTTTTTATGTTATTCTGAGCTTATTGAAGAATCTGCTCGTTTGAAATACAGATGTTTCAACTAAGCTCAATATGACACTTTTTTTTAGACAACGCCTACTGGGGAAACCCCCTGAGCTATTTATTCCAGGCTTTCAGCCTGTTTTTATGGGTAAGGTAAGAAGAATTAACCTTGTTTTCTAATAGGTCTTATATGGTTTAATATATTTTTTTTCTGTTTCTCAAAGCCATAAAACTAACAACCTTTTGATGGAAAAGGTTTTAGCGTCCAGACTATAAAAAAAGCCACCTGCACGAGATGCAGATGGCTGAATATTTGAGAAAGTCAACGATTTACTGAACCACTGTAAGCGCCGCTTCATGTAAATCCTGTACTTGGGATGAGCCGCCAACCAGCAGACGATAATCGCCTGCAAGCGGTGTCATGCGCTGAGCATCGGCATTCCACCATTCCAGAACATCTTCGGTAAGTTGAAATTCTACCTCTACGGTTTCCCCTTTGGGAATAAATATCCTTTGAAAGCCACGTAATGTTAACAGTGGTCCTTCTTTGTCATCAGGCTTCTGAAGATAAAGCTGAACTACTTCTTCTCCGTCATAGTCACCTGTATTGGTAACCGAAACCTTCAAAGACGCTTCTTCATCAGTTGAGATAGATGTTTTGCTTAATTCCGGTTGATCATAGCTGAAGGTCGTATAGCTCAAACCATAACCAAACGGATATAAGGGCTCTCCCTTGAAATAGCGGTAAGTGCGGTTGGCCATGTTGTAATCCTGAAAATTGGGGAGCTGATCTACGCTTTTGTAGAAAGTGACCGGCAATCGACCGGCAGGGTTGTAGTCACCAAAGAGCACCTCGGCAACGGCTTGCCCGCCCGCCTGCCCTGGATACCAGGCCTGCAAAATGGCTGAAGAATAATCAGCTGCTTCCTCAAAGCCGATGGCAGAGCCGGAACAGTTGACCAGAATTATTTCTTTTCCGGCTTCGTGCAGTGCTTTGAGCATTTCTTTTTGAATGGCAGGTAAGGCTATATCTGTGCGGTCGCCACCCTTAAAGCCCGGAAGATCCACGCCCATCTCTTCACCTTCGAGAAAAGGTGAGATGCCGGAAGCAAATACCACTACATCGGCACCGGCTACGCGTGCTACAGATGCGGGAATATCCACTTTGGCCATGTAGCCAATGTTGAAATTCAGTTCAGCCTCTGACATATGGTGTGCAAATTCCAGTTCAATTTCGTAGGATTTTCCTGCCTCCGTTTCCATTTTGTATTCCTGCTTGCGGCCGCCATGACCTGCCCTGTGTTCGAATACAGGTTTTCCGTCTATCAGTAAACGGATAATGCCGTTGACGTAAAAATTGAAGAATACTTCGCCTGACTGTTCCGGCGTAAACACACTTTTGTATTTGGCTGAGAAATCTGTCAGGTTAACTCCGGGAGCAAAAACGGTCGCTCCGCCGGTATGAAAATTGAAAGGCGTGTTGACAATCGTTTCCACATCAGGTTCTCCCTCACGATCGGGATTGTTCCAATATTGTGCCGAAAAGCCCTGTCCTTTTTCACTGATGCACTGGTCGAAAACACTTTTGAAAATGCGGTTGTCCACCCATTCTGTTCCCTGCTCGTAAATGACCTGAGCATCATTGCCTAAAGCATTACGGATTCCCTGTAATATGGTGGTTGTAGCTGTCGGGGTTCCGTTGTAGTTTCCCCATTGCATCAGTGAATCGTTGGCATTGGGGCCCATAACTGCTACAGTTAGTCCTTCTTTTTTCAGAGGCAGGGCGTTATCCTTATTCATCAGCAAAGTCATAGATTTGCGTGCTGCCTCTAGTGCTTTGGCTGCGTGCTCCGGAGAGGAAACTATGGAATGAGGAATTTTTGACCATTCCACCTCTTCATCCGAATCCATTTCGCCGAGCTCAAAACGGGCAATCAGCAACCGTCTCAGGGAAACATTCAGTTGTTCTTCAGTAATCAATCCCTGTTCTACGGCCTCCACCAATGCCGGATAGCTATCCCCGCAATTCAGATCCGTGCCTGCCAAGACGGCATCTGCAGATGCCGTTTTTGCATCAGGGTGGGTGGCATGTGCATTTTCATTATAAAAATCATTGATGCCCCAGCAATCAGAGAGGATCACTCCGTCAAATCCCCATTCATTGCGCAGGATATCTTGCAATAATTGATCGTTTCCGCAGCAGGGGACACCTTCAAAACGATTGTAGGCACACATGACCATGCGTACATCACCATCGATCACCAATTTTTTAAATGCCGGCAGATAGGTCTCATGCAAATCTCTCGGCTTGATGTTTTTGGCATTAAAAGAATGGCGGTTCCACTCGGGGCCTGAATGAACTGCATAATGCTTGGCGCAGGCATGAAGCTTATCATATTTCCCGGTGCGATCACCCTGCAGACCTTTCACTACAGCTGTGCCCAGAACTCCGTTCATAAATGGATCTTCACCGTAAGCTTCCATGCCACGTCCCCATCGGGGATCGCGAAATACATTAATGTTGGGTGTCCACATGGTTAAGCCCTGATATCGTTCACGTTCTCCACGCTCTTTAAAATAATGGTGTTTGGCGCGGGCTTCATCCGAAATTGTAGAAAACACATCCAGTACCATGTCTCGGTCAAAAGCTGCCGCCATACCTACCGGTTGAGGGAAAACTGTTGCTCTGCCGGCGCGGGCCACACCATGCAAAGCTTCGTTCCACCAGTTGTATTCTTTAATCCCTAATCGTTCAATGGGGGCATTCTGATCTACCATTAGCGACACTTTTTCCTCAAGCGTCAATTCCTTTAGTAAATCATCTGCTCTTTCTTCAGGGGAATAGCTGTTGTCCTTCCATATTTCTGTGGTACATCCTGTGCCTGTAAGAAAAAATAGTCCCAATAATAAGATTCCAGGTAGTTTTTGTTTCATGGTTTTTGTTAGCTATGTTTTAATTAAATGATTAAAGGGGGATTGGCTGTTAATCTTTTACAAGACTTTTGAATCAATTGTTAGTGTTCAAAAGGTTTTTGTGATTGAGTGAATGCTTTCTGCAATATACAATTTGTCTTATTTCTTATGGTTTAAAAAATCTAAACGGTCTAATAATAAAGTGTCAATTACAATCTCCAATTCAGGTTGTTAACCGCCAATCTTGTGCAAAATGCTATTCATGATATAAAACGAAACAATTATTGTTTTTAGGGTTGGGTAAAGTTGAATTCAAATATGGGGAAAATTTAGGACATGCCGGAACAGAGCAGAACAAAACATGATTCGACTCGGAAAGTTCGAACGAATTGTTAATTTTATGGCAAAATATATTTTCAAGAAAAAAGAAAGATTCCACTCAGAAATCTGCATAATCTGAATTGATTCAAGACTTTCGGTGGTGTGTTTGAAAGTCCTTGATTCAAAAAAAGATAAAGTGCCATGTTGGGATTTCCTGAATGCAGTTATTGGCGTTTTTATGTGGAAATTTTACAAAACTTAAAACAAAATGATAGGAGCAATAATTGGTGATATTGTTGGTTCGCGCTTTGAATTTGACAATTACCGGGCAACTGATTTTGAATTTTTTACCGAAGAAAGCACATTTACAGATGATACAGTTTGCACCATTGCAGTGGCTCACTGGATATTGGTCTCGAGCGAGCGGGGGGTGACCAGCGCTGATCGTTTTGCCACCACGTTAAAGGAGTGGTGCATTAAGTATCCTGACGAGAGTTATGGAACTCGTTTTTCTCAGTGGATTGCCTCGCCTAAAGATTTACCGGAACCCTACAATAGTTTTGGGAACGGGGCTGCCATGCGGATTAGTCCGGTGGGAGATTATTTTACCTTTCTTGAAGACGCGCTACAATACTCTGACATGGTTACCGGAGTGACGCACAATCACCCCGAAGGACTGAAAGGAGCACGGGCAGTGGTAGAGGCCTTGTCTTTAGCCAGAAAAGGAGCTCGAAAACAAGAGATAAAATCGACTATTGAACGGACATATCGCTACGATCTCTCCGCCGGCTGTGAGACCATTCGGGCGCATAATCAATTTGATGAAACTTGTCAGGTTACCGTTCCTCAGGCGATTGTTGCATTTTTGGAGAGTCGAGATTTTGAGGATGCGATTCGGCTGGCTGTTTCGATAGGAGGGGATAGTGATACCATTGCAGCGATAACAGGCGGTCTTGCAGAAGTTTATTACAAAGAGGTCCCCCCGGCATTTATCCATGAGGTTAAAGCAAGACTACCGGAAGAAATGCAGGAAGTTTTAAGAGACTTTTATAGGAAATTATCCTCAAATGATGAAGAAACTTTTGGAGGCGTTTTTTTAACCTGAACTATTGACCTCGTGGAACTTCGTTTCAAAAATTATTTCACTTATGAATAATCCGAGGTAAGGCTCTAATGATATTTGCTGGTTTTATGAGGCTCAGAAGAAAATTATAACGACTGAATGTTTTAATCAAATATATTATGACAACAATTACAACCAGCCCGCTTGAGGACGGGTATGATTTTTATATTTCAGACAAGTGGGGCAAAGAATATCATTTTAAGATAATATCTTTTGAGGTTCCCAGTGGAATGTTATCATTGGCTGTTGAAGTTGCAGAAGAAACGGAGAGTTACTATCCCCGAAGAATTGAGATATTATCAGATTATGATGCTGATATAGAATTAGCGGAACTGCAATTGAAAGGAAAAGTCAAAGAAGAAATCAATCAAAAGTCTCTAAAAATGGGTGAGGATTGCTCTTTAGATTTGGAAGAAAAAAGTTTGACTGGTGTTATTCTGGCAGATCATGAAGAAGATTGGTCAGAACCCCTGTTCGCTGTAGATGGCAGGAAGATTTCTTACCGGAAGTTTTGTGAGATGATTTCTCTTTATTGTACTTTCAAGTTTAGGTTTGAAATAATAGATCCAAGTGAATAGAATTAGGTATTGAATTAAATTTTTTGACTGGTATTTCTTGGAAAGTTATATCAGAAAGTATGTGGTCTGTTTGTCCTAAGCTGCGATAATGATCCTTCTGATAAGGTCACTCCGCGCCTCGTTTGCCCCCTCACTCTCAGGCAAAAAAAAACCACCCTTTAAAAAAAGGATGGTTTCTTTTGCGGAGAGAGAGGGATTCGAACCCCCGGTACCTCGCGGTACAACGGTTTTCAAGACCGCCGCATTCGACCACTCTGCCATCTCTCCAGTCGAATAACGTATTTGCTTATTCAGTTTGTGAAACCGTGTGTTTCTCTGTCAAAGCGGTTGCAAAATTAGGTGTTTTATTGAAATCACAAAACCTTTTGGGTAAAAAAATCAGACTATTTTTAAAGGGTGGCTTAATCTTGTTGTATCTCAGAATTTTGAGAGGTTGCTTTTTTTTCAAAAATTTCATCCAGTTCTTTGGCCATGGCCACTCCCTGTTTAATCCGGTCGGCCATTCCGATACCGTCCCGGAGGTTTCCTCCCAGCAAAAGACCGGGAAAATGATTTTGAATATCCTCAACAGCTTTTATTCTCTCTCCTGTTGAGGCACCATATTGAGGAATGGCGTGTGTATGGCGGAAAATCCGAAAGAGTTCGGGTTTTCTATCCGTAACCATCATCATTTTTTGCAATTCAGGAAATACCAGTTTTTCTATTTCCTCATCCGTGAGGTTAACCATCTCGGGGTTTCTTACTCCTCCCAGAAAAACCGAAAGTAGTGCTCCGCCTTTGGGGGCCCTGTTTTTCAGAAAGGCGGAAAGAAAAAGAACCCCCAGAACATCGCGATGCTCACGGGAGGGGACAAGACCTCCAAACGCTTTCAGCGGAATGCCGCGCCACTCTTTGTAACCGATGGCTACCTGAACCACTTTGGCGTAAACCAGATTGGTGATTTTCTGTTTTTCATCATCACGGAGGAATGGCAGGATGTTGGGTACTTCGTGTGCGCCAGTAGTTGTAATCAGGGCATCGCTCTCCATTAGTTTTGTCTCGCCCCGGTGCTCAAATTTAGCAGTAAAGATGTTATTGGCAGGACATATTGTGAGGTTGTCACAACCTAACAGAATTTCTTCTTCCTCAAACTTTCCGGTGAGTGCGTTCACCAGATTATCAAGCCCTCCGGCCATGGAGAACATCTTTTTGTTGGCTTTTTTATGGTAATTGTATAATTCCGGATCGTTTTTCTTCTCCCGAATCAGCTCTGAGTGCTTTTTAAAGGTTCCTTTGATAAAACTACCGTAGTTTTGCTCCAGGTTGTAGAGCTTTGGCAGCGCATACCTGGTAACTAACTGGGATGGGTCGCCTGCATATATTCCCAGAATGAATGGATCAACGGCATAGTCGAGAAATGATTTACCCATTCTTCGTTTGACCATTTCGGCAAGTGTCTCATCGGGATTTTTCCCCGGCTTTCTGAATGGTTCAGTTAGTAACCTGAGTTTGTCCCTCCAGGAGAAAAGCGGTGTTTTGATACCTGCTTTCATGCATGAGGGGAGGTCGTGCCAGCGGCCCTCTTTCCAGATAAGGCGCCGTTTAGCCTCTTCATTGGCCGGTTCCACCTCTACCTGATTGCCTAGTTCCTCAAACAGTTCGGCCACTTCGGGATGAGAAATCATGCCTGTGTTTGGTCCGCTTTCAAAGACAAAACCATCTTCCCGATGGGTATGAATAGCTCCGCCGGTTCTGGTATCTTTCTCCAGAATGGTGACTTTCCATCCTGCCTTTTTCAGATAATAAGCCGTGGTGAGTCCTGTGAGTCCTGCGCCAATGATTGTTGCTTTCTTCATAGAATGCGGTGATGTTTTTGGGCCCTGTAAGGGCTGGGTGTTATTTAGTGCCTGTCCATAAAGTCACGGTTGCTTCGTTACGCCATTCCCGAAAAGTACTCATTTACTCAGGTAAACTCCGCATTTTTGGAAATGCCAAGCCTTGCAACCACAACTTTCTGAACCGACACAGCTTCAATTACCATTTTTCCCGACTTTATAGACGGATTCTATTTAGATTGGGGTTGAGACTAAGGTTGAGGTTGAGAGAAACTTAGCTCATAGCTCTTGGCTTATCTCTCATTCCTCAAATTGTCTTAGAGAAACGTTTTTCCCCTGCATTAAGTTTAGGGTCAAAAATGGCTGCGATGTTTCGAATGAGGAAACGACCTGTTGGTGTGACGGTTATCTCCTCATCATCAAAACTGAGTAATCCGTCTTCGGCCAGTGGTTCAAGCTTTTTTGCATCAAAAGCAGTCAAGGTTTTCAGCTCTTCCGCAGTTTTATTGATGCGTCCGGATACTTCCTCCCAGTTTAACCGGTTGTTACACATAATTTCGTTGATGACCTCACGAACTGCAATATCAGTATCATCCATCAGGTAACCCTTTTCTACCGGGGCTTCTCCTTTTTTTATGGCCTCGATGTATGCAGGTACATTCTTGGTATTTTGTACGTAGGCATTGTGCAGCTGACTTATGGCTGACATTCCGAAGGCATAAACCTGTCCAGTGGTGTCGCGGGTGCAATATCCCTGGAAGTTCCGGTGTAGTGTTTTGCTTTTGATGGCTATGCTCAGCGGGTCTTCGGGAAGTGCGTAGTGATCCATTCCGATGGCAATATAACCTGCCTCCAGTAGTGTCTCTCTTGCGTTATCAAACATTTGCATCTTTTCATCGGGCCCCGGAATACCATTTTTTTCCAATGTTTTCTGATGGCTTTTTACCCAGGGAACATGTGCATACGAAAACGTTACAATTCTGTCGGGACGGGCATCTATGGCCTGTTTGATGGATTCATTGAACGATTCCGGCGTTTGATAGGGGAGGCCGTAAATGAAGTCGAGGTTTACCGAAACTCCGTGGTTTCTTAGTATTCGAACGATGTCTTTGACCGGCATGGCTGATGGTTCCCGGTTGGAAGCTAGCAAAATCTTTTTATCAAAATCCTGAATCCCGAGACTCATGCGATTGAAGCCCATTTTTAACAACCGGTCGATGTACTCAATGGTGAGATACGCCGGATTGCATTCGATGGCAACTTCTGCGTTGGATGCCATGGTGTAATTGCGATAGATGGCATTCATAATCCGTTCAATCTGATCGGCAGAGAGCGCATTTGGGGTTCCGCCGCCCCAGTGAATCTGGGTAACCTGTCGCGAGTTATCAATATGTCCGGCAATCAGCTCTATTTCTTTGATGATGGCATCGATGTAATCCTCATACAGATTGTTGTTGCGTGATATGAGGGTGGTGCAACCGCAATAAAAACAAAGTTGCGTACAAAACGGGATGTGCAGATAAAGGGAGATCGCTTTGGGCTGATGCTCGTTTGATTCTTCAACAGCTTTAATGTAGTCCGATGCCGTAAATCCATCCTTAAAAAAGGTGGCCGGTGGGTAACTGGTATATCTTGGTAAAGGTTGGTTGTATTTGTTTAAAAGCTTTTGGTCTATCATTTCTCTACTACTTTCCTAAATAATGTTCGTGACAATATTAATAATATGATGGCTATGTGTGCTTCCAGGATGTACATCCCGTGATAGCCGTATGTGTTTGCAAATTTGCTGAGACCGATGGTCAAAAACAGACTGCTCAGGTGAGTGATTACAATTTGAATGGTGAAATCTGTCCCTTCAAGTCCTTTTCGAACTTTATCCATGGCAACGGTATAAATGAATACTGAAGCCATTCCGTAAGTTCCCCAAACCATGGAACTGGCAACATAAATTCCCCACAGTGGAACCTGCCCGTGCATCTTCCAAACAAAAAACAGGGAAGAGAGGAATCCGGCCAGTAGAATAATCTGCAGTGCAGTTGTTCTTTTTACTCTTCGGATAATCCATCCGCCTCCAAGGGAAAAGACTGCACCCACTGCTGTTCCGTAAATTCCTGAAATCATCCCTATTTCTTTGGTGGTATATCCCTGATCAACCATAAAAGGTTTAAACATGGATAAAAGACCGATGATTCCGGAATAATATACAAACAACAAAAGCAAGTGGCGTAAGTTTCCTTTTTGCTTAAAAAAACTGAACCCATCATCCCATTTGGGACGTCGTTTGGGGGTAGTGGTGACTTGTTCAAGCGGTAATCGCGCAAATGTTACCGGCATTAGTGCCATGGTTACCAGAAATGCAAGCAGTAAGAGTAATGCCTGCCAACCAATATAGTAATAAGCCATAAGTAACACACCGCTTCCGATAGTGGTGCCCAGAAAACTTCCGCCCGATTGCATGCTGTTGCCGTAACTGCGTTCTTCCGATTTGAGGGTGAGTATGGCAAAAGCGTCGGTTGCTATGTCCTGGGTGCCTGATGCAATAAAGGCGATGACCACCAATATTATGATGGTTGTGAAATCGCTGGATAGGTTGAAGAAGCTGATCAGGACAATTACCATTGCATAAAACACCTCAGATCCCAGAATCCAGCGACGGTAATGTTTTCTCGATGGGCTGGTATGATCCACCATTGGGGCCCATAAAAATTTTAATATCCAGGGTATCTTAATGAGCTGAATGAGCCCTATGGAGGTAAGCGAATACTCTTCCTGGCGCATGATTACAGGCACAACGGTTGAGAAAAAACTCATGGGAATGGATTGCGCCAGGTATAGACTCAGAAGAGTTCCGTATTTTTTAAATGATTGGTTCATTGAATGACCTGCTTTTTTGTTTTGTATTCCCCTTATTCAGGGGCATATTTTATATTTTAATTTCTCAAACCTCCCGCTTCCAGGCAAACCTCTAATCTCCAATCTCCGGCTTCTAACCTCCAGTTTCTAACTTCTAAAACATCACTTTCAAACGGGCGCTAAAGTTAGCAGGAATTCCACGTTGAGCATAATTGTTGCCCAATGCACTGAACCTGAATACCTGGTAATTCTTATCAAATATATTCCGTGACCGAAAAGAAAGACTAGCGTTTTTTCTATGGAAAGTAACTGAGGCATTCCAGATCCCGTAATATTCTTGTGAAGCACTGTTCTCATCATCCCAGTATAGTTTTCCGGTTCCCTGATAGTTGATGTTAATCTGAGCTTTGTTGAGCAAGTTGCTCTTGATGGGAATGTGGATGTTTTGTCCGGCATATAGTGTTACACGTGGGGCATACGGGAGGTGATTTCCCGAAAGGTCGGTGCTGTCGTTCTTTTGATACTCCGAGAAAGTAGCCTCTGTGTATCCTGTGTTGATAGTGGTTTCCAGAATTTTATTGGGTCTGATGGCCAACTCTGCTTCCAGGCCTTTGCTTTCTGATCGTCCGGCATTTTTGAGCATGGAACCCCGTCCGCTGGGCACCGGTTGATAAATTTGCTGATTTTTCCAGTCGATGTAAAAACCGGTAATGCTGAAACGCATGAGATTGAGAACCCATTTTGACTTTAGACCGGCTTCGTAATTCCAACTGTGTTCGGCATCAAAAGTCTGGTCTTCCGACCGCTCAAAGGTGCTGTTGAAACCTCCTGTTTTGTAACCTTTGGTTAGCGAAGCATAGATATTAAAAGCATCCAAAATTTGATAATCGATTGTGATGCGTGGCAGAATTTCAGAGAATTTCATGTCTGAGTCGGTAGTGTCCATGGGGATGGTTGCGCCGTCCCGAATCATTTCGTGATAGTAGTCCTGCGTATTTTTTTCCCAGTCTATCCTTACACCAGGTGTGATTGAAAAACCGTCGAACAGAAAGTCGCTGACAGTGCTTTGTGCAAAAGCGGCTACACCGGCATTTGTGTGTTCATAATCTTTTCTGATTTGGGTTGAGTAACCAGGTCCGGTTCCCACGCTCACATTTTTTTCCAGAGAATGGTAGAAACCAAAAACACCAAAAATTGTTTCTGTTTTGTCTCTTTCCATCTTAGCGGTTATTTCTTGTGATAACACATACTGGGTCTGGGGTTGAGATACAATATACCGGGAGTCTGTGGTGAAGTCCTGATCGATGGTTTGTTCATCATCTATGTACTGCCCGCTTGTTACCGCATTCAGGGTTAATTTGTCCATTGACCAGGTATTTACCAGTCCGGCAGTGGTCAGGTTTCGGTCATAGCCGCTGGTTTCGTTGTAGTTGACCGGCTGAAGCTGATTGGTTAAGGGGTTAATAACTCCGTAAGGATAGCCATTTTGCGTACTATTTTCTGTGGAGACGATCAGGTCGCTTTTAAAGTTTTCGTTCCAGCGATGGATAATTCTGGCCCGACCGTTATAAACATCCATTTTGTCGGCCATTTTTCCCGTATAGATATTTTCAAAATAACCATCTTGATGGCGGTATTGTCCACCTATCTGGAAATCGGTTTTTTCTCCCAGGGGTTGGTTGATTGTCAGACCAAAATTCTGCTTTCCATAGTTGCCAAATTCTATTTCTGCATTGGTGCTTTCATTATTTTCGGGACTTTGCGTGTACACATGAATCAATCCTCCCAGGTTATTACGTCCGTACATGGTACCTTGGGGTCCGCGAAGAACTTCCACACGCTCAATATTGTAAAACTCAAAGTCGAAGGAGGATTTGTCAAATTGAGGCACATTGTCCACATAGAGCCCTATGGCCGGACTATTGATGCGGGAACCGATGCCTCTTATATAAATGGGGGAGGTAAGTTTGCTCCCGTAAGATGGCATGTATAAGTTGGGAACCCGGGAGGTCAGGTCGGTAAGTCCGGTTACCTGCTCCTGCTCTATCTGATTCACCGGAATAAGACTGGTGGAGATAGGGAGTTCCTGTAAAGGCCTTTGTTCCCGTGCACTTTTAATTACCACCTCCCCGAGTTGGACTGTAGGGAAATTCAGGCTGTCCAGGGAGACCAGCATTTTATCTTTATCGTAAGCTTGTTGTGCCTTAAGTGGGGTGGAGTTCAATATCAAAACGCCAATGATCAGAAGGAGAGTGGATTGAGTCTTCTGTTTTTCCATTTATTGTATTTTATTCTGTCGGGTCTTGCTGTTTTCGTGCTTTGCAGGTGCAAATACGTTATTCATATTTGATTACAACAGCAGTTCAACAAGATGTGTTTATACCGAAATTTCTGATGGTACAAAAAAGTATTGTAAGCAGCACCATCATGGTTATTGTCTCATTAAGATAATCAAAGATATAGCCTGTAGCCGGATTGAATAATCGTTAGCTGTAAACCCGCAAAAAAAATTGGCAATAGGTAAATATTTGTTCAGGAAGTACTGGTTGCAGGCAAAACACAGCAAATGGTACTTTGAGGAGATCTACCAATTAAGAGAAGTGCAGGCGCAATGGTGCAGGGGGTGCCCGGTCCGGATGGTTTCCGGAAAGTGTTAAATCGTAGAGCGTGTTAGGATATGGCGTTTGGAGCTTTTCTCCAGGGCTGAATAGGAGTCTGGAAATGGTGTTTTTATTCGTTTGTTTGAAACATTGCTTTTTGCAGGTCGGTGTGGTATCGGTAACCTCAGGTTCAATGTTTCTCAGGAGAAAAGAATGGTCGTTACAGGAAGTATAAAAATTATGTTCCGGAATGTTCAGGCATAATGAATCCTTTTCTTCTTCCGGAGCAGATTTGAATAAAAATGCCCAGGCAGAAAAAGCAATGATTAGGATGTATGGAAGATGTGTGGTAAAAAGTCCTAGTTGGAACATATCAAATCCTTTTCCGAACTGCCAAAGGTATAAAAAATGCAGAATTTTTCGGAATTATGGTGCTGATATTTCAATGGTAAAGCTTTTAACCGGACATCAGTGATTTGAACCAATGTAAGATGGTGTTGATTTGAAAAAAATAATTGTCCCGGTTTTTTCGGAGTTTTAAATTTAATGAGGTTTGAGTAGGGGGGTGTCTTTAAAAGTATCAAGAATACTATAACACTAACCCCATTGAAATGGGGGGTGGTTGTGAAAAAAATGTAAAAAAATTCATAAACCCTCTTTGAATATGTATATTTGTCAAAAATAATCCTGAAAAACTTTTAATAGTAAACCGACCAAACATTAAAATTTAAACTATGAGAAAACGATTGATGATGTTGGCTGTCTTTTTGAGTGTTGGGTTTTTCCCGGCATTGGCAGCAGCAACACCGGAGATTGACACCGGAGCCACCGCATGGATGCTTACATCTACCGCTCTGGTGTTGTTGATGATTCCAGGACTGGCCATGTTTTATGGAGGATTGGTAAGATCCAAAAATGTATTAGGAACCATGATGCACAGCTTTGCCGCTATGGGAGTAATGAGTGTGCTATGGGTAGCTGTCAGCTATAGTATGACCTTTGGAGAGAATGTGCTTGGAGGATGGATTGGCTGGAATTCTGACTATTTGTTCTTGAGAGGTATTGATCATACCATCATGGAAGAAGGAGTTCCGGAATATGTTTTTTCCATGTTTCAGGGAAAATTTGCGATTATTACTCCTGCACTGCTTGCCGGTGCCGTGGCTGAACGTGTTAAGTTCAAAAGTTACTTGCTATTCATTACGTTGTGGGGGCTGTTGGTTTACAATCCGCTTTGCCACTGGGTTTGGGCGCCCGATGGATTTTTGTTTAATCTGGGGGCCGATGGGGCGATCGATTTTGCCGGAGGTACTGTGGTACATATATCAGCTGGAGTAAGTGGTCTTGTTGCCGCGCTCTATTTGGGTGCCCGTCGTGGTTATCCACAACGTCAGATGCGTCCGAATAATTTGGTTATTACTTTGATTGGTGCGGGCTTGCTTTGGGTTGGCTGGTTTGGCTTTAATGCCGGTAGTAGTGTTTCAAGTGGTTTGACAACCGCCCAGGCCCTGACTGCCACACAGGTAGCTGCTGCTGCAGGTGCTTTGATGTGGATGGTCATCGAGTTGACTCACCAGGGAAAAGCTACTGCGCTGGGGTTTGCCAGTGGTATTTTAGCGGGTCTGGTTGCGGTAACCCCTGCGGCCGGTGTGGTTCAGCCTGCCGGTGCCCTCATTTTGGGTGCCGTGGCTTCCCTGGTTTGCTATTTTGCTATTATTCTGAAAGATAAATGGGGATACGATGATAGCCTGGATGCCTTTGGCGTCCACGGTGTTGGCGGTATTGTGGGGGCATTGCTGCTTGCTTTTTTGATTCGTCCCGAGTGGATGACAAATGCATCAGAACTGGCAGGTGGAATCTGGACAGCATGGGATCAGTTTGTTGTTCAGGCTGCGGCTGTGGGTATTGCCATCGTATATGCGCTGGTTGTGACCATGGTATTGCTATGGATTGTTCAAAAAACAGTGGGTCTCAAATCCACTCCCGAAGAAGAGATGCAGGGACTTGATCCTTCCTATCACGGAGAAAGAGGTTATGGAATGTTGAATCCAAATTAATTAAGACACCGGAATATGAAACTAATTACAGCTATTATACGAGAGCCGCAACTGGATCAGGTGCGGGAATCATTGATTGCATCAGGGATCACACGTATTACCGTAAGTCGTGTCTCAGGTCATGGTGCTCAGCGAAAGGAAGAAATTTATCGTGGTAAAAGAATTGTTCCCAATCTGATTCCTAAAATCAGAATTGATATTGCAGTTAATGAGGACTTTGTAAATCCTACCATTGATGCTATTGTTGTTGCTGCCAGGTCGCACAACGGTATGGATGGTGAGATCGGAGATGGGAAAATATTTGTGACTCCTCTGGAACAAGTAGTGCGTATTCGTACCGGTGAAAGAGGTGGAGAGGCTATTTGATGTTGAGATTTGAAAAGAAAATGGGGCTTCATTTTAGGTTGGAGTCCTGTTTTTTTTAATGGGTGGCAGATTTAAAAATAAGCTTGTTTCTTTCTTTTGTTGTGTCGATATTCTTTGATTGCTCTTTTCTGTGTTATATCCTGAAACCAGAATACAATACCGTGATAAACAATGTTGGCGATAATTGATGGTTGCAAAATTCCCATTACTCCTCAAATGATTGAGGAAGTCTGTGCTTTTATAATTTCGGAACCCAACTCAAAACCCCGAGCTCTCAACCCTCAGCCTTCAATCCTCAAAACGTTCCCTTATTCCATCCCCAGAAACTTCTCGGGGCATCTGAAAATTCAATGTAAATGCGTGAGGCATCAATGCCAAGATGGTTTTCAATGATGGTGGGAATCTCTTTGGCCAATATTCCTGCCTGACCGTTGGTTAATCCAATACTCTTGATCTCCACAAATGCGGCATCTTCATCTGTGCCACCAAAGGTCATAGGTGTGGGTTGATCAAATTGCGTCATTACAAATTTCTCGGGTTTCTGTAGTGTTTCAGCAATTTGTGCTGAAGCGGCTTTTAGAAAGGTAGTTTGTGCCGTGATGTCAATGGCTTTGTTGGTGCTGATTTTTAGAAATGGCATTTTTCAAGTTTTTATGGTTTTTCTTAAATCCTGATAAACGGGAATGGTCTCCAGTCCGTTCTTATCCATGAATTTGCGGGTTGATTCATAATCTCTGGTAAATCCCAGAATAAATCCTCCGCCTCCCGAACCACAAAGTTTTAAAAAATATTCCTGCGAGTCAATGCCCTCCTCCCATAGTGTATGAATCGATGGGGGAACCATAAGTGACAGATGCTTCTTTTGAAGTGAGGAGAGTTCTTTCAGGCTTTGATAAAATTCAGTTTTGTCGTTGTTTATCAGGTTGTTGATACAGGCATTGTTCAAAGGTGTAAGTTGATGGTCAGTGAAATCCCGAAAAGCATCATTCTTGTCATAGCTTGTCATGAAATGTTGTACCAATGGGGCGGTTTTGCCCGGCTTTCCGCTGTTAATAAGAAAAATGGCATCCGATCTTTCTTTGTCGTACCGCGGGAGTCCCACAGGTTCAATATGATCCAGGTCTTTGAGTAGCAACGGATGTTTGAAGTAGCAAATGAGCGGATCTATACCGGAACTGGTGCCGTGAAACCACGATTCCAGTTGTGAAAGCTGCTCTTTCAAAGATCGGATCTCCGAAGGTGTCATATTATCCCGGTCAGCAAAATTGTGACTGACGTATCGCTGAAAAAATGCTGCCACTAAGGCACCGCTGCTGCCAAGTCCGTAACCTTCGGGAATGGTTGATTCAAAATAGAGACCGTTGTCCAGATCCTCTTTTAGTTGATCCGTGTTGAAGTTGCTAAGCATGGAATTGTTGTTGACCAGAGATTGCAGGTAGTACCAGAAATCATAAAGGTGCTGATTGCTGCGCTGGGCAAAAGCCAGGTCTGTGTAACTGTCCTTATTGGGAAAGGCCAGTTGCCCGTTGAAATGAGCATAAGGAATGGTCAAGCCCATGGATCCTTTGATGATGGTATATTCACCAAAGAGCATTATTTTGGAATAAAATATTTCGCCTGCTTCGTTCTGCATCGTTGTCAATCTTTACGAATTTATGATTTTTTGTGGCCCATTGCCCACATTATCCCTGATGATACGGCTTTTTTCACACAAAGGTTGTAGCTCTTTTTCCTGCCATCCTGAAATTTCTTTTTGGTATTCATCAGGATACAAAAGGTGAATATTGGGGCCGGCATCCATGGTAAAGGAAACAGGGATGTCTTTTGTTTTACGGAACTCCCTGATTTTTTCTATCAGTAAGAGTGAATTGGGTTGCAGGAGTGTGTAGGAAGGAGTACTACTCATCATCAGAGCATGAAGGGAGAGTGCTTCCGATTCTGCCATTTCAATAAAACCCTCCAGATTCCCAGTTTCCAGGTATTTTATGAGGTTAAGCGTGTTGTCGTGTGCCTGCTTAATTCTTCCGTTTCGGTAGGGGTGATGGTTCATCAGTGCATGTCCGGCAGAACTGCTAACGGGCTTCTTTTCACTTTTTACAATCAATATGTCATCGTGAAACTTCTGAAAAACAGGATCTACAGAAACCGGAACCGGCACAGCGTAATGATCGGAACTCTCGGGGATTTCCGTTAACCGGCCCCACAGATTCCAACCACCGTAAACCGATCGTGCAGCGCTTCCTGAGCCCAGACGTGCCACGGAGGAGACCTCCGAAATATCCAGCGGATTTTCAGGGGTTATTTGATGTTGTAAATCTGCAAGACAAAATGCCAGGGCACTCATGGCACTCGCCGAAGAAGCAATACCTGTACTGTGTGGGAAGGTGTTGCTGCTTTCAATCTTCAGAAAGTGATCTTTTATTAGCGGAAGCCGGACCTGAGCCAACTCCAGAAATTTCCTGATTTTCTTATCGAAGCTTCCTTGCTCTTTCCCATCAAACAGGAAAGTGAAACCTCCTTTTTCCGAGGGAGAGGCCGTAACCTTTGTGGTTGTTGTGGCTTCGGAAAGAGAGAAACTGATGGATGGATTGACAGGCTCCTGGACATCTCTTTTGCCCCAGTATTTAACAATGGCAATATTTGATGGCGTTTTCCAGGTGGTATTTGATTGAATGCTATGTTGCATGATTTGTGTCTAGTATTATATCTGACAAGTTAAACAAAACGTGAAAGCCTTTTGTTTGAAAATACTTTTTTGTTTCGGTTGGTGATGTTTGTGACAGCGCAAGAATAAAGTCTCCTCCCCAGGCTCCCAGCGATTTCACCTGTCCCGGGAAATTATGAAAAATTCTTGACTGAACAGGCTCCATTCCTGTGAATTTTCCAATCAGTAACTCATGTTCTTTCATCAGTTTTATGAAGTTGTTTTCTGATCTTTCTGAGGTCATCAGCTCAGTGATTTCAGAGATACGCTGAATGAGTGATGGGTTAATGGGGCCTGATTGTGTATGCTTTCGTATGGAATCAGCTGAGCTTTGTTTCCGGTTAAGATAAACCACCCAAAATTTATCTGCGAAAGGAGGGGAGAATATGGTTGTTTCTGCTTTTGGATTTTCATTGGTGACAGAATAGAAGAGGGGCGAGTGGTTTGTTGCACAGGCAATATCGTATCCTGAACCTCCGAATGTTTTTTCCAGAAGCTTGTATGGATCCACATCCATCCAGCGGGAGATATTACTGATCAGAGTTGAACTACTGCCCCAGCCCCATTCAGGAGCAAACTGCAGATGGGTGTTGACTGTGATTCCTGAAAAACCAACAGGGTTTTTGGCCTGTTTCCCGGCTTCTGAGAGAATTTCCTTTAATTTTAGGGCTTTTGCTTTATCGTTGGTGCTTAATAATTTCAGTTGTGGGGTAAAACGGGCCTCAAACCAGTCTCCTTTGGGATGAGTTGCCTTCCATGTGAAATCTGCTCCGGAATGTTCATTTATTTCCATACTCTGCCCGTATTTTAAAGGTACTGCCAGAGCTTTGGCACCGTAGAGTACCACGTATTCACCCGAGAGCAGTAATTTCCCGTTGGCATGAAATTTTAAAGAATTCCGGTTGCTTTCTTGTTGCATACTATCTTTTCAAAAACTCTTTCACCTTCAACGCAGAAACCGTTTCATTCTTAAAATGGTCCATTGCTGCTTTCTGTTCTTCCTCAGTTGCATTGAGCGACTTTAGCAAATTGGATAGATGCAGTTTCATGTGCCCTTTTTGAATACCTGTTGTAACCAACGAGGCGACAGCTGAAAAATTATTGGCCAGACCTGCGGCAGCAGCAATTCCCATTAATTCATCTGCTGATGGATTTCCCAGCATCTCGAGGGCCAGTGCCGCCATGGGGTGAAGGCGGGTCAGGCCACCAACGGTCCCCAAAGCAAGAGGGAGGGTAAGATCCATTTTGAAGGTGCCTTTTTCAGTGATTTCGCAACTGGAAAGCGAACGATACTTTCCGTCTTTTGCAGCCCAGGCATGTCCTGCTGCTTCAGCTGCTCTGAAATCATTTCCTGTTGCTATTACCACTGCGTCGGTACCGTTAAATATGCCCTTGTTGTGGGTAACTGCGCGGGATGTGTCTGACAAAGCAATATCTACGGCTCGTTTGAATTTCTGTGCAAATCCGGCCGGCTCCATTCCTGCGCTGAAAGGGCTGAGTGCCTCAATGGGGCATTCCACGGTGCTGGTAACGAGACATTCAGTAGTGTAATTGGACAGGATGGCCATGATGATTTCTGTTTCACCGTATTGTTTGAAATCTTTATTGATGTTGAAAAACTCTTTTAACGGCTCTTTCATCTCTTCCAGACAGGAATTGATGAAGTTGGCGCCCATACTGTTCACCGTTTCAAAACTTATATGCAGTTGGAATAATCCGTACTCACCTTCCAAAGGAATAATTTCCATGGCCCGGACTCCACCTCCTCTTTTTTCCATATTTGCAGTAAGGGGGACAACTGCTTCTCGCAGTTTCTCTTCTAATCCTTCGGGCATATTCGCGAAAAAGCTTTTAGGTCCGTCCCATTTAAACCAGATATGTCCTTTTTTCAGGGTGTTGTGAATGGTGGTTTTGAATCCCCCGTTTTTTGCCCAGAAAGAAGCCGCTCTGCTTGCAGCTGCAACCACAGAACTCTCCTCAACGACCATGGGGACCACGTACATGTTGTCGTCAATTTTAAAGTTGGGCGCTACACCAAATGGTAAGTAGAAGTTTGAAAGGGTGTTTTCCGAGAAGTCATCAAAAAGTTCCTGCCGGTCAGGATGCCGGAAGGTTTTGAGTATTTCGGCGAAATCTTCAGGTAGTTGAAAATGTCTCCTCAGTATTTCTATTTTTTCCTCTCTTGATAATTTGGAAAATCCTTTGATAATCTGGTCCATAGATATTGGTTTATCAAAAATATAAACGAGTATTAAAACGACTGACGGATTTTTTCATTCGTTTAAAATTTTGTAATTATGTGATAAAGAACTAATTAAAAATTTGAGAACGAATGGAACCGCTTCGCTCTCGCATAATATTCTTTTAAACATATTCTCTTGTGATATTTATATTTAAAAAATATCATGCTCGTTTCATTCGTTAAATTTGTGGCCCCAAAAATTATTTCTTGTCACTAAGCATCATTTGAATGAATCAGTGTTTTAATATATTGGTCTCATGAAATTCTGAGCAATACCCAGTGCTTTCCTGAGTTGTTTTACAAAGGTTTGCAGCGTTTCATAGTCGTCCATGGCATGCTTTAAAAATGCGGATCCCATTCCAAATACTGCTTTTAACTTACTTTGTTGCGTCAGATACCACCCGTCAGGTACATTGGTGATACCACCGGATATTATAATTTGTTGGCACTTTGCAGCTCGTTTTGCTACAATTTCGTTAATAAATCCTGTCATTTCCGAAGCTGTATGGCCTATTCTGCCGAATGCATCAAAGTGAGATGCCTTATCGCCGGTTACCCTGGATAATTCCAACCGGGCGAAGTTCGTTCCACCTAAGGCTCCGAATTCTATTGCTTCCAGTGGCAGGGCCATCAATCGTTCAAGGCTTGCGGGCCCCATTCCTTGTCCCACCTCTTTAACTATAACACTCAGGTCGGTTTTGGCAAGAAAAGCTTCGATTGTTTCGATAGGTGGTGCCTTTAGGATATCACCTTCGGGTTGAAATGCTTCCTGAAGAGGATTTACGTGAATTATCAGTCCATCAGCCTGGAGGTTGTGAACCAGCACTTCTGCCTTATCTTCAGACCCTGTTGCGATCAGTTTCTCTATCTGGGCAATTCCCAGGTTTGCATAAAGCGGTGCGGATTTCCCCATATACCGACGGACATCAAAGTCAGGGAAATGAGTGTCATCATCTAATAATGACCGACAGGAGCCAAGTCCCATACCCATCCCAAACTCTCCACAGGCGGTTGCCAGATTGCGGTTAATTGTGCCGGCACGCTGGGTGCCACCGGTCATGCTGCTTACCCAGATGGGTAACTTCATGGTTTTTCCTGCAAAATCAAATTCATCAAATTGACCGTTGTGATGTGCTGCCAGCATGGGTTCATAATGAAACCTTCTGTCGGCATCCGTTGCTTCAGTTCTCGAAGAGAATGCCAAATCGATATGGTCTTTTTTTCTGTCTGTCATTTTTATGAGTTGTGGTGTTTTGGGTTTGGAGTTTCGTGTTTTGGGTTCTGGGTTGTGTTCAAACCCGGAACTCCAAACTCGGAACTCACTTAATTCCCAAATGCCTTGCAATTACAAATCTCAGTATTTCAGATGTCCCTTCACCAATCTGCAGAATTCTCTGATCGCGGTAGAACCGTTCAATGGGGTTCTCTTTGAACAATCCGGAACCGCCAAAGATCTGAATGGCCTCATCAGCAATTTCACGGGCAATTTCAGAACTGTATAGTTTTGCAATGGCAGCTTCGCGTGCAAATGGTTTTCCCTGTTCCTTCAGCATACAGCCTTTATAGAGTGTGTTTCGTGCCAGCTCCAGTTTCATATCCATGTCAGCCAGTTTAAAACTGATGCTTTGGAATTTTGCAATGGGCTGACCGAATTGTTCTCTTTTATGGGCATGTTCCAGCGCCATTTCAAAGGCTCCCTGCGCCAGACCAACGCCCATGGCTGCAATGGACAAACGACCGGCATCCAGTGTTTTCAGCATATAGCGGGCACCCTGACCCTCTTTCCCAAGTGTATTGGTGACTGGCACACGGCAGTTATTGAGATTTATACGACCGGTATCAGATGCTCTCCACATCATTTTTCCGGTCATTCTTTCCGACGAAAATCCGGGTGTGTCCTTTTCCACCAGGATGGTGGTCAGTTTCTCTTTTCCGTTTTCATCCGCTGTCATTACCTGAAGGGTGACACCCAGCGTCAGTTCGTTGGCCGAATTGGTTATGTATCGTTTACTTCCGTTGATGACCCATTCATCCGCTTCTTTTACTCCGCGTGTTTTCGTCCCTCTGGCATCTGATCCTGCTGTTTCTTCTGTCAGACCAAAGGCCCAAAGATGATCTCCGGTGGTTAGTTTCGGGAGGTATTTTTCTTTTTGCTCCTGAGTACCGTACTCGAAGATGGGTGTGATGCCAAGACTGTTGTGCGCTGCAATTGTGCCGGCCTGCGAAGCATCCACTCGTGATAACTCTTCGATGGCAATGATGTAGGAGAGGGTGTCAAGATCCTGTCCGCCATATTCTTTTGGTAGTGTTATGCCAAATAATCCGGCCTGACCCATTTTTTTTGTCAGTTCTGCAGAAAATAGTTCTTCCCTGTCCAGTCGCTCTGCCTCTGGTTTTATGACGGTTTCTGCGAATTCTCGCACTTTTTGCCTGTAAGCTTCGTGTGCTTCGGTTGTGAATATCATTGTTGCTGTTTTATGATTGATTGTATGAAAGTTATTTCTGATGTGATTGTACAAGCTGCGGAACCTGAATTCTGGCAAGCAATTGTCCCGCTTTTACCTGCTCATTTAAACTTACCAGGATTTCCTCGATGACACCTCCTTTTATGGCTGACAGTGTATTCTCCATTTTCATGGCCTCTAAAACTACTATGGGCGAGCCTTTTTCAACGGTATCTCCCTTATGTCCGGGGATAGAGGTGATCTTTCCGGGAATGGGTGCTACAATGTCCGTTTCGGCATCAGGATTACTCTCTGGCAGATGACTTTTGGCGGAAAGCATAAATCCGGGTTTTAAACGATACGTATATCCTCCGGTCCCCAGCATCAGTTCTCCGCTGGCCAATGAATACCATGAGAGTATCTGTTCCTGGTTTCTTATTATAAATTTCATGCCGCTTTCTTCGAAGCTGAGTAACCTGATCTCATCCATTGGTTGTCCGTTGACTGACCATTGGAGTGTTTTATCCATTTTTTTGGTTACGGCCAGAGAAAAGGTTTCCTCGCTGAAGCGGACGTTATAATGTCCGTTCCAGCGACGATGCCCCAGTCGAGAAAACAGATTGTCCGCATTTTGGTCTCTGAAATTAAGAACCCAAATCAGATATCCTGCCAACAACAGATTTGTTTTGTCTGTGCCGTTGGGATGAATGGCTCGCTTCAGCGCTTCCTTATGAAGCGTGGTAAATTGTGTTGTGGTTTCACCGGAATTGAAGGCTTCCGTTTTTAAAACTTCCCGTAGGTAAGGGAGGTTGGTGGTAACACCGAGTATGGTGGTTTGTTCCAATGATGCGGTGAGTTTTTTTATTGCCATCTCCCGCGAATGGCCCCAGGCAGTAATCTTGGCCAGCATGGGGTCAAAATGGGGTTGTATCTCTGTACTGCTGTCAAAAAAAGTGTCGGTACGGGCAATTCTTTTTTCAGGCCACCTGATGAAATTTATTGTTCCGGGTTCCGGACTGAAATCATTTAGGGCATTCTCTGCATAAATGCGGGTTTCCACAGCATGACCGTTCATGATAACGTCCACATTCGTAAATGAGAGCGGTAATCCCATGGCGGTCTTTATTTGTTCTTCAACCAGATCAATTCCGGTAATTGCTTCAGTTACTGGATGCTCCACCTGAAGGCGGGTGTTCATCTCCAGAAAGAAGTGGTTTCCTCTATCATCTACCAGAAATTCAACCGTTCCGGCATTGTAATAATTTATTTCTTTACAAAGTTTCAGGGCATCAGAGGTGAGTTTCTCTCTTAGTTCAGGTTTCACAAAAGGGGAGGGCGCTTCCTCAATGATTTTTTGATACCTTCTTTGGATTGAACATTCACGCTCAAAAAGATGCAAAATGTGGCCATGCTGATCGCCCAAAACCTGAACTTCGATGTGCCTTGGGTTTTCAATGTATTCTTCCACAAACACAGTCGCGTTGCCGAAGTAATTCAAAGCCTCTCTCGAGGTGTCTTCCAACATGGATCTGAGTTCACTGCCGTTTTGAGCTATCTTCATTCCTTTTCCACCACCTCCGGCAGCAGCTTTAATCAGAAGAGGGTAATGAAGTTTCGCCTGATTGTTGAGGATTTCCTCAATGGTTCCGGAAAGAGCCTTTGTAACTCTGACCCCGGCTTTTTCGGCAATTTTCCTTGCTTCCAGCTTATTGCCCATTTGGGCTACCGAAAGCGGTGCTGGACCAATCCAGGTGAGGCCTGCATGTTCAACTGCCGAAGCAAATTTGGCATTTTCAGAAAGAAATCCATAGCCCGGATGGATGGCATCTGCCTGGTGTTTTATGGCAACATCAATGAGTTTTTGGGCATTGAGATAGGTGTCCGACAGATTGGAAGTGTCAAAAATAAAGATTTCATCTGCCTGACGTGCCGGCAGGGAGCCTGCTTCATCTTCTGTAACAGGCAATACAGTTGAGATTCCCATTTTCTTTGCCGTGGAGATGATGCGCGATGCAATCTCCCCGCGATTGGCAATCAGTATTTTATGTATGTGTCGTTGGCTCATTGGTTGCCTGATGGTTTTAATTGTTCCAGGATGGTTTTCTCTTTTCAAAAAAGGCATTTACTCCCTCTTGTCCCTGATCAGATATTCTTGCCCTTGCAATTTTTGTTGAACAATACTGGGTTAAATCTTCGTCAATTGGAACAAACTGATGGTCGATTCTGTTCAGAAGATTTTTTGTTTCTTTAGTTGCTTCAGGACTGTTACGGGCTATTTGGTTGGCAATCTCACGGGTTTTGGGAACTATTTTGTCTTTTGGAAACAGGTATTGCACTAGTCCGCTGCTAAGTGCTTCGGTTCCTGAAAACGAAAGGCCTGAGAGCAGAGCAGATCGGGCAAAGGCACTTCCTGTTTTGCGAATAACCCAGGGGGCTACAGTTGCCGGAACCAGGCCGATGGCAGTTTCTGAAAACCTGAATGTCGCATCGGGGGTGGTGGTAACAATATCAGCACATGCCAGTAACCCGATGGCACCTCCATAAGCACCTCCCTCTACACACGCAATAATCGGTTTGGGGTATTCTGAAAGTGTACGGTAGAGCTGGTTGAATAATTCTGCATCTTCCAGGTTTTGTGTTTCATTCTGCTCTCTGCCCTCTTTCATCCATGCAAGATCAGCCCCTGCCGAAAAGAAATGATTACTTCCTGATATCATCAGCACCCGGAACTGATTGCTGTCGGCAGTGCTTTTCAGATAATCTGTTAACTGCACCATCAACTCCTTGTTGAGGGCATTTCTTTTTTCCGGCCTGTTCATCTCAAGGTAGCATACATTCTGAGCGTATTTTTTCGTTAAATGATTCATAAGTATTTGTGGATGTTTGGTTACATTCTGAAGATTCCGTAGCGTGGATGGGAAATGGTACTTCCTGTAGCTGATTGAATGGCAAGTCCGATGACATCTCTTGTCTCTGCAGGATCTATAATTCCATCGTCCCACAGGCGGCTGGTGCTGTACCAGGGAGATCCTTCCGTTTCGTATTTTTGGTTGATTTCATCTTCTATGGCTTGCAGTTCTTCTTCGCTAACGTCTGTACCTTTTATTTGTGCCTGATCTTTCTTCAGGGTTTTTAAAACGCCTGCTGCCTGACGTGCACCCATTACAGATATTTGTGCGTTGGGCCACATAAATAAAAAGCGTGGATTGTATGCACGGCCACCCATGGCATAGTTTCCTGCTCCGTAGGATCCTCCTATGATGACTGTGAAAAATGGCACCACAGAATTGGCAAGAGCATGGACCATTTTAGCTCCGTTTTTTGCAATTCCTCCCTGTTCATACTCTTTTCCTACCATAAATCCGGTAATGTTTTGTAAAAAGACCATTGGAATTTTGCGATGATTGCATAATTCTATAAAATGGGTACCTTTTAGAGCGGATTCTGAGAATAGGACTCCGTTGTTGGCCAGAATACCTACTGGGTATCCATGAATGGTGGCAAACCCCGTCACCAGCGTGGTTCCGTAATCGGGCTTGAATTCATGAAACAGACTTCCGTCGGTCATTCTGGTTATAATCTCTCTTACATCGGGGAAGGGGGCTTTTCCTGTGGGAATTAATCCGTAGAGTTCTTCAGCGGAGTAAACAGGCTCATCGTAATTGTTCTGACCACTTTGGTTTTTTGGCTCTTTCGGTCCAAATGATTCTATAATGTCGCGACAAATGGTGAGTGCATGTTCGTCGTTTTCTGCCAGGTAGTCGGCTACTCCGCTGATGCTGGTGTGTACCACTCCGCCACCCAATTCTTCTGAGGATACTTCTTCTCCGGTAGCTGCCTTAACCAATGGGGGACCGGCAAGAAAAATGGTCCCCTGGTTTTTTACAATAATGGTTTCATCACTCATAGCGGGGATATAGGCTCCTCCCGCAGTACATGAGCCCATTACTATTGAAATTTGCGGTATGCCCTGTGCCGAAAGTCGGGCCTGATTGTAAAATATTCTTCCAAAATCATCTTTGTCTGGAAAAACTTCTGCCTGCTGTGGCAGAAAAATGCCCCCGGAATCAACCAGATAGATACATGGCAGATTGTTTTCGCCTGCTATTTCTTGTGCCCTGAGGTGTTTTTTTATGGTTTCTTTGACATAAGTTCCACCTTTGACTGTGGCGTCATTGGCAACCACCATTACCTGGCGTCCATGAATTGTGCCGATTCCGGTGACAATACCGGCCGAGGGAAATTGATCCTTGTATTGCCCAATCGAAGCAAGTGGCGAAAGCTCCAAAAAAGCGGTATGCGGATCCAGCAGCTTTTCTATTCTTTCGCGGACAAGCAGCTTTCCCCGTGAAGTATGTTTCTCTCTCATTCCTGATGGCCCACCAGTTGCGGCTGTTTCCAATGTGTTTTTTAAGGTGGCTATAAGAGCTTTGTTCGCCTCCAGATTTTTGATATAGGCTTCAGTATCGGTATTTAGTTCACTTTTAAGTAACTGCATCTTGACAGGTTTTATTGATTGGCTGCTGCCTTTGAAATATTTCTCTGACGGAGGTTGCCTGAATTTTCCCCGGCGTTTTATTAACCCGGAAGATACTGAATTGTTTTTTTGTTACCTCAATTTATTTAACCTGTTTTATTAAAATGATAATTTCTATCTTAATCAGGAATGGCACTAACTTATGATGAGCTTTGCTAATTAAAAGAGCAGTTGCCTTTCCTGAAAGAATGGGGACTGTTTCAGGAACAGGTTTGCAGTATTCAACAGAATGATATAATTTTGATAGGATCAATTCTTTTATTGTTACTTTTTTGAATGAAGCATTTGAAATATATAATTCTGTTGATGACCGTTACCCTGTTTATCGGATGTTTTTCCGCAAATAAGGAAAATCAAGGTCAGGAAAATAATGTGAAAGAACCATCAGCCGATTGTGATTTTGCTGTAATCTCAAGCGCTCAGGATTCTGTGGTGTTTGAGGAGTTGCTTGCTGATTTGGATCTTGAAAATCTTAAAACAAGGGAGTTGTCAGAGGTTGTTGTGGATATTGCATTGTACTTTGAGGATGCCCCTTATGTTGCCCATACCCTGGAAATCTCCGATCAGGAATGTCTGGTGGTTAATTTGCGTGAATTTGATTGCACTACTTTTGTTGAAAATGTTTTGGCACTGTCATGGGTGGTAAAATCAGGTGATGCTTCATTCGATCGTTATGTGGACTTACTTAAGGAACTGAGGTACAGAAATGGGAATCTTTCCGGTTATCCTTCCAGATTACATTATTTTACCGACTGGTTGTATGATAATGAGCAGATAGGTATTGTCAGAGTGGTTAGTAATGATTTTGGTGATGCTGATTTTGATGCATCCGTAAACTTTATGAGTGAGAATTTTTCCAGATATCCTGCACTTGCAAATGATTCTTCCTTTGTTGACGAAATGAGGTCTGTTGAAAAGCTGGTATCTCTTATTAAGTTTAAGAAAGTTTCACCCGGCCACATTTCGAATGTCACCAACTCTATTCATGATGGCGACATTGTAGCTTTCTCAACCAATATAGATGGTTTGGATATCGTACATTTGGGTTTTTCATATTTTACTAATGGGCAGCTCAGGTTTATTCATGCCTCGACCAATGGCAACAGGGTGCGGATATCAGAACAGACCCTGGAGGAATATGTGAATTCTCAAAAACACATAGATGGCGTTCTGGTTGCAAGGCCGCAAGAAGATCTTTTGTTTAACTAAAAAGGAAATAGTCATGAAAAAAATTGGACTTGTATTGTTAATTATCGGAATCATCGGACTTATATTTTTTGGAATTGAGGCCTCTCAGGACTCTGAATCTTTCAGTGTGGTTGGGGTTGATGTTGCTGTAAGTAAAGCCGACTGGACCCCCGTGATTGTAAGTGGTGTGGTTACTGTGGTAGGAGCTGTACTTATGATTTTCTCGAAAAAGAGGTAGTTCTATCGTATCGATAATTGAATGATTGAAAAGTGTTACATTTTGTGGCACTTTTTTTTGTTTCTCTGATTCGGTATGTTCAGAATCAACTCCTGTTAATCCTCAATGTACTGCAAAAGCACATCATTACTGAAGCAGTGATGCAATCTTAACTCTTTTCAGGAAGCCAATGAGTTAAAAAAACAGGCGGAATTATTTGCATTTTAAAAAATACACACTAAATTTGACCAAGTGGTTAAACTAAATGGTTTTAATATATGGTTAATAAGAAAAAGTCTGAAAAAGAGGATACTGAAGAGTTGATTCTGATTGCGGCAAGGCAGGTTTTTGTTCGAAAAGGGTATGAAGGTGCCCGGATGCAGGAAATTGCTGATGAGGCAGGTATCAATAAGGCTTTGTTGCATTATTATTTCCGGAGTAAGGAAAAGCTTTTTGATAAGATATTTTTAGAGGCCTTCAGGAATTTTTGGCCTTCTGTAAAGGAGGAACTGGAGCGGGGAAACGGAACAGTAAAGTCATTGATCAGGGCAGCTGTTCATTCTTATACAGATTTATTGATGAAGATGCCTTTTCTGCCAGCATTTGTGATCGGAGAAATAAACCGGTCTCCCGAACGAATGGAGGATTTGTTGCTGGCAACGGGAATTAATCCCCAATTTGTTCTTGATGTCATTCAAAAAGGTATTGACCGGGGTGAAGTGATTCCTCTCGAACCTCGCTCATTGCTTATTAATATTGTGGGATTGTCTCTGTTTCCTTTTATTTCCAGACCGTTGTTGTCGCGTATGTTCTTCCAATCGGATGAAGAGTTTTTTAAATTTTTGGAAAACAGGAGGACTGATTTGTTTGAGTTCATCTGTCGAAGTGTTTTGACTGAATATCAGTCATGAAAGGGCGGAAAAAACAACAAAAATCAAAGGGGAATAGAGATAAGGTATTTGTTTTGAGCCTATTGTGTTTTTCCATTTGGGTGTGGTTTATTGAATTTAAGGGTTAATTCCGTCTTAAATGAATATATGAAAGTACTGACGGGCTTGTTGGTTATCTGATTTCCCGGATTGCGGAGTGTTGAATCAGGAGTATCTAATAATAAAACTAAAACAGCAAATGATGTTTCCGTACATAGTAAATCGGTTCTTTATTGGTAAAAGTGCAATAACTATTTTTCGGGTTTTCCGGTGGTTCCTTTTTTCCTTCCCTGGGAGGAAAGTCGCTATGGGCATAATGATTTTATGGTTAATTCTCGCCTCAGAGCAAATATCTGCGCAAACTCTTACTTTGTTTGATTGCCTCGATAAGTCGGAGCAAAACTTTCCATTGCTCAAGGGCAGGGAGGTTTTGCTGAAATCATCAGATTTGAATATTCAAAATCTTAAAAACAACTGGTTGCCCCGAATGGAAGTTACCGGACAGGCTTCCTGGCAAAGTGATGTTCCTTCGATGACCGCTGATGTTCAGATTCCAGGTTTCTCTGTTCCGCAAGCCCCTAAAGACCAATACAAAGTTGCTCTGGATGTTAGTCAGACACTTTACGATGGTGGAAGAACCGGAAAAGCAGTTGGCGTGGAGAAACTGGCAGGTGATATAGAAGTTCAGAATATTGAAGTACAGATGCTTGATGTTTCCAAAAGAGTTGCAGAATTGTTTTTCAGCATTTTGATGCTGGAGGAGCAGAAGCAACAAATCAATCATAAATTAAAAGTATTGGAGAGTCGCAGGACAGAGTTGGATGCTTTGCTGGCCAATGGAGCAGTTTCTGAGAGTGACCTTAAGAAACTTGAAGCGGAGGTTCTTCTGGTTCAGCAACAGGTAATCTCTGTTGAAACCAACGAAGAAACCTTACTGGCAAATCTTTCATCGTTTCTGGGAGAGACGGTGGAGCGTGCCTCGGTATTGAAAGAACCCTCTGTTGGCGAATTGCTGACTCCTGAACCGCGTCCTGAATATTCATTGTTTTCGCTTCAGAAAAAACGGCTGGAACAAATGACCGAATTGCAGCAAAGAAATCGCTGGCCGGTACTGGCTGCATTTGGACAGGGAGGTTATGGAAATCCTGGTTACAATATGCTGAAGGATGAGTTTGATATCTTTTATGTGGTAGGCCTGAGGTTGAAATGGACTCCCTGGGACTGGAGCTCAACTAAACGCACCAAAATGGTGTTGGAAAACCGGATTCGCCTGGTGGATATTGAGGAGGAAACGTTCCGGGTAAACCAAATACGCGCGGTTAATCAACTGGATGGGGATTTGTTGCGTTATCAGCAATTGATTGAACTGGACAGTGAAATTGTGGAACTCCGCCGTGGAATCGAAGAAAACAGTAGCCACCTGCTAAAAAATGGTAGCATCACCACTTCCGGCTACATTGATGACCTGGATGCTTACATCAGTGCACAAATTAATAAAGATTTGCATCAGCTTGAGTATTTACAGAGAATGACCATGAAGTACCTCACGGGAGATAAAAAAATTAAAGAGTAACGACCTAATCTTAATATGTTATGAATTCAGAAATTTTTCAATCTGCGCAAAAGCATTTTAATATCTTTTTTATGACCGGACTGGCAGCCTTTTTTTTACTTTCCTGTAATGGAGATGATTCTTTGTCGGATGCCTATGGGAATTTTGAGGCTGAAGAGGTGGTGGTCAGTTCCCGTGCCAACGGAACGATTGTTCAATTGAATGTTAATGAGGGAGATGTTTTGGATGAAGGTGTTTTGGTGGGTCTCGTTGATACTGTTTTGCCCCGGTTTGAAATGGAACAGTTGTTTGCTTCTGCAAAAGGGGTGGATGCCCGTATCACTCAACTTCAGCGGAGTATTGATGTACAAAGGGAACGGCTTGCTGTGTTGAAAAAGGAGTACAACAGAGTTACCAATCTGCATAAACAGCAAGCTATCCCGACTCAAAAATACGATGAGGTGGCCGGGCAATACAACGTGGCACTTCGGGAAATGGAACAGGTTAAATCTCAAAGGTTGGTGCTGGAGTCAGAAAAGGCCATGACACAATCCCGGATTGATGCGGCGAAAGAGCAATTGATTCGTTGTCGCATCAATACTCCGGTGGCGGGTACTATTCTCGAAAAGTATGCCGAACAGGGAGAATTTACTACCGCCGGTAAGCCTTTGTTTAAAATGGCGGGATTGGACGAGTTGACACTTCGGGTTTATGTGTCCGGATCTCAGCTGGATAATGTAACGATTGGTCAGGAGGTAACCGTAAAGTTCGATAAGGATACTGAAAGTGAGCATCAAACCCGTGGGGTCGTTTCATGGATTGCTTCTTCGGCGGAATTTACCCCAAAAATCATCCAAACCAAAGAGGAACGTGTGGATTTGGTGTATGCGGTAAAAGTAAGAGTCCCCAATCCCGATGGAAAAATGAAAATTGGAATGCCGGGAGAAATAATCTTTTAATTAGTTTTTCAATCCTGTCCAAAAATGAAACAGGATGTTGAAGCCGACCTTATTGTTTGTTATTTATGATTGACATAGATTCCATATCAAAAAACTACGGAAAGGTTCCTGCCCTTCATGACCTGAGTTTTAAGGTTCGAAAGGGCGAGTTGTTTGGTGTTATTGGTCCCGATGGAGCAGGTAAGAGCACTTTGTTCAGGATAATTCTCTCGCTGCTGCTTCCCGATTCAGGTAAAATTAGCGTTAAGGGACTGGACCCTGTGAAGGATTACAAATCGTTACGAAAAATTGTAGGGTATATGCCCGGACGCTTTTCGTTGTACGAAGACTTGTCGGTAGAAGAGAACCTTAACTTTTTTGCTTCTGTTTTCGGAACCACGGTTGAAGAAAACTATCATTTGATAAAAGATATCTATCAGCAAATTGAACCGTTTCGAAAAAGGCCTGCAGGAAAACTCTCCGGAGGAATGAAACAGAAGCTGGCACTTTCCTGTGCGCTTATCCACCAACCCGAACTCCTGATCCTGGATGAACCTACCACAGGTGTTGATGCAGTTTCCAGAAGTGAGTTCTGGTCTATGCTTCATCAGTTGAAAGAGTTTGGAATAACCATTATTGTATCAACACCATACATGGATGAGGCGTCACTTTGTGACCGGGTGGCACTTATGCAACAGGGCAAAATTCTTGAAGTGGCTTCACCACAGGAGGTTGTGGATAGTTTTCGGGGAGCGTTGTTTGGTGTTTCGGGCGGAAATATGTATCGGCTGATTCTTGATTGCCGCGATTTTGAGCCTGTTGAAACGGTATTCCCGTTTGGGGAAGAAATCCATCTGACTTTTAACGGTGGAGGGGACCGCAGCTCTGAGTTGCTTGAGTTTTTGAAGAATCGAGGTAACGATGAGGTTGGAATTCGGGCCATCCAGCCTGGTATTGAAGACCGGTTTATGGCTTTAATGGGAACTACCTAGAGTCTGTCCATAAAGTCCCGTTTACTGCGTTACGCCATTAGCGGAAATTGCTCATTTACTCAAGTAAACTCCGCATTTCCGCTAATGGCAAGCCTTGTAAACGGAACCTTCTGAACAGACACAGCGAACTTGAGAAACTTTACTTAGTTTATAGACAGACTCTAATTAGTGCCTGTCCATAAACTAAGCAAATTTTGTTCTTAGAGCTGTTTCTGGTCAGAAAATGCCAATTGCCAGGCTTGCGAAGCCGCCAAAAACGGAGTTTACTAATCGTAAATGAGTATTTTGGCGGCAAGCGTAACAGCCTGCCCCGATCCTTCGGGGACGCAAGTGGTACTTTATGGACAGAAACTACTTAAGGGAAATAGCATGTCGTGTTTAGTCGTCACTAACATTAGGTTTAGAAAATGGAAACATCATCTCACGTAATAAATGTCAAAGACCTGGTTAAGAAATTTGGAGATTTTACAGCCAATGACCACTTGAATTTTCAAGTTAAAAAAGGAGAGGTTTTTGGTTTTTTGGGAGCCAACGGAGCCGGCAAAACAACAGCCATAAAAATATTGTGTGGTCTGTCATTGCCTACTTCCGGCCTGGTGGAAGTTGCCGGTTACAATGTGAAAACACATCCCGAAAAGGTCAAAAGCAGTATCGGCTACATGAGTCAGAAGTTTTCTTTGTATGACGATTTAACGGTTTTTGAAAATATCCGATTGTTCGGGACCATTTATGGGTTGTCATCGGGTGAAATTAAGAAACGTTCCGGTGAAATGCTTTCCCGACTTGGCATTGAGGAACAACGTAACCGATTGTTAAGTACCCTTTCGCTGGGATGGAAACAGAAACTGGCTTTTTCGGTGGCAGTGTTGCATCGGCCCAAAATTGTTTTTCTTGATGAGCCTACTAGTGGGGTGGACCCCATAACCCGAAGACAATTCTGGGAATTGATATATCAGGCAGCCGATGAGGGAATTACGGTGTTTGTGACGACGCATTATCTCGATGAAGCAGAATATTGCAATCGCGTGACCATTATGGTGGATGGGAGAATTTCTGCGCTGGATACTCCGGCAGGTTTGAAGACTCAACTGGATTGCGATACGATGAATGATGTATTTTTAAAATTAACCCGTCCAAACTGATTGAATGTGAAACAACTTTGGAGTTTTATCAGAAAAGAAGCCAGACACATTTTACGGGATAAACGGACCCTGGCTGTTTTGTTTGTCATGCCGCTGGCTCAAATTCTTATTTTCGGATATGTCATCTCCACCGAGATTAAAGATGCGCGAATAGGGGTGCTCGATCATGCACGGGATTATTCCAGTCGTCAGGTTATCGACCGTTTGGTTTCTTCTGGGTATTTTATGGTTCAGGATTATTATTCGGGTCGCGGGCAGATGGAAAGTGCACTTCGCAAGGGCGACATTCAGATGGCAGTGGTTTTTTCTCCCGATTTCGGAAGTAGCATGGAAAGACCGGGAGGGGCTAATATGCAGTTTATTGCTGATGCTTCAGATGCCAATACTGCGCGTATGCTGGTCAATTATGCAGAGGGAATTGTGGCCGGTTATGAATTTGAATCCACCGAGGTTTCAAGCAGACGGATTGCGCCACTTATTGTTGAGGCCCGGATGTTTTACAACCCTTCCCTGAGAGGGGTTTTGATGTCTGTTCCCGGCATTATGGCCATGATTCTGATTCTTGTGTCAGCCATGATGACCTCCATTTCCATCACCCGCGAAAAGGAATATGGCTCCATGGAGGTGTTGCTGATATCTCCATTGCAGCCCTGGCAGATAATTCTTGGGAAAGTTGCGCCCTATGTAATTCTTTCACTGGTCAATGCCATTACCATCCTGGCTGTTGGTGTTTTTGTGTTCCAGGTGCCCATGTCCGGCAGTTATCTGGTACTCGCTTTTGTGAGTCTGTTGTATATCCTGTTGTCTCTCTCATTGGGAATTTTTATTTCAACTGTGGCCCCCAATCAGATGGTGGCCATGTTTATCTCTTTGTTTGCACTGATGTTGCCAACCATTTTGTTGTCTGGTTTTATTTATCCCATCGAGAATATGCCCGTATGGTTGCAGTGGTTCAGCTATATTATGCCGCCACGCTATTACATATCAGCACTTAAGGACGTGATGTTTAAAGGTGCAGGATTGTTTGTTGTCTGGAAAGAGGTGCTCATAATGACCGGCTTTCTGGGGGCCTTTTTGCTTTTGAGTATCCGTAATTTTAAAGTCAGGTTAGAATAAGGCATAGCATTAGAATTATAGAAATAGGAAGTTAGAGATAGGCAATATCGGAGATATTAAAAACTAAAACAATGAGAATTCTATTGGCTCTTTTACAGAAAGAATTTATTCAGATACGCAGGAACAAAACCATCCTCAGGCTTATCATTGTTCTTCCCGTGGTTCAATTGCTGATTCTGGTTAACGCTGCCACCCTGGAGATGAATAATCTTCACATAGCTGTTTGTGACAACGACCACTCAGCCCTTAGTAACCGGTTAGTTAGTGAACTGGATGCATCACCGTTTTTTAGATTGTCTCCCGAGCCCCGGAATGTTGAATCGGGTATCCATCAAATAGAGGAGGGCACCGTTGATTTTCTGTTGGTAATTGCAGCCGGTTTTGAAAAAGAGGCAATAGCCGGACAAACATCCCGGATTCAGTTATTGGCCAATGCCATAAATTCGCAACAGGCACAACTGGGGTATGCTTATTTGCAGCAGGTTGCTCATCGGTCAATGCAAAACTTTGCAGTAGAGATGAAGGGCGTTGAACCTGAATCCAAAATTTCCACTACCTCGGCTTTTTGGTACAATCCGGAACTCAACTATAAATTCTTCATGGTTCCCGGAATTTTAGTGGTTTTGGTATCAGTTGTGGGTATGTTTCTTACCTCAATGAATCTGGTTCGTGAAAAGGAAATGGGAACCATTGAGCAGATAAATGTTACGCCGGTAAGGAAATCGACCTTTATTGTTGCCAAGTTATTACCTTTTCTAATCATTGGACTGTTTGAGTTGGGGCTGGGACTTATAATAGGAAAACTTGTTTACGATGTACCCATTGAAGGGAGTCTCTGGCTTATTTTCGGAATTGGAACACTCTACCTTATCGGTTTGCTTGGGTTGGGGTTATTGCTCTCGACCTTTTCATCTTCGCAGCAGCAGGTGACCTTTGTCAGTTACTTTTTTCTTCTTGTTTTTATTCTGATGAGTGGTATTTTTACTTCCGTTGACAATATGCCCGAATGGGGCCAGAATGTAAATCTGATAAATCCTTTTTTCTATTTTATTGATGTGATGCGCAGTATTCTGTTGAAAGGCGCAGGTTTGGCCGATTTATGGCGTCAGGTGGGGGGCATTTCGTTTTTGGCTGTCACACTGGTTACGCTTGCTGTTTTCAATTACCGAAAAGCTTCCTGATTTCTTTGATCCATTAATGGTTTGGTTAGCTTTAGTATTGTTGCGTTGGGGGTAACGAGATTGCTTCGGGCGGAGCCCTCGCAATGACCTCAGCATAGAGACGGATTGGGAGCGGGGCATTGCGAGTTCGCACCTCAATTAAATTTTGAGGCATAATGGGAATATGACAAGCTGAGATGCTCAATTAAAACTCCAGGAAAGATTATTTGTGAAGCAGGTTCGGGGGATCGGAATCCGCCGCACCTAATCTGTCATTGCGAGGGCCATGCCCGAAGCAATCTTTACGAACGAAAACACTTCTTTAAGCAAGAATAAAAAATTTCATTAAATTTATACTTTTGAGTCTGACACAGTTGTAATGTTAAAAACCGAAATCATGAGCAACAAGAATGTGTGTAATTCACAAAGCGGCAATGCCGTTTATGGCCTGGGACTGATTGGTGCCGCAGTATTTTATATTTCGCAGGCAACGACCTTCTGGATGGGGGTGTTAGGTTTTCTGAAAGCGTTGGTATGGCCCGCTTTTCTGGTGTATGAAGCATTGAGATATATTTATATGTAGTCGTAAAAGCAGCTGTTATCCAAATAATTCTAATATCTTTGTGCTTTTAATACTATTAGATGACATTTAAAGATTTAGAAATTATAGATCCTATTCTGAGATCTCTTCAGGAAAAAGGCTATACACAACCAACACCAATTCAGGAACAATCCATTCCTATTTTATTAAGCGGTAAAGATTTATTAGGATGTGCCCAGACAGGTACAGGGAAAACAGCAGCTTTTTCAATTCCGATACTTCAGAACATTTACTTGAATACCCCTTCTGATCACCAATCCAGACGGCGAAGAAAACCGGGTTTAAAGGCTCTTATTGTCACTCCGACAAGAGAATTGGCCATTCAGATTGGCGAAAGTCTTACGGATTACGGGAAACATACCGGTATTCGAAACACAGTGATTTTTGGTGGGGTTAAGCAGGGTGCCCAAACACAAGCGTTGCAGCGAGGCACAGATATTTTGGTGGCCACTCCCGGCAGATTACTGGATTTGATTTCCCAGGGTTTTATCAATCTTCGCGAAATTGAATATTTCGTGCTTGATGAGGCTGATAGAATGCTGGATATGGGGTTTATTCATGATGTGCGGAAAATTATCAACTTGCTTCCTTCCAAAAGGCAGTCCTTGTTCTTTTCTGCTACAATGGCACCGGAGATTGTTAAACTTTCCGGTAAAATTTTAGGTGGAAATCCCGGAAAAGTAACCATTACCCCCAGGCAGAATACTGCCGAAAAAGTGGATCAGTCCATTTATTATGTTGACAAGAAAAGTAAGTCAAAATTATTGGTACACCTGATGGAAGAAAATCCTGAAGACTCCACTCTGGTTTTCTCCAGAACTAAACATGGTGCCGATAAAATTGTTAAAATATTAAAGAAGGCGGGAATTAATGCGCTGGCAATTCATGGAAACAAATCTCAGGGCGCCCGTCAAAAGGCATTGGGAGATTTTAAATCAGGTGAAGCCAGTGTTTTGGTGGCCACAGATATCGCTGCGAGGGGTATTGATGTGTCCGGATTGGGAAGGGTCATCAATTATGATCTTCCAAATATTCCGGAAACTTATGTGCACCGAATCGGACGAACCGGTCGGGCCAATGCAGAGGGAACGGCACTTTCGTTTTGTGATGTGGAGGAGAAGCCTTATCTTAAGGACATTCAGAAGTTAATCAATCAACGCATTCCCGTGATTGATGGTCATCCGTTTTTGCCTCAGCCTGATACCAACACAGAGGTAAAAGTTGAGGAAAAGCCTTTGGGGAATCGTAAGAAAAGTTCTTTTAAAAGCCAGCAGTCCGGAAACAGATATAGAAAACAAAAGCGAAACCGCAATGCGGGAAATTAATATTCCGCAAGGCATTTGAATTTGTTTCGTTCTTTGCATGGCGGATGAGCTTGTTTAAGGCAGTTAATTGCCGTATTTTTATGAAAATTTTAAATCAAATAAATTAATTTATGGGTAGATCACAAGAATCGTTTAACAAAAAGGAAGTTAGAAACAAGAAAGAGAAGAAGCGGAAAGAGAAAGAACAGAAACGTCTTGCTCGCAAAGAGGGAGATAAGAGCGGTAATCTTGACGACATGATTGCTTACGTTGATGAGCATGGAAATATTACATCAACTCCTCCCGATCCTACTAAAAAGAAGGAAGAGATTGATGTGGATGATATCCAGATAAGTGTTCCGAAGAAGAGTGAACAAGAGGAGGAAGATCCGGTTCGTAAAGGCACTGTGAATGCATTTTTCGACTCCAAGGGATTTGGTTTTATTAAAGATATTGAAACGAAGGAGAGTGTTTTCTTTCATGTCAGTAATGTCGTGGACGATGTTATTGAGGGCAACCTGGTTAGTTACGAAGTGGAAATGGGACCAAAAGGACCGGTTGCCGTGAATGTGAAACAAATTAAGTAGAGTCTGTCTATAAACTAAGCGTTTTTCACGTGTTTGAATTAGAAAGTTCAAATTCCAGACGTGCGAAAAATTTAAACTGCAGTCCCGAAGTAGCTTTTTAAGGTTTTTTGAACAAAAAACCAACAAAAAGCACAATCGGGATGAGGATTTAGATTTTGAGCATCAACGCAGAAGTTGGGCTTTATAGACAAACACTAAGTAGTTGGTTTTTTTGTCTCTTTTATTGTTTTTGTTTTTTGAATCCAGGTGATGAAAAATAAACTTATTGTTACTCATCAACTTCCCGGCAAACCTTTTTCTGCACTGAAAGACAGGTTTGATATTGTCTGGCCCGATGGGGATACATTTGGCCGGGATGACTTGTTGGAAAATCTGAAAGATGCAGATGCTGTGGTTACTGTTTTTGGAAAGCCATTCAAAAAAGAAATGATAAAAGCTTCTCCGAAACTTAAATTGATTGCCAATTATGGAGCCGGAGTGGATAATATTGATTTGGAAGCAGCGAACAGGGAAGGTATTGTCGTTACCAATACACCGGACGCTGTTACAGAACCAACTGCTGAGCTGGCAATAGGATTAATCCTTGATGTGGCTCGCAGGATCTCCGAATTGGATCGTGAACTCAGAGCAGGTACTATTCGTAACTGGGGAGTTATGGAAAATCTGAGTACCACACTTCAGGGTAAGACTCTTGGTATTGTTGGTATGGGGGCTATCGGTCGGGCACTCGCCCGAAGGGCCTCCGCCTTTGGCATGAATATTATCTATCATAACCGAAACAGAGTCTCTGCAGAAACTGAAGAAAAGCTGGAGGCCCGTTATACCGATTTGGAGAATCTGTTGAGAAATGCGGATTTTGTATCTTTAAACATGCCGCTGACTCCCGAAACCAACGGTATGATAGGACTTTCTGAGTTGAAACTTATGAAAACATCGGCTTTTCTTATCAATACTGCACGCGGAGCTGTATTGAACCAGAGTGCTTTGATTGAAGCTTTGAAGAACAGAGAGATAGCAGGTGCTGCTCTGGATGTGTATCAGAATGAACCGGAAATCCCAGGTGAGTTATTGAAAATGGATAATGTGGTAGTGACCCCGCATGTGGGAAGTGCTACTCATGAAACCCGGGAGATCATGAGCCGGCAGGTGGTTGGTATTATTGAGGATTTTTTCCAGGGTATGACCGGCATTCCTGTGGTAAACCCAGGGGTTTTAGATTCTGATCAATACAAATTTAAGCAGGAGAATATTTTATAGAGTAAAAGACCCATAATCTTCCCAAATTAGTCTTTTAGATGATAGTATGCTTACCAGGTAAAATGCATTAGAAATGATTCAACAAGTAAATATTACATTACCCGAGTTGGGCCGTGGATTTCATTTGGTAACCAGTTACATTAATTCTGAACTTCCCGAATTGCCGGAAGCCGGGTTGGTGAATATATTTATTCAACATACCTCAGCCGCTCTTACACTGAATGAAAATGCCGATCCTTCAGTAAGAGACGATTTTGAAACCATATTTAATAAACTGGTTAGGGAAAATGATCCTGATTACACACATACACTGGAAGGTTCTGATGATATGCCGGCACATGCCAAAGGTTCCATTCTGGGTGCTTCACTGACTATTCCGGTGGCTAAACATCGCCTGGCCCTGGGTATGTGGCAGGGGATTTATCTTTGTGAGTTTCGAAATTACGGAGGTCCAAGACGGCTTGTTGTTACTGTTTATTCCTGATTATTCAGACTGTCTTACATGGTGTAATACCTCTTTTATCCCCTCTTTTTCATTTTCCCAGGTAAATTGATTGGCGGCTTTGGGTAAGGTTTGCTGCCATGTTCTGCGCAAATCGGTGTTTTCACAGGCTTCTTTAATGAAAGATGCAATCACTTCCGGTTCCAGCCTTTCCGTTATTAGGCCTGTTTCCGACTTTTGTACAATCCCGCCCATATCTGGGAAATTATTGGTTAAAACAGGTATGCCTGCCTGGATATAGTCAAAAATGCGATTGGGCAAAGCATGGAAGTAATTGAGTCCCATGTTTTCATGCAGGGCAAGGCCGACCATTGCATTTTTTTGAAATTTGTGAAGTTCTTCAAAAGGAACGGGCCCTGTGAAATTGACACGCTTCTCCATATTCATGGATTTGGTGAGTTGCATCAGTTCTTCGGTAATATCTCCTCTTCCAACGATTACCAGCCGATAACTTTTATCCAAAAATGCCAGGGCTTTTATTGCTTGCTCCAGTCCTCTTCCTTTATTCAATACTCCCTGATAAAGAATTACTTTTTCCTCCGCCATCAGAATGGGGATGTTTATTTCATGTCGTCTTAAGGGGAAGTTGCGCAATAACCGAAAATCAAGGTTGAGGTTTTGCTTATACAACTTTACAAGCCCGGGAGAAACCGTGAAATACAAATTGCATCCGGGAAGAAAGAATTGTTCCATTTTGGTCCAGATTTCTTTAATGATCTTTCTGTCGGTTAGTTCCGGTAGCTCGGAAAAGTATTCATGGCCGTCAAAAACAATAGGTTTTCTTTTGATTAAGGCGGCTGTTTTTGCAGCGGGAAGGGTGTCCATATCTACTGCCCATATTAGGTTAAACCGACTGAACAACAGAAAAAAGAATGTGTATATGTTTAGGAAAAAGTAAAACAATGGCCCTTTTTTAAATGGAAGATTGAACAGCTTCTCTCTTCCGGGACGATTTTGGGGCTTGCTGATCTTTGGATTGTTTGAACCTGTTTTCAACACCTCAAAACCTAACTCCATCAGTGCTAAAGTGATTTTGTGTACCCTGTTGTCGAAATACAGGTTGTTGGAGGTGGTTATGATGACTTTTTTCAATTTGACAGTTTTAGCTTTTGTTGGTTACAGGTATCAGGTACAAATGAAGAGATTTTTTTTATTTCTTCTCATTATCCTTTCGGATTTTTTTCGATGAAAGCAGACTTCCTATACCGGATTAATAAGTGATGCCTGTCTATAAACTAAGCAAATTCTGTTTTTGGATGTGCTTCTGTTCAGAAAGTGCCAGTTACAAGGCTTGCGAAGTCCGAAAATAGGGAGTTTACTTTTCGTAAATGAGTACTTTTCGGGCAAGCGTAACGCAGTAAATGGTACTTTATGGACAGACACTAAGTGGGGGGGTATCATATGCCGGAGGCTGTGCGAAGACAAAGAAGCATGAAAGCATTTTTTCAAATATCAACTGCTTTTTGGTTGTCGAAACCTCATTGAATGATTATGTATCGTGTTATATTGTTGTAATACTCGTTAAGGATTTGATATACAAAGATTTGGGCTGTTATTGTGGTTGAAAAAATGTGTCTGATTCAGGCGGCTTTTAACACATATTTTGTTATATTTGTGTGGCAAAAAAAGATTGTCCGGTAAGTAGTCGGATAACAAATAAATAACTTAGTAAAATGAGTGATAACATTAACGAGGGCAACCTGGAAAAAACGAATGGTTATAGTGCCAGTAGTATTCAGGTGCTTGAAGGCCTGGAAGCAGTTCGTAAAAGACCGGCAATGTATATTGGAGATGTCGGATACAAAGGACTCCATCACCTGGTTTATGAGGTGGTGGATAACTCCATCGATGAAGCTTTGGCCGGGTATTGTACTTCAATCGGAGTTACTATAAACGAGGATAACAGCATTACCGTGGTGGACAATGGTCGCGGTATTCCTGTTGATTGGCACGAAAAAGAAGGTCGTTCAGCTCTTGAAGTTGTAATGACAGTACTCCATGCAGGGGGTAAATTTGACAAGGATAGTTACAAAGTCTCCGGTGGTTTGCATGGTGTAGGTGTTTCTTGTGTAAACGCTCTTTCCATAAACCTTAAAGCCGAAGTTCATCGGGATGGCAAGATCTACCGCCAGGAGTACTCAAAGGGAAAACCCCTTTCCAGTATAGAGGAGGTTGGAACTACTGATATCACCGGAACCTGGATCACCTTTAAGCCGGATGACAGTATTTTCAATGAAACAGAATATAAATATAGTGTTCTTGCCAACAGAATGCGGGAACTCTCATTCCTGAATGCCGGATTGGAAATTGTCCTTACCGATAAACGTGAAGTTGATGAAGAGGGGCAGATTAAAACTGAACGTTTTTATTCTGATGAGGGGTTATTGGAGTTTGTAAAGTTTATTGATGTTAATCGTGAACACCTCATTGATCTACCGATCAGTATCTCTACTGAAAAAAATGAAGTGCCCGTTGACATTGCAATTGTTTATAATACTTCATTCAATGAGAATATTTACTCCTATGTAAATAATATCAATACCATCGAAGGAGGAACACACCTTACAGGTTTTCGTCGTGGATTAACACGGACGCTTAAAAACTGGGCAGATAAGTCGGGGTTGCTTTCCAAGTTGAAATTCGATATCAGTGGTGATGACTTTCGTGAAGGACTCACTGCCGTTATTTCTGTTAAGGTCGCTGAACCCCAGTTTGAGGGTCAGACCAAAACAAAACTTGGTAACAGCGAGGTAAGTCTTGCTGTGGATCAGGCGGTAAGCACCATGCTCTCCAATTATCTCGAAGAGAACCCTAAGGATGCTAAGGCCATCGTAAATAAGGTAATTCTTGCTGCTACGGCTCGCCATGCTGCCCGTAAGGCGAGGGAGTTGGTTCAGAGAAAAAGTGTACTAACCGGTGGTGGTTTGCCCGGTAAACTTGCGGACTGTTCAGAAAAAGATCCCGCTCAATCCGAGATTTTCCTTGTTGAGGGAGACTCTGCCGGAGGTACCGCTAAGCAGGGACGGAATCGTCGCTTTCAGGCTATTCTGCCTTTGAGGGGGAAAATTCTTAATGTTGAAAAAGCCCTTCAACACCGGGTTTTTGAAAGCGATGAAATCAAAAATATTTTTACTGCTCTTGGGGTTAATATCGGAACTGAGGACGACAGTAAGGCGCTGAATACTGAAAAGCTCCGGTATCATAAGATTGTGATTATGACGGATGCCGATGTGGACGGACGCCACATTAATACGTTGATTATGACCTTCTTTTTCCGATACATGAAGGAACTGATTAAAGAAGGGTATCTTTACATTGCAGCACCCCCGCTTTACTTCCTTAAGAAAGGTAAGAATGAACAATACTGCTGGACGGACGCTCAACGTCGTGAATTTGTGGAGAAATATGCAGACGGTAAAGAAGATTCTGTGCACATTCAGCGCTACAAAGGTCTTGGAGAGATGAATGCCGAACAGCTTTGGTTTACCACCATGAATCCTGAAAATCGTCTGTTAAGACAGGTTACTTATGATAATGCTGCCGAAGCTGATCGTATTTTCAGTATGCTGATGGGTGACGATGTGCCACCACGCAGGGAATTCATTGAAAAGAACGCTACTTATGCCAATATTGATGCATAACGTTGCATAAATAATAAAAAACCGTCCTTTGACAGGGCGGTTTTTTTATTTATAAAAGAAAAAGCCTTTCGGAGAAGCTCCGAAAGGCTTTTTCCTTTAATGTATATCGTTTATCCCAGATATGATTTCAAGAGTTTACTTCTTGAAGTATGTCTCAGGCGACGAATGGCTTTCTCTTTAATCTGGCGAACACGTTCACGCGTCAGACCAAATCTTTCTCCGATCTCTTCCAGAGTCATTTCCTGGCAACCAATTCCGAAGAAAAGCTTAATAATGTCACTCTCTCTTTCAGTCAGAGTAGCCAAAGCGCGTTCAATCTCACGGGCGAGTGACTCGTTAATCAGTGTTTTATCTGCGTTTGGTGAATCGCTGTTAACCAGTACATCCAGCAAGCTGTTGTCTTCACCCTCTACAAAAGGTGCATCAACAGAAATGTGACGACCTGAAACTCGCAATGTGTCTGCCACTTTTTCAGCAGGGATTTCCAGCTGATCTGCCAATTCTTCCGGCGATGGTTTACGCTCATGCTCCTGCTCAAACTTTGAGTAGGCTTTGTTGATCTTGTTCAGCGATCCTACCTGATTCAACGGCAGGCGAACAATCCGCGACTGCTCTGCCAGTGCCTGAAGGATGGACTGACGAATCCACCAAACAGCATAGGAGATAAATTTGAATCCCCGGGTCTCATCAAATTTTTCAGCAGCCTTGATTAGTCCAAGGTTACCTTCATTGATGAGGTCAGGCAGACTTAACCCCTGATTCTGGTATTGTTTTGCCACTGATACCACGAAACGCAGGTTGGCACGCGTAAGCTTCTCCAGGGCAACCTGGTCGCCTTTTTTTATCCGCTGTGCCAATTCCACTTCTTCTTCCACGGAAATAAGGTCTTCGCGGCCAATTTCCTGAAGATACTTGTCCAACGACGCGCTCTCGCGGTTAGTGATCGATTTAGTTATCTTTAATTGTCTCATAAAAATTTCCCAAAAATACGCCGCAAAAGTACAACAATTCGGTGACTATTGCAAGCCTCCGGGAGTGCCTTATCAGTTACGTCCGTTTATCTGTCTAAGTTTATTGCATAATAAGCAACCTGTCCGTTGGGGTAAATTCCGGTGAGGAAAAGTCCTTCTTCCACCATTTCCACAACTTTTCGTAAATCCTCTGTGCTGTCAATCGGCACCCGGTTGGCTTTTGTGATAATATAGCCCTCCTGAATTCCTGCCTCTCTGAGTTTTCCGTTTTCCAGTTTAGAAACTTTGATTCCGTTGCTAATTCTGAGACGCGCTTTATCCTCGTTTGAAACTTCTTCAAACGTTGCTCCCAGTATTGAAAGTGATTTGTCTGCTTTTACAACGTCAGTGGAGCCATAAATGTTTCGTAAAGTGACAGAAAAATCTTTCTTTTTACCATTTCTTAACGCCGTTACATTTACTTTATCTCCGGGGCGGAAGCGACTGATCTTTTCCTGAAGCTCTGATACTTTCTTAACTTCTTCATTGTTTACACTGACGATGACATCGCCTTTTTCTATTCCGGCCTCTTCAGCACCACTGGCTTCTATTACATTGGCTACATAAACACCCTGACTTACACTCAGATCCAGTTCTTCTGAAAGCTGACTATCCACATTGCGAATGTTAATGCCTAAAATTCCTCTCTGAACTTTTCCAAATTCCATCAGGTCGGCAACCACTTTACTTACAATGCTGACAGGTACTGCAAATGAATAGCCGCTGTAAGAACCTGTCTGAGAAGCAATGGCTGTATTGATGCCAATCAGTTCTCCTTTTGTGTTTACCAGCGCTCCACCACTGTTTCCAGGATTTACTGCAGCATCCGTCTGGATGAAGGACTCTATGCCAAGTGTTCCGCGCTCATTGGCCAGGATATTTATACTCCTCGATTTGGCACTTACGATACCTGCGGTAACGGTAGAGGTCAGGTTAAAAGGATTACCGACAGCCAACACCCATTCCCCGATTTTTAAATTGTCCGAATTTCCATAACGCATATACGGAAGATCTTCTGCATCAATTTTCAACAGAGAGATGTCGGTAGAGGGATCTGTTCCAACAATTACGGCTTTGTAGGTCCGGTTGTCGTTGAGGGTAACTTCAATGTTGGTCGCATTGTCGATAACGTGATTGTTGGTCACAATATATCCATCGGTGGTGATAATTACCCCTGATCCTGACCCCATGACGGGCTGCTGTTGCCGTGGCATAGGATTTCCCGGTCCAAAGAAAAAGTCAAACAAAGGACTTCCCGAGTAGGATTGGGTTTGTGTACTCACTGTTTTTACGTGAACCACCGCATGAACTGAATTTTCAGCTGCTTGGGTAAAATCCGGATACTCTCCTGCTGGTTCCGCTGGTAAGGATGCATACCTCGCGGCGGGTGTTTGCTCTCCCGGTACCTCGATAATTCTTGGCTCGGGCTTTACAAAATAAGAATAGGCAATTACGGATACCAATGCACTTATTACGGCGATTGAAAAAACCGAAAATATTTTTTTTGTATTCATATTTCAGAATTTTTTGGTTAAACAATTTACGGTATTTACAAATCAAATGATATGCCTTTATTGTTGTTGTTGTAAAACTTAACTTTTTTTACAAAATATTAGTAGTTGATTTTATGTGGACGCAGTTACCTATTAATTAGTGCCTGTCCATAAACTAAGCGATTTTCACGTGTTTGAACTAGAAAGTCCAAATTCAAGGCGTGTGAAAAATCTAAACCGCAGAATACTAATGTATTTGAGGATTTAGATTTTGAGCAACAACGCAGATGTTGGACTTTATAGACAAACACTAAATAGCACAAGGTAGCCATGGGGGTGGATGCCCGTATTGGTCATGAAAGAGCCCCGGATAATGCTTCCCGTAACCCTAACCCTAAGAAACCGGAAAGCATCAATTGCCGGGGCTGTTGAGCTTGTTTTATTTATTATTGGTGTCCGGTAAAAAATAATGGTTTTCCGGGCATTAGTGTTTCTTTGTATTAATTTACAACCCTTTCAGTGGCTTTGTCAAATATTTCCTTTTATTTTGGACTTCTCTATTCGTAATTTTGTTGATGCTATCATTCATAATGGTTATGACGAAAGATAGTTTGAGGGTGAGTTGCTGAATATTAAATGATAAAGAAGGTAGATATGAAAAATATAGAGTTTTACAAGTATCAGGGAACAGGTAATGACTTCGTTTTGGTTGATAATCGTGAGGGCTCTTTTGACGGAGATAACAATGAGTTGATTGCAGCATTGTGTCACCGGAGATTTGGGATTGGAGCAGACGGTCTAATGCTGCTGGAAACATCTGACAAAAATTCGTTTACCATGCGATATTACAACAGCGATGGAGGAGAGGCTACCATGTGTGGCAATGGAGGTCGTTGTATTGCCGCTTTTGCCGTTCACCGTGGAGTTGTCCCTGAAAAGGTGTATTTTTCCTTTGATGCCGTTGATGGAGTTCATGAAGCTTTTGTGGATGGGGATATGGTAAGTCTGAAAATGATAGATGTGGCCGGCTATGAAGAAAAGCAGGATGGATTGTTTTTAGATACCGGATCTCCACATTTCATAAAATTTGTGGATAATCCAGAGGTTGTTGATGTTTTCAAAGAGGGTAGTTTCTGGCGAAACCATGATGTCTTTGCCCCCGGGGGAACCAATGTTAATTTTGTTGGAAATCCTGACGGAAAGGAAGTGGCTATGAGAACTTTTGAACGGGGAGTGGAAGATGAAACCTGGTCTTGCGGGACCGGTGCGGTAGCCTCTGCAATTGCTACTTACATAAGGAGTGGTGCAGGTAAGTGTTTCGACATGAAAGTGCCGGGGGGTAAACTAACCGTGAGTTTCGATGTTGTAAAATCAGGAGGTTTTGAGAATGTATGGTTGAAAGGTCCTGCTAAATATGTGTTTTCGGGGCAGATTGATGCAGAACCAATTCTCTGACCAAATTTTTAATCGGATTAAATGGATTTAAAGATCATATCAGATTTTCAGCCTACGGGTGATCAACCCGAAGCCATTCGTCAGCTAACTGCGGGTGTTAACGATGGAAACCCTTTTCAGACCTTGCTTGGAGTTACCGGCTCAGGTAAAACTTTTACCATTGCCAATCTGATTGAAAAGGTTCAGAAACCCACCTTGATTCTTAGTCACAATAAAACACTGGCGGCTCAATTGTATGGTGAGTTTAAGAGCTTTTTCCCAAATAATGCCGTTGAATATTTTGTATCCTACTACGACTATTATCAGCCGGAAGCCTATATTCCTGTATCGGACACCTATATTGAGAAAGATCTTTCTATCAATGATGAGATTGAGAAACTTCGGCTGAGTGCTACTTCGGCATTGCTGTCGGGACGACGGGATGTGATTGTAGTATCTTCGGTATCCTGTCTCTATGGTATTGGTAATCCTGAAGATTTTCATGCCAATGTCATCTCACTGGAAGTGGGCAAGGAGATTGGTCGGAACAAATTTCTGCGACACCTGGTGGAAGCTTTATATTCCAGGAATGAAGTGGAGTTTCAGCGAGGAAATTTCAGGGTTAAGGGAGATACGGTGGAGATCTTTCTGGCCTATGCAGATCATGCCTGCAGAGTTATTTTCTGGGGTGATGAAATTGAGACCATAGAAACTTTTGATCCGATTAACAACATAACCCTTTCTTCGACTGACCAAATCCTGATATATCCTGCCAATATTTTTGTTACAACAAAAGAGCGGATCAATCAGGCCATCCGAATGATTCAGGATGATCTGGTAAAACAGGTGGAGTATTTTCGTGAAATTGGTAAGCCCCTTGAGGCTAAACGGTTAGATGAGCGAGTGAATTATGATCTGGAGATGATACGGGAGTTGGGCCATTGCCCCGGAATAGAAAATTACAGCCGGTACTTTGATGGTCGCGCCGAAGGAACTCGTCCTTTCTGCCTTCTGGATTACTTTCCCAATGATTTCCTGACCGTTGTGGATGAAAGCCACGTTACATTACCCCAAATCAGGGCCATGTACGGAGGAGATTACAGCCGGAAACAGAATCTCGTGGAATATGGCTTTCGGCTTCCTGCAGCATTGGATAACCGGCCATTGAAGTTTGATGAATTTGAACGAATTACCAATCAAACAATTTTTGTCAGTGCTACTCCTGCAGATTACGAACTCGAAAAATGTGAAGGAGTGGTTGTGGAACAGGTTATTCGGCCCACCGGGCTTCTTGATCCTGTTATTGATGTTCGCCCCAGCCTGAATCAGATTGATGATTTGCTTGAAGAGATCAGAATCAGAGTTAAGGCGAATGAGCGGGTTCTGGTGACGACGCTCACAAAGAGGATGGCTGAGGAGCTCACCAAATATCTTCAAAGACTTGATATCAAAACCGAATATATTCACTCGGATGTGGATACTCTGGAACGCGTTAAAATTATGGAACATCTGCGAAATGGTATTATTGATGTTCTTGTTGGCGTCAATTTACTTCGTGAAGGATTGGATTTGCCTGAAGTTTCGCTTGTTGCTATTCTGGATGCTGATAAAGAGGGGTTTTTGCGTTCCACACGCTCTTTAACGCAGACAGCTGGTCGTGCTGCGCGGAATTTGAACGGAACGGTTATCATGTATGCCGACAAGATTACCAAATCGATGCAGGAAACCATTGATGCCACCAATTATCGAAGAGAAAAACAGCTGGCTTACAATGAGAAGCATGGGATTACTCCGGCTGCTATCATCAAAAAACGCAGTAGTGCATTTCAGAATCAGGAAGAAGAGGAGAAAACATCCGGAGTTTCTCATTTTTATTCCGGTCCGGAGGATCAGGGAGTGGATGCTGCTGCAGATCCTGTATTGTCTTATATGTCGGCAGAGAAGCTTGAAAAAACCATCGCCGAAACCAAAAAAGCCATGCAGAAAGCTGCCAAAGAACTGGACTTTATTCAGGCTGCTCAATACCGTGACGAAATGTTTCGTTTAGAGAAACTGTTGAAAAAGAAGAAAGGATAATGGTGGATGGGAAACATTCACAAGGTGTGGTGCAGGTTAAATCAACCCCTACCAACCCTGCTAAACCCTTTAAGACGGTGTCATTGCGAGTGACTACCTCAAAGAATTGATGCATAATGCGTTAGTAACAGAACTGGCCCGTCCCCGAAGGGGGCAAATTTGAATTACCCCGGGTTAACGACCCGGGGTAAGCTGAACAAATATGACCGGGTCCCCGAAAGGGGGCCAACTATTATTTTACTGATTTATTGCTTATTACAAAAATCTGTCATTGGTAGCAGAGCGAAGCAATCTTCTTTCCCCCTCTCATTATTGGTCGCGACGCTATCAATAATGAGAGGGGAATGGAGAATATCTCTAAGCCCTGAGCTATTGCTCTCGGGCTTTTTAGTCTGTTTACATCTTATCCGGCTTATGAAAAAGGCAAGTTAGGAGGGCTTAGAGGAAGTCTGACAAAACCTGTTCCTGCGGTCATCTTCTTTCAGATTAGAAAAACAAAAACCGTTTTCTGCTTGGTCTTCTTGCGGGACTTCTACGAGACTTGGACTGATAATACTGTCTTGTTTTGATGTAACTTTTGCGGTTGTATTTTGGATCGTTTCGTAATTTACTGTCCTGAATTACAAAAGTAACACCCACCATGAAATTGTAATAAACGTCATAAGGGTCGGTGGAAACCGGATTTACCTCTGTTTGCCAGTCATCACCAGAGTACCACACATCATGCACATCCATTCTGTCGGAAAATGGCAGGGCACCTGTTATTTCAATGTTGGCACTAATCATGGGATTTATCCAAAAAGAGGCTCCACCACCTGCAGACACCATTGGAGCAATCTCAGAAGCGGATCGCCACTCTTCATCTTGTGGACCACTTCCTGCCTCCCCCCAGTATTCTGTAGAGGAGTAATAAACCAAACCTGCATTCAGATGTACATATGGCTGAAAGGTCCGCTGACGGAAATATCCCATAATATGATTGAGCGGTTTGTAACTTCCGCCAATAGAAAATTCAGTGTAAACATTATCGAAATAGGCATATTCCAGGCCGGATGTGGGGAATACCTGAGTCCCTTGCATTTTACCACCAAGGAGCTGAACCCGGGCCGACAACATTTCATTCATTTCGCGGTCAATCAGCCCTCCAACGGTAAAACTTCCACGGGATTCATCCACCAGGTCTCCAAAAAACATGTTGTAACCTCCCCGGGCTGTAACACTCATTCCTTCAGCAATGTTAAGAGATCCCCTTCTTCGCTGGGAATGACTATTGCTTGAAAACATGAGTGTTGTAGCAAATATTAATATGGCAATTTTTGCGCTTTTATGCATGAACAGTATAAGTTAGTGTGTCTTAAACCGACTGTAAAAATGGGAAAAACTTTACTAATACAAAAACTACATACGTTGGTTTGTCACTAAAGTTGACTTTTTTCCTTATCTTTTTTACAAAATGCCGAAAAAGTTATTTCACTGTCTTTGTTTTTTACATATAACCAGTAACAAAAAATATGTTCAGACAGGCTACTGATTATCCCTTATGAGCAAAATACTTAAAATTCCTGAAAACAGGAACAATATTTTTATTTTTGATAAAATTCAAGACGAAATTTTAAATCTGATTTGTTGACTTCGTCGATTATTTTAATCATTCTTTGCGGTTTTGGGGTTCTGCAAAACCAATGATTCCGGAAACTTTTGTCATCGTATTAAATTATTTGCCAATAAACCTGGCAAGGTTGTTTTTATTTCTATCCGATAAAAACTCCTTTCCCTCGGCTGTGTAAAGATAATCTATTTCATCAGAAAAATACTCTTCCACTTTTCGTCGAACTACTTTCATGGTGCTATTCAGGAGTTTATTGCTCTCTGTAAAGGGTTCGGGGAGAATAATGCTGGCTGCGGGAAGCCATCTTGCGGGGAATAGTTCCTCGAGTTTACCTCCCTTTTTGAATTCAGCCATCTGTTTCTGTATTTCCTGTAATATTTCCCGGTTTTTTTCTTCCTGAGACATATCATTGTCCAGCTCCTTTGCAAATTGGTTTACCTTTTCTGTGTTGGGAACAATTAGTCCGATGGTATATGGATTCTGATTGTTGTGCAAAACAAACTGGTCAATCAAAGGGCAGTGATCAATGATGGCCTCTTCTATGCCTTCAGGACTGTACTTTTCACCGTCAGAGCCAATCAGCAGACTCTTAAAGCGCCCCAGAACGTATAGGTATCCTTCGTTGTCGAGATAGCCCAAATCTCCTGTGAACAGCCAGCCCTCTTTTATGGTTTCGTTGGTAGCTTCCTGGTTTTTCCAATAACCAAGCATCACATTTTCTCCCTTTACAACAATTTCTCCTGAGGTTCCTGCCGGAAGTTTATTTTCTTCGGAGTCACATATTTTTACCTCCAGATTTTGGACGATTGGACCTGAAGAACCCAGTTTGTGATGGTTGGGGGTATTGGCAGAAATAATTGGGGCAGCTTCACTGAGTCCGTAACCTTGAAACATTGGAGTTCCCAAAGCATAGAAAAACCTTTGCAAGTCAATGTCCAGCAGTGCCCCTCCACCGATGAAGAACTGAAGATTTCCTCCAAAACGAACTCTGATGGTTTGAAAAAGAATTTTGTCGAACAATTTGTACAAGGGTGCGGTAAGTTTTTTGAGCCCCTTTCCTTTGTCATTTCCTTTCCCGTTGTACCAAATGGCAAATTTCATGGCAAAGTTAAAAAGTGTAGAGACTCCCTTTCCTTTGGCCGCAATTCCTTTTTCGATGTTTTTACGGAAATTCTTGGCCATGGCCGGAACACTCATCAAAACATGAGGCTGAATCTCCATGATGTTATTGGAGAAATTCTTCAATGTTTCAATCTGATTTCGTCCTGTTTCAACAGATGCAATGGAGGCTCCTTTATACATAAAGGCATAAAGGGCGGCAGTATGGGCAAAAGCATGATCCCAGGGAAGTACAACCAGCGTTCTGAAGTGAGCCGGAATGTCGATAAAACTAAAGGCCTGCTCCACATTGGCAGTGTAATTACGATGAGAAAGCATAATGCCCTTGGGTTGGGCTGTGGTGCCGGATGTGTAAGAAATGTTGGCTATATCATTGAAATGGACACTGTTTTTGATTTCCTCAACCTCCTGTCGGTGATTCTCCAGGTATTTTTTCCCTGATTCTACCAATTCGCTGTAGCGCAATTCTTTTTCCCGGACATCTTCAATGTCGTCTAAAACGATAATTTTTTCAAGGAAAGTAAGTTCATGAAGAATCTCACGAATTTTTGGGAGTTGGTTTCTGGAAACAAAAATCATTCTGGATTCAGAATGTTCCAACCTGAATATCAAATCCTGATCAGCTTCCAGTTTTGCACTTAACGGGACATTGATGGCTCCGCAATATAAAATGGCGAGTTCGGAAATAAGCCATTTATTCCGACCTTCGGATAGCAATGCCAGTCGATCTCCTTTTTTTATGCCCAGGTCAATTAATCCTGCTGCCAGATCCATGACCTGACTTCTTGTTTCTTTATAGGTGGTGGGTTGAAAACGTCCTTCGCTCTTTTCCCAAAGCAGCGGATTGTCCCCAAATTTATTTACTCTTTCTTCAAAATAGTCGATGATACTAACCATGGTCTTAAACTTTGTTAATGTACAAAAATAAAAAAATTGTTCAAACCTGATTAAAGGATAGCTTCAAACTCCTCATTGCAGGAATATGACCATCACGGAGAGCTGATTGTTATGAAAAAAAAGACCGGAATGTTAAAAACAAACCGGTCATTTTTTTATTCGACACCAAACTTAAAAACGGTGGTGTGACTATAAGGTTTTTCGGGGGTCACTATGCAGGATGGGAAAGATGGATGGTTGGGTGAGTCCGGAAAATACTGTGTTTCGAAGCACATGGCCGAAAAACGATCGAATTTTTTTTCTTTGTTTTCATAGCTTCCATCCAAATGGTAACCGGAATAAAACTGCATTCCGGGCATGGTAGTATATACCTCCATCAGCCTGCCTGAAATGCTATCTTTGGCTATTGCTGCTCGTCTTAAATCTCCTTCATTACCATTGATTACCAGGTTGTGATCGTAAGCATCTTTTGGCAGATGTTCCAGCCGTTCTCCTACTTTGTGGAATTCCTTGAAATCAAAGGGAGTCCCCTTGGTGGATATAATATCTCCTATGGGAACATCGTCTTTTCTCGGGGTGTAATCATCCGAAAAAATCATCACTTCATGATCCAGAATATTGTTGTCTGTTCCTGATAAATTAAAATAGCTGTGATTGGTCAGATTTACGGGAGTTGCAGCATCTGTTGATGCATCATAATCGATGATGAGTTCATTTTCATTACTTAAATAAAACCTGACTTCCACATCAAGATTTCCGGGGTATCCTTCATCATTATCCGGACTTTTCAGGCGCATAACCAATACCTGACCAGCATCTGTCTCTTCGATCTCCGTGCTCCATACTTTTGAATGGAATCCTGTAGGTCCTCCGTGAAGATGATGGTTGCCGTTGTTGATACGAAGTTTATACTTTTTTCCGTTAAGTTCAAAATGCCCTCTGGCGATTCTGTTGGCAAACCGACCGATGGTGGCGCCCAGAAATACACAATTGTCGAGATAGTCTTCGTCAATGTATTGCATTGGGTCATCAAAACCAAGTACAATGTTGGCGAGTTGACCGTTTTTATCTTTTGTCTCTATTCGGGTAATGGCCGCCCCTGCATTGGTGACGTGAATGGTTGTGCCCTCATCGTTTGTAATCTCAAACAATTTAACATCGTGTTTCCGGGCATTTTCGGATACATTAAGTTCTTTAATATTCATGTTGACTCTTTTAATTTTCTTTAAACAATTGTTTAAGCCTAATATGAAAACAGTATTTTTTATCTGATGAAACGAGCATGGCAAGGGATGTCACAAAAGACAATGTATAAATTCCTTGCATGCGAGTTCCATCCGACCTTGAAAAATTAATTTTATACGGATGAAACAAAAAAATGCACACCAGCTTTTATGTCAATAAATCAATCTCTTCCACATAGGATTATTCCTTTTAGTTCAGAAAATAGGCGACAACGGGAAGAAGTTTTCCTCCGGAAAATAAGTTTACCGGATGGCAATGTTTAAGAAATGACTAACATCTGTAAAAACAAAAGTAAACAAATTTTGCAATTTTGATGATGCAAAAGAAGTTAGCTTTTTAATACGTGTTTATTTTATTATTAATACAGGTTGAGAACAATTTCATATAATAATTCCCTTAAATGTGTTAATTTTGCAGCTTCAAAGTAAAAACTGCATAAAACTGAAAATCTCATGATCCTTTTCTTTCAGGGGGACAATCGACTGGTATTGGCAGTAGGTTGTAATAAAACCCTTTCTCAAGCCGATTTGGAAAAACTTACATGGCTTTTTGACGGAGCGCGTCTGATATCTGACAATAACCTGGATGGCTTTTTTATCGGCCCCAGACGGGAAATGATTACTCCCTGGAGTACCAATGCGGTGGAAATTACCCAGAATATGGGAATTGAAGGGATTGAGCGTATTGAGGAGTTCTTTGAAACGGACAACGAGCAGGCCGAATTCGATCCAATGCTTCAGGTTCGTTACAAAGGTCTGAATCAGGAGATTTTTCACATTAATAAAGAGCCTGAACCGATTGTTTTTATCGACGATATCGAAGCTTATAATCTAAAAGAGGGTTTGGCCTTAAATGAGGAAGAAATCGGATATCTGAATGGTTTGAGTGAGAGATTGGGGAGAAAGCTTACCGATAGTGAGGTTTTTGGGTTTTCGCAGGTGAATTCAGAGCATTGTCGTCATAAAATTTTTAACGGCACTTTTGTTATTGATGGAGAGGAGAAAGAGAGTTCTCTTTTTCAGTTGATAAAACGCACATCAAAAGAAAATCCAAATTACCTGGTTTCTGCCTATAAAGACAATGTGGCTTTTATTCAGGGGCCTGTTATGAAGCAGTTTGCTCCCGGTCGCCAGGATACCGCAGACTATTTTGTGGAGAAAGAGATCGAATCGGTTCTCTCATTGAAGGCGGAAACACATAACTTCCCTACAACAGTGGAGCCATTCAATGGTGCTGCTACCGGCTCCGGAGGTGAGATTCGTGACCGCCTGGGGGGAGGTAAAGGAAGTTTGCCTCTTGCCGGAACGGCGGTTTATATGACCAGCTATTCCAGATTGGAGAAGGGGCGTAAGTGGGAAGAGAATTTTAAGGCCCGTCCCTGGTTGTACCAAACACCTGAACAGATACTGATTAAAGCTTCCAACGGTGCCAGTGATTTTGGTAATAAATTTGGTCAACCCCTGATTTGCGGATCTGTTCTCACGTTTGAGCACTTCGAAAATCAGCAGAAATTTGCTTTTGATAAAGTGATAATGCTGGCGGGCGGAATTGGTTTTGCCAAAAAGTCCGACAGTCTGAAGAATACACCCGCTAAAGGAGATCGTGTGGTTGTTTTGGGTGGAGATAATTACCGGATTGGTATGGGTGGGGGAGCAGTTTCCTCGGTTGCTACCGGTGAATTTGCCAATGCCATTGAATTAAATGCGGTGCAACGCTCTAATCCGGAGATGCAGAAACGGACCATGAATGCTATCCGTGCTATGGTAGAGGGAGATGAAAATCCTATTATCTCGATTCATGATCATGGAGCGGGTGGTCACCTGAATTGTTTGTCAGAGCTGGTAGAGGAAACAGGTGGTACCATTCATCTGGATAAACTGCCTGTAGGTGACCCAACGCTCTCGGCGCGTGAAATAGTGGGGAATGAATCTCAGGAGAGAATGGGACTGGTACTTCATGAGAACCATGTGGAGATATTGAAGAGGGTGGCCGAGCGTGAACGTTCTCCGTTTTATGTAGTCGGAGAAACCACCGGAGATATGCAGTTTAAGTTCGAAGATAATAAAGGCAATGCTCCCATTGATCTTCAGCTTGCCGATATGTTTGGGAATCCTCCCAAAACGGTTATGAATGACGTCAGTGTGGATCGCAAATACCAAGAATTGCATTATTCTGCCGATGAGATTGATTCTTATCTTGAATCTGTACTTCAACTGGAGTCGGTTGCTTGTAAGGATTGGTTAACCAATAAGGTTGACCGCTCTGTGACAGGAAAAGTGGCCCGTCAGCAAACCATTGGAGAAATTCAATTGCCATTGAGTGATTTGGGAGCTACCGCCATCGATTATTCTGGTACTAAAGGGATGGCAACCTCTGTGGGGCATGCTCCGGGAATCGGACTCATTGATGCTGCCGCAGGTTCTGTTGTTTCTGTAGCCGAATCTTTAACCAATATTGTGTGGGCACCTCTTACTCATGGTATTGAAGGAATCAGCCTGAGTGCTAACTGGATGTGGCCATGCAGGAATAAAGGAGAAGATGCCAGACTTTATGATGCTGCCGAAGCAGTAAGCGATTTTGTTTGTGATCTGGGCATCAACATTCCCACAGGTAAGGACTCCCTCTCCATGACCCAGAAGTATCCAGACGGCGATGCTGTAATGTCGCCCGGTACAGTAATTATAAGTGCTGCAGCTGAAGTGGAGGATGTCCGCAGGATTGTTACTCCCTTGTTGAAGAAAGATGTTGATACGCATTTGTTGCACATCGATCTTTCGTTTGATGCGTTAAAACTTGGCGGAAGCAGCTTTGCCCAGATTATTAACAAGCTGGGTAATGAAGCTCCCACAGTTACCGATGCAACCTATTTTAAAAATGGATTTGAAACGATTCAGAAATTAATTCGGGAAGGCTTTGTGGTTGCCGGACATGATGTTTCTGCCGGGGGATTGGTAACTACACTCCTTGAAATGTGTTTTGCCAATAAAGACTTTGGAATAAGTGCCGATTTGTCCGAAATGGAAGAGAAGGATCCTGTGAAGTTGATGTTTAGTGAGAACCCCGCAGTCGTTATTCAGGTTGCTGAATTGGAGAAAGTTTCCTCTATTCTGGAAAAGGCAGGAGTTCAGTTTAGTGTTATCGGAAATCCCATACAGGAGCGTCGTCTGAAAGTAGCCACGGCCGATAAGGTTTTCGATTTTGATATTGATGAATTACGGGATGTCTGGTTCAGAACCTCTTATTTACTGGACAGAGACCAAAGTGGAGATCAAAAGGCGAAAGAGCGGTTTGAGAACTATAAGAATCAATCGCTTTCCTACCAGTTTCCTACGCATTTCAAAGGAACGGAGTCTTCTCTTGACCTGGAGAATCTTGAAAGAAAGGCTAAAGCTGCCATCATCCGGGAGAAGGGAGTTAACGGTGATCGGGAAATGGCATATTCACTTTACAAAGCAGGTTTTGCTGTAAAGGATGTTCATATGACTGACTTAATCAGTGGCCGTGAGACACTGGAAGATATTGATTATATCGTTTTCGTTGGTGGATTCTCCAACTCCGATGTTCTTGGTTCGGCCAAAGGATGGGCCGGTGCATTCCTATATAATGAAAAGGCCAAAAAAGCACTGGATAATTTCTATGCAAGACCAGATACATTGAGTCTTGGGATATGCAATGGTTGTCAGCTAATGGTTAATCTTGATCTGGTAAATCCTGAGCATGACCGGAAAGCCAAAATGCTTCACAACGATTCACATAAGTTTGAATCCATTTTCCTGAATATGAACATACAGGAAAATAATTCTGTAATGCTTAAATCTCTTGCCGGATCACGGATTGGGGTGTGGGTCGCTCATGGAGAAGGAAAATTTGATCTGCCGTTGGAGGAAAGTGCTTACCATATCCCCGGAAAGTATGCTTATGAAGCTTATCCGGCCAATCCCAATGGAAGTGATTACAATGCTGCTGCTATTTGTTCAGCTGATGGACGTCATCTGGCGATGATGCCGCACCTGGAAAGAGCTGTCTTTCCCTGGCAATGGGGATATTATCCTGAAGATCGTGCCGGCGACGAAGTAACTCCGTGGATGGAGGCCTTTGTGAATGCACGGAAATGGATTGAAGGGAAGAAATAGTTTTGAAAAGAGGCAAGGGAGCTACTTCTATATCCTGTAAATTAACGTGGGCTTTTACTCAGAAGTTTCTTTTCAATAGGTTAATGGATTGAGAGTGATAGCCTTGGGCAACGCCCCGGAAAGCTTCTAACAACTCTCCGTTCTCTCATTATTAGTCGCATCGCGACTAATAATGAGAGATGGCGTGAGAGATGGCTCAAACCTTTAAGGTATTGCCGTGGCAAGCTGCAATCAGGCATTCAGCTTGTTTATGACTTACGTGTCTAATAAATCATTCAGGTTAAAAGTAAACTTCTGCATGAATTTTTTCGGAGGAAACTCCCTGGGCCTCCAGAATATCATATACATCATGAATCATACTGCTGTTTCCGCATAAATAGCAACGGGTTTCGGCATCAACAGGGTGTTCCTCCAGCCAGGTGGTAACCCGGCCAAAATAGGAGTTGTCACTTTTTTGTCTTGATGTGCAGGAAATATACCGGGATGGTTCATAAAAATCAGCTTCGTATTTTTCTGAATTATCCCTAATGCCATGTAACAGGGTATAATTTAAGTCAGGATGGGATTTTATAAAGCTGTGGAATGGCGAGATTCCCGTTCCACTGGCAATGAAGAGCAATTTTTCACCGGGAACTTTTTTCACGGGTAGTGAAAAATATCCGACAGGCTCCTCAACAACCAACATATTGCCCGGTTGCTGCTTCTTTAATACCGGAGAGATGAAGCCATCGGTTACCTCTTTTACCAGGATTTCCAGAAAATCATCATTTTCACCGCTGTAAATGGAATATTCCCTGGTGTGAATACTGTTGGCCGGTCCTACATTTATGTGTTGTCCGGCTTTAAATTTCAAATTGTTTTTCTCAAGTTTTACTACAAATGTGGAATCGTTCAGATGACGCATTTCCAGGATTTCATGCAATTTGGTGGAAATTTTGTTTGCTTCAGATACTTCATTCATGATGCTGAATATATTTAAATATTTTTCGGTTAATAATCATCAGATCTCCCTTAATATGGGGTTTTTCTGCTTTTTGTGTTTGGTCAGGTGATAGGTAAAACAGATCTGATAAAGCTGCTCCGTGATAGAAACCATAGAACCATTAAAAGGTTTAATATATAAGGAGGAAAAAATCCGAAATCCGAAATAGAAACAATATTCGGTATTATTTTCTTGGAACACTTCAACAAAATATCTATATTTTAGTTTTTCTTATTGTCTGCTAAATGTAGAATCCATGATATATTCCAAATACAGGTCCAAAGAGTTGAGCTGGCTCTTTTTCAACGGCAGGGTGCTTCAGGAAGCTTCTAAGAAGGAAGTTCCTCTTATTGAGCGTATTAAATTTCTGGGTATTTACTCCAATAATCTGGATGAATATTTCAGGGTTCGCGTGGCACTGTTAAAAAGACTTGTCCAGCTGCGGAAAGATTCCGAAATAGATGGCACTTCCCCTTTGGAGACACTGAGGGAGGTTAACCGGGTTGTTCGTCAGCAGGGGCTTGAATTTGGGAAAATTTACGAGCAGATTATCCATGAACTGGAGGACCACAACGTTTATATGCTCGATGAGAAATCCCTGAATCAAAAGCAGGGTGAATATGTACGCCGGGTCTTTGAACATAAAGTCAGGCCTAAACTGATGCCGATAATTATTTCAAAACGCAGACCTTTGCCTGATCTGGAGGATGATGCCATATATCTTGGTGTGATTCTTCGTAAACATAAGACAGGAAAATCAATCTATGCTTTGCTTGAACTTCCTGTGGATGCATTGGGGCGCTTTTTTATTGTACCCTCTAATGAGAGAACCACCAGCATGCTTTTGCTTGATGATGTTATTCGGTTTGAGCTGAAGGATATCTTTTATATGTTTGATTTTGATGAAATCGGTGCTTATACATTTAAGTTGACTCGCGATGCGGAATTGGATATCGATGATGACATTTCCGAAAGTTATGTGAGTGCTATTGCTCAAAGTCTGGAACGCAGGAAGGATGCTCCCCCGGTTCGTTTTGTTTATGATCGGGAAATGCCGGAAGATTTACTTGAGATACTGCTCCGAAAGTTACATTTCTCCAAGGATGATACCATCATTCAGGGTGGACGTTACCATAATTTTAAAGATTTTATGGACTTCCCTAAAATTGGAGGTGCCGATATGGTTTATGAGCCACTTCCACCTATCAGGCATGAATATTATCCCAACGGTCAATCGGTATTTCCTGTATTGCACCAACGTGATATTCTGTTGCATTTTCCGTACCATTCATTTCTGCACTTTATTGATTTTCTTCGGGAAGCAAGTATTGATCCACTGGTTCAGGATATGAAAATTACCATTTATCGGGTGGCAAAGCATTCTAATGTGATGGATGCGCTGATTAATGCCGCTCATAATGGTAAAAGAGTTACTGTGGTAATGGAGTTGCAGGCTCGCTTTGATGAGGCACACAACATTAAATGGGCCAATAAACTGGCCGATGCCGGTATTAAGGTCATATACGGAGTCAAAGGACTTAAGGTGCATTCAAAGCTTTGTTATCTTACCCGAAAGGAAAAAGGGAAATTGAAGCGTTATGCTTGTGTTGGAACCGGCAATTTTAATGAGGATTCCGCCCGGGTCTTTAGTGACCATTTGCTGATGACAGCCCACGAAGGCATTGCCAGGGAGGTTGGATCAGTTTTTGAATTTTTTGATAAGAACTACCGAATAGCGCGTTACAGTCATTTGTGGGTTTCCCCTTTTTACCTGAGGAAAAGAATCAATGAATTAATTAATAAAGAGATAAAAGTTGTCAAGCAGGGCGGAGAGGGACGGATTTGGTTAAAGATGAATAATCTTGCGGATTACAAAATCATCAAAAAATTGTATGAGGCCCATAGGGCAGGAGTTGATGTTCGTTTGAATGTGCGGGGAATGTTTTCCCTGATTCCAGATTATGACAATAATGGAACTCCGATACCTTGTATTGGCTTGATAGACAGGCTTCTTGAGCATAGTCGTTTTTATATTTTCGGAACGGGGGAGCGTCAACGTATTTATATCGCTTCTGCTGATTTGATGTCACGCAACCTGGATCGACGGGTTGAAGTTGCATGCCCCGTTTATGATGAAAACCTTAAAAATGAATTATTAAATATGTTTCTCGTTCAGTGGAAAGATACCAGTGCTGCCCGTATTCTTGATAATGACTTGTCCAACAGATTAAACAAACCTGCTGATGGAGAAAAACCCTTCCGTTCACAGATTGAGTTTTACAATTATCTGAATCGTATCAACCAGGAGGTGGGAGATGAAGCCGGAACAAATTAATAAAAAGTCCCGGAAAGCTGATATTTGTGGTTTTTTGATGCTGCTTCGTTGTTTAAATTTGTATTCATTAAGGTTGCAGTTCTGATTAGAGCAATCTCTGCTTTATCATCTGTTTAATTTAAGTGAGAATACTCATGGGTTTTCTTACAAACATTAATTGATGTTTTTCATTTTTTTAAATTCAATTTCATGGGAATGAAGACTATGCGTGCACTTGTAAAAGCCAAGCCTGAAAAAGGTATCTGGATGAAAGAGGTTCCGGTGCCGGTGCCCGGTCATAACGATGTGATTATCAATGTAACCAAAACTGCTATCTGTGGAACCGATCTGCACATTTATAAGTGGGATGAATGGGCTCAGAAAACGATAAAAACTCCGATGATCATTGGTCATGAATATGTTGGTTATGTTGCTGCCGTAGGATCGGAAGTGACCAATGTTAAAGAGGGTGACCGGGTTACCGGTGAAGGACATATTGCCTGCGGACATTGTCGAAACTGTCGCCGCGGCCGTCAGCATATTTGTGAAAGGACTGTTGGCATTGGGGTTAACATAGACGGAGCATTTGCCGAATATGTTAAAGTTCCTTCCAACAATGTGATGAAGATTAATCCGCAAATCCCTGACGAAATTGTTGCCATAATGGATCCTTTCGGGAATGCTACCCATACCGCGCTGTCGTTCCCATTGATTGGGGAGGATGTCCTGGTTACAGGAGCCGGACTTATCGGAAGTATGTGTGTGGCTATTGCAAAATTTGCCGGTGCACGTTATGTGGTTGCCACTGAAATGAATGAGTTCAGAGCGGATCTTGCCCGAAAGATGGGTGCAACAAAAGTAGTCAACCCCAAAGAGGAAAATCTTTCGGACGTGATTAGCGATTTGGGAATGATTGGTTTTGATATAGGCTTGGAGTGCTCAGGATCGGAAGCTGCATTTAATCAGATGCTTGCCCATATGTATAATTCCGGAAAGATTTCCTTACTTGGTATTTTACCTCCTTCAACTGTGGTGGATTGGAATACCATTATATTTAAAGGACTCATGCTGAAAGGTATTTACGGGCGCGAGATGTTTGAAACATGGTATCACATGGAACAGATGCTGATGTCCGGACTGGATTTATCTCCTATGATTACGCACCGGTTTTCTGTTGATGACTACCAAAAAGGGTTTGATATTATGGAGGCCGGTAACTGCGGAAAAGTGATCCTGAATTGGGACTAAGAATATAGCATCAAACAAAAAAGACGCACAAGTATGCGTCTTTTTTGTTTTGTATCTGTAAAGATTATTTGATGGTCCAGATAGCTCCCAGTACCATGCCGGCAATGGTGCTATTCCACGGATTACTTGTAATGGGGCAAGTACCTCCGTTGCATCCGATAAAATAATAATATCCATATCCCAACGCAGCTCCCACAACTAATCCGAGACTTATTTTCAAGAGTCGCGGTATTTTTTTTGTTTCTTTGTTCTCCATTTCTTTTTGTTTTGCATATTATTTGCTATCACAAAAGTAATTAAAATAAGATGTATTTAAAAATATAGATAATTAAAAGTATTCCTGATGAAGTGGAGGCTGTTTTTCGGAATTTCTGTTTTGCTATTTTTATTGTTTTCCTCTTTTGGTTTTGGTCAGACCAACCACGCTCTGGATGACAACTGGGAGGCTTTGATAAAGGCTGATGATAATGAAAAAGATTACCGGTTTGGCTCATTTCTGAATTTTCTGGAACAGGGTCTCCTTCAGGAGGATAATACTTTCGGTGAAGGCAATTTCCCTGAGGATTGGGCGGTGGTTGATTTATTGTCAGGTAGTTTGTCGGCCTGCGCGGCGCTTGTGGACTTTGAAATGCGTCCCGACAGACTGATCTACTGTTTTGTGGATAATGAAAAGAAAGTGGCCGTTGTAAACTATAAGGAGGTTGAATCGGAAACAGAAGAGATTGATCTGATCATTGAATCGGAAAGTTTTGGTGATCTGAATTCCGTAAAGATTTTTGATGATAAAAGAAAACTTCTGGATATACCTGACTTGAAATCTGTATTCATTTTGAAGAGAATCCGTGAAAGCAGAGGGGTAAACACGGTTTTTAATCAGGCAGACTCTCTGAGGATAAGAATGGATCTATTGATGAAGAACCCAGAGCTTTTCAATCATGATTTTTTAGATTTACAGGGGGTATCGACATTGATTTCGTCTGATGAACAGCTTAAACTTGTTACCTGGAATGTTGAGGAACTGAACGGGGATCATCACCTTTATGGACTTGTGGCAGTGCGGGTTGAAGACAGGATACGTGTTTTCAATCTTCAGGATAAAAGTGATGAAATAGCTTCACCGGAATATGCGGGACTCAGCCCTGAGAAATGGTTTGGTGCAGTCTATTATAAGGTAATTACGGAGAAATACCGAGGAGATACTTTTTATACTTTGTTGGGATATAACGGAAATGATGCTTTTTCGAGGCTTCGTGTGGTTGATGTTATCACTTTGGGCAGTAGCGGACGTCCTCGTTTTGGAGCGTTAATATTTGATGATCATGGCAGGACAAAAAGGCGTCTTATTTATGAATACAGCAATAAAGCTAATATGATGTTGCGATTTGATGACAGATCAGAGCGCATTGTGATGGATCATCTCGCTCCGATGGAGCCTATGTATGAAGGCGATTATAGCTATTATGGCCCCGATTTTTCCTACGATGTGCTGAATTGGGAAAAAGGGAAATGGGTGCTGGAGAAAAATGTGGAACTTCGAAACCGTTAGGTAGTGTTTGTCCATAAAGTACCATTTACTGCGTTACGCTTGCCCGAAAATTCCTCATTTACTTAAGTAAACTACGTATTTTCTGGCTTGCGCCACCGCAAAAGCTTTAGGGGACACGCGGTCGCAAGCCTTATATCTGGCACTTTCCTGAAAAACACATGACCAGAAACAAATTTTGCTTAGTTTATGGACAGACTCTGGTTAGCTTGTAAATCTCTCAAATTAATGTAATTTTGCAACTGATGTAACAGGTGCTTTATGTGCCTAACAGGGAATCCGGTTAAAGTCCGGAGCTGTACCCGCAGCTGTAAGCTCTTTTTTTGAGATTGAATAAACTGATGCCACTGGAAGTAATTACCAATTATCAATTACCAATAATCAATTGATAACTGATCATTGATCATTTTTTTCCGGGAAGGCTATTCAATCCTGAGCAAGCCAGAAGACCTGCCTGTGCATTTTATTTTTAACCAAGAAAAGCTTTCGGGAGAAAAAGTGATGGTATTAAGATCTTTCCTGGGCGCATTGGCGCTTTCTTTGTTTTTTGCCGGATGTCAGTCGGGCACAGAAAAAAATCCTGTGGAAGAATTATTTGGTTCGCAGCAGCCCGATTCGGTTTACACCCCTTCGTATGCAAAAGGTTTTTCAATTGCTTATTTTGATGATCTGAAACTGGTACATGTTGCCGACCCCTGGGACAGCACTGCTGTTGGGGATTATGTGCTGGTAGGTGATGAGCAGACTGCTGATCGATACAAAAATTCAGAAATACCGTTTGTCGAATATCCCGTAAAGAGCTGGGGTGCTTTTTCTTCTACCCAGGTGGTTTTTGCGGAGAAGATCGGTGAATTAGAATCCCTGAAGTGTGTTGCAGAGCCGCATTATATCTCCAATACCTTTGTTCAGCAGCAACTTCAGAAAGGCCATATCCGGGATGTGGGACTTGCCAGTGCTGCTGATGTGGAAGTGTTGTTGGCTTCTGCGCCTCAGTTTGTTTTTGTTTCTCCTTTTAAGGATAACCGGTATGGAACACTCAAAGAGGCAGGACTGTTGTTGATTAATGATTGTGGTTATCTGGAAACCACCCCGCTGGGAAGAGCAGAATGGATGGTCTTTTTCGGTGCTTTTTTTGATCAGGAAGAAAAGGCTGCCGGACTCTTTTCCGAGATTGCTTCAAGCTATAATTCCATCAGAAAAGAGGTGGAAAACTCGACATCCACACCCTCTGTCTTAACCGGAACCCTTTTCAATGATGTCTGGTATATTCCTGCAGGAGACAGTTATATGGCTGCCTACTTTAAAGATGCAGGCACAAAATATGCTTATGGTGACAAATCGGGAACAGGTTCTTTGGCGCTTGACTTTGAAACCGTATTTAATGATTTCAGGAAAAGCGATTACTGGTTGATTACAGTTAATCATGATGGCCGTTTTACCAAAGAAGACTTTCTGCAAATGGATGACCGGTATGGCGATTTTGAGGCTTTTCAGGGTAATCAGGTGGTATTTTCCAATACTGCTTATTCAATGTTTTTTGAACGTGGAATTGTAGAGCCTGATGTTGTATTAAAAGATTTGGTGGCTTGTTTTCATCCGGAAATATATCCTGATTACGAGCTTGTTTATTTTGAATTTTTGAACGAGTAGCCGGATGCAACAGTTTCTTGAGAAATATTTATCCGGCAGACAGTTGACTGTATTTTGGTTGAGTGGTTTGGCTGTTTTGTCACTAACACTCTTTGTACTTAACCTGATTCTGGGGTCTGTAAATATTCCGTTTTGGTCAGTTATTCAGGCCCTGGCAGGAGACACGCAGATGGATTACAGCTGGCGCCTGATTGTTCTGAAAAGTCGCCTTCCACAGGCGATAACTGCGATATTGGCAGGAGCAGGGCTTGCCGTTGGAGGTCTTCAGATGCAAACATTGTTTCGCAATCCACTTGCAGGCCCGTCTATATTAGGAATTAGTTCGGGAGCCGGCCTGGGTGTTGCACTGGTTTTACTGGTAGCCGGAAAAATAGGCGGGGTGGCCCTTAGTCACCTTGGGTTTACCGGTCATTTGTCCGTGGCTTTGGCTGCCTTTGCTGGTGCTTCATTGGTGCTGACCATGGTGTTGTTTTTGTCCAGACATCTGAAAGATAATGCCATGTTGTTGATTGTGGGTATTATGGTGGGATATGCGGCCTCAGCACTTGTGGGAATCCTCAAGTTTTACAGTATGAAAGAGGATGTGCATGCTTATGTAATTTGGGGTTTGGGAAGCTTTTCCACGGTTTCCTGGTCACAAATGGGTGTTTTGTTTCCGGTGGTTACCTTGGGTCTGCTTGGTTCCTTTTTCCTTGTTAAGCCGCTGAACGTGATGTTGCTGGGAGAACAATATGCCGGTAATCTTGGGATTAATATTTCCCTTTCCCGGCTATTGATTATTCTGTGTACAGGTTTGCTGACTGCAACCATAACCGCTTTTTGCGGGCCGATTGCTTTTTTGGGGCTGGCGGTACCACATCTGACCAAGGGATTGTTTCGCACATCTGATCATAAAGTATTGATCCCTGCGGTAATCCTTGCCGGAATTGCCGTTGCACTCTTCTCAAATCTGATTGCACGCTTGCCTGGATTTGACGGGGCGTTGCCCATCAATGCAGTAACCAGTATGATTGGTGCTCCGGTTGTAATTTGGGTAATATTAAAAGGTAAGAACTTAAGAACCCCTGGGGTTTAAGCAAAGGAGTCATTATGCAGGAGGAAAAGAAATCATTAATTGAGACCAGAGACCTTTCGATTGGATACCATCATCCAAGACATGGGCAGAAAGTGCTGCATTCTAATATCTGTGTGAAGCTTGAGGCTGGTGAGTTTGCTTGTGTGCTTGGACCAAATGGTTCGGGTAAATCCACTTTATTGCAAACACTTTGTGGATTTTTACCCCGTTTGTCCGGTGAGGTTTGTATCGCCGGAAATCAGATCGACAAGGTTTCCAATCGGCAAATGTCATTGCTGGCGAGTGTGGTACTGACAGAGCGGGTTACTGTTTCCAATATGACGGTTTCCGACCTGGTTTCTTTGGGACGGACACCTTATACAGGTTTTTTTGGTCGTCTGAAAAGCAGGGATCAGGAATTGGTAAGCGAAGCGATCCGATCCGTCGGGTTGGAAGGTTTTGAAGAACGACTCATTACCAATATGAGTGACGGGGAGCGTCAAAAGGCGATGATTGCGAAAGCACTGGTGCAGGAAACACCGCTGATTGTTTTGGATGAACCCACTGCTTTTCTGGATCTGCCCAGTCGCATTGAAATCATGCATCTGTTGCGCAAACTGGCACATCAGCATAATAAAGCCATTCTTTTATCTACCCACGATCTGGATCTGGCTCTCCAAATGGCGGATAAGGTATGGTTACTGGCTGAAGGTCGAAAAATGGAAACCGGAACTCCTGAAGATCTGGTGCTGACCAACGAGTTCCGCCGATTTTTTGAAAGGGAGGGCATTCTTTTCGATAACGATACAGGTCAGTTTACTGTGGAGAAACAAAAAGTTAAAACCATTCGGATTGTCGGTAAGGGGATAGAATACAAATGGGTAAGCCGGGCGCTTGCCCGCCGTGGCTTTGCTGCTTCTGATGAGCCGTTTAGCGGATTTCAGGTGGAGGTAAAATCCGACGGAAAACGCGAGTACCTGTTGACCTGTCCCGACGGCAAAATTCAAAAACTCCGTACCATTGAAGATTTGCTGACACAACTGGAATATGAGGAAGCTACGTTGCTGACAGAATAGACCTGCATTCTGCCTATCTGTCAGTCCGCCCCCTTTGGCATACGCTTTGCTTTTTTGACGACGAAAATTTCGTCTAATCAAATTAAACAAAATAGCTATGCAAAAGGGAAAAATTGGTATTAGTACCGAGAACATCTTTCCGATTATTAAAAAATATCTCTATTCTGATCATGAGATCTTTTTGCGTGAGTTGATTTCCAATGCTGTGGATGCCACGCAGAAATTAAATACCCTGGCCCGTATTGGCGACTACAAAGGGGAAGTTGGTGATACGACCATTCGGGTTTCCATCGACGAAAAAAAGAAAACCATTACTATTTCTGACCGTGGCATTGGTATGACTGCCGATGAGATTGAGAAGTACATCAATCAGGTAGCGTTTTCGGGAGCCAACGAGTTTCTGGAAAAATATAAAAATGATGCCAATGCCATTATCGGGCACTTCGGTATGGGATTCTATTCTTCATTCATGGTGTCCAAGAAAGTGGAAATTCACACCCTTTCCTATAAAGACGATGCCAAGGCAGTGAAATGGGAATGTGACGGAAGTCCTGAATATACCCTCGAAGAGATCGACAAAAAGGAGCGGGGTACCGATATTGTGCTCTTTATTGACGATGAGAATCAACATTTTGTCAGCAAGGATGAGATCAATCGTTTGCTGAAGAAGTATTGTGGGTTCCTGCCTGTTCCTGTCGCTTTTGGTAAGCAAACCGAGTGGAAAGACGGAAAAGAAGTAGAGAAGGATGAGGAGAACGTCATCAACGATACCAATCCACTGTGGACACAATCGCCTTCAAATTTGAAGGATGAGGATTACAAAGAATTTTACCGGAAACTCTACCCGATGGCCGAGGATCCGTTGTTCAATATCCATCTGAATGTGGATTATCCTTTTAATCTGACCGGAATTCTCTATTTTCCCAAGATTAAAAACAATATAGAGATTCAGCGAAATAAGATTCAGCTTTATTGCAATCAGGTGTATGTAACGGATTCTGTTGAAGGTATTGTCCCTGAATTTCTCACTTTGTTGCACGGGGTAATTGATTCTCCGGATATTCCATTGAATGTATCGCGGTCCTACCTGCAGAGTGATTCCAATGTCAAGAAAATTTCCAGTCACATCACCAAAAAAGTTGCGGACAGACTGGATGAGATTTTTAAAACTGACCGTGCCTCTTTCGAAGCTAAGTGGGACGACCTGAAAGTGTTCATTGAGTACGGAATGCTGACCGATGAGAAATTTTACGATCGGGCTCAGAAATTTACTTTGTTGAAAAATACAGATGGTAAGTTCTTTACTTTCGATGAATACAAGAACATTATCAAAGACAGTCAGACCGACAAAGATAAGCAACTGGTTTATCTTTATGCCACCGATGCCGAAGGACAGTATTCTTTCATCGAAGCTGCCAAAAACAAAGGATATGATGTGTTGCTGATGGATGGTCAGCTGGATACGCATTTTATCAATCATCTGGAGCAGAAGTTTGAAGGGGCTCGTTTTGTGAGAGTGGACAGTGATGTGCCTGAAAAACTGATTCCTCAGGAAGAAGCCACCGAACTTAAATTGTCTGACGCCGAGAAAGACAACCTGACAACCATTTTCAGTTCTCAGATTCCCAATATGGACAAAGCCAATTTTGTGGTTTCATTCGAGGCGTTGTCGGCCGATGACAAGCCGGTGATGATTACTCAGCAGGAGTTTATGCGCCGTATGAAAGAAATGAGTCAGAATGGTGGCGGTCCAATGGCCTTCTATGGCGAAATGCCGGATAGCTATAATCTTGTGGTCAATGGCAACCATTCTTTGGTTCAGCGTATTGTGAAGGATTGTGAAGAGGAAGTTGGTGAAAGTGTTGGTTCAGTCCGTAAGAAAATGGATAGTCTGGAATCACGTAAAGCCGAATTGGAGAAAGCAAAAGCTGACAAGAAAGAGGAGGAAATCCCCCAGGCTGAGAAAGAAGAGCTGGAAGATGTGGAGAAGAAAATTACGGAACTCCGCGGTAAGAAAGATGAGTCGCTCAAAAGCTTTGCTTCCAAAAATAAGCTGGTTTCACAACTTATTGACCTGGCGTTGTTGTCCAATAACATGCTGAAAGGTGAAGCATTGAACCGTTTCGTGAAAAGAAGCATCGATTTGATTTAATATAATCATGACACCAGAATAGAAAAGGTTGCCGGTTTGCTGGCAACCTTTTTTTCTTCCCCTACCTGCACAATGTCATTGTTGATATTTCTCATATTTTTTATTTTTGAGATTATACAAAAAATATGACTATGAAGAGACTATTTTTAATCCCTTTGGCAGTAGGTGTTTTAGCTTCCTGCCAGAGCAAGGACTCTGAAGAGAGTGTGAATCCTTTTTTTGCAGAGTATGAGACGCCTTTTGAGGCACCTCCTTTCGATGAAATTGAGGAATCACATTATTTGCCGGCCTTTAAGGAAGGTATCAAACAGGCACAGGAAGAGGTGGAAACCATTGCTGTTAATCCTGAGGCACCAACTTTTGAGAATACAATCCTGGCACTCGACCAATCAGGTGAGTTGCTGACCAAAGTAAGTAGCGTGTTTTATCCCTTACGTTCTGCCGTGAGTAACGACAGTATACAATCTATTGCACGCGAAATCTCTCCATTAATGAGTCAGCACCGCGATGCAGTAATGATGAATATGGATCTTTTTGCCCGGGTAAAAGAGGTCTATGAAAATATGGATACGGCAGGATTAGATGACTCTCAAAAACGTGTTGTCACCAAGTATTATCAGGATTTTGTACGCAGTGGTGCCAACCTGAATCCTGAAGAACAAGAGCGGCTGAAGGCGATTAATACTGAGCTTTCTTCGCTTACCTTGAAGTTTGGAGAGCATTTGCTTGCTGAGACCAATGAAAACTTTGAATTGGTAATTGAAGATGAATCCAAACTGGCAGGATTGCCTGATGGCGTAAAAAGTGCTGCTGCTGATGCAGCCAATGCTGCCGGATACGAAGGAAAATGGCTGTTTAATGCTCAGAAACCAAGTTGGATTCCATTTCTGACTTATGGCGAAAACCGTGAATTACGCGAAGAGTTGTACCGTGGCTATTTTATGCGTGGCGATCGCAACGATGAGTATGACAATAAGGAGATCATTAAGCAAATTGTTGCATTGCGTGCTGAAAAAGCTGAGTTGCTAGGCTTTGATAATCATGCCGATTATGTGATCGACGTAAATATGGCCAAAGAACCGGATGCGGTTTATGATTTCCTTCATAAACTCTGGAATCCGGCATTGGAAAAATCTAAAGAGGAACTGGCTCAGATGCAAGCCATCGTTGATGCAGAAGGCGGGAACTTTGATATTGCTCCCTGGGATTGGTGGTATTATGCCGAAAAACTCAGAAAGCAAAAATATGACCTGGATGAATCGCAGATGCAGCCTTACTTCAAATTGGAGAATGTAAGAGATGGCATGTTTTGGGTGGCCAATCAGTTGTACGACATTACTTTCGAGAAGCGTTCAGATATTCCTGTTTACCACGAAGATGTAGAAGTTTTTGAGGTGAAAGAGAGTGATGGTTCGCATATTGGTTTGCTTTATCTTGATTACTTCCCACGCAAAAGTAAGCGGGTAGGAGCCTGGTGTACAGGATTTCGGGATGCCGGTTACGATCATAAAGCGGGTGAAGTGGTAGATCCTTTGGTTTCGATTGTTTGCAACTTTACCAAACCTACCGGTGATACCCCTTCATTGCTTACCTGGGACGAGGTAAACACCCTTTTTCATGAATTTGGACATGGCTTGCATGGTCTTTTTACTGAAGGAAAATATAGCCGTACTGCCGGTAATGTACCCCGCGACTTTGTTGAGTTACCCTCCCAGATTATGGAAAACTGGTGTGGAGAGCCTGAGGTGCTTCGCCATTACGCTAAGCATTATGAAACAGGTGAGGTATTGCCTGATGAATTGATTGAAAAATTGCAGAACAGCAGCCTGTTTAATCAGGGTTTTGCCAATGTGGAGTACCTGGCTGCTTCGTTGCTCGATATGGACTGGCATACGCTTACCACTGAAGATCAAGTGGATGATGTCAATGCTTTTGAAGAGGCTTCCATGAACGAAATAGGGCTGATTCCTGAAATACTGCCTCGTTATCGATCCACTTACTTTTCTCACATTTTCAGTGGCGGTTACTCTGCCGGTTACTACGTCTATAAATGGGCCGAAGTGTTGGATTCTGATGCATTTAATGCCTTTAAAGAATCCGGTGATTTGTTTAACAAAGAGCTGGCAGCCAAATTCCGCAAACACTGTCTGCAGGAAGTGGGAGAGGGCGAAGGCATGGTTCAGTATAAAAAGTTCCGTGGACAGGAGCCTTCTATCGAGCCGCTGTTGGAGAAACTGGGGTTTGAAGAGTAGAATTTCACTATTTTTTTTAGAAAGGGATTATTCCAGTTTGGGAGTAATCCCTTTTTTTGCTCAAAAGTCTGAGATGCAGGGTAAATTCAGTTTGTTGATTTCGAGGTTAATAAGGTACCTTTCAAGGTGGTGCAAAGAGAAATAATTCTGGTTTTTTTAATAATTCCACTTGACATTTAAAATAGTCCGCAATATTTTTGCTCAAGATTTTAATTACTAATCCCAAATAAAACTAACCCAAATGCAAAGGACACAATTCAAGCATCTGCTTTTCTCAGATTCTATCCAGTCATTTTTTCATTATTTAAATTGTTCCAAACAATTCACTCCTTCATAATCAATTGAATGGAATGAGTATTTCTGTGTTCAAGAATCACCGATATCACTGAATTCAGAACTGTTTATTCTTTTCGTTTGATTCCGGGAAGGAGGTATGCGCTCTTTTTTGGGGGAGAATTGATCCTTCTTGAATTTTGAATAAAGAAGTGTCGGAATCCGGATTCATTTATTGATTTTCAGGAAAGAACTAAGTTTACTTAGACAAAACTCTTTTAATCTGTTTTTAGGGCCTGGCAGGTTTTCATGAAAGAGGTTTAGCATAAAAATATTTAAGTTGTTGGGAGTTTGTATGGAGGGTATGGGGTTGATTTTCTTCCGCATCTACTCTTTATTCTTTTAAAATCAGGAGGAATACAGGCCGTGTTTTAAGTAAGTATTAGACGTCATTAAGAGAGGATGTTCCAATGTTTTTGTTGTCATCAAATCAACTCTCAGAAAGAAATTTGTAAAATACTATGTTAATAAAATATATCTTATATCCATTAATAGGAATTCTTTTGATTTTTGTTGGTGTCATAGTAGCCAAAAAGAATAATCTTTTAAAAAACAAGAGGTTAATCTTATTCTTTCTTCTTTGTTTGATATTGCTCTGTGTTCCCTCATTGTTAGGGCTGCTGGATTATGATTTTATGCCTTTTGGGTATATTTCATCAGCCTTAATCTATTTTATTTTTGGTTTGATTGCTCTACCTGTGGTTAAATGGGTGAAGAAATCCGAACCGGGATTTTTGTTTGAGATCATACTTCTGAGTCTTCTTTTGTTCGTTGGAATGATTGCCTATGGCTTCATGTTCAACATTTTTAATGAATTGGACTACGGCTTTTGGGCTTCTACTTCCTTAATATTATTTGTTCTGCCATCATTGTTTAAGAAAACATTTTTGTCATTTCTCGGCATTCCTGCAGAGATTCATAAGGTTTGGGATTACACCAAAAGTGAAAAGTTTGAGGGACATGATTACATCGATTATAATAAGCTGCAGGTCATTCAATTGGAACTTTTTAAAAAACAGAGTGATTCAGGCCCAATAACGATTAATGCAAAAGCTCCTGAAGATATTCCTTTTGGAATGTGGTTCAAGCAGGTTTTGATGGATTATAATTTGAAATCTCCCACTGAACCAATTGTTTATCAGACTGGGAACAGTGATGAGGGATGGATATTTTATGTCAAGGAATCATTCTTTAAATCAAGGAATTACATCGATTATGAGAAGACTTTCAAAGACAATAAGATAGGAGAAAAGTATAAAATCGTGGCCAAGAGGGTTGAATTGTTTAAAATTGATCAGCAATAACTTATGGAAAATACCCCTAATAATAAACTGGTAAACTGGCAGGATTGCATGAATGTGTCTGCACTGCATTTTCGACAGACAGAAGATTTCTTCCTGAATTATATAAGCAATGCTTTTAAGCTTAGTTTGTTGCCTGGTGTATATGGTTTCATACCGTCTTCCGGTTTCGATTTGGAGCAAATGATCAGGATTTCTGGCAAGGCTGATGATAGTATAAATATTGAAGTCTTATTCTGTAATGCGATTACTCCATCCGGTATTTTGTTGAAATATAATTCAGAAGCAGACGGATACAAATTGAATGCTGGTTTTAAAGGTGGCAAGGAAGAGAATAAATATCCCTCTAAAATACAGTTCTGGAATATCATTCTGACTGCCGAGCCGTTTAAGCGTTCCCCAGCAGGAGAACTTGACCCGATGGAGACTCCGCCTCGTCAGCCTGATGTTGATTTTTCGTATTCTCTTGCCATTGCTCCTTCCTTTGGTTCTGAAATGAAGATTAAAGGTCATTCGCTAATTATCGGACGGATCCGGAAGAGTTCTCAACATTATGAAATAGATCATAATTACATTCCTGCTTGCATTACAATGGGAGTAAATGAAGCACTGAAAAGTTATTACCATCAGTTTAGTGATTTATTGCATAGTCTCATTCGAAACTCTAAAACAATTCTGTCAAAGATTTACAATTCCGGCAGAGAGCAGGTTTTAGCTTATAATATTGGTCTTGTTTGTAAGGAAGTATTGCGTTTTAGTTCAGGTATTTATTTCGATTTTAAGAATAACGGGCTCAAAGAGGCCCCTCTTAAAACTGTAAATTACTTTTCATCCCTGGCACATACACTTTATGTCTCTCTAAGCTTCTTTAAAGAATCTGACAAAGAGGAGTTACTTAAATATTTCTATGAGTGGAGTGATGTTACTCCCGGGTCTTTTGAGGAGATCCTTACAGATATGGTTGATCTTGATTATGATCCTGAAAATCTTAGAACCGTAATGTTGCAGGTCGAAGTTTTCTTAAGAGTACTTAGCGAATTGTGGGGTAAACTCAGTCAATTGGAATTTATTGGCAAGCATAAAGAGAATATTGTTGTTTCGGAAAGAATACAAATGACTGGAAAAGAGTCTAAAACCGGTTATACTTTTCTTGATTAAATATTGTGATGACACCTAACCTGAAAAAAATAAAGTTATTGCAGAATATTAACAAGTCCGGAGCTGATTTTAAACCGGAAGTGATTGCTGCATTACTAATTGACCAGGGATTTCGTTTCGACCAGTTTATTTTCCTGCGCAAAGGGGGTGCTAAACGAGGCTTCTCAAAAGATATTAGTGAGGTTAATCTGAAGCAGCTGGGGGGTGGATTTAACGAAAAGTATGTTGAAATAGGTGTTAACAGACGTGGAATTTATGACGGGTTGCCTGAAGGAATTTTCCATAAAAACGCTCAACACAATCCTGGTAAGTCAAAACAGCAGGTCTTGCAGGAGTTTAACAAGCACCGTGAAGAGGAATTTTTTGCCAGGAGGTTTTTTTGCCTCTTTGAGGTTGAATGTGATCGCACATCTGTATTGACGCATCGACTGGAATTGTATTATGATAAGAAAAGTCATCGACGGAATTTTGTTGAAGTATTTTCCGAATATTGGCCGGTTTTGAGTGAGATTCCCCTGCACAAAGCTGTATTATTCCTAAAAATGGTTCCGTTCTTTTCATCGATTCGTAACAGCTTTCTGAAAATCGCTGATGTAATCTCTCTTATTACCGGTGTGGATATTGAGATAGGCATTGCCCGGAATCGGAAAAAACCACAGATTGCGATAAATACCGGGGGTCTAGGGAAGGTGCATTTGGGACAAAACTTTGTATTGAAAGGATATTGTGAAGAGGGGTTACAGGACATTGAAGTTTTGATTGGACCAGTTGATGCTGACAGTATGCAAAATTTCTTGCCTGGAGGTGTTGATTTAAAGATTATCAACTGTTTATCAGACAACCTGTTTTCGGCCAATAAGCATATTGATTTGAAATATAGAATGAGTCCTGAATCCAACAGATTTATTTTGGGGCGGAATGAAAGAAGGGTTAATAATAATTTCTTAGGTATCAACACTGTTATGGTTAATTAGTGCATGTAAGAAAACCCCAATTGCTGCGTTGGGATTGCTTTCAAAACAGTCATTTACGAAAAGTAAACTTCTGTTTTAAGTCATCGCCCGCCTTGCAATTGACGCTTTCTTATTAAGCACAACCAAAACCAGGGGTTTTCTTGCAGACACTAATTAGTCTGTCTATAAACTGAGCAAAATTTGTTTTTAGTCATGTTACTAGTTAGAAGGGGCCAATTGCTAGGTTTGTGAAGCCGCCAAAAATGGAGTTTACTAATCATAAATGAGAATTTTGGGGCAAGCGTAACAGCCTGGCCCGATCCTTCGGGGACAAAAGTGGTACTTTATGGACAGAAACTAATTCGAAAATATAAAATTGATGAGAGCACAAAATCACAAGGAGATCGTCGCTTCCTACCTGAAGTTTGCCGTTTTTCTGGTCGTGACTGTATTTATCTCTGTTTTGTCAATGTTCTTCTTTTTCAGAACTGCAGATGCAGAGTATAAAAATATTGCCTTGAAAACAAGAGAGTATGATGCCATCCGATCGGTTCAGTTGGAGGCTGTTACAAAAGTTGATTCATTGATTGATCAGCTCTCTTTAATGGGCAGAAATAAAAATCTTAATGAGGGTCTGTTACTGGATGTGGTGAGCCGAAAAAAATTAACGCTTCAAAGGTTTTTGGAAAACACTGATGATGAAAATGTCAGATTGCATTTGATGATGGTTTCCCAGCTTTCCGATTTTTTAAGAGTGAAGGACTCGGTTAGGAGTGTTTCAACACAACTAAGAATGGTTAAAGAGGATTTAATCAGATGTATTGAGTCAAACAAGAATGCAAGCTTGTACGATACTGAAAACCAATAGTTAAAAACAGCTGAACGCCATGGATGAAAATAAAAGAAAAGTGTCAGGAAATTATGTTAATCAAAGAGAGAAGCGCATTGCATTGGTTTATGTTTCAGTTTGTTTTATTGCGCTTTTTAGTATTACCTGTTTTTTCTTTCTCAAGAACAATAGCAGTTCGAGAGTATTCGGAAGAAAGGAAAAACTGGTTACCAGAATGGAAAGAATTGAAAGCTTTCGAGAACTGCAAACGATGGCAGCCCTTCAATGTGATACCTTATACAACGGTATAAAAAAGTTCAAACCGAATGTTTATGCCAGTTATGAGGAGAACGACATAAGGTATGAGTTAAACGATCTGAAGGGAATCTACTTAAAGAACAGTTGGGACAGAAGATATAAAATGTTTGAACAGATTTCCACTTTGTACGATATGTGGTTGACGGACAGGAAAGAACTTTGGTGTCAAAAAGAAAACTTAAGAGATTTTACCATCAATCTTCAGGATTGTGAAATGGGACTGCAGAAACACAAGAAAAATTAGTCAGATACTGTTTAAATTTTGTTTTTGGCAGATGTTTTTGAAGGATGAGAGTTCAATACTCGAAAACATCTTAAAGGATAAAACTTAAAACAGTTTCTTAATCGAAGTACCAATAAATGGAAAGGATGTAATGAGTCCCGATTTATCAGGATGAGTTCCATCCGACCTTAATTAATAAATTTTATACGGATGAAAAGAGCATGATATTTTTTAAATATAAATCACAAGAGAACATGTTTAAAAAATATTATGCGAGAGCGAAGCGGTTACATTCGTTCTCAAATTTTTAATTAGTTTTATATCAGATAATTACAAAATTTTAAACGAATGAAAAATACGCACAATACATTCGTGTTTTGGATTGTGTCCGGTGTAATAGCCACGGTGGTGCTGTTTATCTTTATTCTTCGGGTGTTTGCGCCCCAGAATATTATAGAAGCTGATGCATCAAAGACGATGGTGGATCAGGGGGAAGTCATTATATTTTCCGATAGTACCTATAATGCTCAGGAATGGTTGTGGGAATTCGGAGATGGGAATTCTTCTTCGAAGCAACAAGTGAGATATATGTTTCAGGATCCCGGTAGATATAAAGTTAGGCTGACTGTTAACAAAAAGATGGAAAATTATTTTTTTATCACGGTAAAACCCGGATTTCAGGAGAAGGAAAATCAAATGGTTTCCATTCATGCACCTCATGTTGCCTTTGAAGGTGAATTGATTTTGTTTGAAGGGATTGGAGATGCAGAACAATGGAGATGGGAATTTGGAAAAACCGGAATAGTTGATGCCCGCTCCAAAAGTGCTGTTTATTCCTATTCCGAACCGGGTGTTTATGAGGTGATGATTAACACTGAGAAAACTAAATATCCTGTCAGGCATCAGATAGAAATTCTGCCCAAATATCATGAAGACGACACCAACGATGTATTGGCCGGAATTTGTAGAGAAATCAAAGAGAAACTTCAAAATATTGTAGATGGTAAGTCCTTTAACATTAACTACAATTATATTCTTCATGAATATCTGGACAATAATCCGGATAAGATAGTTATTGTTAATAATGAGCGTTACAACGATTTTTATTCCTATTGCCAGGGATTGCGGATTGTTGGACGAAACAACAATACTATTATTGAAAAAGTTTCTGTGGAGTTATCAGATAAAGAAGAGAAGAAAATCAGTAAAATTTTTGTTTTTCAACTGGATAGTTAGCATTTAATTTCGGTTTAATCAATAAATTATGACCCAACCCAAACAAAATCATTATCATAAAGGAATTGCACTTTTAAAGATTCTCCGGAGAAATTGTCCTTTTTCAGGACAAGGAACAATTCGTCCCGGAATTTCATTATTGTTTCTTCTGCTTGCTATGGGATCTTGTGCTCCGGTGAACAGATTAACATGGATAAAGTCTTATCCCCGGCAATATTCGCACAATTTTTACGGAAGACATCAGGTGGAGCCCCAGAGTGGTAAGAGTAATGATCCCTGGGTTGTCTATTCAGCAAATTTGTCTAATCATACCGTGACCCGGCCACAAAAGTTGGAGAAAAAGGAAGATATTTCTTTGCTGGAACCTTTCTATGTTATCGGTCAAAGAGGTGAGTTTCTCAAGCTGATCAAATACAATCCCGAGATTGTCAGGGGTCGAAAACCGGATCGAAAAAAAGCGGAGTTTATGGGATGGATTCACCAATCCAAAATGATTCTCTCTTCATCTTCCTTTACGAATTCTTATTCTGGTTTTAAAAACAAGACGATTACTGCCATTACTGATACTTTTTCTCTTACCAATGCTTCTAAACTGATTCGGAATGATTCCGTGCTTTTATTTGCAAATCAAAATCTTAAGAAATCTGTGGGAGCCATCGGATTTCATGAGGTTGTTTATGTGATGCAAAAGTCTGTGGATCAAAAGAAAGTATTTGTTACCAATAAGCCGGAGATATCGGCTGATGAAATTGAGGAGATTACCGCCGGGTGGACAAGCGTTTCCCTCATTCAAAATGTGGGGGAGCGACTCTTTTGCATCCTGGATAGCCCAAGTGCTCAAAAAGAGCTTTTCGGGAATCGTCCCGGAGTCTCGACCTATCAACCGGTTTATGAGAAATCAAAGTTAGGAGACTATTTCGTGATTAAAACCGGATATCCTTGTCCGGTAATCGACCGATCAGATAATTTTATTTTAAATGTTAATGGTAATCCTGTTTATTATCCTGAATATAAAGAGATTGAGCGGAAACTGCACGATATCAATGTGATTTTTGTTTTCGAAGTCGCACATAACACAATGCAACAGTTTCCTTCCCTGGTAAATACTGTCCAAAATCTGCAGATGCTTTTTGCGAACGATACGACCGACTTTAAATACCGGTTTGGAGCGGTTATGGCAATGATAAAGGGAGATGATTTAAAGGTTGATAGCTATGGTCTGCTGGATGATTACACAGGGATATTCAATTTTGCCTCTGACAGATTATTGCTATTGAATGATTATTCTCCTATTACCAGTAGTAATGCATGGAGCGGTTTGAGAGAAGCGGTAAAAATGGCAGGTCAGGATCCGGAGGCTACCAATATCATTGTTCTTATAGGAGAAAACGGGCAATATTACAATCAGTCTTATGCTTCATTGATAAAACAACTGGGGGATAATAATTGCCGATTGTTTTGTAACCAAATTTATAGTGGTGGAGCAAACAGGTATAACAATTTTTCCCTGCAACTTACTGAAATTATTGAGAAGTATGCCGATCAGGTCTCTGACAATAAGAAAGAGCTTATTGTGGATGCCAGTCAATTTTGTCCTGAAAATCTTTTTACCGAAAGTCAGAAAAACTATTTCCGGCTCGATTACCCCGAGCAGAGTATGACTCAGGGAGCCATTGTCTTTCCTGAAAAAGAAAAAATGTTGTCGCTGGATATGTTTGCTGCTTCATTGGACTCTTTTATTTCTGAAGTTAAGTTTGATAATCAGACTCTAATCGATAGCTATAAGGATGCTTTCCGGGATTTGGGAAATAGCAAGAACCGGTGTGATCCAGATTTTCTCAAACGTTTTGATTTGACGTCACCTGACTTGTTTAAAGAAGAATTGGCACAAAACTTTAAGGCAGTTAATCCCATTTGGATTAAACCTCAGGAAATAAAAGTTTCTAAAGAAGATCTTGGTTTTGTTCTTTTACTGAATCAGCAGGAATATGACGATTTACAGGGCTTTTATGATGACCTGACGCGCTTCCGAGTGACCTCTCAATCACCCGCACGTCTTGAATCCGGAGCGGAAATGTTTTCACTGCCTGTGAATGATCAGGAATCTGCAAATGAATCCAATTCTCTTCCTGTTTATCATTCCAACGTAAAGGTTCGGGTCTATCTGAAAGAACTGCTTACACGAAGATTGTTGCATGGAAAAGTTAAATCTTCACTGGCACCGAATGTTCAGAATCTCAGTATCGGGTATGCGGTAGAGATGAGTACCGGCATGCCTGTACAGTGGGAATTTTTATATCAGGTCAGGATACGTGATTTAATGGATAAGAATGTGCTTTCTGATAAAAAACTGGATGAGATGATCAGCTATTTTGAGGACCAAAAAGATTTATATGAATCTTCCGATTTTGAACGCTTTGGTTCTCTTGGGCAAAATTATTACTGGGTCACGGAGGAGAGTATGTTGTGATATTAATGAGGCTTGCTGGCTTTTCAAAGGGCCAGTGCTTTTGCAAAATACATACTGTTTTCCGAAATCATTTGCGGCATAGCTTTGGAAGTGAATGGCTTGATCTGTATTGAGTTGAATACCAATATTATGTATGTTATTTGAAATACTTTGAAGTTTACTTTTTATCTCTGCGCAGAGATGTTTTTTTATTGTTTAATTATTTAAATTTTTACTTATGGCTTTTAGAGCAACTTTAAGTCTGGGAGGCAAAGAGTTTGATGTCCTGGACTGTAACTACAAACTGGAAAGAGATGTTGATGTTAAAGGACGTCCCGCGTCTAACATCTATGGTGGAAAAGTTCGCGTTCGTGTTGAATCTACTGATGACACCTCTATTCTTGAACAAATGGTAAACCAGTTCAAGCCGGTTTCTGGCAGCGTTATCTTCAAAAAAGGCGATGAAGAATCCAAAATGAAAGAATTGATGTGGGAAAATGGTTACATCACTTCTTTCGAAGAAGGTATCGACATTAGTGGAACTTCTCCTATGTCAACGACATTTGAAGTCTCTGCGCAGGTGTTGAAAATTGGTGGTGCTGAATTTGAGCAGAACTGGCCTCAGTAAAGATAGTACTGTGAAGAGGAAGGCAGCCGGAAACTTTTTCAGAATAAAGCTTGCGCGCTGAAACTGATTTAGCTTCCGGCACCTCCCTCGTTTTAATTTAATGTGTTACAAATCTTATAAAAAAAATTGAGATGGCAATTCTTGATTATGAAATAGGTGGAAATGAAGTGAAGATTGAAGGAGGGGAAGGTATTGCGGATATTCCACAAAACAGAACGCTTCTTGTTGAGAAGCTTACTTCGGATGACCCAGTAAATCCTGAAAAAGCTGAAGGCCTTACTTCCGTGGAGGATGTCTTTGATCATTTTAAGCCCAATGTGGATGTTGAGTTTCAGGATGAAACAGGACAACCCGTGAAGGAAAATTTTAAGTTTTCAAATGTTGGAGACTTTAACCTGAAGAACCTGACTGTTCAGAGTAAATTTCTGAATGATCTGAACGAAAAGAAGAACTTCTATGCAAGCTTTATGAAGCAACTTCGCACCAATAAAGTTTTGCAAAGAGCCCTCCAAAATGAAGAATCGAGACAGGCTTTAATTGCTGCCCTTGAAGAGTTGAAAAAAGAACTGGATGCAGAGAAATAGAGGCTTTCCAACGATTCATTGAAATCTTGAAATTATTAATGTTTTAAATCACAGTACAATGGCTGAAACAACTGCAAAAGCTGCTCAAACCGCTGAAGCTGCCGTCGGTAAAGTCCAGGGAAATGGTAAGCAATCACGATTTGAGGAATCTATAAATAATCTGGCCAAATATGGAGGTTTTAATTTTTTGGAATCTTCTGTTGATGGTATTCAAAACCTGAATCCTGAAAGAAAGGCCCGGAAACGTATATTTTTAACAGATAGTCAGAAAAAAGTTGAGAGAGACAGTCTTAATAGTAAGATTGGGCTCTGGATTGAAATGTTGAAGGACTCTGAGAGTATCAACGACATGATTGAAGCTTGCCAGGAGAAATCTGAGGTTGTTACTCAAAAACTTGCCCAATCGCAGCTTACCGCTGTAAATGCTGTGCGTGATCTGGAAAAGGCTTATCGTGGGGTAATGCTTTTTTATAGAAATACAGAGGTCGATAAGGTGCCCAACCTGACCATTGTGAATGCATCGGAAGAGCAGATTACTGATCTTGACAATACCCGGTTTATCGATTTTGTGGCCAATGAGTTGAAGCAAAACTTTGATAAACTTGATCTGAGAATGAGCTACTCTATTCTGGCGGTTCCAGGGTATTTTGGGTCCAATAAAGTGGTTGAGAAATGGTCGAAAATTGCACATGACAATAAGGCTATGTTGTTTACCGATTTTGCCGATCTGGATAAGCCGGATGATGTTGTTGAGATGTTTTTTGCCTCCAATCTGGCCGGAGGTGATACCTTTAAATGTAACACCACCATGTCCTGCAACTGGCTGGTAGGACGATCAAAATACCAGGAACTGGGTGAAGAGGACGATCTGCATGTTTCACCTTCTGCCGCATTGGCCGGGAAGGTTTATCAGACATTAATGTCGCAGGTTACTGCCGGTAAGAAATTCGGTAGCATCAACGAAGTTGATGGTGTGGTATTTCCCTTGAAAAAGAGTGAAATATCCCAACTCGAAAAAATGGGGCTTATTCCCATGGTAAATGAATATGGAAAAGTGATGGCCTTTTCTGCAAAGACTTTATTTAACGGCGATAACCTTGGCCTCCAGACTTATTCTGTGGTTCGGGTGTTCGATTACATTACAAAAGTATTGTTTGATTTCTTAAATCGTCGCTCTTTTGAAAACTGGAGCTCCAAAACGGAGCGTGACCTGCGTGGACAGATTGTTAAGTTTCTGGACAGTGTACAGGGGCCTGACCGATTGATTGAAAAGTTTAAAATTAAACGCTTTGAACAGGATCCAAACCAGAAAGACCGTATTTTCCTGGATATTCATCTGACTCCTTATTTCCCGGCCAAGAGTTTTGTGATTAAACTCGATGGGATTAAAGGAGATGATGGTGCAGAGTGGAACTCGGATTATGAGCAGGCCTGATACCTTGTATTTTGCTTGTTACGTGAACTTATTGATTATCAAGGGCCGTTTTGTAAAAGTCTCTGGCTGTTCTGAGTGTAAACATCCCGGGCCGGAGTCCTTTACAGAACTTTGCATGTGAATAAGATTAAGTGCAAAGTTTTATCATCTAAATTTTTTGGAGAAGCAATTGTGACGTCAACAAAGAAATACTTTGGGACTGTCCGTGTCGAAGACTTGTCTTTTTTTGAATGATGTTTTGGCTGTTTAGGAATGGTTTAAGGCGTTGAATTTTAGTTTTTATTGATGATAATGGCTCCCCGTTGTGCTTTTTCAGCTTGTTTGAAATCAAGCATTTATTTTAAAGGGTACTGTTTGTTAAACCACATAATATCAGAGCTGTATTAATTGTCTTATGTTGTTTAAGTAACAAAAGACTCATTCATGGTTGAATAATAGAAGGGTTGGATTTTTGCTTATCAGGCTGCCAGGACTTTTCAATTGTCCGGAATTTTGGGCTATGGTTGTTTTCTTCTGCCTTCTGCCTGATTCCCTTCTGTCTGTATTTTTATTCAATTCAAATCGTAAGCCTTTGTAAGTGTGTTGTCTATTCGATTTCGTTCGATCTTTGGAATGTCAGTGTGAGAGATTCCCACTACTGCCTGCTGACTACAAACTACTGACTACAAACTACTGACTAATTTACTTTTATCTAACTCAAATCATAAACGTCTTAAATTGTTCTATTTATATGATTTTGTTAGACCTTTAGGTATGTCGTAGTTAAAAGCAATCACTACTGGCTACTGACTACAAACTACTGACTAATATACTTATATCTAAAAATCTTAAGAATACTAATACTTAAAGATATGTTTGGACACAAATGTTTTTTACGCATAGGGCCGCTCGAAGACAGTAGCATCAACGGCCTCTATCGCGACAGCTACGAACTGCTCTCGTGCGAGTATGGGTTTGCACAGGGCATGGATCGAAATGGGAAACCACAATCGGAGGTTTTGGGTGGAACAATCCACTTGGTTTATCCCAACATTCCTTCCAATGAAATTATTAGCTGGATGCTTAAATCCGGTAAACTTGAAAATGGTGCTATCGTAATTTGCGATGCCAATGATACCCCATTGGAAAAAGTATACTTTGAAGGAGCAGCATGTACTGAAATGGAGGTTGCTTATACACAAAAGGGTAATGGGTACATTACTACAAAAGTTCAACTTCAAGTAAGAAAATTATCTGTTGGAAGTGTCTCATTGGAGAAAAAATGGGTTAATTTAAATTAGAAAGCCATGTTTAATTTACCACAAAATGATAGCAAAGTTAGTGTTTGGTTAACCATTGATGGCGAAGAGTACGAACTCTCCCAATTCAATATAGGTTTTGCTCAGTCGAGTGATCACAAAGGGGAACCACAAAATGAAGTCCGAGGCGGACTAATGCAGGTTACCCTCTCTCAGACTGTTCCAGAAAGCATTTATGCCTGGGCAATGAAAACAACCAGCAAAAACGGTGTCGTTGGTTTCCGGATAGAAAGCGGCAGCGCACCTATGAAGATTGAGTTTACTAATGCCTTTTGTGTAGGGTTTCAGCGAGTAATAAATACCGAAGGCGGTGGATTAGCAACTGCTCTGACTGTCTCTCCGGAAGAGCTGCGAATTAACGGGATAAGTTTCGATAACCGTTGGGTAAAGTATTAGCATTATGCCAAAGAACAATTATGTGATTTCGCGCGAAAAAGCAGAAGTATTTGATGCTATGGGGATTCCCTACGAAGGCTATGTAGATGGAGTCGGGTACCAGTCCCTACATGCTTTTGCATTGGGCAGTTGCTATTTTCAGAATAGTAATTATTGTATTCCGCATTTTCAGCCGGTAATAAATGCATCCCCTGAAGAAAAGATAAAAAGTCTCAGGATAGATGGTGATGACTTGATGGATAAACTGGTAAAAATTAATACCGGTGGAGAACCTACCATCAATATGGGACATGGAAAGTATCTCAAACTTTCCGATAATTGCGAGATTGTAGTCAAAGTTGACGATGGAGAACGCTTTAGGTTTGGATATCGAGACTATACTACCGGGAAAGAAGAAATCATCAGTGGGAAGTTAGCGGAGTTTGAAGATGTTTTTGGTGAAAGTGAGTTGTTGTTTGATTGCCCTTGTGATGGGGCTGGCACAAATGAAGAGGCTACCCCATGGTATAGCATCTACAATTGGCCAGCCTTAGGATCAAGTGCACGTACGATGGATGCGTTGTATGATGGAAATTATCTTGAAGCCGGAATACAATTTTTAACGTGTGCTGCTGAAGTTTTTACATTTGGGTATGCTTCAACGGCGGGTGCGGGAACGAAAGTTACTACGAGAGTTGCTAAGTCAACAGTTGAAAATATACATATCCCTGCATATAGAGTTTATGGAGGAGCATCCAAAATAAATGGATGGTCATGGTCACCAATTAATACTAAGCTCTTGCCTAAAAGTATGTATCGAAAATGGGCAGGATTACCAGATGTGAATTGGGGAACTGGATATATTAAAGGAAGTGCAAAAATAAAAGACATGACCCTATTTAGAAAAGCATTGCCGTTAGATGGAAATCCAGGTGGATTTCCAGAATTAATAATAAATCCGAATAACGTGAATATGTGGAAATATATGAGCAGACCAGGAAATTATAGTAGCTATTGGGGATTCTAAAATATTTTAATTATGGATTATTCAGGAATGACAGTAAATGAACGATTAGCCGTAAGTGGACTTTTCAAAGAATTTGACAAAGCAGTGAGAAAAAAAGATAAAATGAAATTAGTTGAAATTCTTAAGGAAGTATCATTGAGCGATGCTAACATAGATGATATTTTGAGAAAGTATAAAATAGGTCATTAATTGGAATAATATAAAACTTTGCCTTTTAAGCGTATTTGCATTACTTTTTGTACTGCTTACAAATGATAAGGCATTTGCCAATGGGAAGTATTTTGATGAGAAAGGCGAAAGAAAAGTAACTCATGATAAAACATTTGAAAGGAAGAAGCTCCAGTCATTAAAAGATAGTTTGGAAAAGATTTCGATTGATGTTATTGATAAAGAAGATTATTTGGTAATGTTTTATGATAATTCACTTATTTATATAAATTACTATTTCTATCGTAAAGAATTTGAAGTTGTAAAATTAGTTGTTGACCCTGTTCCATCTGACGAAGCTGAAGTGGCAGAAGTTGTTTTCACCTATGTGACAAATAGACATGAAGAAAGGGCGTTCCCATATTCTGCGCGAGGGATAACTTATAAAGAAGCACATTTGTCCATAGAGAATTCTGAAAATGATATAATTGACGATTTTTTTAAATAATAACTGCATTATATATGTAGAAGGAAGAATCACTAATATTTGATGTGATTGATATTATATGCATGTTTATTTGGGCCGGAGATTTTTAAGGTCAAAAACGATCGGTGAAATATGAACTTTTCTGAGGGAACCATATAAAGCATATATGTAAAAATGAACACACTCCCGGTTTCAAATAGAGAGGAAGCTTACATGCGAATATGTGTTATCATTGGTTTGTTCTTCGTGCTCTGTTTTGTCCTCTTTTTAGTCACTTTTTATTCTTTATTTATCACTTCCTTTTTTGTTGTGTTTTTATTGTGGTTACCTTTTTTTATTAAATACTATTAAATCTCAGAACCTAAGAAAGGTAATAGTAGAGAATGGATTTATCTTAGTAAAGTACCAAAAAAAAGGAAAAGATGAAGTAATTCCTGTAAATAGTATCATTGCAATTCAAAGGGGGATTGGAGGTATTAATTTTAGTGGGAAAATGAGTATATGTTATACGATTTCTTTTAATGAAAAATATCCTTTTGGAAAAAAAATATATCTAAGATATAGAACCAATAAGGTTTCAGTTCAATTTTTTGAAAAAGATCCGGAAGAGGTTGTTGAATTAAAAAAAATGTTCCAAAAGGGATGATTTAATTATTTATTTGTTCAATCAAAGGTGTAATGGTCAGTTTCTCCAACGCTTATTGTCTAAATTTTAATCGTTCAATCAACTCAATAGGCGGTGGTGTTTCAACATCACTTACCATATCCCCTGAGGAGGTAATCATTAACGGAAGAAGTTTTGATAATCATTGGGTAAACTTTTAATACTATGCCACATTACAACGATGTTTATATAAGTCAACAAGACTTTGAAATATGTATGCACCATGGAATGCGCTACGATGGATTTGTAGAGGGAGTAGGGTACGCATATTCAAGTAATTTCACCATACCCCCGGTACACTTTCAGAAATACAATCCCCCTGGAAGAGTTCACGATGACGAAAGCTTTTTTCAAAACGGATTTATTCAGTATCTTGATACATCGCCGGAGATGCGTTTAATGAGTTTAAAATATCAACATAAAGTAAAAACGGGGGACACACTTACTTCGATTTCTGCTAAGTATGGTGTCTCAATTCAGTCTATTATGGATGCAAATTCTGGGATTGATTGGGAGGGGGAGAGACGCGGTGACCGGATTTTTGCCGGGGAGGAGTTGGAGTTGCCGAATGAGGCAAAAGAAAACCATTCAGAGAACTCTAAAAGTGAGGGTTTTGTTTCTGGGAATCCTTTTCTTGGGCCTACTGTTGCCAGGGCTAATTTTGAACAGCGCTTGAGTGCTGAATTGTATAGTGGGGATAATGCCCAATCGCAAAGAGGAGGTTTTGGAAATGTTGTTAGTGGTGTTGGGTTGGGAGGTGCTGTAGCGAGTAATATTGATGGAACATTTCGATTAGCAAAAAGCGGAAAGTTTAGTCCTGGTTATTATGCTTCTGGATGGAAAGGCAACCAATATGTTAAAGCTACCTATAGTGTGTCAAAAGCTGGTGCCCGTGTATCTACAGGAGCCAGTATATTATCAACTGGTATGGCGTATAATGAAATACTAAGTGGAAATTCTCACGCTACAACTTATGCTGATGCAGCTATAGGTTCTATTGGACTTTCTTCTAGCTTAGCAAGTTATTATAGTGGTACACAAATTCCTGTCATAGGATTTTTTGTCGCAATCTATGGTTCTGCTAGATTAGGTTGGGATATAGGTGCATCTTTGGCTCCAAAATATGGATTGATTAATGGTTATTATTGGGATAGGAATAAACATTTAAGACCTAGAAAATCTATTCTATAAATCTACCTGAAAAAAGAAGATATTTATGAGTAGACTCTATTATAAAATTTGGGCAGATGCCATACAAAGATATTGGAAACATCACCCGAAGCAACCATGGAAGCTAAATGTTTTCCTGATGATGACTTGGATGCATACATTAAATGCTTTTATTGTGGCTTTGTGGTTGAAATATTTCGATATTTTGGTAATTCCTATTTTAGAGATTGAATTATTTCCTGGAAATCTGATTGATGCTTTTTTATCATTTGCGGTAACATTTTCACCTCCCTTTATCTTAGTTAATTACTTCTTTATTTTTTATAAAAACAGATATGAAAAAATTGTTGAACGTCATAAGGATTTTAAATATAATTATGCGATGATTTATTCATTGTCAATAGTAATTGGAGCTTTTGTTTCTGCTGTATTGTATGGTTTGGTGAAGTGCTATTTTTAAAATATTTTTTAGGTGTTAATGATTTGTTTTTCGCTATTATATTTTTTTCGCTGAATTTATATAATGATCATATCAACTCAATGGGCGGTGGTGTATCAACAGCATTGACTATTTCTGCTGAGGAAATATTAATTAACGGGATAAGTTTCGATAACCGTTGAGTAAAGTATTAGCATTATGCCAAAGAACAATTATGTAATTTCGCGCGAAAAAGCAGAAGTATTTGATGCTATGGGGATTCCCTACGAAGGCTATGTAGCAGGAGTCGGGTACCAATCCCTACATGCTTTTGCATTGGGCAGTTGCTATTTTCAGAATAGTAATTATTGTATTCCGCATTTTCAGCCGGTAATGGATGCATCACTAGAAGAAAAGATTAAAAGCCTCAGGATAGATGGTGATGACTTGATGGATAAACTGGTTAAAATTAATGTCGGTGGAGAACCTACCATCAATATGGGACATGGAAAGTATCTCAAACTTTCCGATAATTGCGAGATTGTAGCCCAGGTTGAAGATGGAAAACGCTTTAGATTTGGATATCGAGACCATGTTAACGGGAAAGAAGAAATCATTAGGGGGAAATTGGCTGAGTTTGACGATGTTTTCGGCAATAGTGAATTGTTGTTTGATGATTTCAAGATGTGTAATAGCGACAATAGAGGGTCTTCTGGTATTTTGCCAGAAAAAGAAAACGATGGTCAGTGGTTAAAGACTGCCAACCAGGTTAATATGATTTCCGGCGAAGTATTCGATATGGGCACGAAGGTGCGAATGAACCTTGAAAGGCTACATACTTCAGAGGCTTTGGTAAATAACCGGTTAGCTAATGGAGGACTTGCCGGCAAGTATGATGTGCTGAGAGAATCTGCTGGTTATATGAGGAAGGTTAAGAATGTTTCGAAATATGGTGGAAGGTTTTTCTTTGGTACAGGCATTTTTTTAAGTGGTGTTGATTTAGGTATGGGGCTTTATTATGGTGATAATAGTAGAGCTACATTTGCTTTTCTGGACATAGTAGTGACGACAACGCTGTTTTTGAGCGGTGTTGGGATTGTGGGAATTCCGATTTATATGCTGTATAAAAGTATTTTTAGTCCGCCACAGATAATATCCCGACCGTTTAATCCTAATGAGTTACACCGACCTTATTATTGTGAACCGGATAATCTTAAAGTAGAATTACCATTTCTTCTAAAATAGATTCAGAATGCGAATATATAGATATTTATTTTTTATTGTTTATTCAAGGTGGTTCAGAAAAGATAGAGATACTTCTCTGGCAACATTTTCAGCCTTATTGGAGTTGTCTATTTACTTGGGAATGACAGTGGCCGGTGTAGTGTTTAATTCTGCACTTTGGTTTGGAACAGCTATGCCGGAGGAAAAAACATCGAAGTTAGAATTATTAATAGGGGTAGTTCCTCTGATGATTTTTTTTTATTTAATAAACTTCTTTTTGTTAGCGCATAGGGGACGTCGTGAAGAAATTTTATATGAATTTAAGGATGTACCTAAAAAGGAATTAAGGTTATTGAGACTTTATGTCGCTTTATATGCATTCATTTCATTGATGTTACTGGCAGGCTTACCATGGCTTTATTACCAGATCTATTGATGTTTAAGGTTTATTTTGGGGGCCAAAGACAATTTTAAAAGAAATGTTTCGTCCACTTCAGCTTCCGTCGCGCTCCTTTAATCCTGACGATTTGGGGAAACCGTATTATCATGAGCCTGATAATTTGGGAATTGACAGGCCATTGTTCATCCCTTAAATATTTTGTTATGAATGCTCATGTATTTCGGATCAACCTGTGGACGTTAGCACTTCGACAGAACAGCTGAAAACAAACGCAGTTCCATCCAAATCGGATCAGTGATTGCCACAAATGACCCTTACTTTTCCAAACGATATGTGCGTGAAAATTTACTCGACCAATATTGGATCAAGTGCAAACTTGCAGTACTATTTATGCTGTAACCCTTTTAATATGAGAAATGGTTTTAACCGATTGGCTGGAATCGTACATAATATGTTAAAGCAGGATTAAGATAAACCCTAAAATCAGATAAAATGGATTTTTTAAATTTAAACGAATCGGTAAAATCGTGTGTGCAGATAGCCAAAGGCTTTGCCCGTGAATACGGCAATGGAGTATATTATCCTGCACATTTGCTCAAGGCTTTGCTGCATAAAGACATTGGCCTGAAAGGTTTTATTACCAGCCTGGGTAAAGATATCGGTTACCTGGAGGAATGGGCAGAAGTAAGAATCGACGATTTACCTAAAGGAAAAGCCGATGGTGAAGTGGATGCTCACGAATCAATTGCTGCTGTTTTTGAAGAAGCAGACAATGTGCGGCTCAAATGGGGACTTCTGGAAATCAACCCGGTTTGTGTTCTTACTGCACTGGCAAGACCCGGCATCGGATTCACCATTGATGAGCTGAAAAGTTTCCCTCTGCGTGAACAGGAAATACACGATTCGGTGATTGCTGATAAGGATGTGAATGTTTCTTTTTCAACGAATGATAAGGATGAAGGATGTTTTGGTGGTAGCACCATGACATCACTCTTAAAATATTGTATCGACAGGAATGCCGATATTCAGAAAAGGGGAGTGGCTCCTGTGGTGGAACGCGACAGTGAGATACGGATGATGATGGAAATACTTGGACGTCACAGTCGCCCCAATGTTTTGATAACAGGTGATTCGGGGGTTGGAAAAACAGCTCTTGTGGAAGGATTGATTTCCGGTATTGTGGAGGAGAAAGCGCCTTCGTTTCTTTTGGGAGCTACCGTTTATGAGCTTGATACCGGAGCGCTTGTGGCCGGAGCTACCTACAAGGGGGAGATTGAAGATCGCCTGAAAGGAATTATTAAAGATATCCGACAACTGGATAAAGCTATTTTATTTATTGACGATATTCATGTATTGCTCGATCCGAAGCAGGGCAACAGCGGTGCTGCCGGTATTCTCAAACCTGAATTGTCCAGAGGCGACCTGACAATTATTGGAACAACATCTGTGGATGAATATCGAAAAATAGTGGAACCGGATCAGGCTTTTAGTCGGCGCTTTGAAGTTCTTGAACTCGACGAACCTGATTTGGATACTGCTTCACGGATGGTTGATGCAGTTTTGAGAAGATATGAGGAATTTCATAAAATAAAAGTGGCCGGAGACAGTATTTCGGAGTGTGTCAGGCTCGCACAGCGGTACGTCAAAGACAGAAAATTGCCTGATGCTGCCATTGATTTGTTAGACCGCACCATGTCGGCTGTGAAAATGATTAATGAAACGGCTGAGGGTAACATCAAAAACTTGTTGGAGCAAATAGAATTTGTTGAGAATAATAAGAAAAAGCAACCTGCACAGAAACTCTCTGAACTAAGGCTAATAAACGCTTCCATGCAGAATTTGCTGGGCCCGGTTTTGATGGGAGAGCTTACCGGAAATCAGGATAGCAATGATCTTGATTCTTATGTGGAGTGGCTTGATTATTTGAAACAATCGCTTACAAAACTTCAAAATTATGCAGGAAACGGGGTGGAAGAGATTACCGTTCATGAAATTGCCGCGGTTATTTCCAGTAAAACGGGTATTCCTATCGGGAAAATTCAGGCAGGCGAGAAAGAACGTCTTTTGAATATGGAAGATATTCTACGTCGCAGAGTTGTTGGGCAAGACAGTGCACTGAAATCACTTGTGGATGCCATTCTGGAGTCACGAAGCGGCATGAACAGGGCAGGTCAGCCCATTGGCTCTTTCTTTTTGCTGGGACCCACAGGAACCGGTAAAACAGAGTTGGCAAAAGCTCTGGCTGAAGCACTTTTTAACGACGAGAAAGCGATGATTCGCTTCGATATGTCGGAATTTAAAGAAGAACATTCTGCCGCACTTCTGTACGGAGCGCCTCCCGGGTATGTAGGATACGAAGAAGGTGGTATGCTGGTCAACAAAATTCGTCAGCAACCCTATTCAGTGGTTTTGTTCGATGAGATAGAGAAAGCTCATGCTTCGGTGTACGATATTTTTCTTCAGATAATGGATGAAGGAAAGCTGCACGACCGTTTGGGTAAAGAAGGGGACTTTTCTAATGCCATTGTTTTGTTTACTTCCAATGTGGGCAGTCAGTGGCTTATGGAGCAAAAAGATGCCGGGCACCATCCCACTACAACTCAACTGATGGAAGTAATGGGTCAATATTTCCGACCCGAGTTTCTCGGTAGGTTGTCCGAAATTCTTCCTTTTTCGCCCATTACAGACGATATACTACTCAAAATATTTGATATTCATTTTAAATCCATTACCGACACCCTCGAAGATAAAGGAATTGGTATTGTCCTTAGCGATGAGGCCAGGGAAATGTTGGCGCACAAAGGATTTACACCAAAGTATGGGGCCCGTCAGGTAAACGGGGTAATCAGAAATTTCATTCGACGGCCGGTGTCTCGCAAGCTCATCAGCGGCAGCTTAAAAAAAGGAGATACACTTGAAGTAAATCTGGATAAAGATGAAGAACTGGTGTGGAGTGTTTCGTGAATCTGAGAAATCTAAAATTTAATCTTGATAATTATTTATGGCATCAAAAAATTACAGTTTACCCTTACATTTTGGTAATTTTTTTACCGAAGAGGGGGGGCGGTTATCTACATGTGCTTTACTTGAATCCATTGATCACCATCTGGAGTTGCTCCTGACCACCTGTCCCGGTGAGCATTATTTTAACAAAGCATATGGTACCATGATCTGGGAACTGGATTTTGAACGTGTTGCATCGCGTAGCCAATGGGAGGAGTCTTTTACTAACTTCATTTACAGAGCTATTGTCGAAAATGAAAAGAGGGTTGTTGATGTGGATGTTTCTATAAAATTACGGGAAGTGGTTCGTGAAGAAGGACTCAGCAAATCCGTTGCCGTGCGACAGCGGGTGGATATTTACGTGTTGGGAAGGTTGTTGGCAACAGGAGAGAAATGTGGTTTTAGTTATACCCTTTATTTGGGGCCATTATCAAACGAGTAAGGAAAGAAAAACATGCAGGATATAAATTTTTCGAAAGAAAGTATTAAGAACAGGATGTTTAAGCGTGTTGCAGCGCTTTGGGAAATAAAAAACATCGATAATCTGGATCCCGTTGTTAAACTGATGATCGAGGGTCTTGCAGGTGAGATCTTTAAACTCTCCGGGGAAATGAAAAACATAGAAACCCGGATACTTGAAAAAGTAGCACGTGCTTTGACTCCGGCTAATATGGTTTCTGTACGACCGGCACATGCCATTATGCGGGTCAGATCAGTTAGTGGAATATCGCAGATTGATAAAACAACTGAGTTCTTTTATAAGAATGCCGGCTTCTTAAAGAAAGCAAATCTAAAACGTCTTGGGTTTACACCTGTTTGTACACCGCAAATAATTAACGGCAAGGTCGCCGCAATTGTAAATGAGAAAGGCTATTACCACGTTGATAATGTTATGACCAGGGATGTGGTGGCATGGCCTGAGCAACCATCGCACTTATTGTCACGGAAAATGTGGATTGGTCTTGACCTGGGAAAAGAGATACGAGTGCTTGAAAATCTTTCTTTTTATTTTGATTTTCCATATATCGAACAAAAAGAAGAATATTTTCGCCTTTTGTCCTATTGTAAATGGCATCAGGGCAAAAATGCCTTAGATGTTAAAACCGGTGTGTACTCATTTACCGATGAGGGAAGTGACCGGAAAGGGCAATTTGCCCATAAATATGAGATGTGCAACATGATTGATGATGATATTTTGAATAAGTATTATCACCGGTTTGTTACCATTAATTCACGAATCCTTCATTGGGAGGATACCACCGAATTATTTCCAGGAGAAATTGTTGAATTATTTCCCGATGATGTAGTTCAACAATCTTCTAAACCATTATTGTGGCTTAAAGTTGAGTTCCCCCCGTTTTTTGAAGAGCATATTATGGACGAGATGACGGTAAATATCAATGCTTTTCCTATTGCTAATAAGTATAGGGAACGGATAGAGTATTCAATAAATGAGATGTCAACAGTTGTGCCGCTGATGATGGGAGAGAATGAATTTTTTATTGCGGTAAACTCAGTTGCCGATTCTTTCGGAAATCATTACTATGAGAACCTTCGTGACAATGAAAAGGACAAAAGCAATTTTACTTACTCTTTGCGTAGAGGAGGATGCGAACGCTTCAGTTCTGCTGATGCCCGGGAATATCTGGTCAGACTTATCGATTTATTACATGATGAAAGCGTGGCTTTTTCAAGTTCTGAAAAAGATACACTGGCCGAAAGTGCTGTTGATTTATTAGAACAAATAAATCATTTGGAACACAAGGTAGATGTGAAGAATAATAGCCAGGAAGTGGTCTCCTATCTGATTCTTGAGCAGGAAGTTGAGGATTCACGGATGTTATTCCCGGAATATTGGCTTTCCAACGGACCTGTAGCCAACGATATTAATGCATCAGAAGTGTTGTTTTATACTTCGGATTCCGACATTGAAAGAGGATCGGCCCAGTTACTTTCAACTACCAGGGGGGGGCAGATGGCTCCTGATAACACTCAGCAAACAGCTATGTATAAATATTCCCTGACATCGCATGGCTCAGTTTACTCTAAAGAAGATATCATCAACTTTTGTAACAGTCGCTATGGAAATTTTGCAGGGAAAGTTGAGGTGAAACGTGGATATGTCGCAAGTACAATTCCCGGGGAAGGAGTCATTCGAACAATTGATGTGTATGTTTCTGCATCTAAGAAACTTGCACATAATGAAAAGGGATATTTTTCAGAAGAATTACATGCCGATTTGAGACGTTTCTCTCCCGATGACTTTAATTACAGGGTTTTTGTGCAGTAGAAGAATTTGATATTTATAGATATATGTGATTCCTAAACCTTAAAAAATAATTTTTACTTCAATGAATTCATCAGAACTTAACAATGTCCAGGTGGATGTTATCGTGGACGGTCAAAAATGTGACTACACCGAAATGCAACTCCATCAGACGATGAGCGGACACCATACTTTTCAGGTGGAGGTAAACTACCGTCCCGGTAAACCTACGGTGTGGACTGAGACACCCGAAACAATATACGATCAGCTTGGAAAAAACCTTGGCATCAGGATGAAACATCGCCAAAGTGGCGAAACCAACGATTTTCGTGGCATCATCACCGATATTGAAGTGGTGGGGAAGGATGGGGATCAGGGCCAGGTGGTTTTGAAGGGGGGAAGTCCTACACTTCTGCTAGACAGAGACCCTTCCATGGCTGTTTTTATCGACAATACGCTGGCAGGGATCATCAGCGAAACAATTGACGGTTACGGATTGACCTTTGAGCTGGAGAATAAGCCCAAATTTGAAACAACCATTCCTTATGCAGCCCGCTACAAGGAGACTGGATACTCTTTTCTTTCGCGTTTGGCAGCCTCCTGTGGCGACTGGTTTTATTACAACGGGAAAAAACTGGTTGTGGGAAATCCTCAAAACGATGAAACGCGACGCGTTGCCTACGATGTTGAGATAAAATCCATAAACATAAGTGCCGGTCTCAACAATCTGAATACGGAGATTTACGATTACAATGCAGTAGAGAATGACTATTTCGAGGATGCACCTGACCGTCCCATTAAAGGGATGAACAGTTACATGGAAGTGGCCAAAGGTAAGTCGGAATCGATCTATAAAACCACCTGTAAACTTCCCATGAACCGGGCCATTATCGATGAAAATGATATCATGCATCAGATGAAGGCCTGTCACAGCCGTAGTGCAACCAAATTGTCAAATGTTCGTGCAGAGGCTAAAACCTGCGCCATTCGTTTGGGAGAATTGGTGTCGGTTCGTTTGCCCAAGTCGCATCAGAAGGATGTGGGACCTGATCTGGGACGTTACCGCATAATTGAGGTTACCCATCAGGTTGATGAGGCGGGGATTTACTCTAACATCTTCAAAGGCGTGGCCGGAGGTACCGAGATGTTGCCCGATGATCATATCCAGACTCCTACAGCCTTTCCCGAACCTGCTGTTGTCACCGACAATGCCGACCCGCTGAATATGGGACGCGTAAAGGTGCGTTACTTCTGGCAGGACGAAGAGGAGAGTACCAACTGGATGCGCCTGCAGGGGCAAAGTGCCGGCAGCAGCGATGTGGTAAAAAAGAACCGTGGCCTGGTATTCATTCCCGAAATAGAGGACCAGGTGATGGTGGCCTTCGAACAGGGCAATCCCGACCGTCCTTACGTCACGGGCAGCTTGTTTCACCGCGACAATGGCGGTGGAGCCGCTACCGATAACAACATCAAATCCATTACCACCCGCAGCGGTCACACCATCGAGTTTGACGATACCGAAGGGGAGGAAAAAATCCATATCCGCGATAACGGGGGGTCAGTGATAACTTTCGATACCAAGGAGAAATCCCTTTTGATTAATTCGGTGGAGAATATCGATATGAGTGCTAAGAACATCAATCTCTCAGCCGAGGAGAATATCTCTCTGGGGGCAAAAAAGAATGTGGAGTTGGCTGCCGAAGCTGATGTAAACACCCTTGCCAAAGGTAATGTGGCCATGCAAAGTGACGGGGATACCAGTGTGGCTGCCAAAGGTGCTGTAACTATGGAAGCTAAGCAAGATGTGGCTATCAATGGTATGAATGCTGCCCTTGATGGTAAGCAGAATGTGGATTTGAAGGGCGGCGTGCAGGCCAATGTGAGTGGTTCCATGACCTGCGTAAAAGGTGCCGCCTTTAAAATAGATGTGATGTAAAAACCCGAGAACAATCTAAGCCAATAACCCAACAACTATGGCAGGAAAACCAGTAGCAACCATCGGCAGCATGCACGTTTGTCCCATGGTAACAGGATACATACCCCACGTTGGCGGACCCGTAACCGGTCCCGGTATGCCCGGCGTCACCGTAAATGGTCAACCCATCGCCGTTATGGGCGACATGTGCACTTGCGTAGGCCCCCCGGACACCATTGTTCAGGGCTGTCCCGGTGTTACCGTTAACGGTACACCTGTTGCAACTTTGGGTAGCATGACTGCTCATGGCGGTCAAATTACTGTAGGTGTTCCCGGCGTTACTGTCGGCCCCAACACTCCTACGCCAGATGCGGTAATGCCCCTCAAACAAATTCCCTTTCCGAATATTACTTTGCTTGATCGTGTGGGGGCTGCAATAAAAGGCAAGAGCAAAGATTTGAAACAGGCAAAGAAAAACCAGGAACAGATTAAAGAAGAAGCTACAAGTAATGAAACGAATCAGGAGCCGGCAATTGTGAATCTTGAGTGGGGGCATGAGCAAAGAATTGTTCGACAATCGAAAGTCATTAAGCAAGTTAATCTTATTGCAACTGTAAGTGGGATAAATGATGGAGAAATGGCCGATTTCTATCTAAAAAGAGACGTTCTTACAGGGAATGAAGGTGAATCAGAAGAGGTTACTAAACTTTCAGGAACTGTAAAAGAGGGTAAAGTTGAAATTACCTGGGAGGTTGAAGATAATGACCAAAAATAATTCCAAACCATGAATGAAGAAAATTTAGAAGTAGAGGAAAAACAAACAAAACAATTTGATCCGGTAGTGGGACAATATTTTTTTGAGGTAGAAGTCGCGGGATTGAAAAGTGAGCGAAGTCCAACGCTTGAAGCCTTAAAGCCGGGTATTGATCTTCATTTTTATCGTTACGGGTTGTTTCCGGAAAGCGCAAAGAGTAGTGACGAAGAATATCCCGTGTTAAGTTTCAATAAAGATGGGGAACAGGTAAAACACCCCGAAGAAGTAAAACCCGGCGGGGCTCCTTCCGTTGATGGATTTTTCTATGGAAGAACTGTTCTCAATCCGGGTTATTTGTATGTTTTTGATGCTAACAATGAAAATCTATGGTATGAATATGAAGTTGATGGATTTGGTCGATACATCCCTGTTTTGTGGGCGCAAAATAAGGAAAATGGAAAATATAAGGATGCCAGGGAAGCGAATGGTAATGCACTGGATTACCTGACGTTTAAGACAGACACAGAACTTTGGGTTGCTTATTCTCCGGTACAATGGAGCATTGACTATCATCAGAGTATACGTTCGGATGCAGAAAAACGTCAAAACCGGATGTTGAAAATTAAATGTACCGGTTTTAAAAAGGATGAAGCGTCGTCCAATTCCGATATCCTGCCATTTGATGAAGTTGAAACAATTTATTGGAACGAAGAGAGTCATTTTCCCCTTTGGTTTAATAAAAAGATTGATTCCTGCAGGGCAAATTTCGAAAGAGATTTGAAAAAGGAGAGTGATCCTGTTAAAGAGGATATGCACATTACTTTGTATGATTCTGTGGGGTGTGCCTTGGATATTAATCAGGAGCTGGGCTTCAAAAATATTGAATTCAGAGCCTTGGTGGAAAATATAAAAACCGGTCAACCTGTTGATTACATCAAAAAGAAGTTGATGAATGAAGAAATGGATATTCCTCTGATTAGTGATGAGCATTATCATCTGTTTCTGCTGGCACTGACCTGTTATCAAATGGTATATTCCACCAGGGAAAATACTGAAAAATATGATGGAGGAAAACCCGGGGTTAACTTTTATGATACGCATTATCCTCACCATCTAGAAGCACAGAATCGGGCGGATGCAAAACGGCGAAAACTAAAAAGAAAGAACAGGAGTTACTCATCCGGATATAGTAATGGTTACCAAAATCTGGGTAGGGCAATTCAGGAAACGCAGTATAGCGCTCCCAACAGAGTCGGTCAGGAAATATTCATTGGGTATGGTTTGGATCGGCAAAAAGTAGAGGGCATACTTGGTATAGAGGATCGCCAAAAGCTGAGAAATCAGATAGAGAAATGTCGGGATAAGTTAGGGGATTTCCTTAAGTCCGCTTATTTCAAGGGGGTGCTGGATGACTATCTGCATAACACTGAAGTAGGAAAATTAGATGGAATGGCCGGTTTTTCTGTTATTCTATCTAACCTGTTTGTTGCACCGGCCGATGTGGAAAGGCATTTATTACTGCCACAACATCGGAAAAAAGATGATCAATGGAAGCAATGGATTTGCGCTTTAGGGGACGACAAAACAAAAAGTCAGGAGGTTATAAATACCGGGATAAAAAGTAAATCCCCGCGATATCAAAGCAAAGATCCTCTTCATGCACTTATGTCTTCCGATATAGAACTTCAAACAACATCTCAGGAACAACGAGGCATAGCTGTAAAGATGGCTGCCTTCATGAAAGCACAATTGAATTTTATGTCTGAACAGGCCATTGAGCTAAAGGAATTTGACGGAAAGCCTGTTGTGAGAGCAACTGATGTTAAGAAATTTGTGGTTAAAAAGCTACAGACTAAATACAAATACAAGGGTTCCCCGATTATTTTGCTTCGCCGTAGTGAAATCTATGCTCAGCTTAATGCTTTCGGGTACGATTTGGATAAAACTTATGTGAAGATAGCTCCCTACAATGGCCGAAAAGACTGGTTGCGGATATATCAAAACTCCGAAAATGTTACAGTATCTATTGAAGATGGAAGGAAGATGATTGAATTTCCGGTGGAGTATGACCGGGAGTTATCCAATACGGAACTTAATCTGAATAAGCTTAACCATAAAGCGGCTAAGATATTAAACAGTGGATCTTTTAATGGATTTATGGCTGGTGTGCAGATGTTGAATATGTATTCTACGGTGAGTGAGCTTGAAAGCAATAGATTTTGGAAATCTTTCCTTTCAACAGGAGGTGCTGCCGCAGATCTTACAGAGGCTGTCATCAATGTTCAGAAAGCACAAATGGCGGCCAGTGGGATTCAAGGAGGTATTGTAGATGTTTTGCGTCAAAGAGCTAAAGTCTTTGGCGCCATCGGTGGTTTTGCCACTGCCGGAATATGCATCTGGGATGCCGTAGATGCGTTTAGCCAGGGGGATGTTGATGCCGGGGTTGCCTGGATTGGTGCCGGGGTGTCTTATGGAGTAGCAACCGTTATGACCACCTTTTGTTCCGGGATGGCGATGGCTGGTCCGGTTGGGTTAATTGCTGCCGCGGCAGGTTTCGGACTTTTTGTGTTGGCCAACGAATTAACCGACGACGAATTGGAAGAATATTTTAAAAATTTCCTATTAGGCGATAGAATAGCCTTTGCGAAGGATACAGCCGAAAGTCCAGCGCAATATAATTTAAGAATATTAAGCAACCGAAGAAGATTAATGGGTAGTAATCCGGATGAAGAATATTTGGAAACGCTTATGAATCCTTATGATGCCCTTGCCTGGTTGTATGATCTGATTGTTTGTCCGGTAATGACTTTTAAGGTTAAAAATTATGAGGCTTTAAGTAGTTATTACAATACCCCCTATGCTTCCGGATCAATAAATTCATATGTGTTTAAGAGTTTTAAAATAACGATGGAGTTTAATCGTTTTTTTAATGAATATAGCTCAATTGAGTCTCATGCGTATTTGTTTATAGATGGATTTAAACGAGGTGAGTCTGAAGAGTTAAAAGAGGGAAGGAATTATGCTATTTATGTTTATCCGGATAACAGGAAGCAGTTAATGGTAGATCTTTACATCCCTTATGAATATTTGGGAGAATTAAAAACGCAAAGTGATCTTTTATTTGCCGTAAGAATAGATAATTCACTTTCCCAGAGGCCTTCTTTTCCATTTATCCTTAATGAAGAAAAACGATATTTGGGAGCTATAGCTGATCTGGGTAGTCTAATGTCTCCCACGAAATTTAAGCAGGTAGAAGAGGTACAGATAGATACACTTAATCATTTATTAAACCCTAAAAGATGGTAGCTAAAAAGAAAAAACATGAGTTGTATCGAAAGATAACTCACTCCGAATATAAAGGCATAAAAAAGATTGGTGATAAGGGCCCGCAGAGCTGGTTGCCCAAAATTATATCTCAACTTGATGATGTGGTTTATAAAGGTAGAATGGGATATGAAATAGTCAATGATGAATTTATTAAAAAATCCCCTAATGCCCACATACTGCCGCAAATAGGGGGCGGGGTGGCGTTGTTGGCGATTGTTTTATATACTTATTTTTCAATAAAAGAGGATAGCTTTGGAGAAGGTTTTGATCTTTTTCTTTATTTCTTTTCGTGGTCCATATTAATTTTTTTCATTATTTATTATTATACCATGCCCAAAAAAGAGATTATCTTTAATCGCATGGAGGGAACTGTTACCTTTCCCGGGTGGATGTGGAACAAGAACATCACCATGCCTTTCGATAAAATTAAATTTTCTTATACTACAGGAGGCCCAAATATGATTGGTGCCTATCAATTACAGTTGGTCAGACCCGATAAGGCCGGTTCTATCTTGTTTTTTCCTTTTGGAGCCATGGATTGTTATCAGGAATTATCCATTATTACCTGGTACATGGATAAAAATCGCCCTTTGCCTCCGCACAAAGATTTTGATTTATATCGCGAGAAGGATTTTCAGCGTCGCAAGAAGAAAAAATTCCCAAAACCATTGTATAGAAGTCGTATCCCTACACCGGAGGCCACTCCCGAACAGCAGGCTGAGCGGGAAAGGTATTGGAAGGGGTAGTTTATGGTATCTATTATCGGTTTTAATATGTTCTAAGTCTGTTAAAGTTGCACCACAAAACAGCCGGGAAATACCATTTGCAGTTGTTTTTGGTTTTTGTCGGCTTTTTCTTTCGTTGTTTCTACTCCCACAATTAATCTGTTTACTAATTTACCTTTTACGCGGGCAACCTGCACATACATGTTATCCTGTATTTCTTTTTTTACCTGATCGGAAAGGCGAATGAGATTGTCCATCTGACTGAAACTTCCGATTTGTACTCCGTAGCCGCTAAGAACTTGGGAGCTTACATCTATGTGATAATATTCGTTCTGGAAAATTTGCTGTGATTCACTCTCTTGGCTGGTGTGGGTTTGCTCAATTTTTACTTTTACCAGCCCGTCTCGTATAGCATCAATTTTAATGGCCGCATTTTTGGATAAGTCTATAATACGACCATTGACAAAGGGGCCACGATCATTTACCCGAACGATTACTGATTTCCCGTTTTTCAGGTTCGTCACTTTAAGCATGGTGCCAAAGGGGAGTGTTGGATGGGCTGCTGTTAACTTTGAGTGACTGTATATTTCTCCGCTGGCCGTTTGACGTCCATCAAATTTATCGGCATAATAAGAGGCCAAGCCTGTAGCCGAGTATTGCTGGGCATTGATGCCGGAAATTAGACCAAGCATCAATATTAAAGTCAGAATGAATTTCTTCATTGGTAGGGATGGGTTTTTGGTATTTTTCATTCTTAGATTTGTCTGTATATGGAGTATTCTAATTACAGACTAGTAACTATTTTTCTCAAATCACCTCCACATCCGCTTCATGAATCCAGCCTTCGCTGCCATCCTGTAGTTTAATATTCCACCATTCACCCAGTTTCGAAAGCAGCTGAACCTTGGCTCCTTCATGTAAAACGAAAAGATCAGTGCCACTTTGGTCAGGAGAGCTTTTAATATTCACTGTCGGCGTGAAGATAATGGCATGGTTACGTTCAACCAGTTTGCTTTTCTGGTGAGAGGAGAAACCAAAAAATATACCGGAGGCTATCAGAAACAGTATTGCAAATGAGAAACCGGCTTTTTTCAGTGCTACACGGTTTCCAAAGAAATATAGCCCCAGGCCTGTTAAAAAAAACAGGAACATTACAATAGCGTATAAAGCCCAGCCGTCTGAGTCATTGAGGTTTCTAAAGTTTTGGAACCATCTGGTAAGAAAAAAAGTCCCGACTTGTTCTATTTCATCAGCGGTTTGACTATTAGCCAATTCAAGATTATACCGAATATCATCATCTTGTGGCGCAAGCAATAGCGCTCTCTCGTAATTTAAAATGGCTTCGGGTAACTGACCGTCTTTATAGTAGGCATTGCCCAGATTGTAATAAAGTTCAGCACTTTCCAGGCCCGATTGCAAAATGCCATTATACATTTCGATGGCTTTTGGGTAATTTCCGTCGGTATAAAGTTGATTGCCCTCTATTATCCGGTTGTCCTGAGCATTAAGACTCAAGCTGACAAGAAAAATTGTTGTAAGTGCTAATATTTGTGTTTTCATCTTTTGGCTGGTTTCTGTCTTTACTTTATCTTCTTCTTCAGGTTACTTTCCAGTTTACTGATGACCTCGATTGCAGCCTGATATAGCCCCTCTTTTTTTGCTGTTTCTCCTGATGGGGCATAGCGTGCATATTCACAAGTTTCCAGAATTTCCACCAGTTTTTCAGTGTTGTCTTCCATTGCTCCATTATTTTCCAGTTCCTGACGAACATTATCTATGTTCAGGTCGGATATCGGGATGACCAGTTTGTCACTGATATAGCCCCAAAGTCCTTTCGTGAGCTCCTCATAAAAGGCTTCGTTGTTGCCCGATTTCAAATGCTGTGCAGCTTTCTTCAGACGCTTACGGGCCATTTTATTGGCCTGTTTGGTCTTCTTCAGAGAAATATTGGCGTTTTCTTTAATTTTCTGGCGATAAATCAGTGAAATAATTACAAAGAGTATAAGCGGAATAGTGTATCCGAGAACAAACTTCCAGGAGCCAAAAAAGAAGGTGTTTACAGGTTGTAAATTTAGGTTTTCTGTTTTGATATAACGGATGTCTTTACCAACAAATTTTACTCCTTCCCGATTTGCAGCTGCAGGTCCGGTGCTTTGCTGATTGGTCGGGGAGGCTGTTTCTCCGTTTGATTCCACGTTGATGGTTAATTTCTGACTCTTCAGTGTTCTGTATTGACCAATAGAGGGATCGAAATAGACGTACTCTACCGGAGGGATTTCAAAGGCTCCTGAATGGCGCGGTATAATGAGTTGTTCATAGGTTTTTGAACCTTTATTACCGTTTACAGTGAGGTTTAGGTTGCTGGTGGTGTTGGGGGCAAACACATCAAAATCAGGCGGAAATGCGATATTTGGTGCTGCGGCAATTTTAAGATTTCCGGTTCCGGAGATGACAGTTTTAAGTGTGATTCCATCATTTACCTTTGCCTGGTTTTTTGACAGGGAAACATCCATATCCAGTTGGCCCACAACACCGCTGAAATTGGCCGGTTGTGGAGTAGGCAATGCTTTTACATTGATGGTAACTCCGTCAGATGTGACCGTTCGTCTTACTGTTCTGTGTGTATCAAAAAAATTGTCAAAAATATTATTGGACTGCCGGGTTTGTCTTATCCGGACAAGAAATTCTATAGAAATGGGTTCGATTTTCAGTTGTCCTGAAGTTTGGGGATAAATTATTTTCTGATTATAAGTGCCCACCCGATAAGTTTTTCCATTTATATTCTCCAGTGACCATTCAATATTTTCACTTCCCGTTATATCTTCTGCAAGAAAGTTTCGGAAAGTGGGGTGTTGAATGTCGGAGATACCTTCAAGGTTAACACGTGTGTATATTTTTGTTGTCAGCAATACAGGTTGATCCTGAAAAACACTGGTCTTGTTTGCTTTCATGGTAATGAAAACATCATCGTCACTAATAGCTCCCGACTGGTTATCTGTCACACCGGGTGTTTGGGCAGATTGCTGTCCTGCTTCCACGACTTTTATTTCCAGGCTGTTGGATTCATGCTTTTTGTCATCAACAACTATGGATGCCGGAGGAATGGAGAAAGTCCCCTTTGCGACGGCTTTTAATATGTAGGTATAAGTGTATTCTACTTCTCGAGAAACTTTACCGTTGATTATTTGAACCTGAGAACGTTGCGACGAAGTAGGTCCCATTAATATTTGAAAGTCCGCCAGTTCTGGAATTCTAAGATCTTCACCGGCTTTATTGACTTTATATACCAGCTGGAATCGTTTACCTTCTTCAACCGTTGCGGGAGCATTGGCCTCAAAAGACACGTCCTGTCCAGAAAGTATTGCCGGGATGAATAATAATATAGTAAATAAAAATGACTTCATTCTTAAAAAAATATTCCTGGTTATTAGCCTGATGTTGCTTGCATGCAAGGGGTTAGATTCTTGTTGATGCATCATTTGCAATGCTTGATTCATCTTTATGCTTAATCTATATGCTGATATTATTACCAATTTTTCTCAATCTGTCTTTGCTGAGCCTTTTTGGCTTTTCTTAATTTTTCCTGTAGCTCCTTTTCATCTTCTTCAAGGGATTGCAGGATTCGCTCCGCGTTTTCTTTCGAAATCCCCTGTTGTTGCTGTTGCTGCTGCTGTTGTTGTTCTTGTTGATCCTGCTGTTGTTCTTGTTGATTCTGATCTTGCTGTTGTTGATCCTGTTGTTGTTTTTTTTCCTGCTCCTGTTCCTGATCGTCTTTATTTTCCTGCTCCTCCTTCTGTTTCTGAAGCATTTTCTGAGCAACAATCAGGTTGTACCGTGATTCGTTGTCAAGCGGATCATTTCTTAAAGCTTCTTTGTAGGCTTCAATGCTTTTCTCGAGTTCCTGTTTGGCAAAGAACCCGTTGCCAATGTTGTGATAAACATCTGATAACCGGGTTTTATCATCAGTGACAGAAGTCAAAGATTGAAATTGTTCCAATGCTTCGTCAACCTTTTCCTGCTTAAATAATGCATCACCCAGGTTGAATCGTCCTTCAAAACTCTCAGGCTTTTTTTCAAGGGCCTTTCGATATTCAACCTCCGATTCAACATATTTCTCCTCTTCAAAATAGTCGTTTCCTTCCCGAACAAAACGTCTTTCATTTTGAGCGGACAGGGTTGAGCCCGTTCCCGCTAAAATAAGCATTACTATGAAGAAATATCTCAATTGCATAACAAATCGTTTTTCATTTCACAAAATTAACCACTAATTGTCTGTAAAGAGGTCAATTTTATTCAGTAATTTATTTTTCCTCTCCAAAACGATAAATTCAATCAAAAGTATCAATAATGCGAGAGCCGCCAGATATTGAAACTGATGATCGTAGTCGGAATAAACTTTGGCTTCAATTTCGCTTTTCTCGAGTTCTCCCAGTTCATCAATTAAATCATTTATTCCTCTTCTGATATTATTGGCGGCAATGTATTCACCGTTTCCAGCTTCAGAAATTTGGCGCATCAGATCGGCATTCATTTTGGTGATGACCACATTACCTGCTCTGTCTTTCAAAAAGTTTGATTTATTTCCCGGGGTGGCAGGGATTGGAGCTCCATCAGAACTTCCCATGCCTACCGTATAAACTTTGATGCCTTTTTCGACTGCTGCCTCCGCCGCTTCGATGGCATCATCCTGGTGGTTTTCGCCGTCCGTAATTACCACAATGGCCCGGTTGATATCTTCCTGTTGGCTGAATGAATTGGTTGCCAATCTAATGGCTGATCCAATAGCAGTTCCCTGTGTAGGTACAATATCTGTATTGATACTTGATAAAAACAACCGTGCTGAGGCATAGTCGGTGGTAATGGGCAATTGTACGTAAGCCTCGCCGGCAAAAACAATTAGTCCGATGCGGTCATTAATCAATCGGCCTGTCAGTCGCTCAATTGCCAGCTTGGCCCTGTCGAGGCGACTAGGTTCTACATCCGTTGCGTTCATGCTGTTGGAAACATCCAAGGCAATGATCAATTCAATACCTTTGCGTTTTACTGTTTCCAGTTTTGTGCCAAATTGTGGCGATGCCAATGTGAATACAATGGCAGTAAGAGCCATCAGCAGTAAATAAAATTTTACAGCAGGACGTACAAAAGATACATCAGGCATCAGGTGACTTAACAAATCGGGATTGCCGAATTTTTTAAGCTTCTTTTTACGCTGATGCTGAAAGTACAGCTGCATAAATGCAAGTACAGGTATTAAAACCAGTAAGTACAAATATTCAGGATGTTCAAATCGAAACATATGGTAGTTATTTTTTATCTAAACTAAAAACAGGTTGTCTTTCTTTTCTGTTAGCAAAGACACACGGTCGTGCATCTCTATAAATGTCCAACTCAAAACCCTCAACTCAAAACTCCTGTTACGGAAGATTCCTCAGTATTGTATTTCTGAGAAGAATTTCCATCAACAAAAATGCCAGAGCCAACAAAGCAAATGGAATAAACTCTTCTGTGCGTTTGCTGTATTCTTTGACTTCTATTTTTGTTTTTTCCATCTGATCAATTTCTTCATATATGGCTCTCAGCTTTTCCTTGTCGGTAGCCCTGAAATACTGACCTCCTGTAGTATTTGCAATTTCCCGGAGCATTTCTTCGTCAATCTTCACTTCCATGTCCTGTACCTGTTGTCCAAAAACAGTATTGACCGGGTAAGGGGCTGTTCCGTGACTTCCCACACCAATGGTGTAAACTCTGATTCCGAAACTTTTGGCAATCTCTGCGGCGGTTAATGGATGGATTTCACCTCGATTATTAACCCCATCTGTCAGGAGAATTATTACCTTACTTTTGGCATCACTGTCTTTGATACGGCTAACAGCTGTCGATAGACCAAGGCCGATGGCGGTTCCGTCCTGCAAAATGCCGGTTTGTACATCTCTGGTCAGGTTGGTAAGGACAGCATGGTCTATGGTAAGCGGGCATTGCGTAAAGCTTTCTGCGGCAAATATAACCAATCCCATTTTGTCGTTGGGGCGGCCTGATATGAAATCAGTGGCCACATCTTTGGCTGCTTCCAGCCGATTGGGTTCAAAATCCATTGCCAACATGCTTCCGGAAACATCTAAAGAAACAATAATGTCGATACCTTCGGTTGTAACGTTGCGCAGACTATCTGTGGATTGAGGCCTGGCCAATGCAATTGTCAGGAAAATAAAGGTCAGACAGCGAAGACCAAAAGGCACATGACGCAGGTAGGTCTTTCGGCTTTTGCGTATCTTGCTAAATCCCTTCAGAGAAGAGATCTGAAGGGAGGCGTTTAATTCACGTTGCTTCCAGATGTACCATCCTGTCAAAGGAATCAGTAGCAGAAGCAAATAGAAAAAGTATGGATGAAGAAATGTATAGTTCATACCGAATGTGTCGGTTTATTGTTCAACTTCCTGTGATTTATTTTGTTCCTGTGCCTGCTCATCCAAAGATTTTGGCTCCTCGTACTTTGTCTGATTTACAAAAAAGTAGGCATTCATTAAAGACAAGTCATTTTCGTTGGGCAGAGGTTCCATCTTTGCAAACTTCACTAAATCTGCTTGCTCCAGAACTTGTCGGATTTTTGCAAGTACATTGTCATCCGGCAAATCCACCGATTTTAAGAAAGTCAGTATTTCTGATGTAATCAATTCCGGTGCAGGAATGCCATATCTGTCCTCTATGTAATTTCGCAATACATCCGTCAATTCCGAGTGAAATGCTTTTACTTCTCCCTTTTGCCACAGTTTTTCATGCTTAATATGCTCCAGTTCTCTCAGTGCGATGACGTGGGCCGGTTCTTTGGGCTTGTCGCTGATAAATGCTTTCAGAGGATTGCGCCGCTTCACATAAAACCAGATTCCTGCTGCAATCAGTAAGATCAATAGTAACCCTCCCAAAATCCATGGCAGAAAGCGGTACAGTTCTGATAAATGAAATGGTGCCTCAATGGGGGCTTTGATGTCTGTGATGCCTTTTTCGGGATCAACTTCTTCAAAAGGGTTAACAACCATCAGACCAATGGAGCGTGTTTTCTTTTTTGCTTCCAGGTTGGCTGATGCCAGTTCGAACTCCATAGGAGGAATATAATGCAAACCACTGTCGAAAGAGGTAATTCTTAGCACCTGCTTTACCAAAATACGATTGTCATCTATGATGGTTGTGTCCGGTGTTGTTCGGTCAACTATTTCTATGTTTTTGGTAATGGTATCGGTAAATTGAGGAAAAATAACTGTTAAGTCTTTGGCTTGAGAAACTTCCAGTGTCATATCCATCTGTCCCCCGATGACCATCAACGTGGAATCGGGGGTCGCATTTACCGAGAAATCCTGAGCCGTCATCTTTTGTGAAAATGAGATACTCAGAATTAAGGTTGAAATAATCAGAAAACTGTTCTTATTTAAAAATGGTATTTTGCCCATTTTATGCTCGTTTTTTAAAGAGTGAAATGAGTGCTTTAACATAGTCCTCGTTGGTTGGTACGGCCACGTTGTCCACACCGCTTTTGGAAAATGCATTCCGCAGAGATTCTTCATTCTCTTTCCACCAGGTCATATACGCCTCTCTGGTTCTGCGGCTGGAAGTGTTTGCCCAATAATATTCACCTGTCTCAGCATCTTTTAGTTTTACAAAACCGACATCAGGCATTTCAGCCTCCCGTGGATCAAAAACTCGTAGTGCAACCACATCATGTTTTTGATTGGCAATCTTGAGGGCATCTTCAAAACCTTCGTCCATAAAGTCGGAAATGACGAACGTGGTACATCGTTTTTTAATGGCATTGGTCAGATATCGCAAAGCCTCTGATAGGTTGGTTTTTCGATGCTCCGGTGTAAAACTGATCAACTCACGGATGATGTATAAAATATGCTTTCTTCCTTTCTTTGGGGGAATGAACTTTTCTATTCGATCTGAAAAGAAAATGACACCGATTTTGTCGTTGTTCTGAATGGCGGAGAATGCCAGCACCGCAGCCATTTCTGTAATTACATTTTTCTTGAAACGGCTGGTTGTACCAAATTCGCGCGATCCGGAAACGTCAATCATCAGCATTACTGTGAGTTCACGCTCTTCTTCAAATACTTTTATGTATGGATGATTGAAGCGGGCGGTAACATTCCAGTCAATATTTCGGATATCGTCGCCATACTGATATTCACGCACCTCGCTGAAAGTCATCCCCCTGCCTTTGAAGGCTGAATGGTATTCTCCTGCAAAAATATTGCTGGACAAACCACGGGTCTTTATTTCAATTTGTCTGACGCGTTTAAGTATGTCTGTTGCTTCTGTCATGGTTTCAATTATCAGTTACCAATTACCAGTTGTCAGTTGTCAATTACCAACTATCAATTACCAGTTCCCAATTATCAGTAATCAATGACCAATTATTGATATTGGTCAATGATAATTGCTCATTGTTTAGGGTACTTCAACTGTATTCAATATTTCACTGATAATCTCTTCTGATGTAACATCGTTGGCTTCGGCTTCGTAGGATAACCCGATGCGGTGACGAAGAACGTCGTGACATACGGCGCGGACATCCTCGGGAATGACGTAGCCACGCCGCTTGATAAAGGCATAGGCTTTTGCTGCAATAGACAAACTGATGCTGGCACGTGGCGATCCTCCGTAGCTGATCATGTCTTTGAATTTTTCCAGCTCATATTGTTCCGGGAAACGGGTGGCAAAAACAATATCCACAATATATTTCTCGATTTTTTCATCCATATAGACATCTTTGACCACCTCGCGTGCCCGAAGAATATCTTCCGGTTTGATGATGCTGTTGGCTTCAGGGAATTTCTGTGCCAGATTGTGACGGATAATCATCTGCTCCTCCGTTTTTTGCGGATAGTCAAGAACTACTTTCAGCATAAAACGGTCAACCTGGGCTTCCGGGAGGGGATAGGTTCCTTCTTGTTCGATGGGGTTTTGAGTGGCCATAACCAAAAACGGTTTGGGAAGCGGATAGGTATGATCACCTATAGTTACCTGACGTTCCTGCATCGATTCGAGTAGTGCACTTTGAACCTTAGCCGGTGCGCGGTTAATTTCATCAGCCAATACGAAATTGGTAAAGATGGGGCCTTTTTTGACCACAAATTCTTCATTTTTCTGACTGTAAATCATTGTACCCAATAAGTCGGCCGGCAAAAGGTCGGGGGTAAACTGAATCCGACTGAACTCTGCACTTACCGCTTTAGACAGGGTGGTGATGGCCAGCGTTTTTGCAAGGCCGGGAACACCTTCCAGCAATATGTGTCCGTCAGAAAGAAGGCCAATTAGCAAACTCTCAATGAGATGCTTCTGGCCTACTATTACTTTGTTCATTTCAATGGTTAGCAAATCTACGAACGAACTTTCCTGCTTGATTCGTTCATTCAGCTCTTTGATGTCAACTGTTTGATCCATGAGACTTACTGGTTTTATATTTTTTTGATTACTTTGTTAACAATCGTACTGCCATTTTTACAGCAGAGATGTGATTTTTTATCACCCGCTAAATTATCAAAAATTGTTCCAAGAAAAGGCCTTGATGATAAAAAAAGGTTTAAACCCTGGTTTGGTTTAGATGCTCGTAACTATACCTGGTGATAAACACAGTGGAGCTGACGGTGTTAGTTTCCTGACTGTAAGTGTATTGAGTTGTGGTTGTTTTGTGGATGCAAGAATTTGTTGTGGTTTACGAACCAAAGCCAACTAATTTTATTGCCTTTCATAATAAACCACATCCCCCGGTTTTATGTTACTCTGCAAAATAAAAACCATAATGTTATGACAGATTTTGAAGACAACGATATTGTTTGCCGTCATATGCAATTGACCAAGGCGGATATAGTGAAAGTTATCAGAGACAAACAGCTAAAAACTTTTGAACAGGTACAGGATGAAACTGATGCGGCTACCATTTGCGGTTCTTGTGCTGCCGATGTGGAAGCCATTCTGGAGGATGAATTAAAGAAGCGAGAAGAAAGGGGGTGAACAACAGAGAGCACAGAGGGACACAGAGTTGCATTTTATTTATTTTCTCTGTGTTTCTCCATGTCTTTTGTGGTTGAAAATTGAACCTTTGGGGAGTTCATTAATATTTTCTAAATCTCCCTGCAGTTCAAGAAGATGAAATATAACTGGTTTTATCAATGCTTGAAATTCCGCAATCTGCAACAGGTTAATTAGTTTTTATGTCCATAAACTAAGCCAATTTGGGTCTTATGGCTGTTTTTGGTCAGAAAGTGCCATTTGCGAGGCTTGCGAAGCCGCCAAAAACGGAGTTTGTTAATCGTAAATGAATATTTTGGCGGCAAGCGTAACGACGTAAGTGGTGCTTTATGGACAGAAACTAATTACTACTGACTAATTTACTATTTGTGCCAGGAAAAAGTTACGCTTTCCATAATAAGGAGGAATCCCCATAGCTCAGAAATCGATAATCGTTTTTGAGCGCGTGGTCGTAAATCTTTTTCCAGTTCTCTCCGACGATAGCTGCAACCAAAAGGAGCAGGGTGCTGCCCGGTTGGTGGAAATTGGTAACCAATCCCTTAATTGACCGGACTTCATAACCAGGAACAATGATGATGGCTGTTGATCCCTCAAAGTGTGATTTTCCCTCTTTTTCCGTGGCTTCGATTAAATGAGAGATGGCGTCTTCAAAGGAAATCATTCCTTCATTATTATAAGGTGTCCATTGTTCTATGTGGTGAAATGCTTTTCCCCGGTGTGCCAGTACTCCGGCCCAGTATAGCGATTCCAGTGTTCTAAGAGTTGTAGTGCCTACGGCAACTTTAGGCCCCGTATGGTTCTTTAGTTGCTTTAGGGTTTCCAGTGGCACCCTGAAGTGCTCCGTGTGCATTTTATGGTCGGCTATGGTTTCACTTTTTACCGGCCGAAAAGTCCCGGCACCCACATGAAGCGTCAGGTTGGTGAGTAAAACGCCTTTGTTTTTAAGACTGTTCATTACCTCCGGGGTGAAATGTAAACCTGCTGTGGGAGCAGCCACTGATCCCTGTTCCCGTGAGTAAACTGTCTGGTAGCGCTCGGTGTCGAGTTCCTCAGATTCACGTTCCAGATAGGGAGGGATTGGTGTTTTGCCCATGGCTTCCATCAGTTCCGAAAAAGTGTATTCCGGATTTTCCCAGCGAAATCGAATTACGAAGCCGTCGTTTGTTTTGGAAACTTTTTCTGCTTTAACCACCACAGGTGTTTTACCGGTATCTACTTCCATTTCCAAAGCACCCTCTTTCCATTTTTTGAGGTTGCCCACCATGCAGTTCCATGTTACCTCTTGTGTTTGTTCAAAAGCAATGGCTACATCGGTTGGGGAGGCAGGCTCCAGACAAAATATTTCTATGCGTGCTCCTGTTGCTTTTCGAAAAGGAAGACGGGCTCTGATTACCTTGGTGTTATTGAAAAGCAGCATAGCATCTGCAGGAATGAGGTTCGGGAGGTCACTGAAGGTCTTATTGTCTATGGAGCCATCGCTGAAAAGTAGTAGTTTGGACTGGTCCCTCTCTGTAAGCGGGTATTTGGCTATTTTTTCGGTCGGAAGGTTGTACGTGTACTGGTCTATAGAAATGTGCATTTTTACTGTTTGTGTGGTTGTTCTCTTTTTTTTGCGCCAAAGTATAGAAAATTCATGAATTTTCTATACGGACGGGCAAGTTGCTTTCCATAGTGTAAGTTTCTTTCTAAAGTGCAAGTTGCTCCCTGTTGTGTAAGTTGCTTTCTGGTTTTAACTCTTTCTTTGTCTTAAAACATGTTTTCAGTGGGTTTACTGTTGTCGAAAAACAAAAGTAGTTGAAAAAACGTCAGGAAACTAGTATATTTATTTGTCATTCAGCAAGTAACCTTGAAACCCAAACCTTATGACAAAGTTTCGAAACAAGTATCGCATTGAGGGTAACCGTATGCGGATATTAAATTATTCTGCTCCGGGACAATACTTTATTACCAATAATATCCAGGATCATCATTGGATATTGGGGCATGTAGCCAACCAAAAAATGGTTTACTCTGAATATGGTGAAATTGTGAAAAAAGAGGTCTTGAAGATACCGGAGCATCATCCACGCATTATTTTGGATGAGTGGGTCGTTATTCCTAATCATTTTCATTTGTTAATCATATTGAAGGAATATGGCTTTTATAATGGTATATCAGAAGTGGATGATTACAATATGCAGAAAAACCACGAGTTTTATTTTTCTCATAAGTGGTGGAATAAGCCTAAATATCAACCCACCAAAAAGGAGGTAGAGGAATATTGTAAACTTCGCAGACGAATGATCATTCCAAAGCTTATGGGAAAACTACAAATGAAAACGTCTAAGGATATTAATATTCTTCGCAAAACGCCCGGGACAAAAAACTGGCAACATGATTATCACGATCACGTTATCCGTCGCAGGGCATCTTACATTAATATAAAAAACTACATCATCAACAATCCAAAGAACTGGAAACAAGATACCTTTTATGATAGGGCATAGCGTAAAGGAAATTCACGAATTTCCTTTACCTTTGCCCTAAAGCTTACAAACTATGAAAAACACAGACATAAGACCCGGAGACAAAGTGAGATTTTTGAACGATGTGGGAGGCGGACTGGTCACCCGGGTAGAAGGGAAAATTGTTTACGTGGAAGATGAGATTGGTTTTGAAGTTCCCATGCCGGCCAATGAGATTGTAGTAATAGAAAGAGGTGAAACGGCTCCCCAGACCTCTTCTTCCAGCAAGGGGGGACAACCTGTAGAACAACTATCAGCGCCGCAGGAAGAACCGGAAATGGAGGAGGATGATGTTGCCGAAACGGACGAAAGACACGATGACAGAAATCCACGGTTTTATATGGCCTTTCTTGATGGAGGACATCAGGGCGATAAACAGATGGTGGACTTTCATTTGGTCAATGACAGTAACTTCTATTGTCTTTTTCTGATTGTGGAGATGGGAGAGGACGGACTGGCCCGGGAGTTATACAATGGTCGGATCCAACCTAATACCAAGGAGTCGCTTGATCAACTGGATGCTTCCAAACTGGATGTTTCCTGGCATGTGCAAGTAGTGCTTTACCGAAAGGACAAGCCATTTGCACTTTTTGATCCGGTAAACGAAGTGATGAAGATTAAAGCACACAAGTTTTTCAAAGACCATGCTTTTAAGAATAATGACTTTTTCTATGATCGAGCTGTGTTGTTACCGGTCATAAAAAATGAACTGGAGCGTCAGATGGAAAACCTCACTAAACAGGAAACGCGCAAAGTTCTCCGTGAAAAAGGGGAGCTGAAGTCTTCAACTCCCAAAACAGCAAAGAAAAGTAATCCCGATATCATTGAAGTTGATTTACATATCCATGAGTTACTGGATGACACTCGTGGACTTTCCAATGCCGATATGTTAAAGCTACAGACCGATCGCTTTAAAGAAGTGATGGAGGAAAATCAGAAGAAGAAAGGTCAGAAGATTGTCTTTATCCATGGTTTGGGCAATGGAACCCTTAAGCATGAGGTAAGGCGTCTGCTGAATACAAGGTATAAAGCGCATAATTTCCAGGATGCATCTTTCCGGGAATATGGTTATGGCGCGACTATGGTGATAATTTAGGTAGTTAGGTCAATATATGATTTACTCATAAAAGTTTTCTTCTTGCCCCTCGTTTCCGTACGAGGGGTTTTTTATTTCTCGTCTCCGACGATTTTGTCCTCCATTGGGTTATTATCCACTTCCCCTCCTAATTTGTCTCTTCGGCAATCGACCTCCCCTTCTTAGCTGTATAATCAAGCTTGTCGTAATGTACCTTCGAAGCTTGTTCGATTCCTGTTCGGCTTTTTTTGAGTTGAACAAGATACGGACAAGGTACGCACAGAAAGGATTGCTGTTTTAAGGTTTTGTTGTAAGGATGCTGTAAGATAGGAAGATGTTTGAATTTGAGCGATTCTTATTCTTAAAAGCAGGACACTTATTTAAATATTTTTAGGTTGCTTTCTTTCTATTCACAAAAATCTATAAATCAAGGTAGAACATTTTTTTCTCTATCTATTATAAAAATATTTATAATTTTTTTCTCTATGGTAAATTATCTATTCTTCTGATATTCCCTGTTTTATTTAATTATCTTCTAGATACGAAATGTTATCAATTGTGTAAGTTTCAGTAAATCAATGATAATGTATAGCTGTGCAGAATAATTATTTATTAATTTTCTTAGATGAAATTTTTAAATATTTGATAAAATTAAAGGATTTGAATAAAATTATTTCTTTCTTCCAAAGCCAT